>Ga0326727_10012364_pt1 | contig 19466 bp, 15 predicted proteins | sample MB2enrmetagenome_FD_207643 | JGI IMG/M metagenome (GOLD analysis project Ga0326727, IMG submission 207643) | Lab enriched peat soil microbial communities from McLean, Ithaca, NY, United States - MB29MY | ecosystem: Environmental > Terrestrial > Soil > Wetlands > Peat | place: USA: New York...
CCGCACAAAGCGCCCTCGATACTCTGGGCTTGAAACGCCACGCTCCCGTCATCACCCGGGATCAAGTTCCCCACGCCAAGCCTGATCCGGATCTTTTCCTGGCCGCCGCCGAACGCCTTGGCGTGCCGATTACCAATGCCGTCGTCGTCGGGGATAGTGTGTGGGACCTGCTCGCGGCCCGACGCTGCCGGGCCTTGGGAGTGGGCTTGCTTTCCGGCGGCTATGGTCAGGATGAACTGGAGCGCGCGGGAGCTTACCGCGTTTATCAGGACCCCGCCGACCTTCTGAGCCACCTCGACGAAGTGGGCGTGCGGTCGCGGGACTGATGTAGCACAGGCACTCCTGCCTGTCCCCAAGCCTGATGCATCCTATGCATAATGCAAGCACAGGCAGGAGTGCCTGTGCCACCTCACTAGAACGAAAACTTCAGCGCCAACTGAATTCCTCTTGGTCCGCCTCCTCCGATGAAGGGATTGCCTTCTCCCACGTCGCCCGTGGCCGTAGTGGGCAGGTAGCCCTCGCACGCTCCGGTGTTCGGATCGATCCCGTAGGTGTCGCACGCGGCAAAGAAGGTCGGCAGGAATGGATTGGTAAAATTCGGATGATTGACGATGTTGAAGAAATCGGCGCGGAACTGCATCTTCAGGCGTTCGTTTATCGCGGTGTCCTTATAGAGGGCAAGGTCCCATTGCTTGAAGCCGGGGCCCCAGAGCGAATTGCGGCCCTCGTTGCCCGTGTGCTGGGTTCCCGGGACGCAAGCGCCGTCGGAAAAAGTGCAAGGAACTTTGAAGGCGGACAGGTTAATGACGGCATCGGGAGTGCTGGTTCCGGCGTAGGGATTGCCGATCACGTCGGGCCGGGGAAAGTACTCGCCGGTGCCATCGTAGTCGCCGCTGTAGTTGAAGTTCAACTGGAAGGGTTGCCCGGTCTGCAAGGTCAGGACACTGTCGACGGCCCATCCTCCGGCGAGCTTGGACCAGGCTCCGGCGCCCTTGGGCGATGGCAACTTGTAATCGGCCATCCAGGTCAGACGATGGCGCACATCAAAGTTGGAGTTGCCCCGTTCCAGACCCACGCGGTAGCTGTTGTTGGGTTGCGCGGCATTGGGCTCAAAGTCCGTGCCGTCACTGGCATTGTCAATCGAATGGGAGTAATTGTAGTTCACCGTAGATTCGAGACCATGAAGATTGCGCACTCGAAACTGCGTCTGGAGCGAGTTGTAATTGGAATTGGATGAGGTCTCCAGATAATTGATGTAGCCAAAGTCCGGGTAGGGGAAATTTGCCACACAACTGACACCAAGTTGACAAGTTAGTTGTTGCTGGTTGATGTCGCGAAAGCGGAACAGATGATGGCCTTCCGAACCTACGTAGCCAATCTGCAACACGAAGGGCTTACCCAACTGCTGCTGGAGATTCAAGTTGTAGTTGAACATGTAAGGGGTGGGCAGGTGCCGGTCCACGACAAACAGGTTGGAGGAGGCGCCGAAACCATTGTAGACGGGCTGCCCGGCGACAATCTGGGAGGTAACGGCGCTGCTGGAGAGAATGGGCTTGGGTCCGATATTGTTGTAGGCAGCTCCGGGGGGAGACGTGTTATAGGGTACCTGGCCGAGGAAGAAGTCCTGCGAGAACACGTCATAGAATTGACCGAAGCCGGAGCGGACTACCGTGGTGCCTTTGCCCGTGAGGTCGTAAGCTATACTGGCACGCGGCGAGAAATTCCCGTAGTCCGGCCGATAGAGACTCCCGAGCCCATTGGTGCCCACCTGGCTCAGCACTCCGCTCGCCGGATTGAAGTTGGAAAGAAGGTTGTTCTTCTCCGCGATCACTCCAAAGTAGTCCCAACGGAGCCCGTAGTTGAGGGTGAGCCGTTGACTGGCGCGGAAGCTGTCCTGCACGTAGAAGGCGTGCGAGTTCTGGTAGGTGTGGCGGTTGGTATCACCTTGCTCGATGCTGCCACTACTGGGTATGCCCTGCAGGAAATCCGTCAAGCTTCCGAATGACAGGAGGCCGCGGAAGCTCTCATCGAAGAACTGGGCCACCGTGGTGCGGCGGAACTCGTAGCCGATCTTCACCGAATGCTTGTTGATCTTCCAGGAGAAATTGTCAATGAACTGCCAATTCTCGTCGGTGCGGCCCCGGGGATCTGATTTGGTGGCTCCGAAGCCCGTGAACCCCGCGATGCTGATCGTGGGCATACCGTAATCCTGGGCAGCGACGCCGGTGTCCAGCCCGATGGAGGCGGGGTTAAAGCTGTCGTCCTCGGGGATGAAGGTTTCGTAGAAGCGGTTATAACCGAAGCGCACTTCGTTGACCTTGGTCACCGAAACCGTGGTGAGATAGGAAACGGACAGCAGATTGACGTTGGTCGGCGTGACAGTATTGTAGCCCGGCAGGTCGCCGGTGCCACCCAGCCCCAGGGGGAAGCTCTGATTGCTGGTGGAGTAGTAGTAGCGGGCCGTCAGCAGGTTCTTCTCATTGATGTTGTAGTCCGCCTTGGCGATGACGCTGTTCACACTATTGAAGATGGTGGCGGTGGCTGAAACATTGTTGACCGTAGCGCAGGAGTCGGGCGTCGGGGAATTAGCCGCCGGCCATGGGCTGCGCTTGAGCAGAGCCGCGATGACGGGATTGACGCTGAGTCCTTGTGCCGCGAGCGTACTCTCCGCCTGAGCAAGGTTATCAGCCGATGGGACGCAAGCCGTACTGTTCAACCCCCCGGTCTCGCGCTGGCCTTCGTAATCGCCGAAGAAAAAGGCCTTGTCTTTGACAATGGGACCTCCCAGCGAGCCGCCGAACTGGTTGTTGTGGAAGGCGGTCTTAGGCGTGGGGGCGGTATTGAAGAAGTTGCGCGCGTCCAAGGCGTCGTTGCGGAGGTAATCCGCCGCCGTGCCGTGAATCTGGTTCGTCCCGGACTTGGTTACGATATTGATCACCCCACCGGCGTTGCGGCCATATTCGGGGGCGAAGTTGGAGAGGACGGCGAGTTCGGCCACCGCATCCACCGGGAGAATCGTTGCTGGCGTGCCAAAGACCCCCGCTTGGTTGATGGCCGGATCGTTGCGGTAGCCGTCGTTCATGTCGGTGCCATCGAGCAGGAAGTTATTGGAACGTCCGCGCGCGCCGTTCACCGAGAACTCTCCGAACGAGCCGGGAGAATCTGTAATCTGGTCGGGACCGCCGCTCACCCCGGGTTGCAGGTAGATCAGTTTGGTGTAGTCGCGGCCATTCACCGGAAGGTTGGACACTTGGCTCGATTGCACGGTTCCCCCCAGTGTGTCTTCGGTGGTGGTGACCATGGGAGCGGTGGCTTCCACTTCCACGCGCGACTCGATGTGCCCCGGCTGCAAGGTCACATCCACACGGTGCTCGCCCGCCACCGTCACCTCGACGCCACCCACGGTCATGGACTCAAACCCATCCTTGCTGACCGTCACCGCGTATTGTCCCACCGGAAGTTCGGGGACGGTGTAGGTTCCCGCATCGCCGCTGGTCGTGGTGCGGGTTTGGGCAGTTCCCTGGTTCTTGATCACTACCTGTGCGCCGGGGATTGCGGCTCCTGAGGAATCCGTAATCATTCCTAAGATGGTTCCACGAAAGGTCTGGGCTTGGGCCAACCCTGAAACTAGAAGCAGGGCAAGACCGACGCCACCCAATCTACAAGGCTTTCCATTAAGCCACATCATGATGTCCTCCCGATTCTTCTTCTCGGTTGAAATCTCCGCGAGCAAGCTTGCCAGGAGGAAAGCGGCAGCGAACTGTCCACTCAAAGCTTCGCTCAAAATGCCAGGACGGAAGCATTTTCCCACAATCTCTTTAAGCCCGCCATTACCAGGCCCTTTTCCTCGTAACCCTACTCAGAAGTTGTTAGGTCGAGTTGGTCGACGATGGGGCGGACGATAGAAAGTGAACTGGACTTAGGCAGTCCTCGACACGGGGCGGCAACCAATCGCCTTGCTCGGGGTTGTTGGGGAGAGAGCGCCTGCAGTCCTCCCCGAGCGGCATTATACTTATAGGCCGCGTGTCGACAGTCATGAATAAAACGATTTGTTGGTATAAGCTTTTCTTATACCATCTTCCCGCGAAGCGGGAAATCCTGAATACCTGCGGGCCTATGGGGGCTCGCCCTTGCGTGTTGCGCCGGTTCGTTGAAAAATAGGAGATTGACCCCGCCCTGTTCATTTAAAATTTGCCATGGAGATTGCCGAAAATGCCTATCAAAGCAAAGCTGCTGGTTCTATTTCTGGCACTCTGGACAGCATTTTTGATGACTTCGCCCGCTTATGCTGCCGACGGCTCGCCGGAGGTGGAAAGCTTGGTGCATGGATTCCCCACTCTGGATGAACTGGAATCCCACTTAGGGTTCGGGACGCCGCCAGAAGGCGGTGATGCGAACCCGCCGGCGAGAGTCCATGCGACTTCCCAGGGGGCGGGAGGCTCCATCTACCCCGTCAGTGCGCGATGGTTCACCGCGCCCCCCGCTCCGAGTCCCTTCAGCGCCTCGGCAGCCACAACTGGCGAATCGGGCGAGAGACCATTGGCTTCATTGCTTGCCAAGATGGATTCCGCCCAAAAGGAGGCGGGGGACCTGGGCAAGGAAATCAGCAGACAGAACGACCTCGCGATCAACAAGTATCTGCTCGATCGCATCAGCACTTACGCCCGAACGGATTACGGCACGGATATCACGGGCCTGTTTGTGAATGGTGTCGGATTCGGCTCAATTCAGCAAACCCTTCGGCAGAGCTATGGCACCTCTTACAGCTTACCTCTGCTCAAACGCTATTCCGGCAGCACCAAGTGGACTCGGGTCCTGAGCGGGTGGACCATCAGCAGCAGTGTCGGCGTGATGCCGCTCATCAATCCGACGTCGCAATTGCAGCAATTCCTCAATAACCTGCAACTTTCATGGTCGGTATCGCTCAGCTATAACCTTTCCACCTCGGTGCTTCGCAAGATACAAGACGGGCAATATGAGAAAGAAGCAGCCTTGGGGAAGGCGGCAGGTCGCGCTGCCGACACCCGCGAGGAGCTCCTCAGAAAGATAGCCCTTCGAATCGACGCTTTGTCTGCGAATCGGCCGGTCCGTGACACCCGTTTGACCTCATTGCGCGAGCTTTATCCGCAGTTCGAGCTCTATCAGGCGCGGTACGAGCAGGCCACATCGTGTGCCGAGCAGATGGAGAACTTCTTCACCCTGAAGGGGTTAGCGCTTAGCTTGTTGACTCTGGCCGACTACGACCGCCCCGACAAAGCAGGGAGCAATCTTTTGGAAACCTGGAAAAAAGCGCGGTTTGCGGGCTGCGGCGGGACTTCATAGCGTGGCACAGGGCCCCCCCGCCCTTATGGAGTCATGGCCAAGATGGTCATGCCACATCCACTCCAGTAAGTTGGTGACATCTAACGAACCGGATGCAAAAATAGTCAAGGTGATGAGTAACGCGAGCCAACTCAAAACCGTCTAAAATCTTTTAGTGGAGGAAACTCCGTTGAAAAAGGTAAGTTCTTATATTGTGATAATCTTAGCCGGGCTTTCTTTGACCGGTCGGCTGGCAATTGGGCGGCCCGCTGCACAGAATCCACCGGCTGCTCAGGCCGCGAAGGCCGTAGGCGATATAACCCAGGTACAACCCGGACATATCACCTTGCACACGGACAAAGGCGACGTTCAAGTGGCGCTACCCGATGGAGTTAAGGTTCTACGCGGTTCCAAGGATTTGAAGTCGACGACTCCTATTTCTGCCACCGATATTAGCGTAGGTGATCGTGCGGTGGTTCTTGGCCATCTCGGGAATGACCAGCAAACCATTCAGGCGACGCGAGTTGTGGTGATGACGAAGTCGGACATTTCCGGCGTCCATGAGGCGGAGGTGCGGGATTGGCAGACCCGCGGGATCGAAGGAGTGGTGAAATCGGTGGACCCGGCCAAGATGGAAATAACCATCGCCGCGCCCAACCGTCCACCGACACCGGGTAATTTGACTCATCCCGTTGTTCTGACCACGACCGCGAGTACGGCGATCTTGCGTTACGCACCGAATTCCGTCCAGTTTGCGGATGCGAAGACCAGTACTTTGGCCGAGGTTAAGGTTGGCGACCAATTGCGGGCACTGGGCACCAAAAATGAAGACGGCATTCATTACGCTGCTGATAAGGTAGTGTCGGGAACCTTTCACAACATTGGTGCAACCGTCATTTCCGTCGATCCGCAGGCTAACACACTTACCGTGAAGAATTTAGCGACGAAGGAGTCGATGCTTGTGCATGCCAACGCGGATTGCAAGATGCACCAACTCCCTGAGTTCCTAGCCCAGATGATTGCCCGGCTCAGCTCCGGCGGGACGGCGGGCGGGCCTGGTGGGGCAGGAGGTGCGGCCGGAGGAGGGCCTGTTGCTGGAGGTCCGCCCGCAGGTGGCCCTGCGGCTGGTGGAACACCCGCAGCCGGTCCTGGTGGCGCGGGCGGTCCAGGCGGCCCTGGCGGTGGCGGCCCGGGTGGGGGGGGCGGAATGCGCCGGGGTGGGATGGGAAACCTCAGTCAAGCACTCGAAAATATGCCAACCGTGACTCTGAATGACCTAAAGAAAGGCGAGCCGATTGTCATATTCAGTTCGGAAGGCACAAGCCCATCGGAAGTAACAGCAATATATATTCTTACCGGCGTGGAGCCGATTCTTGCCGCTCAACCCAAGGGCGGCGGCGATGTGAACCTCGGCTCCTGGAGTCTAAGCAGTGGCGGCGCTGGTGCTGGTGGTGAAGGTGGGCCCTAGAACATCCCCATAACAGGTATGTCGAGACCCTGTGAGGACCCGGGTTCGACCCCGCAATCCTTCGCAAGAAAACGCCCTTTCGGTGATTTCCGCGCAGAACACTCTAGAGGAGAAATGATGTTGTCACGATACGTATGTCGGATGCTTAACGGATTCCTGATCGCAATTCTGTTCCTGCCTGCCTTGGTATTCGCTCAAACCCCCGGTCCCAGTTTACACGGCCAAGTGGTTGACCCCTCGGGCGCGGCCATTCCTGCCCTCACCGTGACGCTGGTGGGACCAGGGGGGACAAAACTCGCTGCCCAGACCGACGACCAAGGCAAATATGCCTTCCGTAACTTGGCACCAGGCGCCTATACGCTAACCATAAGCCTTAAGGGATTCAATGACTTCGTGAAGCCCGGGATCGTCATCGCCAGTGGCCAACTGCAGGTGGTGAACGCGCAATTGTCGGTCGCTCTGGAAAAACAACAGATCACAGTAACCACCGATACCACGAATGTCGCTGTCAACCCCTCGGAAAACGCCAGTTCTCTGGTCATCAAGGGCAAGGACTTGGAATCGCTCTCCGACGATCCCGATGAGTTGCAATCGGAACTCGAAGCCCTGGCGGGACCCTCGGCGGGACCCAACGGCGGCCAGATCTACATTGACGGGTTTACCGGTGGTCAATTGCCTCCCAAATCGTCCATCCGCGAAGTTCGCGTTAACCAGAATCCATTTTCCGCGCAATACGATACGTTGGGTTATGGGCGGATTGAAATCCTGACCAAACCCGGCACCGACAAATTCCATGGCCAAGTCTTCGTCAGCGGTAATGACTCGGATTTCAACACTCGCAATCCCTTCGCCACGGATATTCCCGCCTATCACTCGGAGATGTTTAACGGAAATATTGGCGGGCCGCTCGGCCATAAGACTTCGTTCTATATTGACGGGCAGCGGCGCGATATCGAAGATGACGCCATTGTGAACGCCCTCACCTTGGACCAAAGCTTCAACCCGACACCCCTGGTCCAGGCAATCCCCACCCCCCAAACGCAAACGAACCTGAGCCCGCGAATTGACACCCAAATTGGCAATAACAATACTCTGACCTTTCGCTATTCGCTTTGGGAGAACAACGAGACGGATCCAAATGTGGGGCAGTTCACGCTCCCCTCAGCAGCTTACAACTCTTCCGAAAGGTACCAAAGCTTTCAATTCAGCGACGCCCAAGTGATCAACGAGAAGGCGGTCACGGAGGTTCGGTTCCGGTACTCCCGAAGCACTGAGCTTCAAACCCCCGCTAATTCTCTGCCGACGATCTCAGTCCCGGGCAGCTTCACCAGCGGCGCTTCCAGCGCGGGCGCCAGTAACACCGTCACGAACTCTTATGAGCTTCAGAATTACAACTCCGTTACCCTGTCCAAGAATTTCTTGAAGTTCGGAGCCCGGTTCCGCGATAACGAAGAGTCCGCCACTTCCACCGCTAACTTCTTCGGGACTTTTACTTTCCAATCCATGAATGCCTATCAAATAACCGAACAAGGGATGCAAGCGGGTTTAACTCCCGCCCAGATTCGGGCCAATGGCGGTGGCGCAAGCCAGTTCAGCCTTATTGCGGGAAACCCCCTGGCCAGTGTGAAATACTTTGACCTCGAACCGTACGTGGAGGACGACTGGAAGGCGCGTCCCAATTTGACCATCAGTGGCGGGCTGCGCTTCGAAACGCAGGATCACATTCACGACCATGCCGACTTCGCCCCGCGCGTGGGCATTGCCTGGGGTCTTGGAAAGGGTAAAAATGTCAAGACCGTGCTCCGGGCCGGCTTCGGGGTTTTCTACGACCGCTTCGGTGTAAACTACATCCTCAACGCTGATCGTTTGAACGGACTTAACCAGCAGCAATACATCGTCGCATCACCCGACTTTTTCACTTCTGACATTCCGCCCGTTAGTACGCTCTCAGTCAGCGCGCTTACCCCCACAATCTATCAAATCGACCCCAATCTGCGCACGCCCTACACCACCCAGGGTGGGATGGGGCTGGAACGGCAGGTTACCAAGAACATCACGGTCTCCGTGACCTATCTCAATACCCACGGCGTCCATCAGCTCATAACACGGAACATCAATGCACCTGACCCGGCGAATCCAGGCGACGCACGACCCAACCCTGGCATCTCCGACTTGTATCAATACGAGTCTGCCGGCCTTTACAACCAAAACCAGTTGATCGGCAATTTCAATGTTCGCGGCTCCAAGGTTTCGCTCTTTGGGTTCTATACCCTCAGCTATGTTGACAGCAACACCGCCGGTGGCGGCAGCTTCCCCATGAACCAGTACGATTTGGAAGAGGATTACGGGCGCGCCGCGTACGATGTGCGCAACCGTCTCTTCGTGGGTGGCAGTTGGAACATGCCGCGGGGCTTTCAACTCTTTCCCTTCATTGTGGTAAATTCCGCCCCCCCTTTCAACATTACGACGGGCCAGGATTTGAACGGCGACACCATTTACAATGAACGGCCTTCCTTCGCAGCGAGTCCTTCCGAACCCAACGCCGTTAGCACTAAATGGGGGGTCTTTGACACCGTTCCCGTCAACGGCGAAAAGATCATCCCCATCGATTATGGGACCGGCTTCGGCCAGTTCACCACCAACCTCCGCCTCAGCAAAACGTTCAGCTTCGGCAAAGAAGTGCAAGGCGGCAGCTTTGGGGGTGGGGGTGGACCCGGGGGCGGAGGGCGCGGCCGAGGGCTGGGTCCCGGAGGGCTCAGCAGCATGGGCAGCGGCGGCGGTATGTTTGGACGCCCCACCGTCCCCAACCGGCGCTTCAACCTGACTTTCAGCGTCTCCGCGCGAAACATTTTCAACACGGTCAATTACGCCTCGCCCGTGGGCGTTCTGAGCTCTTCCTACTTTGGCAGAGCCGAGTCCCTGACTGGCGGGTTTTTCTCCAGCAGCGCCGCCAACCGGAGAATCGACCTCCAGGTGCGGTTTAGCTTCTGATCAGGATTCTTCACGAGGGATTTGGGAAGGCGCTCCACCTGACTACCAAGTCCCCGAAGGGCAATAATGTCGCACTGCCATTAAGCGTAGCGCGGACCTGTCCTCCGGGCGCCCGCTTGGATCGGCTCCTACCCACTCGCTCCGGTGGCGACCGGCGTTGCAGGCAGCCTCCTGCTTATTTAACCCATCAGATATACTTCTCGGCGAAGATATGAAACGCCGCCTGCCATTTGACTTGGCTTTCCGGATTCGGCTGCGCGGTCTCGAGCGGACCGGCGCACAGCGGGGGCGGCGCATCCTTTGCGTCGCGCTAACGCTGAGCTATTTGGCGATGCTATGCTTTTCGCTCGCCCCTTGCGCCGCACAAGACGCGCCTCAACCCGCGTCGGTCATCCTGATTTCCGTTGACACCCTGCGCGCCGACCACCTAAGCGCCTACGGATACACCAAAATCCACACGCCGCACATTGATTCGGTCGCGGAGGGAGGAACGCTATTCGCGCATGCCGAAGCGCAGATTCCACTCACGCTGCCTTCGCACCTGTCGTTGTTCACTTCCACGTACCCTTTCCAGAATCTCGTGGAAGAAAACGGCGAGCGGGTTCCCGCCGGAGTGGTGACGCTCGCCTCTGTGCTGCAAGCGCGCGGTTACAAAACCGCCGCTTTCATTGGCAGCGACTTCCTGGACCGGCGCTACGGCCTGGACCAGGGCTTCGATGAATACGACAGCCCGTTTGCGAACGAAACCACCGGGGTGGCCAATCCTCTGGCGATGAGTATGCGGCGGGACGGCGCTTTGGTGGTGCGCGCCGCGCGCCAGTGGCTTGGGGCGCATCGCGGCCAGCCGGTTTTCGTTTTTGTACACCTTTTTGATTTGCACATGCCTTACACCCTGCCGCCGGAGGTCGCGCGCCGGCAGGGGATTTCCCGTTACGACGCCCAACTCGAATACGTCGACGGGCTTATGGGCAGCTTCCAGCAGGAGTTGATGCAGAGCGGGTGGTGGGAGAAGTCACTGGTGGTGTTGTTTGGCGATCACGGCGAAGGCTTAGGAGACCACCAGGAGGCCGACCATGGCTATTACATCTACGAGAGTACGCTGCACGTGCCGCTGATCGTGCATTGGCCGGGGAAAGATCGAAACTCGAAACTCGAAGATCGAAACTCGAAACTGGAAATTCGAAATTCGAAATCCGAAACTGGAAACTCGAAACTGGAAACTCGAAACTCGAAATTCGAAACTGGAACATCTGCGCGCGATGCAAGTTCAGATTTTCGATTTTCGAGTTTCGATTTTCGAGTTTCATCTTTCACCGATCGCGTAGAAGCTCCCGTCGGGCTGATCGATGTGGCGCCGACGATTTTGGATTACCTGCGCATACCCGCCCCCGCTTCGTTCGAAGGCGTAAGCCTACTCGGCGCGCTCAAGGCCGGGGAGTCCGCAACGCCTCGCGCCGTATACAGCGAAAGCCTTTATGCCCACGACGCATTCGGTTGGTCGCCGCTGCGCGCCCTGCGCGTGGGGAAATACAAATACATTCAAGCGCCGAAAGCGGAACTCTACGACCTGGATGCCGACCCGCGCGAGCAGGTGAATTTGCTACGCAAAAACGCCGCGATGGCGGCGGAACTCCAAAATGAATTGGCGAAGGTGCTCACCCGTTACGCTCCCTCCCCGCGCGCGACTCCCCCGGCCCTGTCGCCCGAAACCCTGGCGGAGCTTGAGTCTCTCGGTTACCTCGCGGCGGAACCTCGATCCGACGCTGTAGGGGCACGCCATGGCGTGCCCGTACCACGCAAGGGCGTGCCCCCGCCCCCCGATCCCAAAGACCGCTTCGCGGAGTTTGAGCTCTATCAGAGCGCCTTCGAGGCTTTCTTAGAAGGGCACACCGCCGCCGCCCTTCCCAAGTTCCAGTTGATTCTGAAATCAGACCCTCCGAACACGCTGGCGCGATTCCACCTGGGCGAGTGTTATCTCCGCCTCAATAAGCCCCAGGACGCCCTGCGCGAATGGTCCACGGCGCTCAAGCTCGACCCGCAGTATGCTCCCGCCGCCGAGGCCATTGGCCAGTACTGGCTCGACCAGGGCGACTACACCAAGGCGCGCCGCCGCTTCCAGCAGGTGCTGGCTCTGACGCCGGAAAGTTACTCAGGTCACTTTCAATTAGCCATCGCCGACGAACACCTGGGACTTCTCCCCGAAGCGCGCGAACATCTGGAAATTGCCTGCAAAATCGCTCCCCACGATGAGAACTGCGCCCGAAAGCTGAAGTCGCTCACACAGAAATGAGGTGTAGCGCGGACCTGCTTTGAAGGTCCGCGGCTCGTCGGACGCCAGTGATGTTATGAGGGTTCCAATGTGGCTCAGTGCCAAGGGCAAATTATAGCGCTTGTGGTTCAGGGCGCTACGGGTTCGTTCGCTTCCTTGACCACATTGCGAAGAATATCGGATAGCTTCCCTTTGGCGCCAAACTGCCAATCGCCCAGCAGTTCCAAATCATCCACAACCCATTTGTGGTTTTCCTGGATGAGAATCGCCCGATCATGCCAATGCACCGAATGAAGCTCGTCCCCAGGGTCAGTGTATTCCAAATCGACTAAGAAAGAGACTGGCTTTTCCGCAGGCTCCCGGGTGATCTTGGTGTACCGATTCGCACCCTCGAACAAGGAGAAGAACAGCATCCCCTCGACCAGCGGTGGAGATTCGCCTTTAGTCTTTCGGGCATACAGTACCTCAGCCTGACGCGCCTTCAGCAAGCGATCGGCAAAGGCGAGGGAAATAAAAGGCGAAAGTCGCGACAAGTCGTGGGGCGAAGGAACACCACCTTGCTTGAAGGTCAGAACGGTCGTGTAAAAGTTTTGCACGGCCGCCTTACTATCTGCCATTTCCTCGCGTCCGATGGAACTCGGCACCCAACACAGGCCTGTCAAGAAAATGACGAATGCGCGGTGCAACACGTAACGCCCCTTTTTCTGTCATCCCAGCCTATAAAACACACCGCTCTTTACTTCTCTTATTTCCCTTGCAGATATTTCACGCCAGGGCGGCCGGGGATGATGCGGCCGACGTTCCAGAATTTCTCCCGGCGCTTTTTCAGGTTGGAAGTCACTTTCGGCAGGTCGCGCGGGGACACAATGAGGAGCATTCCCAGGCCCATGTTGAAAGTTCGCAGCATGTCGTCAGGCGGCACGTTGCCCCGTTGCGCAATCAAGTCATAAATGGGCAGCACCGGCCAGCTTCCCAGATCAACTTCCGCTCGGGCGCCGGGGGGAAGGATGCGCGGGGTGTTATCGGTAATGCCGCCGCCGGTAATGTGCACCAAGCCCTTCAACCAACCGCGTGCGAGGAGCGGTTGAACGGTGGGCCAATAGCAGCGATGCGGGGCGAGCAATTCGTCGCCCAATGTCCGGCCGAGTTCGGGAATGCGCTCCGTCAAGTGCAGGCCCTCCTGCTCGAGCAAAACTTTGCGCGCCAGGGAATAGCCGTTGGTGTGCAGACCCAGCGAGGGCAGTCCCAGGATCACGTCCCCCGGCCGGATATTGCTGCCGTCAATGATGCGGCGGCGCTTGACCCAGCCCACAATGCAGCCCGCCAAATCGTATTCATCCGCGGGATAGAAGCCCGGCATCTCCGCGGTCTCGCCACCTACCAGCGCGCAACCCACCTTGCGGCAGGCGCCGGCCAGACCCTTGACGACTTCCGTCACCACCTTGGGGTGCATCTTACCCGTGGCCAGATAATCGAGGAAAAAGAGCGGCGCGGCGCCGTGTACCGCAATGTCGTTGACGCAGTGGTTAACCAGGTCCGCGCCCACGGTGTTGTGTCGATTGAGGGCAAAAGCCAGCTTCAGTTTGGTGCCGACGCCATCCACACTGGACACCAGGACGGCGTCGCGCGGGAGGCCCTGCAAGGAGAAGAATCCCCCGAAGGCGCCGACCTCGCGCAAAACGCGGGAGTTGAAGGTGCTGCGCGCCAACTGCTTAATGCGAGCTTTGGCTTGGCTTGCCGCGTCAATATCGACGCCGGCGTCACGGTAGCGCATAAAGGACCGGGGTTAGGGATTCGGGATTAGGGATTCGGGGTCAGGGGTTAGGGATTGGGGGTTAGGGATGAGCAGCAAACCCATGGCCACTAGGCACCAATCCCTGACCCCTACTCCCTAACCCCGAATCCCTAACCCCGAATCCCTAACCCCGGCTCTTAAAACGTCTGCCCGGTTCTTGACCAGCGCGTGTGTTTAAGGAAATTCCAGACAATCGAGGCGTCGAACTTCAGCCGCGCCTCCAGGCTTTCTGCCGTCCAGTCTCTGGTCGGCGCGTCATAGGACCAGTATACGAATAGCGGCTCACCCACCACGTTCTCGAGCGGAACGAATCCCCAAAAGCGGCTGTCGAGAGAATTGTCGCGGTTGTCACCCATCACAAACAGAAAACCGGGGGGCACGTGCAGGCCGTCGTCGCGAATGAAGCCGGGCATTTCCCGCGACCAGGCGGGATCAAGTCCCCAGGCAGCGGGAAGGGTTTCGAGCAGGCTCGGGGTGGGAGGAAAGTCATCGCGCAAAGGCAGCGACGTGGGATATTGGAATTGCGCGTAAGGCTCGAACAAGGGCCGCCCGTTGAGATAAACCTTTTTGTCTTGGATCCTCACGACGTCGCCACCCACCCCGATCACGCGCTTGACGAACATCACGGAAGGATTGCGGGGATAGCGAAAGGCCACAATTTCCTGCCGATGAACCTCGCGGAAAGGGGGCAAGCGCAGCGACGTGTAAGGCAAGCGAGGACCGTAGAGCAGCTTGTTCAGGAAAACGTGATCGCCGATCAGGATCGTCGACTCCATCGACCCGGTGGGGATGACGGTGGCCTCCGCTACAAAGGTGCGAATACAAAGCACCCCCGCCAGCACAATCAACAAGGAGCGGAGAGTGTCCCACACGGTCTCCTGGCGCTCCGGCCTCGCGGGCTTGCTTTCGACGGCGGGCTCAGGGACAGGCATATCCTCGTTATTAATTTCCGGTGTTTCCATCTGTTTCAATCCCGATTACGTATTGCGATGAGCGGTTCTTGAATGGCGGTCGGGTACTCGCACGTATAACACGCATTGCAGTAACGCCCATCCGTATCCCCAACGGCGCTACGCAACCCTTCGATCGAGAGGTAACCCAGGGTATCCGCACCCAGATATTCGCGGATCTCCTCCACCGTGTGGGTGGCCGCAATCAATTCCTTCCGCGTCGGCGTATCAACACCATAGAAGCAGGGGGACACCGTGGGGGGACAGCTAATCCGCACGTGTACCTCGCGAGCGCCTGCCTCCCGTACGATGCGCACAATCTTGCGGCTGGTTGTCCCACGCACAATGGAATCGTCCACCAGCACCACCCGCTTGCCGTCAATCAAGCTGCGTACCGGGTTGAGCTTCAGCTTCACGCCGAAATCACGAATGGCCTGGCTCGGTTCGATAAACGTGCGGCCCACATAGTGATTCCGGATCAATCCAATCTTGAATGGGATACCGGATTCCTCGGCAAACCCCGTGGCGGCGGGAACGCCGGAGTCGGGCACGGGAACCACCACGTCGGCATCCACGGGATGCTCGCGCGCCAGGCAGCGGCCCAGCATCTCGCGGCTCTGCTGGACCGAACGGCCAAACACCATGCTGTCCGGACGGGAAAAGTAAACATGCTCGAAGATGCACTGCGCTCCGTGCGCGGGCGGGGCAAAATGCAGTGAGGTCACGCCCCGGCGATCGAGAATCACCATCTCGCCCGGTTCCACGTCGCGGATATACTGCGCGTCAATAAGGTCAAATGCGCAGGTCTCCGACGCCAGCACGTATGCGCCATCCAGTTTTCCCAAGCTCAGAGGCCGGAAGCCCCGTGGGTCGCGAATGCCGTAAATGGCATCCTTGAAAAGCATGACCAGGGAATAAGCCCCCACCACTTTGTCGAGCGCTTCGGCGACGGCCTCAGGAATGCCGGACTGCCGCGAGCGCGCGAAAAAGTGCAGGATCACTTCCGTGTCGCTGGTGGTTTGGAAAATATCGCCACGCGCCTCCAATTCCCTGCGCACCGCTGTGGCATTCACCAGGTTGCCGTTGTGCGCAAGCGCCACTTGACCTTTGTGGCAACTCACTTTCAGCGGCTGGGCATTTCGCAGGTCCGTATCGCCGGCAGTGGAGTAACGCGTGTGGCCGATGGCATGACTTCCCGGCAAGCTGGCAATAACCTCTTTGGGGAAGATCTCTTGCACATGCCCCATGCCCTTCTTGCAAATCAAATTCTCGCCGTCGGAAGAGGCAATGCCGGCGCTTTCCTGGCCGCGATGTTGTAAGGCATAAAGTCCAAGATAGGCGAGCTTGGCGGCTTCCGGGTGTCCATAGACCCCAAAAACCCCGCAGTGATCGTGGAACTTATCGAGAGTAAGCTCGATACCTGGGAAGAGCTGGGAGGCTGGCTCCAATGATTCTTCTCCAAATCGGGGTGGATGACAAGGGCTAGCTACGCGAGGTCCCGAATCCGATCAAATTCGTACGCATCCAGCGGGATGACAACGGCGTTCAACTCCATACACTATTCTGCTCTCTTTCGAAGGTCCGCGCAACTGGTTTCTGCGTGTCATTTGCTGTGCCACGCCTCGTGGCATGGCCATCCTGGCCATGACCGTTCACGGGCGGGACACCCGTGCCACGCCTCGTGGCATGGCCGACCTGCCCCGATCTATCGGGGTCCTGGCCATGATGGATCACCGTGGCGCCCATGAATTCCAGTAGGCTACCATGGCTACATGCCACTTTTTGTTGAGCTCGCATCAAAGCACTTTCTCATTTATTTTCATCAACATAATGGAGAGAATGGTGTAAATCATTTGTTTTCATCAACATCATGGAGAGCCGGAAAACAGACATTTTTTCTACATTTGTTTTCATTAACTTGGGAAACTTGAGCCTCAATTCTAATCCCCCTTTTTTTTCCATGACACTGGCCGGAGCGGATTGTATAAGTTATCCTTTTTCAATAAGGTAGGTTTTTGCGAGATTTCCGCGATTCATCTATAACTCCTGTTGTTTCTGTTACATCATGGAGAGCCGCTTCCTTTTTTTCGTTCCGAATCCCGTATTTCAATCTAACTCTCATTATTTGAAAGATATAGAGCTTTGAGACATTTTGACGTTAAACAACTAACTCCTTTGTTTTCTGAGACATCATGGAGAGCCGCGCCCACCTTTTTCGCCTGAGATCCCGTATTTCAACCTAACTATCCTTATTCCAATGGAATAGAGCATTTGGACATTCTGACGCTAAACAACGAACCCCTTTTGTTTCTGATACATAATGGAGAGGCGCGGCATCAGGGCCTGGGGGCTTGGGGCTAGGGACTCGCCAGAACCCAACCACGCCGCCTCACCACTAGCCGTACGGCGCGATATCACACCCCTCTAAGGTTAGCGCCAAGACAAGATAGGGTGTCAATAGAATTCTTGCGGAATTTCCTGCCGGTAGGAAAAAATCTTACAATTCCCCCGCCGATTTCCTACCGGCAGGAAATGGGGTGGCGAGGCTCGGCGGCGAGGGCGACAAGACGTCGCCATCGCCAGCGGCCCCGGGCGCCATAGTGGTTTGGTAAAATCAACCGGCCAACCCTTGCCGCACATCTAAGTGATTGAAAATCGGCGGGTTGGCCGGTTACGGCTATTATACCGTCAAAATGGATTGCTGCTGAAGTCGCAATGAGCGGCTCATAATATCGGAAACCGGCACGGATTCGGAAGAATAAACGCCCCTGTTGCGGTATACTGAGCACATGGCTACCATCGACATTGCCAATCTCAGTCTAGAGGAGCGGCTGCGGCTTCTGGATGAACTTTGGGAGAGTCTCTCCCAAACGGCTGAAGCGATTCCGCTGACCAGCGCTCAGCGCGAGGAACTGGACCGACGGCTGGACGAGCTTGAGCACGAGGGCCCCGTCGGCATTCCTTGGGAAGATGTGCTCCGCCGAATTCGGCGCCGCACCCAGTGACGAAACTGCTCACCCGCCCTGCCGCGGCTGCCGACATTGAGGAAGCGTATCGCTGGTATGAGCGGCAGCGGGTGGGCCTCGGCGTGGAGTTTCTGACGGCCGTCGATGCGGCTTTGCGAGAGCTTGCTGCGCATCCCGCCGCCTATGTGGTGGTCCATCGCCAGACGAGACGCGTCCTTCTCCACCGCTTCCCCTATGCAATTTTCTATCGCCTTTACGACGAGACTGTAATCGTCATTGCGTGCATGCATGGACGGCGCGATCCCAAACGCTGGAAGCGCCGTGCTTGATGTGAGGAAACCTCGGGGGCCGGCGCATCAGAACAAGATCAGCCTGGCGATTCACGTTTCTGTTCTTGTCCCCAAGATTCTCGACTTATCGACGCCACTTCGAGGCGGACGAAATCGGTTGCGGTAGGGACAGCGGTTACCCGCTGCCCCCCGCACAGACCCGTGCTGGCACTGTTAGCGCACACGGTTCTTACCTCGGATGGAGTAATGTTTGGCGTCGAAGCGCAGGTTGGGGTAGGGTTGCAGAATTTGGACGGGTGGCAGCAAGGCCGAGAGACGGTCGCGCATTTCGATCCACGACTCGCGGCTGCGTTGGCTCCGCCGCCGCAGGCTCCGGCACCAATAGTGCAGAACCTCGGCGCGAAACGCTCGCAGTTGTCTCCAGTTCCCCGGAACCGCGTGATACTGGAAATACCCCCGCACCACCGGCCGTAGCCACTCGCAGGTTTGGGGAAGGCCGGCGTGCATACGCCGCTGCAGTTGCGCTCCAATTTCCTTGAGCTTGGCTGCCAGACGTTTACCCATCGTCTTCCGCCGTACCGTGAAGTTGCCCGTTTGGTAGTTGGTCCCACAGATGTGGGTGAAACCCAAAAAGTTGAAGGTCTCCGGCTTTCCTTGTCCACGCTGTTTCCGGCGCTCAGCGGCATAGCGTCCGAACTCGATCAGACGCGTCTTCTCCGGATGCAGTTCCAGCCCAAACTTCCCCAGGCGTTCCCGGAGTTCCTCCAGAAAACGCTCGGCTTCGGCTCGATGCTCGAACCCCAGCACGGCATCGTCGGCATAGCGCACGATGATGACATCCCCGCGCGCTCGCTTCTTCCGCCACTGCTCCACCCAGAGATCCAAGACGTAATGCAGGTAGAGGTTCGCGAGGATCGGCGGCATGACGGCCTGAACGCAAAAGATAATGTGGGCCCGGTGTGGGCATTGGCGGCTGGGGAGGAGCGTGAGGTGGCCGTGGCATGGTTACCGGATCCGGATCCGCATTAGGTATGGGAATGGAATGGCGGACCCGGAGAGTGTCTTTGCCCACCAAGATCTCTTTCACCAGCAGACGCAGGATTTTCTGGCGCTCGCTCACCTCCAGCGTATCGGCCCTCAGGCGCAACTGGGCACAGAAACCCGTGAGCGTTTCTGCCAGCCGCAGGCAATGCGCCTGATCGGCGCTGGCGGCTTCCAGCGACTGCCGTTCGGCTTGCACTGCTTGCTGTTGCTTGCGCAGCTCCGGCATGCGAGCGCGAAGTTGCTCCAAGCTCACCAGACCTTCCTGATACCTGAATCCGGCGTGAAAAGGATGATCAGGAGTCGAGCGGCTTCAGTCGGTGGGTCTTTCGGAGTATTTCGTGCGCCAGGTCTTGTAGGATCGGGGATTCTCTGAGGCGAAGGATGGGGCGGTT
>Ga0326727_10012365_pt1 | contig 19466 bp, 17 predicted proteins | sample MB2enrmetagenome_FD_207643 | JGI IMG/M metagenome (GOLD analysis project Ga0326727, IMG submission 207643) | Lab enriched peat soil microbial communities from McLean, Ithaca, NY, United States - MB29MY | ecosystem: Environmental > Terrestrial > Soil > Wetlands > Peat | place: USA: New York...
CGCGGGCAGCGTGGCACGTTCGCCGGTCGGCACCAACTTGCCCGTAGCCTCGTCGAATCGGGTCTTTGAAACCGTGAGTCCCCTGGCCGCGCCATACTCGTCAATCTCCACCGCTTCCGGGGTAAGGCACTCGGCGAATTTCACGCCCTCTTCCATCGCCTTGGCGACTTCTTCGTGATTGAGCGTGTAGCTGGGCGCGTCGATCAGCCGCCGGCGATAGGCGATGGTTGAGCCGCCCCACGAATGGAGCAGCCCGATCAGATTGGGGTGGCGATTCTCCTTCGCCGCGGCGTCCCGCTCCGCGCGAATCGCCCGCCCGTGTGCCAGGAATTCTTCGCCGATCTCCGTTTCTTCTTTGGTCCAGCGGGCGCGCACGGAGGCTTCGCCGCGCTCGCCGGCCAGCGTTTCGTAGCGCTTCAGGAACTTCTCCACCTGGACGACGTAGTAAGCGAGGGCCTCGGTACCCGTGTCGATGGCGGTCAATCCGCCGCCGATCACTACAACCGGCATGCGGATCTGCAGATTGGCGATCGACGCTTCCTTGGCCGCGCCGGTGAGTTGCAGGGCCATGAGAAAATCCGACGCCTGACGAACCCCGCGCGCCAGCCCGTTCTTCATGGGGATGACCGTCGGCTTGCCCGCGCCCGCGCACAGCGCGATGTGATCGAAGCCAAGGTCGAACGCGCTCTCCACGGTCAGAGTGCCGCCAAAACGCACGCCGCCGAACATGCGCAGTTGTTTACGCCGCTCCAGCATGATGCGGATCACTTTCAGGAAGTTCTTATCCCAGCGGACGGTGATACCGTATTCGGCCACGCCTCCGAAGCCCGCCATTACGCGGCTGTTCAGCGATTCGAAAATCTCGTTGACATCGCGAATGGGGCGGAAGGGCACCCGCTGGCCAGTGGGAGTCATGCCGCCCAGATCCTGCGGCAGCGGTTCCAGCTTGAGCCCATCGACGGCGACCACGGTGTGGCCGTCGTTCATCAGATGGTGCGCGAGAGAATAACCGGCCGGACCCAGCCCCACCACCAGCACCTTGTATCCGGTATCCGCTTTCGGCAGCGGACGCGCGAAATTCAGCGGGTTCCAGCGCGTCATCAGGCTGTAGATCTCGAAACCCCAGGGAAGCGCCAGAACATCCTTCAGGGTCCGCGTTTCCACCTGCGGAATATCCACCGGGTCCTGCTTCTGGAACACGCAGGCCTTCATGCAGTCGTTGCAGATGCGGTGGCCGGTTCCGGCGGCGAGCGGGTTGTCGATGGCCACGATGGCCAGCGCTCCGATGGTGTAGCCCTGCAGCTTGACCGTGTTCATCTCGGAGATCTTCTCGTCCAGCGGGCAGCCCGCCAGGGTCACTCCGAAAACCGTTTTTTTGAACTCGCCGGTCTTTTCCTTCAGGCCGGTGCGGCAGGAATCCTTGGCCTGGTTATGGCAGTGGATGCAGTAGTTGGCGTGGTCCATCGCGCCCAGCAGGTCCATGCCTTTGTCGGTCAGGTGGAACGCTTCGCGATAGCGGGCATGCTCGGGACCCAGCAGCATCTTGGTCACGCCGTCTTCGACGACGGTCTCCACCGGCACCAGATGATAAGGGTCGATCTTCTGCGGCGCTTTGAACAGAACCGTGCCGCGATGTTTTTCTTTGCCCTCGGCGGACAGCGTGGCCCATGCGGCGTATTGAGCGGCGGTGAAGATGCTGGGCGCGTGATCCTGCTCGGCCTCCATCCAGACGTAGACATTCTGCGCGAAGCTGTCGTCGGTCACCGGCTCGCCGAACAGCTTCTCCAGCTCGGCGGCGAGAGCCTCTCCATTCAGCGCGGCGCATTTCTCCACGGTCATCCCGGTGAGCGCCTTCTTGTGGATGAACTTCCTCTTCACGACGTACTTGGCCGCCAGCGCCGAATGCCTCTCCTGAAGCTCGTGAATCTCGGCGGTGATGCCGAACAGCTTTCCCAGGAAATCCTCGAGGATCGGCGCCAGCGCGATGATCAGCTCGGAGGCTTCCTTTAAGGGGAGCGCCGCGCCGGCTCGGGCGGCCATGAGCCGGTTGAACAGCTCCACGTCGCTGGCCGTGAGGTATTCGGCAAAGGCCCGATCCAGACGGATGAGACCATCCCGATCGTACAGATCTTCAAACGAAAGACCGTACTTGAGACTAAGCGATTCTGATGTGATGACCATTTGCGCGCCTCTGGTCAGCAGGTGAGCAAGACGGAGTGATGAGGCCGGCTTTCATGCTGACATGCCGCCGGCAGGAGCGGGCGGCATCGGATACAAGTAGTATGATTACGCTTCCAATATATCAACAGGAAGCTCATTGTGGAACGGCCCATGAGGGGATACGCAACAGAGCTTTTGTGGGTTTCCGCAACATCTTTGCCCTGCCATGTTGGAACTGAACGGCCGATTCTGCGTCACCATGATTAGTATGGGTGAATCGGAGGATCGGAAGATCGTTCCCGACGTGATCACAACGATCGCCAAGGGGGCGGGAGCCATCGTCGTTGGCGGCGTGGGACTGGGCAGCGCGTGGCTTGCTTACAGCGCGCTCTTCGTCAATCACAATATGCCGTTGCCGGACGCCATCGGCGCCGAGCGGCATCGTTTCCCGAGTTCCAGCGGCGGCTGGGTGAGCTGGTATGGGGAAGAAGCGGGCGCCGGACGGCCCCTGGTGTTGGTTCACGGCATCGGCATAACCGCCTCGGCGTATGAGGTGCGTCCGCTGTTCGAGCGCTTCCGCGGAGCGCGGCCGGTCTACGCGATCGAGCTGCCCGGCTTCGGTTTCTCCGAGCGGACCGACCGGGTGTTTTTCCCCGAGCTGTATGCCGAGACGCTGGTGGAATGGATCGAATCGTATCTGCCCGGCTCGGCGCAGCCCGTGGATCTCATCGCCTTGTCTTTGTCCTGCGAATTTGCGGCGATCGCCGCGTCGGCCCGGCCGGAGCTGTTTCATTCGCTCACCTTTGTCTCGCCCACCGGTTTCGATGCGGGGGAGCGGCGAGCCCCATCGGAACAGGCGCTGCGGCTGAGCAGCGTGCCGGTCTGGAGCCAGGGCTATTACGATCTGCTGACCACGCGCGCCGGCATCCGCCATACCCTGAAGAAGAGTTTCGTGCGCGGGCCGGACGAGGGCCTGGTACATTACGCTTATCAGACTGCGCATCAGCCCGGCGCGCGCTTTGCCCCCTTGCACTACCTCAGCGGGCACTTGTTCACGCCGAGGGTCCGCGAGTTCTACGCCGCGCTGGATCGGCCCGTGCTCGCGGTCGCCAACGAGGACGACGACCTGAGTCTGGAACTGCTGCCGGAGTTTGCCGCTCATCGTCCCAACTGGCGCATGGAGATTGTGCCGAACGCGAAAAGCATGCCGCATTTCGAGAACATCACCGATACGCTGCGGGTGATCGGCGATTTCTGGCAGAATCTGCCGGCGCATGCAATCGCGACGTGAACGGCTTAGCAGGTTGCGGAAAAAGGCCACTGGCCCATCGCTTCCTCGCGGTCGCGGCCCGGTAACTGCCTGCAAACACCTGAATGCGTTTCTGAGCCGCGCTGGTCAGGCCGGGCTGCCGATGAGTTCAAGGTGGCGCGGGCCAGCTCCGACAACCCCTTTCAGCGGAATCGACCGGTCGAACGTCACCAGTTTGCCTCCGCGCCGCACCGCCAGACCCAACAGGTAGACGTCCGTGATCTGACGATGGCCGGCGATTTGGGGGATTCGGAAGAGATCTTCATCCAGAAGAGAAACAGACTCCTGCCACCATTGATGGCCCACGCTCCCGCATAGCGTCCGCAACCTGGAAATGACATCGGCGACGGTCGCCGTCACCGTGGGATACGCGGGATTGCTCAATACTCGCGCGCAACCGTTTATGGTAATCGAGCAGGTTGCCCAGCCCTTCCTGCGATTGTGCGCGAACCACTCGTGCGCGTCGTCGTGGTTGGGATGAGCGGGGTCAAACAGAGAGACCAGAACGTTGACGTCGAGCAGCCCGGTGCTCACGGCTCGTCCCGCAGCCTGTTGACCAGATCAAGGTGGGGTTTCCGCGCACCAGCCTTAGGAACAAACAAAGGGACGCCGTTCCGAAGTTTCGCCGTCGATTTTGGCTCAAGCGATTCGCGGACCAAATCGGAAATGACCCTTCCAATGGTGAGCCTTCGCTGTTCTGCTAGCTGCCGGGCGACGTGAATCAGATCGTCGTCCAGATCGAGGGTTGTCCGCACCACTCGATTGTATCACGCATCACTGTGGCTGATGCGTGATGCGATCAGAGGGCCGTTTCCTACCAGTGTCCGAAGAAGTTCCAGTTGTCGCCCGGCGCGTCGCGCTCCACGTGGCGGCCGGTCTTGTTCGACGCGACGTTCACCAGAAGCTGCCAGTCGTGCGTGTCGAGGCGGACATCGGAGGAGCGCGCACGGCCCTGCGGATCGTTGAAGTAGAAGGTCAGATAACGATCCTTTTCCAGCGGCTTGAACACGTCTTTGGTCCGCATGAAGCTGTGCAGGCTGAACCATCCGGCGGACGCCATATGTTCGTTCTGTTCACCGTGATGCAGCACCAGTCTGGTGACCGAAGCGTAGAGGATGGAGAACTTCGCTTCTCCCTCCACTTCGCAACGCACCTGCGTGGTCGCGTCGAAGTTCAGCACTCCGGGCGCCGGTTTGCTGTCGGCTTTGCCGACGCAGCCCACGTTATCGAAGCTTGCCGGTTCGGCATAGCCGAACGTACTCGGGATGGCGCCCTGCGCGGAAACCGAAGGAGCCAGCACCAGAGCCATGGTCATAATCGCAAGGGTGAGGAGAGCAAGTCTCATGAGCTTTCATTCGGCAGTACCAACCGCCGGTGACATAGGGGTTTTCCCCTGGATGCCGCTAGCCTCTCAGCTCTGCGGCATGCCCGGCAGGCTGTCCACCTGCTCAGCGCCGTCCGGCGGCGTAAACGTGAACTCGTCGGCGGCGAACGCCGGCGCCAGATCGAGCGATGTCACCGCCGTTTCCTGATGCATCTTCATGGGCGCCGTGGAGGGTCCGCCCATCTGCATCTCGGCGTCGGTAGTCTGCTTCAGCGACAGCTTACGCTCCTTGTCGATCCACATGGTTGCCCTGACGTTGCCGATGGTGATCGGCACGGGTTTGGTCACGGAGAGCTTATCGATGGTGTACTCCACCACGAAACAAGCCCGCTTCAGGTCGCCCACGCTCAGCGTTTCTTCCCGGACAATCTTCGCCGTACTCAATTGATTCGCCTGTCCCATCATGGAGGACATACCGGGCACCAGCGACTCGGCAAACGCCTCCGGCGATCCCGCGGCGGGCTTCTTCATGTACTTCTTCATCGCCGCGAGGTAGAAGTAAGTGAACTGACCGTCGGACACAAACGTGGCCGACATCGGCGCCGGCGACATGTCCATGCGAAACCGGCCGGGCGCGACCGAGATCTTCATATCCATGGCGATGGTCTGGTTCATGGACGCGCTCTGCATCCGCACATCGTTGTGCATTTGCATGCGGTAGGGTTGCTGATGGAAAAGCGCCTTGCTGCTTTCGGCGATCAGCGCCTGCGCGTCGGGCGCATCGGCCGCGACGGCGAGGGAGGAAGTCAGTGCGAGGACTACGGTGAACAGCCGCATATATCTCTTCGATGCCGATTATATCTTCGGGGTTTATCGCTGTCAGCTTATAAGTGCGAATCGGCCCATCCAATGTGCCGGCTGGAGATTTCGACCTAAGCGCGAAGTGTGCCCCAGGGGCGCGCCAGGAATCTCCTGCGTTACCGTTTTCCGCAACTCAGATTGTGCCGTTTTGCGGCGCTTTTTGCCGATGGCGCGCTGTCGGCTCGCACTCTCTGGTAGAAAGCGCGGTACGGAATGTCCGCGCGTGAACCTGAAAACACAAGGAGACAAGAACCATGAAGAAACTCGCGATCCCCGTAATGGCCCTGACGGTCGCCGGCATCAACTGCCTCGCGGCGAGCATACCGGTAAGCGTAACGGTCACGGCGCCTGGCGTCACCGTCAGCGCCGGCGTGAACGTCGGCACCATCCTTGGGACGGTGCTTTCGACGGTCACCGGCCTGCTCGGCATTTTGTAGTCGGCCGCCTGGGGGCGGGTCCGGCCCGCCCCTGTTTCAGCTCCGCTACTTGAGCTCCACCACGGTGGCCCCTGTCCCGCCCTCCGACTGCGACGCCGCGTGGAATTCGGCCACGTGAGGATTGCCGGCGAGCAAATCGGCGATGGCTTTTCGCAGAATGCCCATGCCGTGGCCGTGCACAATGCGGACGCGATCCACCGAGGCCATGGCCGCGCTGTCGAGGAACTTGTCCACCTCGTTGCAGGCTTCCTCCGCACGCTTGCCGATGACGTTGATCTCACGATACGTCACATTCCACGCGGGGCCGGAAGGCTGATAGGAGACACCCGTCGGCAGGCGTGATGTTTCCGCGCCGGCGGGGAGCACTTCCTCCACGTCGTCGATGGCCACCTGCATCTTCATCAGCCCGGCCTGCACCTCGATGCGGTCGTCGGAGAGCTTTCGCAGCACGCGCGCCGGCTCGCGCACTCCATGCAGACGCACGCGCGCTCCTTCCTCGAGGCGCGGCCGCGGCGGCGAGGCAGCGGGTTTCGCGGGATCGGGCGCGGACAAAACGGTCGCGTGCACCTCTTCCTGAAATTCCCGTCGCGTGCGCGCCACCCTGCGCATCGCCTGGTCAGCTGCTTTGCGTTGCTCGCCGCTCTCGGCAATCTTCTCGATGGTCTCCCGCGCCTGCGCTTCGAATGCAGCGATCGCGCGGGTACAGCGTTCCTCCATTTCGCGCAGCTTGTCCGCCTCCCGCTGTTCCCATTGCTTCGCCAGCGTGCGCTCCCGCGCGGCCAGCGACTCCTTTTGCCGATCGAGATCGCGTTCGGAATCGGCGACGCGGTCGATGCGGTCGTGTAGTTCGGCGAGGAAGCGCGAGATGTCGCGCTCATGATGCGTCATGGCCGAACGCGCGCGCTCGATCAACTCGGCCGGCAGCCCGAGACGTCCCGCGACCTCCAGCCCGGCCGACTTGCCCGGCGCGCCGGTGCGCATCACGTAGGTCGGCTCCAGCGTCGCATCGTCGAATCCCATCGACGCATTCAGCACGCCCTCGGTTGTGGAGCCGAACACCTTGAGCGCCAGCAGATGCGTGGACGCCAGCGTAAACGCGCCGGCCGAACGGAAGCGCTCGACAATGGCCACGCCCAGCGCGCCGCCTTCCTCGGGATCGGTGGCGCGGCCCAGTTCGTCCAGCAACACCAGCGATTCCCGCGTCGCCGCGTCCAGCATCGCGCGGATGTGTTCGATGTGCGCCGAGAACGTGCTGAGGTTTTCCTGAATGGACTGCTGATCGCCAATGTCCGCCAGCACCTCGTCGAACACCGGGAACTCCGCGCGCGCCGCCGGCACCGGCAAACCCGCCTGAGCCATCAGCGCGAGCAGCCCCACGGTCTTCATCGAAACGGTCTTTCCCCCGGTGTTCGGTCCGCTGATCAGCAGCGTGCGGCGCTTCTCATCGAGTGCGAGAGAGAGAGGCTGAACGCTCTTCCGCTGCCGCCGCAACACGTCTTCCAGCAGCGGATGCCGAGCCTCTTCCAGCACCAGGCGGCGTTCCCATGCCGGCGTAAACGACGGAATGGAGCAGCGGAAATCCACCGCGAAGTTCGCTTTGGCGAAGAGCAGATCGAGTTCGCCGAGCGCCTGCACGGTCTCGCGCAATAACGCCGCGTGCACCCGCAGCAATTCGGTCAGCTCGCGCAGAATCCGCTGCACCTCGCGCTGTTCTTCTTCGCGCAGGCGGACCACTTCGTTGTTGAGGTCGATGGTCTCCAGCGGCTCGATAAACAGCGTGTGGCCGGTGCTGCTGGCCCCGTGCATGACGCCGGGCACGTGCCGCTGCTGACCGGCCGCCACGGGCACCACCAGCCGGTCGTTGCGGATGGTGATGAAATCCTCCTGCAGCACGCCGTCGTCGCGGTGCGCGCGAACGAACCGCTCCAGCGAGATCTGGATCTGTTTCCGCTGCTTCTCGATGTCCCGCCGGATGCGCTGCAGGGCCACGCTGGCGTCGTCGGCGATGGAGCCGTCGGGCAGGATTTTGCCGCGCAGATCGCGCAGCACTTCGCGCAGGTCCACCACCCGTTGCGCGCGCCCCCCCAGCCGGGGAAACTTCTCCGCGGCGCTGAGCAGAATGCCACGAATCTCCGCCGCGCGCTCCAGCAACTGCGTCATTTCCAGAATCTGCTTCGGCTCCAGTACCGCGCCCTCCACCGCAATCAGCCGCGAGGCGGCGGACACGTCCGGCACGGAATCGAATCGCACGCGTATGGCCGCGCCGCGAGCGGCCTGCTGCGGCTCCATGGAGAGCCGGACATAGTCGAGGGCCTCGCGCGTATCGGCGAGCGTCTCCTCCAGCGCCGGGCGATCGGAAGACGGCCGCACCTGTTCCAGCTCGGCCAGCCCCAGCGGACTCTGTACGAACCTTCCCAGAAGTTGCCGCAGGCTCTCGAACTCCAGCAGGTCGAAAGAGGTCTTTGTCATTTGCCTTGCCTGCGCGCCTGAAACGCGCGCGCCACCACTCCCAGCGTCCCTTCGGTGACCCGGTACGCGGAGAGTTCGTCCTCGCGCAGCCACACCGCGCGGCTCGCGTCGCTGGCCGGAGCGAGCGACCCGCCGGTCACCCGGCAGACGTAGTCGATCAGCACGTAGTGATATTCAGTTCGGCCTGCGGGGTCGGGCATGATTCGCTCGAAGATTTCGAAAATCTCTTCGGGTTCGATCTCCAGCCCGGTCTCCTCGCGCACCTCACGGCGAATTCCGTTGGCCAGCGTCTCGCCGGTCTCCAGAATCCCGCCGGGCAGCGACCACCATCCCTTCAGCGGCTCGTGCCCGCGCTCCACCATCAGGATGCGGTCGCCATCGAAGATGAGCGCGCCAATGCCCACGTATGGCCGTTCCGGGTAACTGCGATCGTCGCGCGCGCTCACGGCGTTGCGCCCTTCACGCCGAGTTGCAGCAGATAGACGGTCTTTCGCGCGGTCACGAAGAGCACGTCGAAATCGGGTCCGCCGAAGGCGAGGTTCGACGGCGTTTCATCGAGCTTCACCGATCCGATGGGCCGCCCCTCGGCGCTATACGCGTACAGTTGTTTCGCGGCTACATACAGATTGCCGTGCTCGTCCGTTTTGATGCCGTCGGGCACCCCTTCAATGCCGCTGATGAGCACCCGCTCCCGGGACGCCGCGCCGTTGCGAGCGATGTCCCAGGCGCGCACGTTGCGCTCGTCGGAGTTGGTGACATACAGCGTTCGCCCATCCGGCGAAAGCGCGACCCCGTTGGGCCGGCCCGCGGGCTTCGCGATGACTTCGACCGCGCCATGTGGCGAGATGTGATAGACGCCGTAGAAATCCAGCTCGCGGCGTTCATTGGCGGGGCCAAAGGCGGGGTCGGTGAACCAGACGTGGCCATCGTGCCGTACCACGATGTCGTTGGGTTCGTTCAGCCGCTTGCCGTCCCATTTCTCGGCCAGCACCTCGACGCGGCCGGATTTGTCGCGCCGAATCACGCGCCTCGCATGCGCTTCACACGTGTACAGCCGCCCCTGCGCATCGTACGCGTTCCCGATCGCGCCGCTCGAATCGCCGCGCATCACTTCCGGCGTCTGGCCCGATACCCAGCGCCAGAGCTTGTTTTCCGGGATGTCGCTGAACACGAGATAACCGTCGCGCGACCAGGCCGGACCCTCGGTGTACGTGAAACCGCCGCCGATTCGATCGATGCGAACGTGGTCGAAATCCTGCGCGCCGGCGCACACCGCCAGCGCGATTGTCACGGCGATTGGCCGAACATCCACTCCCCCATTCTATGTGCCACTGGACTCGGCTCCGCGGATGCGATACAACAGATCGGATGCTGATCGGCCACTACGGCGTCGCCTTCGCGCTGAAGCCCGCCGAGCCGCGTGTCTCGCTCGGCGTGCTCTTTGTTGCCACGCAGTTCGTGGACATGTTGTGGATTGTGCTGGTGTTGATCGGCGTCGAGAAAGCTCATCTGGCGCCCGCCGGCAGCGCTAACGCGCCGCTCGAATTCACGTATTATCCCTGGTCCCATTCGCTGCTGATGAGCTGCGTCTGGGCGCTCGCCGCTTTCCTGCTGGTGCGCCTGCTGCCCATTTACAAAGGACCGCGGCATACGCGCGCCGCCCTGATTGTCGCCGCCTGCGTCCTCTCCCACTGGTTCCTCGATCTGCCCATGCACCGCGCCGACCTGCCCATCGGATTTCACGGCCCCTACGTCGGGTTCGGCCTGTGGGACTATCCTGCTCTATCCCTCGTGCTGGAAACCGTCGTGCTATTCGCCGGCTTCTGGATTTATCGCTGGAAGGCCCAGCGGCCAAACTACCTGCTGCTGGTGCTCGCGCTGTTCCTCTTCGTTGTGCAAATCATCAACACGTACGGCCCACCCGCGCAGAACGTCGCCGCGCTGGCCAGCTCCGGTCTGGCATTCTACGTTTTTGTCGCCGCGGTGGCGTGGTGGCTGGATCGGCCGCCTACCGCGGATAAGGGTGCCCGCGCAGAGTCGTGAACGCGCGGTAGATCTGCTCGGCCAGCATGGCGCGCGCCAGTTCGTGCGGCCAGGTCATCGCCGAGAGCGACAGCAGCACGTCGGCCTGCTCGCGCCAGGCGGCGGGCAAACCATCCGCGCCGCCGATCACGAACACCAGGTCCCGCGCCGCTTCCTCGGCCTTTCGCACCATCTCGGCGAAGTGCTTCGAATCGAGCACGCGGCCTTCCGGATCGAGCAGCACCTTCATCGCGTCCGCGTGCTTCGCCTTCAGATCCACGCGCCGCGGATCGATTTCACGCATCTCGCAGGACGCGAACCGGCTCGTACGCTTCACGTATTCTTCGGCAATCGCATGGGCGTTCCGGTCGCGCACTTTGCCGATGTAGTAAAGGTAGACGCGCACGGGCTTACTTGTGCAGCAGGTCGAGCACGGCGGCAGTGGTGGCCAGCACGCCGGTGCGGATGGCCGGCTCGGGCACGGGATAGAACAGGCTCGAGTGCAGCGACGGCAACGGCACGCCGGTCCGCCGGCTCTCTTCGAGGCGCGCGGGGTCCGTAGCTCCCAGCCGAAACATGAACACGGGAATCTGCCCGTCGAGGCCGAAAAGTCCGAAATCCTCGCTGGCCATCTCGGGCCCCGCGTCCACCACATTCGCCGCTCCCAGCGCCGCAACGAAGACCGGCTTCAGTCGCGCCGCCAACTGCGGGTCGTTCACGGTTGCCGGCACGGCTTCGGTCGTGCTCACCGCCACGATGGGCGCGCGATCCTCCGGCACTCCCGCTGCCAGCGCGATGCCCCGCGCCGTCCGGTCGATATCCGCCAGAATCTTCTTCCGCACCTCCTCGCGAAACGCGCGAACCGTGAGCTGCAGCTTCACCTCGTCGGGGATGATGTTATGCTTCGTGCCTCCATGAATCGACCCCACCGTCACCACCGCGGGGTCCTGCGGCGAAATCTGCCGGCTCACGATGGTCTGCAACGCCATCACGAATTCGGCCGCCATCACGATGGGATCTTTGGTGGCCTCGGGATGCGCGCCATGCCCGCCCAGTCCGCGAATGATTACGTCCACCGAGGTGGAACTGGCCAGCAGCGGCCCGGCGGTGACGCCCACCTGGCCCACCGCCAGACCTGGCGTGTCGTGAAGAGCGATCGCGAAATCGGGCCTCGGGAAGCGCGAGTACATGCCGTCGGCCAGCATCGCCTTCGCGCCGCCGATGGTCTCTTCCGCGGGCTGAGCGATGATGAGCAGCGTGCCGCTCCACTGGTCCTTCAGTTCGGCCAGCACCCGCGCGGTCCCCAGCAGCGATGTCATATGGAGATCGTGCCCGCAGGCGTGCATGACGCCGGGGATCTGGCTCGTGTATGGCAGACCTGTCTTCTCCTCCACGGGCAACGCGTCCAGCTCGGTTCGCACCAGCACCACCGGGCCGGCGCCGTTCTTCAGAACGCCCACTACTCCAAACGCCCCGGAGCCATCCGCATATCGGCCCACGCGCTCGGTCACGGTGTAGCCTGCTTTGCGCAACTCGCCGGCCATGAACGCCGAGGTTTTCTCCTCGTGTTGCGAAAGCTCGGGATGCTCGTGTAAATCTTTGTAGACGGCGAACAGCGAAGGCTCCTGCTGGTTCACCAGCGCCTGCACATCCGCGCCCGCAAAGACCAGCGGACTCATCACCAACAGCAATCCCGCGATTCTCATGGAGGTGAAAGTATATCGCAACCGCCGCGGCATCCCCAAAGCGCGCACAATGGAAGCCTTCGCGTCCTGTGCGCTCGAAACCAAATCCCCGCGCGCCCCGTATAATCGAAAGGACAGCAGGGACACCCGCGACACAACCGTAAGGAGACACGCATGGGGCGGAAGCTCATCATTTCACTAATGCTGCTCGCGATAGCGGCATTCGCAGACGACGCCAAGCCGAATTTCTCGGGCACGTGGAAGCTGGATGCGGCCAAAAGCGATTTCGGCCAGATGCCGGCGCCCGACAGCCGCACCGACACCATCGATCACAAAGAACCGGCGATCAAAGAATCCGTCAGCATGTCCACCGGACAGGGCGACATGGCCTGGGATCTCACTTACACCACCGATGGCAAGGATTCGAAGAACTCGGTGATGGGGAACGACATGGTCAGCAACGCGCACTGGGATGGCAGCAAGCTGGTAATCGATTCCAAGGCGAATTTCGGCGGCAGCGATATGACCATCCATGGAACCATGTACCTGTCCGACGACGGCAAGACTCTCCACCGCGACGCGCACATCTCCGGTCCCATGGGAGAGGGCGATCAAAAGCTGATTTTCACGAAACAGGAGAAGTAGCCGCCCGGCTCACGCGGCGCAGATTGGTTGGCCCGCCTCCAGTGCCTGCGCCGTGACCTCGAAAGGAGCCGCTTATGGCCGCGCCAATCGCGCCGTCCACCCTTGGCGAGCTGTTCGATCACAACTACTGGGCCCGCGACCGTCAGTTGCAGGCGTGCGCCGCGCTCACCGAGGAGCAGTTTCTCCGTCCTTTGCCGGGCAGTTTCGCATCGCTGCGCGATACTCTGGTGCACCTCCTCGCCGTGGAGTGGTTGTGGCTGGAACGATGGCGGGGACGCTCCCCGCGCACCCTGCTCCATCCCGAGGAGTTCACGACCGTAGCCGCAGCATGGGAGCGCTGGCGCACTGTGGAGAGCGAGATGCGTGCGTTCGTGGGAGACCTGACCGAAAACGCACTGGAGACCCGCCGGACCTATATCAGCACACGCGGGCAGGAGTGGACCTATGAGCTCTGGCGGATGATTCTGCACCTGCTGAATCACCAGAACTACCATCGCGGTCAGGTCACGGCGTTGCTGCGTCAACTGGGCGTGCAGCCGCCGAAGGTCGATTTTCTGGATGCGCTGGATGCGGGATTTCGACTTTGAGCGCGGGGCGCGGGGCGTCCTCTAATGACAACGCCGGTTACTCGCGTGGAGTTGGGAACGTCCCGGAGATGTGATCGTGCCAGGTGAGCGATTCCTCGTCGGCCAAAGCCCACAACAGCCCCAGACCGGCTGCGAGGAAACTCAGCCATCCCGAGAACAGGCGCGAAAAGCGCTTCCTGCGGTTCGGTTTGTGACCGTCCAGATCCACCAGCCGAAGCTTCAGGGCGCGCATTCCCGGGCTGTCGCCATTTCCCAGGCACCACAGCAGCCGATACAGGGAGATCATGACCGCGGCAGTCAGGATGTAGACCGGCGCGGTCTGCTTGTTCAGCAACACCTCGCCGCCGAAGCCGTAGAGAACCGCCGTGAAGAAGCCCAGCGCCACGGCGACCATTGTGAAGTCGATGAGCGCCGCCAGACCGCGGTGTTCGAGGGTGGCCACCCGCACGTTGCAGTAAGTGATCCCCTCACGGGCCGGCCGTGCCGCGGGAGCGCTGACCGGAGGGTTGAAATTCAGCGTTTGCTGATTGGCTGGGACGGGCCTTGGCCGGGGGCGCCGGGCGCGCGGACGGACCGGGCGCTCCGGTGCAGGGGTCCCCGGCACAAACGCATCGAATGGGAGCACCTGGCCCATGTCCCGCGTGCCGAACAAGTGTGGCTGCCAGGCTGGCCCGCGATGCCGCTCGGAGCGGCGTCCCGGGGCGGGCAGGGGCTCGGAAGTCGGCTGTTCGGCCACGGCCCCGCGGGAATACGGCTGATTCGGCGCTCCGGTTCGCGGCTGTCTGGCCGCTCCAATCGGCGCCTGCGGAATGTGCAGCCGCCGTCCGCACCGCTGGCAGCGGTGTTCGCCCTCCGCATTCCATTCGCGACAGTAAACGCAGTTCATGACTGCTTCCGGTTTTGCTCCGTCTCTCTTATCGGCCGCCGAAGCCGGTTGCATCATAGCCGGCACAGGGCGGGGCCGCCCACAACCCATTCATGCAAACCCCGGCGGTCCGATCCGTTGCGCCGGCATTTGCTCAATAGCCGGCACAGGGCGGGGCCGCCCACAACCCATTCATGCAAACTCCGGCGGTCCGATCCGTTGCGCCGGCATTTGCAAAGAAGCGACAAGCCATGATACCGTTTGCGTTGAGCCCCGCAAAGCAGCGCCAGCCCGGAGTCCCGTTTCACATAAGTATCATATCCGCAGGGAAATGTCACGAACTTTATTGCACTTGGGGACTTTTCTTCATCCTTCTCCTTAACCTGGCTGTGGTCGCTTCGGGTCAGACATTTCAGCCCCCGCTGCCACCGCCTCCGGCACCGGCGGAGATCCATGCCCCGAGCCCCAACCCCGCGGTTCCGGTCAAGCCGCCCCGCCCGAATGCGCCTTCGGAAAGCGAGGTGCTGGTCCACGCGGTGAGCCAGGAAATGGACGATACCTGGATTCATCTGCGCGGCCACGCCCACGTCGAGCTGACCAACATGGCGCTCGACGCCGACTCCATCGACTACAACCGCGACACCGGCGACGCCACCGCCAACGGGAATGTGCGCTTCGAGAACTTCGACACCGGCGAAAAGCTGCAGTGCGATCACGCCACCTACAACGTGAACGATCTCACCGGCAAGTTCTACTCGGTCACCGGCACCTCGCCGGCGAAGATCGAGTCCAAACCCGGTCTCCTCACCACCAGCAATCCCTTCTACTTCCAGGCGAAGTGGGCCGAGCGCATCAAGGAGCGCTACATCCTCTACGACGGCTTCGTGACCGACTGCAAGGTGCCCAAGCCGTGGTGGCGGCTGCGCGGCAAGCGTTTCGTGATTTTCCCCAAAGAGAAGGCGCTCGCCTACAGGTCGGTATTCTTTATCCGCTGGATTCCGATCTTCTATACGCCGTGGTTCTACCGCTCGCTCGCACGCAACCCGCGGGAAAGCGGCTTTCTGTCGCCCAACATCGGAAACAGCTCCCGGTTCGGCCAAATGGTGGGAATGGGTTACTACTGGGCCATCAACGACAGTTCCGACGTGACATATCGCGGGCAGTATTTCACCAGCGCCGGCCTGGCCAGCAATCTCACATTTCGCGAGAGGTTCGCGCCGCACACGGATTTCTCCATCGTCGCCTCCGGTCTGGACGACCAGGGTGGACCGAATCGCCTCGCGACGCCTGGTTTCACCATCACCGCTCACGGACGCGCCGACCTCGGCAACGGCTGGCAGGCTACCGGGACGCTAAACTATCTCAGCTCTTTTCAATACCGGCAGCAGTTTTCCGAATCCTTCACGGAAGCGATCTTCAACGAGTCGCACTCGGTCGGAGACCTCACCAAACATCACGATACCTGGGGCGTGAACGTCGTCGCCGATCGCATTCAGACCTTCGACTTCGTGCCATCGGAAGCCAACGATAACGTGGTCATCCGGCACCTGCCGGAGGGCGAATTCCTGATGAGGGAGACGCCGCTCTCAACTTCATTTCCCCTCTGGTTTTCCCTGGACGCGACGGCAGGCGCCATGGACCGCTCGGAGCCGTCGGTGCCCGGTGAGACGACCATCGTGACCCGGCCGCTGGTGGATCGCATCGACCTTTATCCGCACTTCACCAGCAGCATTCGCTTCGGCGACTTCACCCTGATACCCAGCTTCTCCGTTCGCGAGACCGAATACGGCGCCAGTCTCACCGACAACCGGGCGCTCGCCGGCAGCATGCTGCTCAGTTCGCGGGAGTTCTCGCTGGAAATCATTCCGCCGTCGCTGGCCCGCGTCTTTCCGGCGCCCGGCTGGCTGGGAAAACAGTTGAAGCATGTGATCGAGCCGCGTGTGCAGTTCCACTATGTTGGAGGTATCGGTACGGACGCCCTGCACGTGATCCGTTTCGACGACGCCGACCTGACGACCGACACAAAAGAGCTGAAGATCTCCCTGACCAACCGTCTTTATGTGAAACGCAAGGACAACGGCGTGGACGAGATCCTGACTTGGGAGCTCAGCCAGCTCCGCTATTTCGATCCGACGTTTGGAGGCGCGGTGGTGGACGGACAGCGCAACGTGATCTGGAGCACTCTCTCGCTCACGCCTTTTGCGTTTCTGGACGGACCTCGCCACTATTCGCCGGTCACATCGCTGCTGCGTTTCCAGAAGAAGGTGAACGTCGAATGGGAAACCGACTACGATCCGTTGCGCAAGGGCATCATCGCCAACGTGGTCGGCACCGATTACCGTTTCTCGCATTTCGTGGTCAACATCGGCCAGGCGTTGGTTCGCGACGATTCACCCACCGACACCGTCACCGTGCTGACGCCTACCGAAGGCCAGTTCCGCGGGCTGATCGGCTACGGCGACGCAACCAAACGCGGCCTGAACGCGGCGATGAGCTTCTATTACGATTATCGGATGCACCTGGTCGAATACATGGCGGCGCAGGGAGGCTACAACACCAACTGCTGCGGTTTCAGTGTGCAGTACCGGCGCTTCGACTTCGGCGGACGCGACGAGACGCAGATTCTGGGCTCGTTCGGCATCGCCAACGTCGGGAGTTTCGGCACGCTCAAGCGCCAGGAGCGGATTTTCTGAGCGCGCCGCGCCCAACGGCGACGAATCGACGTTCCCGGCGCCGCCGCGCTGGACGCCACTTTAACTGGAGAGCGGCGCGGCCCTCTGTTATACTGCGGGGGAATTGGTTATGTCGGATCTGCGTTTGGGCGACGTGATCGACGATTTCTGCGTGAAATGTAAGCGGCTTACCAATCACGCCATCGTCTCCATTGTCGCCGATCAGGCCGCGAAGGTGCGCTGCCGCACCTGCTATCACGACCACGATTACCGGCACGAACAGCCGCCGCCCTCCAGGAAAGAGCTGAAGAAACAGGAGCTGTTCGCCCAGGTGCTGGCCGGAATGGCGCCGGAAACCAAGCCTCCGGAAGACCCGCCCGAAAAAAAGAAGACGCGCCGCAGGACGTAGCGACGGACACGCATGCGTCAGCCGCGTCCCTTCGGTACCGGCAAACGACGCGGCTGGCGCCGCGTGTCCCACTGCCGGTGGCCGAAACCCTTACGATCATAGTGTGACCGGGGCCGAACAGCTCGCGCGGAGTATCGTGGCTGAGTTGCGCTCGCGCGGTCGCCTCGCCTGGTTCGTGGGCGGCTGTGTGCGCGACCTTCTGCTCGGCCGCGCTCCCAAAGACTACGATGTCGCCACCGATGCCCGGCCCGACGAGGTCATGCGGCTTTGGCCCGGCTCCGAGCAGGTGGGCGCAAAGTTCGGCGTGGTGCTGGTGAACCGCGACGGCGCCACCGTGGAAGTGGTCACTTTCCGCAGCGAGCAGGCTTACCACGACGGCCGCCACCCCGGCGAGGTTCGCTTCGAGACCGATCCGCGGAAGGACGTCCAGCGCCGCGACTTCACCATCAACGCCATCCTGCTGGACCCGTTCAGCGGCGAGGTGATCGATTACGCCGGCGGCCGCTTGGACCTCGCAGCGGGGATCGTTCGCGCCATCGGCGATCCGGCTGCCCGCTTCGAGGAGGACCATCTGCGCATGCTGCGCGCCGTCCGCTTCGCCGCGCGATTCGGCTTCACCATCGAGCCCACTACCATGGCCGCCATGCAGCGCTGCCACGCCGATATCGCCCGCATCTCCGCCGAGCGCATCCGCGAGGAACTGACGCGCATTCTGACCGAGGGCGGCCCCCGCCGCGGATTCGAGCTGCTGGACGAAACCGGGCTGCTGGTGGATGTGCTGCCGGAAGTCGCGGCCATGAAAGGCGTCGCGCAGCCCCCGGAATTTCATCCCGAGGGCGACGTCTGGACGCACACTTTGCTGATGCTCGACGCGCTGGATCATCCCTCCGTCACCCTCGCCTGGGGCGTGCTGCTGCACGATGTGGGCAAGCCGCCGACGTTTCGAGTCGCCGACCGCATCCGCTTCGACGGCCACGTGGAGCTGGGTGTGACCATGGCCGAGCGGATTCTGACCCGCCTTCGGTATTCCATCGAAGAGATCGATCAGGTGCTCGCGCTGGTGGCCAATCACATGCGCTTCTCGCACGTGCACGAGATGCGGGAGAGTAAGCTGAAGCGGTTTCTGCGCATGCCGCGCTTTGAAGAACACCTCGCGCTGCATCGCCTCGATTGCCTCAGCAGCCACGGCGATCTCACCAACTATCGCTTCGCGCTGGAGCGATTCCAGTCGGCGGAACCCGAGCAACTGCGCCCGCCGCGTCTGCTCACCGGCCACGACCTGATCGCCGCCGGCTATCGCCCCGGTCCGCAGTTCTCGAAGCTGCTCGACATGGTGGAGGACGCGCAACTGGAAGGAGCCATTCGGACCCGCGAGGAAGCGCTGGAACTGGTGCGCAGCCGGGCCCGCTGATCGCTGTTCCGTTTTCGTCTCAGGTGTGCCGGAGGAGGCTGGTTGAGGAATCGGCCGGTGCCGGGGAATGAAGGTAATGAGAACGGCACCGACCGTGCTGACGAACGGAGAAGGTGGTCAGGATGCGCTCGTTCGCGGTGAGACAGTGCCCGGCGGCTGTGTTTTCTCTCATTCCGCTTTCATGGGTGCCGACTCTGCTGGCAGCCGGACTCCTGACGCCAGGCGCTCGGAGCGGTCAATCCGCCCCCGATTCGCCGGACATCCCCTCCAGGCCGTTGAGCGCAAAAGAGAAACAGAAGAAGGAAGAGAACCTGCGAAAGCAGCCTCCGGGGTCATGGAGGTCGTGGCTGAACGAGGACGTCGTCTACATCGTCACCGATGGCGAACGACGAGCTTTCAGGAGTCTGCAAACCGACGAGGAACGGCAGAGCTTTCTCGAGCAGTTCTGGCTGCGCCGTAACTCCGCTCCGGATTCGCTCGAAAACCCATTCGAGGAGGAGCACTACCGGCGCATCGCCTACTCCAACGTACGCTTCGGCACCGCCATTCCCGGCTGGAGGACCGACCGTGGGCGGATTTACATCGTCTACGGCCCGCCGGATGAGATGGA
>Ga0326727_10012366_pt1 | contig 19466 bp, 17 predicted proteins | sample MB2enrmetagenome_FD_207643 | JGI IMG/M metagenome (GOLD analysis project Ga0326727, IMG submission 207643) | Lab enriched peat soil microbial communities from McLean, Ithaca, NY, United States - MB29MY | ecosystem: Environmental > Terrestrial > Soil > Wetlands > Peat | place: USA: New York...
GCGCGCCCGTGCGCAGGACCACCTCGCGGGCCGCCGCCTCACAGCCCCGTGGATTGATGAACTGGAGCGGCTCGGCGGAGCCATCGATGCGCACGCGCCCGTCCTTGCGAGCGGTGTGCTCGAGCATGACGACGGCGTCGGCGCCGGCCGGTAATGGCGCGCCGGTCATGATCTCGACGGCCTGGCCCGGGCCTACCTCTCCACGGAAGCTCTGCCCGGCGCGGATTTCTCCGACGACCTCGAGCGAGCCGGGAAGATCGCTCGAACGCACGGCATACCCGTCGCGCACCGAGCGCGCCACCGCCGGAGAATCGCGGTCGGCCGCCACATCTTCGGCCAATACGCGGCCGCAAGCTTCCTCGATGCGCACGCCCTCGGTTGACGTTGCGACGGGCATGGCCCGCACTTTGGCGAGGACCGTCGCGCGCGCTTCGAGAAACGTCAACACAGCCACTGAACTATTATGACGCTCACAAAGGCGGCTTATGCTTGAGCATCAGATCGCGCGCCACGGCGGCGGTGTTGGCGTGGATGGTGATGGTGTCCTCCACACTCACGGCGTAGCCGCCGGCCAGCACCACAGCCACTGGAATCCCATGCGCCTGCGCGGTGCCGATGACCATGCGGTCGCGTTCTTCGAGCCCTGCGAAGGTAAGGGAGAGGCCGCCCAACTGGTCCTCCTGAAACGGATCGGCGCCCGCCACGTAGACCAGCAGTTCCGGCTGGAACAGGCCCAGAGCGCCGCGAAAGCCATTTTCGAGCCGGTGTATGTACTCGGCATCTCCAATGCCATCGGCCAGATGGATATCGAGGCTCGAGGGCGGCTTTTCGCTCGGATAATTATTGAACTGGTGAATGGAGAGCGTGAATACCGAGGGGTCGCCCGCAAAGATGGCGGCCGTGCCGTTGCCGTGGTGCACGTCGCAATCCACCACCATGGCGCGCCGGATGGCGGCGTCGCGCTGCAGGGTCCGGATGGCCACGGCGATATCATTGACCGCGCAGAAGCCTTCCCCATGGCCGGGGAAGGCGTGGTGAAAGCCGCCGCCGACATTGAAGCCCAGGCCCGCCTGGAGGGCCAGGCGGGCCGCCAGAATGGAGCCGCCGGCCGCCAGCCAGAAGGCCTCCACCATCTGGCGCGAGTAGGGAATCTCCAGCCGCAGGATGTCCTGGTATGCCAGCGTTCCGTTGCGCAGTTTCTCCACCCACGCGGTATCGTGCACCAGCAGGACGTCTTCATCCGAGGCGGGCGCCGGCTCGACGAAATCCTCGGGTGCGGCGAATCGGGTGCGCAGCAGGCGGTCGTGCAGCCACCGGTACTTTTTGGAGGGAAAGACGTGCGCGCCCAGGTGCAGGTCGTACTTTTCGGAGTAAACCAGGCGGAAAGGCAGCATCGCCTGGCTAGGCCTTCTCCGATTGCAGGGCCGTCACTACCGCCACGTTAAAGACGTCTTCAGCCGAGCAGCCGCGGGAAAGATCGTTGGCGGGTTTGGCGAGACCCTGGAGGAACGGACCGATGGCCACGGCGCCGCCCAGCCGCTCCACCAGCTTATAGGAGATATTGGCGGCGGCCAGGCTGGGAAAGATCAGGGTATTGGCGTGGCCGGCCACTTTCGATCCAGGCGCTTTCAGATTCGCCACGAATGGGGAGACGGCCGCGTCGGCTTGCATTTCACCATCCACGATCAGGCCGGGGGCACGCTCGCGCACCAGGGCCAGCGCTTCGAGGACCCTGTCCACTTCCTCGTGGCTGGCGCTTCTCCTGGTGGAGAAGCTGAGCAGGGCTACAACCGGCTCGACATCGATCAGAACGCGGGTGCTGGCGGCGGTGGCGATGGCAATATCGGCAAGCTGCTCCGCGGTGGGAGCGACGACCACCGCGCAATCGGCGAAGGCCATCAGGCCGTGGTGGCCCATCGAGCTATCCTGGAGCGCCATGATGAAGACACTCGAAACCAGTTTCACGCGCGGGTCCAGCCCCACCGAATGGAGCGCCGCACGGACGGTTTCGCCGGTCGTGTTGACGGATCCGCCCACGAAGCCATCCGCATCGCCGGCCGCGAGCATAAGGGCGGCGAAATAGAGCGGCTTCCGCGCGACGGCTTCGGCGTCCTGGAGGGTGACGCCCTTGGAGCGGCGGCGTTCATAGTACAGGGCCGCATATTGGCGATTCAGCGGGGAGGTGTCCGCATCGACAAACGCCACCCCGTCGATGCTGGGGTGCGGCGGAGGCGCGATGAGGATAGGGCGGAGAACGCCTTCCCGCGCCAGCCGCGCGGCGGCTTCGAGCACCCGCGGGTCGCCGCCCTCGGGGAACACGACGCTCTTGTTCAGCCCGCGGGCGCGCTCCACAAGCCCCGCCAGGAACAGACATGCCGATTCAGGAGTTGCCCACATGAGCGCTGTTTTTGAGTCTAGCAGGTGGGGGCGAAGTGTGCCATTTCGGCGTCCCCCGGCGGGCGCAGGCGCCGCGCGGTTCGGTAGTGCGTGGACGGCATCGCTCCACGTTATAATCGCTTCGGATGGATGTATTCGAGGAAATCGTGCGCCTGCGCAGTTTGGGACAGAAGTGCGCGCTGGCAACTATCGTGGAAGTGCGCGGCTCCATCCCCAGCTATGAAACCGCCAAAATGCTGGTGCGCGCGGATGGCTCCATCGTGGGCACCATCGGCGGCGGCTGCGTGGAGGCGGAGGTTTGGGACGCAGCGCGCGAGGCGATCGAGACCGAGAAGCCCAAACACCTCAGCTTCAACCTGGGGCAGGATGCGGCTTACGATAACGGCCTGATTTGCGGAGGACAACTGGACGTGCTGGTGGAGCCTTTGCTGCCGGTGCCGCGCGCCTTCATTTTCGGCGCGGGCCACATCTCGAAGAGCCTCTCGCGGGCGGCCACGCTGGCGGGATTCGCCACCGTGGTGATCGATAACCGCGACAGCTTCGCCAACCGCGAGCGGTTTCCGGATGCGGGGGAAGTTCATGCGGCGGAATACGAGGAGATTTTCCCGCGCCTCGGAATCAACGAAACCGGCTACCTCATCATCGTCACGCGGGGCCATCGCGACGATATGCGCGTGCTCCGGCTGGCCCTGGCGACGCCGGCCCGCTATATCGCCATGATCGGGAGCAAACGCAAGGTCATCAACGTGATTCGGGAGCTCGAAAAGGAGGGCGTGCCGCGCGCGTCCTTCGAGCGCTTGAACGCTCCCATGGGCCTGAATATCGGGGCGGTTTCGCCCGAGGAGATCGCCATCTCCGTGGTGGCGGAGATGATTGCGGTGCGCCGCGGCGCGGCATCCAACTGGCGCTCGCTGAGCATGTCGGTTTTCGCCGACGAATCGCTGCGGGCCGTGCTGGCCAAGTGAGCGCGGCCGGGCTCATCTTGAGCGCCGGCGAATCGCGCCGCATGGGGACTCCCAAGGCGCTGCTCGAGTATCGCGGGGAAACGTTTCTGGACCGCCTGGTGCGCCTGTTATCGGCACGCTGCTCGCCGGTGATCGTCGTGCTGGGCGCCGGGGCCGCGGAGATCCGGGCGCGCGCGCGGCGGCCCGCGGTGTTCGCGCTGAATCCGGAATACCGGAGCGGGCAAACGGGCTCGCTGCAATGCGGATTGCGGGCCGTTCCGGCCGGCGCCGATGGCGTGCTTTTCACGCTGGTGGATCATCCGGCGGTGTCGCCCGAGACGATCGAGGCGCTGCTGGCGGGCGGCGCCATGGAACGCCCGTTCGTGCGCGTGCCGCGCTACCGGGGAGCGCGCGGGCACCCGGTGTGGTTCGCGCGCGAGCTGATCCCCGAGTTTCTGGCTTTACCCGAGGGCGCGGCTGCGAACGACCTGGTGCGCGCCCATGCCGCGCGAACCGAGTTCCTGGATCTCGAGGACCCCGGCATCGTGGCGGATATCGATGATCTCCAGGCCTACCGCGACTTGGGGGAGGCGGCCGGATGAGACGCCCGGTCCGCACGTTGTTGAAGGTAGCCGGCATGGCGCTGGCCCTGCTGCTGATCGCCGGCATCACGGCCCCGGCGTTCGGCGATCGCGTGGGCCGTAAGGTGCGCGTCTCGCTCGAGCGGGCGCTGGGGCGGCCGGTCGAATTTCAGGGGCCGGTGCGGTTCAGCCTGTTTCGAGGGCTGGGCGTCTCGGTCGAGCGGGTCGTCATTCACGAAGATCCCGCCATCGGAATCGAGCCGATCGCCTACGTGGAGGGCGGCATGGAAGTGCGGCCGAGTTTCTGGTCACTGCTCTCCGGCAGGCTCGCGATCGCTTCCATCCGGCTGGAGGATGCCAGCATCAATCTCACCAAGAGCGGCCCGGCGGACCAACCGGGCCGGTGGAATTTTCTCTCGTTCGTGAACCGCTCGGCGATGAGCGCGGCGCCGGCCATCCACGTGCGCAACGGCCGCATCAACTTCAAATTCGGCGAAACGAAATCGGTCTTCTACCTCACCGAAACGGATTTCGATCTGACGCCGCCCGGTTCCAGCCGCGCGGGCTGGAGCGTCTCCTGCTCGGCCAAGCCGGCGCGCACGGACCGCCCCGGGCAAGGCCTCGGATCGTTCACTCTGGAGGGCCGCTGGTTCGTGACGCCGGAGCGCGTGGATCTCGACCTGGTGCTCGACAGGACCGGCCTCGGCGAGCTCACCGCCCTGGTTCAAGGCCAGTCCGGCAATGTGCATGGGACCATCTCCTCGCGGCTGCATCTGGGCGGGCCGATCGGCAATATCGGGATCCAGGGACGGCTCATCATCGAAGACGTGCACCGCTGGGACCTGCTGCCGCCCGGCGGGCACGGGTGGCCGCTGGATATCCGCGGGCGCCTGGACGTGGTGGGCGAACGGCTCGAGTTGCAATCCAATCCTCCCGGCAACGCCGCCCTGCCGCTGTGGGTTGTATTCCGCGCCGACGATTACCTCACGCGCCCGCGCTGGGCGGTGACGGTGAACTGGAACCGCTTCCCCATCGCGCCCGTGCTGGAGTTGGCGCGCCACATGGGGGCGCAGTTTCCGCCGCGCCTGCAATTGAGCGGAACGATGGATGGCGCGATCGGCTACTCGGGCCAGGGCAGTTTTCAGGGCGAGCTGGAATTGCGCGACGCGGCCGTGACCATTCCCGATTCGCCGCCCGTGCGCTTCGAGCAGGCGCGCGTGGTTGTGGATCACGGCCACGCGCGGCTGGAGCCGGCGCTGGTGCGCACGGCGGGCGACGACCAGGCCCACGTGGAGGCCGACTATGACATGGACGCGGACAAGCTCGATCTGGCCATATCGGCCGACGCCATGCCGGTCGAAGCGCTACGCGCGCAGGTAGCCCTGGCGGCGGTTCCCTGGCTCGAGCAGGTCCGTTCCGGCCAATGGACCGGCGAGCTGCATTATCACCGGGAGGCCGGCCAGGCAGTGGGATGGAGCGGAAGCCTGGACGTCGCCGACGCCCGCATTGACGTTCCCGGGCTGGCGCACCCGCTGGAACTGGCCTCGGCGCGCGCCCGGATCGATGGCGCGCGCGTGGCGCTGGACCGCGTCGAGGGCCAGGCCGGCAAACTGGCCTTCACCGGCGAGTACCGCTACGAACCGGGCACGGCGCGGCCGCACCGGCTGCGCGTAAGGGCGGCCGAGGTGGACGCAGCCGATCTGGAGCAGGAATTCGCACCCACGCTGGCGCGCCGCGAAAGCCTGATCGCGCGGGCCCTGGGCCGCGCTTCGCTTCCAGACTGGCTGAAGGGGCGCGGCGTCGAGGGCACCGTGCAGGTGGACAGCCTGCTGGTGGCCGGAGCGCGTCTGGAGAATTTCCGCGGGCGCCTGCTCTGGGACGGCGCCCGCGCCGAGATGGACGGCATCCAGGCCAGGCTGGAGCGCGCGGCCGTAAGCGGCAAGCTGGCCGTGAACTTGCGCGGCAACCGTCCATCCTACAGGTTCGCCGGCAAGGTGAAGGGCTTGGGCTGGCAATCCGGAAAGCTGGACGCCGAAGGCACCCTGGAAGCTTCCGGCACGGGGTCCCGGCTGCTGGCGAGCCTGACCTCCAAGGGGACCTTCGCGGGCACGGCCTTCGACGTGGGCACGGCGCCGCTCCAAACCGTTTCGGGAAGCTACGCGCTGGCCTGGCCGCAGGGCGCCCCGCGCTGCACGCTCACCGGCTTGGCTCTGCACCTGGAAGACGAGACGTATACCGGAAGCGGGGCCACCGAGGAAGACGGACGGCTGGTGATTGTGCTCACAAACGGCGCCAAAGAGATGCGTATGAGCGGCTCGCTGGCCAATCTGAGGGTGGAGGAAGGTCCCGCGGCGCCGAAACCGTGATCGAGGACGCTCCATGGGCACCTGCCGTGTGTCATAATCCATTGCGAGCATGGCTTTAGAAATTCAGACGCGGGAACGGGAGGGCGTCGCCATCCTGGATCTCAAGGGACGCATCACGGTGGGGCCGGAGGCTGCCGCGCTGCGCGAGAAGGTGTCCGAATCGAGCGCGGCGGGCAAGCGCAACGTGATTCTGAACCTCGAGGGAATAGACTACATCGACAGCACCGGCCTGGGCGCCCTGGTGATCTGCGCCACCAGCCTGCGCAAGAGCGGCGGATCTCTCAAGCTGCTCAACCTGAACCGCCGCAACATCGAGCTGCTGGTGATGACCAAGCTGGCCACCGTGTTCGAGATCTTCGCCGACGAGCAGGACGCCATCAACAGCTTCTATCCGGACCGCAAGATCAAGACCTTCGACATCCTGGATTTCGTGCAGCAGATGAAGAAGGAAGAAGGCTGACCCGGCGCTGGCGGATGGCGGCCGACGCGGGCGGTGGCGATCGAGGCGGGTTACAATAATTTCGGAGTCAATCCTCCCATGCCGCGCCGCCTCGCCCGGAAACTCATGCTGTCGATCACGGCGATCGTGGTCATCGTGGCAGCGGTTTCGGGCGTGGTCAACGTCAAAACGGAGGAGTCCCAGCTTCTCAATGCCATGATTCTGGGAGCGGACCAGCTCTCCACGGGCATCACCAGCGCCATCTGGCACGCCATGCTCGACGATCATCGCGAGGCCGCCTACGAGGTGATGCGGACTATCGCGCGCAAGCAGGGCATCGACCGCATCCGCATGTTCAACCGCGCCGGCCAGGTGATGTTCTCGACCAATCCCCAGGACCGCCTGTCCGCCGCCAATCCCACCGATGCGCCCTGCGCCATGTGCCACGCGCCGGGAGCCCCGCGCTTCAAGCTGGACCTGCCCTCGCGCGCCCGCACTTTCCGCGCCGCCGACGGGCGCCGGCTGCTCACCATGATGACGGCCATCTACAACGAGCCCTCGTGCAGCCAGGCCGAATGCCACGCGCATCCCGCATCCATTAAGGTGCTCGGCGTGCTGGATCTTTCGCTCACCCTGGACAGCCTGGATCGGCAGATGCACCGCGCTCAACTGCGTGTTTTGCTGGTGACCGGGCTCGAGGTTACCTTCATCGGCGTCTTCATCATCTTCTTCACGCGGCGCTTTCTCAGCCGCCCCATCGAGAAGCTGATCGAGGGCACCAAGGCGGTGAGCCAGATGGATCTGGACAAGCCTATCGGCAGCATCGATGCCAGCGAGGAGCTGAACGAACTGGCCCGCTCGTTCGACATCATGCGCGAACGCCTCCGCACGGCCATGTCGGAGATCAACCAGTTCACGCAGAAACTGGAGAGCAAAGTCGAGGAGCGGACGCAGCAGCTCAAGGCGGCGCACCAGAAGCTGTTGCAAAGCGACCGGCTGGCCTCGCTCGGGCAGCTTTCGGCCAGCGTGGCGCACGAAATCAACAATCCGCTCTCCGGCGTGCTGAACCTCTCCATGCTGATGCAGCGCATGCTGAAGGAAGATGGCATTCCTCCCAACCGCCTGGAGGAGTTCCGCAAGTACCTCGGCCAGGTGACCAACGAAACCGCGCGCGTGGGGCGGATCGTGTCGGACCTGCTGGCGTTTTCGCGCCGCTCCAAGCCGCAGCGCGCCGCGGCCGATCTCAACAAGGTTGTGTCGATGACCCTCTCGGTGGCGCAGCATAAGATGAAGCTGAGCGACGTAGCCGTGGAGACCGATCTGCGGGAGGACCTTCCGCCGGTTCACTGCGACGCCTCGCAGATCCAGCAGGTGGCGCTCAACCTGTTGTTGAACGCCGCGGAGGCTACCCAGTCCAAGAGCGAGCGCCGGGTGAAGGTGTCGACTTCCGCGCGCGACGGCCGCGCGCTGCTCACGGTTTCCGATAACGGCGAAGGCATTCCGCAGGAGAACCTGGCTAAGATCTTCGACCCCTTCTTCACCACCAAGCCGGAAGGCAAGGGCGTGGGGCTGGGACTGGCGGTCTCCTACGGCATCGTGGAGGCGCACGGGGGAGACCTCGAAGTGGAGAGCCGGGTTGGCGAGGGGACCACGTTCACGGTCTCTCTACCCCTCGAGCCGGCGGCGCGGTAGGGATGAAGTACCTGTACGTGGGCGCCATGGGAGAGGCCGGACGCGAGGCGGCAATGGCGGTCCGCGAGCGGGTGGCGGTGGAATTCGGCGCTTCGGTGCGTCCGGTGGATCTTCCGGCGGCGGATTTCGCCTATGACGCCGCGCGCCGGCAGTACGCTTCCATCCTGGTGCTCGAGATGCTGATGCGCGCGTGTCCGGAGGATGCTTTGAAGCTGGTGGCCGTGACCGGACGGGACCTGTTTATTCCGGTGCTGAGCTTCGTCTTCGGCCAGGCGCAGTTGAGGGGCCGCGTGGCGGTGGTCTCGCTGGCGCGGCTGCGGCAGGAGTTCTACGGTCTGGCGCCCAGCCGCGAGATCCTCCTGGCGCGCGCGATCAAGCAGGCGCTGCACGAGACCGGCCACACCTTCGGGCTGGTGCACTGCGCCGAACGGAGCTGCGCCATGGCGCTCGCGGCCAGCATCCGGCAGATCGATTCGAAACAAGCCGCCTTCTGCGCGTCCTGCGCGAGGCGTTTGCGGCGCTACCCAAGGGAGCAATCATGAAATCCCACTGGCAAATCCTGGTGGTGGACGACGAAGAAGTCATGTGCGAATCTCTGGCAACCTGGCTCCGCGAGGATGGTTACCTGGTGGATACGGCCTCCTCGGGGCGCGCGGCCGTGGAGAAGTCCCGCCAGAAGGACTATGCCATCTATTTCGTCGATCTGAAGATGCCCGGCGGCATGGACGGCATCGAAACCATGATGCAGGTCCACCGCCTGCACCCCCAGGCATCGGTCATTATTATCACGGCTTACGCCACGGTGGATACCGCCATCACGGCCATGAAGGAGGGCGCGCAGGAGTATATCGTCAAGCCCTGCAATCCGGAGGAGATCTCGCTGCTGGTGGACCGCATCATCAAGATCAAGAACCTGCAACGCGAGAACACCATGCTGCGGAAGAAGCTCTCGCGGCAATACTGCGTACGGGACGTGATCAGCAAGAACGCGCGCATGCACGAAATCCTGGAGCTGACCCGCGAGGTCTCGAACCTCCGCAGCACGGTTCTTATCCAGGGCGAGAGCGGCACCGGCAAGGAGTTGATCGCGCGGGCCATTCATTTTTCGGGCGACCGGGCCGCCAGGTCCTTCGTGGTGGTCTCGTGCGCGGCGCTGGCCGAGACACTGCTCGAAAGCGAATTGTTCGGGCACGAAAAGGGATCGTTCACCGGCGCCAGCCAGCAGAAGCAGGGCAAGTTCGAAATGGCCGACGGCGGGACGATCTTCCTGGACGAAATCGGCGACATCTCGCCCAAGCTCCAGGTGGACCTGCTGCGGGTATTGCAGGACCGCTCCTTCTACCGCGTGGGCGGTTCCGAAGAGGTGCGCGTGGACGTGCGCGTGATCGCCGCCACCCACGTAAACCTGCAACAGGCCGTGGCGGAGGGCAAGTTCCGCGACGACCTCTTCTACCGGCTCAATGTGATCGAGATCCGCATCCCTCCGTTGCGCGAGCGCCGCGAGGATATCCCGCTGCTGGTCGCGCATTTCGTGGAGCGGCTGGCGCACGAGCTGGGCAAGCCTGTCACGCATGTCTCCGAGGCCGGGCTGCGCGTTCTGATGGACTACAACTGGCCAGGGAATGTGCGCGAACTGGAAAACGCCGTGGAGCGGGCGATGGTGAGCTGCCGCGGCACGAACCTGACCGAAGAGGACTTCTCGTTCCTGGCGCAGAATGGCCAGGCCGGCAACACGTGGACCGCGCCTCCCGAGATGACCCTCCAGGAGATGGAGAAGATCATGATCATGGCCACCCTCCAGCGCACCGGCGGCAACATCAAGGAAAGCGCCGCGATCCTCGGCATCGACCGTTCGACGCTCTACGAGAAGATCAAGCGGTACGAAATTCCGCGGTGACTCACTTCCCCACGGGGAGAAATCGCTCGCAGAACGGGTACGGGACCGAGACTGGCTGCCCGGCCTGCGTCAGCCGGCCGGTGGTGGGATCGACGCGGAAGACCACCGCGTTATCGCTGTCGTGGTTGGTAACGAGGATCCACTTGCCGGTGGGGTCGAAGGCAAAGTTGCGCGGCGTCCTGCCCTGGGTCGGCATGTGCTGAACGAGGGTCAAACGTCCGGTTTCCGCATCGACGGAAAACACGGCCAGGCTGTCGTGTCCACGGTTGCTGGCGTACAGGAACTTGCCGTTCGGGTGCAGGAGCATCTCCGAGTCGGCGCTGCTGCCCTTGAAATCCGCCGGAAGCGTGGAAACGGTCTCGAACTCGGTCAGCACGCCGCGGGCGGAGTCCCAGCCGAACCGGATAATGGTGCTGGCCATCTCGTTGTTCAGGTAGACGAAGCGGCCGTTGGGGTGAAACAGCGTATGCCGCGCGCCGGAGCCGGGCTTCACGGACGCGGAAGGCGGGTCGTTGGGTTGCACCGCGCCGGTCTTGGCGTCGAAGCGATAGACGAACAGCTTATCCAGCCCCAGGTCGGCCACCAGCACGAACCGGTTGGTCGGATCGACGCGAATCGAGTGGGCGAAGGCGTGCATCTGGCGCTTGGGATCGACGCCGTGGCCGGTGTGCTGAACAAACGCGGTGCGCTCGCCGATACTCCCATCCGGTTCGAGCGCGAAGATGGCGAAGTTGCCCCCCAGATAGTTGGCGACCATCAGGTAATGGTTGGTGGCGTCCAGGCTCACATAGCTGGGATCGCCGCCGCCGCTCGGTTTCTGGTTCAGTAAGGTCAGCTTCGCCGTGGCTGGATCGATAGCGTACGCGCTCACCGAACTACCGGGATCCGAGTTGCAGGTGTAGAGATGCTTCCCATCAGGATGAATAATGAAATATGCCGGTGCGACCGCCGGTTCCAGAAATACCGGGGTTGTGAGCTTGCCCGTGTCGGTATCGAAATGCGCCACCGAGAAGCCGATCTTGGGGCCCTCGCGGTGCGAACCAAAGTACACAAACGTGTCTTCGCATAACGCCGGAGCGGCGAGAGCCAGCGCGAAAAGCAGCGCAAGCCCGCACATGGCGGCTCGTTGCATAAAATCCCCCTTCAATTGACAAACTCGGACTGGCGCGCCCGCGCAATCCGCTAGGTCCGGGCAGCCAGCCTGACATCGTATAGTAACTCGCCGAACGCGCCAGGTGTGGGCAGGGGTACGGGGAGCGGGTGGCCCCGAAGCGTTCGGGGAACCCTGCTGGTGCTATGCGGCATATTGGGGTTCCTGCAATACCGCTGGATCGGTTTTCGGCGTAGTCAGGCGTTACGAGCGCGCGCGCATGCTGCGGACGGCATGATACCCGCACATGCCGTGGATGCCGCCGCCGGGGGGCGTCGAGGCGGAGCAGAGATATACGCCTTCGAGAGGGGTGCGGTAGCCGCGGAGGGTGGGGCGCAGGAAGAGCTGCCACAGATCGGCACTGCCGCCATTGATATCGCCACCCACGAGGTTGGGGTTATGGCGCTCCAGGGCGGCCGGGTCGAGAGCATGGCGCGCCAGGATGAGGGCCCGGAAGCCGGGGGCGAAGCGCTCGATCTGGGCCTCGATGGGCCCGGCCATATCCGCGGAGGAGCCATTGGGAACGTGGCAGTAGGCCCACGCGGTGTGGCGGCCGGCGGGCGCGCGCGCCGGATCGAACAGACTGGGCTGAGCCAGCAAAACAAAAGGGCGGCCGGTATGCCCGGCTTCCCACGCGGCGATCTCTTCCAGCGGTCCGCCGAGGTGCACGGTGGCGGCGCGGCGGCAGGCGGGCGACCTCCAGGGAATGGAGCCGGCGAGCGCCCAGTCCATTTTGAAGGCGCCGGGACCATAGCGGTAACGCTCCAGTGCACGGCGAAAGCTCTCGGGAAAGCGGCCGCGGGCGAGCGCCAGAAGGCCGCGCGGGCCGACGTCGCACATTACGATGGGCGCGGCGGGCAGTTCGGCGACGGGCGAGTCGGTCCGGATTTCTCCGCCGAGTTCGCCGAGGTAAGCGGCCAAAGCACCAGCGAGACGCCCGGAGCCGCCGCGCGGGATGGGCCATCCCACGGTGTGCGCGAGAGCGCCCAGCACCAGTCCGAAGGCAGCGCTGGGGCGGGCTTCCAGCGGCAGGAACGAGTGCGCGGTCAGGCCCGCGAAGAGGGCGCGGGCGCGCGGCCCGCGGAAGAGGCTTTCGGCCAGGGCGCGCGCCGGGCGGATGGCCTGGAGGCCGAAACGGGCCATGAGAAAGGGCGAACGCGGAAGGCCGGCCGGAGCGAGCACGTCCAGGCGGAGGCGGCTCCAATTGGCGGCCAGCGGCTCGAAAAGCCTGCGCCAGGCTTCTCCATCGGGTCCGAGTTGCGCGCAGGTGGCCTCGAGGGAGCGTTCGAGCACCACGGCCGAGCCATCGTCGAAGGGATGGGCCAGAGGGGCCTCGGGATGGATCCAGTGGAGGCCGTGGCGCCCCAGCGGGTAGCGCTCGAAACAGGGCGACGCGGCGGCGAGGGGGTGGACCGCCGAGCAGACGTCATGGAGGAAGCCGGGCAGAGTGAGTCCGGCCGAGCGCATGCCCCCGCCGATCTGGGAAGCGGCTTCGTGGACCAGCACGCGGCAGCCGGCGCGCGCCAATTCGATGGCCGCGGCCAGACCGTTAGGTCCCGAACCGATTACAACAGCGGACTTTCCCACGGCGCCCAACCTCGGATATTGTAGAAGAGATGCACACCAGACGGCTTGGCAACAGCGATATGGAAATCACGCCGATCGGAATCGGCGCGTGGGCCATGGGCGGCGGCGGCTGGCTTTTCGCCTGGGGTCCGCAGGATGATAACGCTTCCATCGAGGCCATTCACACCGCCCTGGAAGGGGGAGTGAACTGGATCGATACGGCGGCAGTATACGGGCTGGGACACTCCGAGGAAATCGTGGCGCGGGCGCTGGCGGAGTGGAAGGGCGCGCAGCCCTACGTGTTCACCAAATGCGAACGGACCTGGGATGAGAGAGGCGAGATCGGCGGAAGCCTGAAGGCCGATTCCGTGCGGCGGGAGTGCGAAGCCAGCCTGCGGCGGCTGCGGGTGGAGAGGATCGACCTCTACCAGATCCACTGGCCGGAGCCGGACGTGGATATCGAAGAGGGATGGTCCACCATGGCCAGGCTAAAGCAGGAAGGCAAGGTGCGGTGGATCGGAGTCTCGAATTTCACGGTGGCGCAGATGGAGCGGTGCCGCGCGATTGCGCCGGTGACATCGTTGCAGCCTCAGTACTCGGCGATCAGCCCGGAGGTGGAGGACGAAGTTCTGCCGTACTGCTTCCTGCACGGGATCGGAGTGATCGCCTATTCGCCGATGAAATCGGGCCTGCTGACGGGCAAGATGACGCGCGAGCGCATCGATAGTTTTCCGCAGGACGATTTCCGGCGGCGCGTGCCGGCCTTCCGCGAGCCGCAGCTTTCGCGCAACCTGGAGCTGGCGGAGCTGATGCGCGAGATCGGCGCCCAGCACGGACGCACGGCTGGAGAGGTGGCGATTGCCTGGACGCTGCGGAACCCCGCGGTGACGGCGGCCATTGTGGGGATGCGCTCGGCGGAGCAGGCCAAGGGAGTGCTGGGAGCGCTGGAGTTCCGTCTCGACCCCGAAGAAATCGCCCGGATCGATGCTTTCCGGAAGGGCGCGGCGACGAGCGCGTAAACGGCGGCGGGATCAGGCCGCCGGAATCAGCCCCAGGCCGGGACGGTCCGGCAGTATGAGCTTGCCTTTTTCCACGAGCACGCCGCGGAAGGGGTCGTTGGCGATCAGCAGATTGCCGTCCAGATCGGCGTAATCGACCAGCGGCGAAAGATGCGCCGCGGCGGTGACCGAGACCGAACTCGAGATCATGCAGCCGAGCATGGTCCGCATTCCCAATGACTTGGCGATCTGGATCATGCGGTAGGCCTCCAGTAGGCCGCCGCTCTTATCGAGCTTGATATTGACGCCGTCGAACGCGCCTTTCAACTTGGGGATGTCCGAAGCGCGCTGGCAGGCTTCGTCGGCGATGATGGGGATGCCCACGCGGCTGTGTACCCAGGCGGTCTCCTCGATCATTTCGGCAGGCAGGGGTTGCTCGATAAATTCCACGCCGTGAGCCGCCAGCCAGTCGATCTTGCGGGCGGCCTCTTCTTTCGTCTTCCAGCCCTCGTTGGCATCCACGCGCAGCGGCTTGGAGGTGACGCTGCGCACGGCTTCGATGGTGGGCTCGTCGGTGTCCAGCCCCACCTTGACCTTGAGAATCGGGAAGGCCTCCGCCTCGCGGGTCTTCTCGCGGGTGATCTCGGGGGTGTCGATGCCGATCGAGAAGGTGGTCAACGGCGTGTCGCGCGGGTCCAGACCGAAGTAGGTGTAAAGCGGGATCTTCAGTTTCTGGCCCACCCAATCCATCAGCGCTATATCCACGGCCGCTTTGCCGGCCCACGCCCCCGGCAGGCGCTGGAAGACCTCGCCCATGACCTTCGAGAACTGCATGGGATCGGCGGAAAGCAGCAGGTCGCGGAGCGATTCCACCGCCTGGCGGGCCGAGACGGCATCTTCGTGATAGCGCACGATAGGCGCGCCTTCACCATGGCCGGTGATGCCGTCGCGGTTATAGGCGACGTGCAGGGTATCGCGAAACTCGCTGGAGGACATGGTGGTGGTCCAGGTGTGGCGGAGGTTCAGCCGCACGATGCGGGTATCGAGAGTGGTTCCGGAAATGCGCTGTGCGCTGGTCTCCCCGGCCGAGGCGAGGGCTCCGGCGCCCCACAGAAAGCTCCTGCGATTCATCTCACCCTCCCTCTTCAGGGTACCGCGGCATGGGAAATGGGCCGCGAACTTCAACCGCGCGCGGCGGCGCGCTGGCGCACGACATCCACCCATACGGCCGCTACGATCACGATGCCGATCACCACGGTCTGCCAGTAGGCCGAAACATTCAGCAGGTTGAGGCCGTTGCGCAGCACTCCCATGATCAGCGCGCCCACCAGCGTGCCGCCCACCGAGCCGGCGCCACCGAAGAAACTGGCTCCGCCGATGATGACCGCGGCGATGGCATCCAACTCGCCGCCCACGCCGGCCAATGGGAAACCCGAGTTCATGCGCCCCGCCAGCACCACCGCACCGGCCCCCGCGCTCAGCCCGCTCAAGGCATAAACCAGAATCAGGCGCGCGTCCACGGGGACGCCTGAAAGCAGGGCCGCCTGCCGGTTGCCGCCCACCGCGTAGATGTCGCGGCCGGCCGTGGTGCGGGTCAGAAAAATATGGAATGCGACGGCGAACAGCGCGACGACCACGAACGGCGCGGGAATCCATCCGAGCGACCCGGCGCCCCAGAAACGGAAGCCGGGGGGCAGCTCCGATATGGGGAAGCCTCCGCTGATCACCAGCGCCAAGCCGCGCGCCACGTTCATCATCCCCAGGGTGGGGATGAACGGGTGCGGCAGGCGCAGCTTGGTGAACAGGAGGCCATTGACGGCGCCCAGACCCGCCCCGATCGCCAGCGCGCCCAGCACGCCCATAGCCGGCGGGGCCCCGGCCTTCAGCAGCAGCGCCGCCAACACGCAGCACAGGCCCAAAATGCTGCCGACTGAAAGATCGATTCCCGCGGTGATGATGACCACCAGTTGCCCCAGCGCCAGCAGCGCATTCACAGCGGACTGGCGGCACACGTTGATGAGGTTGTCCCAGGTCAGGAAATGGCTGGAGAGAATCCCGAGCGTCGTGCACAGGACGGCCAGCGCCAGCAGCGGGCCGAAGCGACGCATCATCATGCCGCGTTGCACGGACGCCTTCCGCGCGAGTGCGCCGGCGGGGGTCAAGCCGGATTCCTCCGGCCGGCGCGCCGCGTGGCGGCCATGCGCGCGCCCATGCGCATAGCCTGCTTCAGGCTGCGAGGGTCGGCCTGGTTTTTGCCGGCGATATCGAAAGCGGTTCCATGGTCCACCGAAGTGCGGATGATCGGGATGCCCAGCGAAATATTCACGCCGCCTTCGAAATCGATGAGCTTCATGGGAATGTGGCCCTGGTCATGGTACATGGCCACCACCAGGTCATAGGCCCCGCGGAGGGCTTGCAGGAAGACGGTATCGCCGGCGTGCGGTCCGCTGCACGCGATGCCCCGGGCGCGCGCGGCCTGGATGGCCGGCACGATGGCGGTCTGGTCCTCCTCGCCGAACAGACCGTGCTCGCCGGCGTGCGGATTCAGCCCGCAGACCGCAATGCGCGGTTGGGCGAAACCGAGCAACCGCATGGCCTCATCGCCCAGCTCGATGGTCTTGAGAATGCGGCCCGTTTCCAATTGGCAGGCCTGGCGCAGCGGAATGTGGGTCGAGACATGCACGGTGCAGAGCCGGTCCGTGGCCAGCAGCATGCGCGGCTCGGGCGCGCCGCACATCTCGGCGATGAACTCGGTGTGGCCGGAAAACAGACGGCCGGAGAGCGCCACGGCTTCCTTGTTGAGTGGCGCCGTGACCATGGCTTCGGCTTCGCCATCCAGGCACATCCGCGTGGCGATGCGGACGTATTCCACGGCCGCCTGTCCGCAGCGGGGGTCCAAGCGCCCGAACGCGAAATCATCGAGGTCGCCCAGAATCCCGCTGGCCCTCAGTTTCGCGGATGCCAGGCGCAGGCGGGTGAATTGCTCGGCCATGGCGAGAATGCGAGGGTCGCCCACTACCACCCAGCGCGCCACCGCCGCGATCTCGGGATCGGCCAGCGCTTTGACGACAATCTCCGGCCCCACGCCGGCGGGGTCGCCCATGGTGAGCGCAATTCTCGGCAGATCTTGCGGTGGTCGGGTCATCCGAACCGTAAGGCTAGCAGCACCCCGAAAGAGGTGTCAAACGCGGCGGCGCGGCTCGGTGAAATAGTCGGCCACGGCCACCAATGCGCCGGGTCCGCCGAAACCGCCGGACTTGGTAGCGACGGGCGTGCCATCGAGCGGGCCGCCGCGGAACACACCCCACGGAATACCTGGGAGAATTTCGCCGCGCAGCTCGATCCGCCGGACACCCAGCGCGTGGCATACCGCCGAGGCCGTATCGCCCCCCGAGAGCAGCAATGCGGCGGCGTCACCGGCCAACTCGCGGAGCTTCGCCTCGGGAACCTGCCCGCGCGGGATGCGCAGGACCACGTGCTGCACACGCTCCGCCACCAGGCGCCGCTGCTGCTCCAAGGTGACGGCGTGGTCCGAGCCTATGCAGAACAGCACGGCGCCGGCGCGTGCGGGCGGGCCGGCCGGCGCGGGAACGGCCCCACAACTCACCCGCGCCAGCGCCGCGGCCAATCCCCCCGAACCGGCCCACAGCATCTTGCGGCCACCGGCCAGCACCTCGCGGACAACGCAATCGAGATCGCCATCCGAAGCCGCGTCCACCGAAACATATCGAGCGCCGGCCGCCAGGGCCTCCCGCACGCCGCCCGGCGCGGCGTAAACGCAGGCGACCCCCTGCGCGCAGAAGTAAGAAGGCAGATGAATCGGCTGGAAATCGGAGGCCCCGCTGACCCGCAGGTGGCCGCCCTCCACTATGCGGCCCATCGCTGGAAACGCGGGCGTTACCACGGCGGCATCGCAGCCGAAAGCTTCGGCTGCCGTCTGGATCTCCTCGGCGGCCCTCCCGCGCAGCGTGGAATCGATCTTTTTGAACAGCACGCGGACCCGGCACCCCGCGAATCGGAGCGCCGCTTCCGCGGCCATGCGCCGGAACTCGCCGGCCGGCGCGTCGCGCGTATCGGTGCTGAGGGCCACCACGTTCAAGCCGGTAAGATCGGCATTCAGGTCCAGGCAGGCCGCCGTCGCGCGCCCCCTAGCCGCAAAATGAACCGCCGCGTCACACGCGCCGGTGAGGTCGTCAGCGATCAGCAGGCACTCCAGCTCTAGCCGCGCGCCAGCGTCTCCATGGCTTCCCGGATGATGTGGTAGATGGACGCCTGCACCTCCTGAATGCGGGGGATGTAATCGGCGCGAACCACAATGGGAAAATCCGCCAGGCCGCGCCGCACGATCTCACCGCCATCATAGCCGACCAGAGCCACGGTGGCCATCTTACGCCGACAAGCCTCTTCGAGAGCCATGATGATGTTACGCGATCCGCCGCTGGTGGAAATGGCGATCGCCACATCGTGCGGGCGAGCCTGGGCGATGAGCTGGCGCAGGAAGATCACCTCGGTGCCCACGTCGTTGGCGACGGCCGTGATATTGGCCGACTCGAGCGCCAGCGACACCGCCGGCAGCGGGCGGAAGCCTTCGGGCGGCGCGACGCAGTCCAGCGCCCAATCGTTGGCATCGGTGGCCGATCCGCCGTTGCCGAAGAGGATCAGCTTGCCGCCCTGGCGAACCGATTCCCAGAGAGCCCGCGCCGCCGCCACGATAGCATCCGTCTGTTCCGCGGCCACCTGCGCTCGCAGTCTGGCGTCATCCCCGACCTTGAGCCGGATGGATGCGGCGACTTCCGCCAGCACGCCGTCGGTCGCTTGCTTTTCCTGACCGAGAAATGGATACAGGAATCCCGCGTCGCCCGTATCGAGGCCCAGCTCGCGATGCTCGAAAAACACGTGCACCGTCTCCCAGAGCGTGTGATAGAGCATTTCGATGGCTTCCTGGTGCAGAAAGGGATCTCGGGTACACGCGGCCACCGCGTAATCGCCCTCGAATCCAGGAAGGGCAAACGTCATAGCCCGCCGGGTGCGCGCCAGATCCAGCGCGGACCACACCCCGCGATCGCCCTCGGGCGGCCCGAAGCCCATCGCGATATCGTCGGCGGTGACGAGCGCTTCGAGCCAGGGGCGATACAGCATCGACAGATCGAGCGCCGGCAGGGCGCGTTTGCCCACGATGACCGGGTGGACGAATTCCACCGAGACGTGCTGGGCATCGGTAGCGTAGGGGCCGGCGCCGAAGGCCAGCAGACGGCCGCCGCGCAGGAAGCGCTCCGACATCTCGCGGCACGCCAGGGCCAGGCGGTGCGCCTCGCGGGAAAAGAACTCCTCGTAGATCTGATTGCGCTCGAGCAGCCGATCCTCGACGCGCCCGGCCAAATCGCACTTGGTTGTCATCGCACGCTCCCTAGCAAATACGCGGCAGCGGATCGCCCA
>Ga0326727_10012367_pt1 | contig 19465 bp, 19 predicted proteins | sample MB2enrmetagenome_FD_207643 | JGI IMG/M metagenome (GOLD analysis project Ga0326727, IMG submission 207643) | Lab enriched peat soil microbial communities from McLean, Ithaca, NY, United States - MB29MY | ecosystem: Environmental > Terrestrial > Soil > Wetlands > Peat | place: USA: New York...
GCAGGGAAAGGCAGTCGCCCGGCGGCTCGTGGCGCTCGAATCCGGGAAGGTGCGGTACGATGGGCCGATCGATTCCGCACCGCTGGAGGCGCTGCAAAAAGGAGTCAGGAGACCGGAGTGACGAGCTTAGAGCGAGAAGTGAAGAGGCAGAAATTAGAAGAAGGCCGGGACATGGTTGTGAAGTGATTTGAAAAAGGGCGTGTTGTTTTGAATTTCATTCCCTCGCCCCCTTGGGGGAGAGGGTGGCCCGCAACCGGCGCTTTCATCAGCCGGGGCGGGACGGGTGAGGGGGTCAACACTGTGAATTCGGAGGGCATGACGAGCGCGGGTAAACCTGGCCAGCCGCGCCGCAAGCACCGATCAATCGCGCGTAGCGTAAAACTGATTGACCGAGCGCGCGACCTTCGCCAGACGGCAACGGAAACTGAGCAAACGGCGTGGCGTTTGCTGCGGACTCTCAGGATCAGGGGCTTCAAGTTCCGGCGGCAGGTCCCGACCGATCACTACATCGTCGATTTTTGTTGCCCGCAGCGGCGACTCATCGTGGAACTGGACGGCACTGTACACGGGCAGCCGAGCCAAGCCAAGCGGGATGTGCGCCGGGATGCCCATTTAAGGAACTTGGGATATACCGTGGCACGATTTCCTAACGGGATGGTTCTTGAAGCGCCGGAGTTATTCGTGGACAAGGTGGTGAGGTTAGCCGGGTCACTACCGGAAGCTTTTGGGGATGACGCGTGAAGTACGTGAAACCTTCAACCCCCTCACCCACCGCCTTGCGGTCCCCCCTCTCCCCCAAGGGGGCGAGGGAAGACGAATTTTTCGGTTATGTGCAGCATCGAAGTCTTATTCTAACTTCTAGCTTCTAGCTTTTCGCTTCCCATGCGCACTCTCCAAGTCATCTCCGCCATTTTCGTGAAGGACCTGCGCGTCGAGTGGCGGCATCGCGAGACGCTTGCCTCCATGTGCATCTTCGGCCTCTTAGTAGTTTTCCTCTTCAACTTTGCCTTCGAGCCGGCACGGGAGGAGACGCTGCGCTTGTTGCCCGGCCTGTTGTGGATTGCCTTTGCCTTTGCCGGCGTGTTGGGTTTCAACCGTTCCTTTGCGGCCGAGCGCGAGAACGCGGGATTGGAGGGTATGCGTCTGGCGCCGGTCGATCCGGGCGCCATTTATCTCGGCAAAATGCTCGCCAACCTGTTCTTTATGGGAATTGCCGAGGTCGTCGTGGTGTTCGCGACGAGCCTCTGGTATAACTTCTCTTTCATCCCGGCACTGGGTTGGTTCGCGCTCACCACCTTCTTCTGCACGTTGGGCTACGTGGCGGTGGGCACAACCTTCGGAGCTGTCGCTGCCAATACGCGCATGCGCGAGGTCATGCTCCCGGTGCTCCAGTTCCCGGTGGCTGTCCCGGTGTTCATTGCCGGGGTCGAGGCCTCTAACGGGGCGCTCAAGGGTGACCCGGTCAGCGATTATGCGGGTTGGATCAAACTGGCGGCGGGATTTAGCATCATCTTTGTGGTTTTGTCGTATTTGTTGTTTGAGTATGTCTTGGAAGAGTAGTCCGTTGTCAGTGGTCCGTTGTCCGTCGTAACTTACGAGGTTGGTACCACGTGACCACTGACAACGGACTACTGACTACGGACAACGGACAAAGAACTAAATCATGAAAAAGATCCTCCCTGCCAAATTGCATCTCATCGTGACATACGCGTGGCTGCTGCTGGCTGCCTACTTGATTTTTTTCTATGCGCCGCAGGAAGCCACCATGGGCGAAGTGCAGCGCATCTTCTACATCCACGTGTCGTCGGCATGGACCGCCATGGTGGCTTATTTCCTGATCTTTCTCGGTAGCATTACATACCTGTGGAAGCGCCGGGATTCCGCGGATGATTTCGCCAGCGGCGCGGCGGAAGTGGGTTTTGTCTTCTGCACCTGTGTGCTGGTCACGGGCCCGCTGTGGGCAAAGCCGGTCTGGGGCATCTGGTGGACGTGGGACGCGCGCCTGACGCTCACCTTTGTCTTGTGGCTTCTGTTTGTCGCTTACCTGATGCTGCGGAGTTACGTCATCAACCCTGGACGCGCGGCAGTCCTGGCGGCGGTAGTGGGCATTATCGGCTTCGTCGATGTGCCGATCGATTACATGGCGATTCGCTGGTGGCGAACGCAACATCCGCAACCCGTGATCGCCGGCGGTGAGGGTTCCGGCCTTGATCCCCGCATGTGGGTGGCGCTACTGGTTACTTGGGGCGCCTTCCTCTGTTTGTTTGCTTACTTGATGCGGCAGTATTTGCGGCTGGCCGCGCTGCGGCGTGAAGTCGCGCAGATCCGACGACTTCAGGGGATGAATCTTGCATCCTAAAATCCTTGCAATCGGCAATCGGCCATCGTCAATGGTTCATCCCGGGGGGCATAGCATGTGTAACGTTTATCTGATTCTCGCTTACGGACTCCTATGGGGCATCTTCACGCTGTATGCCTGGGTGATTCAGGGCCGCCAGCAACGGCTCGAAAAGGAATTAGAGGAACTGAAAAAGGCGCTTAGGCAGCGGTAGGGTCCGTTCCCCATACCTCTGCTACACCCGCGACTTGAGTTATGGTATCTTGGCTTAGCTGAAGAACCATGAATAAGATCGGACGATACAACATCATTTCCGAGCTGGGGCGGGGCGCCATGGGGATCGTTTACAAAGCTTCCGACCCCACCATCGGCCGCGAGGTGGCCCTGAAGGTTATCTCCCTCAGCTCAGCTCCTGAGGAAGGAAGCATCAGCCCGCAGCAAATGTTCATGCGCGAAGTCCGGGCGGCCGGCCGATTGGCGCACCCCTCGATCGTCACCATTCACGACGCCTTTGATGACGCGGAAAACCAGACCAGTTGCATCGTCATGGAAATGGTCCCGGGCGTGACCCTGGAGAAAATTATTAGTTCGGGCCACCGCCTGACGATCGAACAAACCCTTAATTTGGTGCGGCAGGTTGCGGAGGGGCTTGATTACGCGCATCGGAATCAGGTCATCCATCGTGACTTGAAGCCGGCGAACATCCTGGTGACCGAGGATGGGCGCGCCAAAATCACCGATTTTGGGATCGCCAAAGTGCTGGCCCGCGAAGGTATGGCGCGCACCGTGGGGATCATGGGAACGCCTTCCTATATGTCGCCTGAACAGGTGAAGGGAGGCGGAGTTGACGCCCGCACGGATATCTTTTCGTTGGGCATCTTAATTTTCACAATGCTCACAGGGAAGAAACCCTTCGCCGGCAATACTGCCGCCGTGATGTTTCAGATCGTTTACGAAGAACCGCCGTTGACCAGTAGTCTCAATCCTCAGCTAACCCCTGCGCACGATTATGTGGTTAAGAGGTGCCTGGCGAAAGACCGCGACCGGCGGTACTCTTCCGCGCGCGAATTGCTGGGTGACCTGGACGATCTTCAGCACGGTCGCCCGCCCCGCTCGCAGGCCATGGCTCCATCGCCTGCCGCCGCCCCACCCGCTCCAGCGGGGGCTCCGCCGCTGGACGGGATGCCCACGATGCCGATTCCGAGACCTATGAAGGCAGGGTCCGAGCATCCGTCGCCACGGCCCGTGCCACCCTCGGCGCCACCTCAGCACGTTGCGGCGCCGCCGCCCAAAGAAGGCCCCATTACGCCTCCCCCAACGGAACGGACGGTGGCCATGCCGATTCCGGGACTTATGAAGGCAGCGTCCCAGCAACCATCAGCCTCCTCCCCGCCACCTCAGCACGTGGCTGCTCCTCCGCCTAAATCCGCGGCGCCGCCCCCGGCCATTCCGGCGGAAACGGCAGGTCCCGCTTCGCCTCCCCCAACGGAACGTACGGTGGCCATGCCGATTCCGGGACTTATGAAGGCAACGTCCCAGCAACCCTCACCCACCTCGGCGCCACCCCAGCACGTGGCTGCGCCTCCGCCCAATGCCGTGGCCCCGCCCCCGGCCATTCCGGCGGAAACGGCAGGCCCCGTTACGCCTCCCCCAACGGAACGGACCGTGGCCATGCGGATTCCGGGACTTATGAAAGGGATGTCGCAACCTCCGCCATCGCAAACGGTTTACGCGCCTCCCAGACCAACACCCGTGCCGGCGCAACCGCCTAAGTCAGTCATTCCGCCAGCCGGCGCGCCGGCGCCGCCTCCGGAGGCTCTACCTCTCTCCGGACAAACTCCGCCGATGCGGGCGCCTGACCTTTCCCCCGCGCCTCAGGCGGCTGGACCACAGCCGGTTACACCTCCACCGCCTCCTCAATACATTCCTGTGAGCGTGGATGAGCCGGCGGAAGCTTCCGATGCGGTGTTGCCCGCCCCCAGGTCGAAACTCATCCCTGTCATGTTGGGTGGGGCGGCAGTTGTCCTGTTAGTAGGAGCGATTTGGGGTTACTGGAAGTTTCACCCGACAAAAACGCCTGCGCCGCTCCCCCAAGTCGCAGTACAAACGCCGCCGGCGACTCCGCCCCCGATTCCAAGCACCATTGAGACACCACCTCCAACCCCTGCCCCAGCAGCAAAGCAACCGGCGCCGCCCGTGAGGACCGCTCCGGAGGTTGCAAAGAAAACTGCCGTACAGAAACCGAAGCAAGTGATTGCGGCCCCCCCGCCTGAACCAGTGCCGACGCCACCTCCCGCCCAACCTCAGCCCGTGGTTGCAGCGCCTACTCCCCAGCCTTCGCCTCCCACACCCAGCCCCGCGGACATTGCCAAGGCCGAGGCCGACCGACTTGCCAAAATTCCTCGGATCGTCAAGGTTCTCTGCAATTTCGGCCTGAAGGAGGCGACGTTTGTTTTTTCCGCCGGTGGGAACCCTCTTTTTGAAGAGCCTTTAAAGGGGAAGAAGGTCAAGGGAGGATTCCTGGGGATTAAAGGCTCCTATCAAGGAAATTTCTCGCATACCATCACGGTGCCGGCCGGCATGTCGGAGGTTTCTGTCCGCGTCATCGCCCGGGATGGGGCGACGGACCTGACGAAAGCAATCAAGATGCCCGCCCCCGGGGGCTTCGTTCCCACCCTCGCCGTGCAAGTTGACAGCGACCATCTGTCTCTCGACTGGCAAAGTTCCCCCGCCGCAAAATAGCCCTGCGAAGTCGCGGCGGGCTTCCTGGTGCGGCCGAGCCGCAACCCAAAGGAGGCTTTCTGCTCTAAGCATGTTGGCCGCCGAAGCACCACATAACAATCGGAAAATCTTTGTGGCGCCCGAAAAAGTTGGCTCTCACCTTCATCGCGTCATTTACATTGCGGCAAGAGCCTTGTAGAATGCGCCTTCCCGTGTGGGGCTGCCGAAGACCCCCAAATCCGTGGTGAGCAAGGTCTCGCGGCTCCCGGCGCCTTCTACAGGAATTTGCCGGGTTGGGTGATTCGGGCTGCGCCGAAAGGCCGTGGGAACCCATAAGGGAAGACCGCATCCACGCGGAACGCAATGACAGGAGGCAGAATATGGCATTGAATATCATTGAGAAGGAAGTGAACGGAGTCACGGTCCTGGAACTGGTCGGCCGTGTAACCCTGGGTGAGGAGAGCAATCAACTCCGCAACAAGCTCAAGGACGTCCTGAGCCAGGGCAAAACGCGCTTGGTTCTTGACCTGGGCGAAGTAACTTACATCGACAGCGCCGGCTTGGGCACGCTGGTGTCAGGATTCACCTCAGCGCAGAACCAGGGCGCCAACCTGAAGCTGGCCAACCTCACCAAACGCTTTAACGAGCAGCTTAATATCACTAAACTGGTTACGGTATTTGATGTCTACGATAACGTCCAGGACGCCGTCAAGTCCTTCGAACCAGCGTCCTGATCGCCCCCAGCGCGCAGGCTATCCTCCTGATTCGCCACCCGCACGGAGGGAGAGATCCTTCCGCGGGGGCCGCCGGCGGCCATGGAGACGGCAAGCTGTTCCCCCGGGTGGCGCGCGAACGGCACGCACCGGAATTCCACAGGAGGAATTATGGGTCATCAAATTGGCTGGGGCCTCATGCTGGTTATTGTGGGAGGCATGCTCAACGGCAGCTTCGCGGCCCCCATGAAGCGGCTTACCCTTTGGCGTTGGGAGAACATCTGGCTGGTCTATGCTGTTTCGGGATTGTTGATTGTTCCCTGGATCATCGCGCTGGCCACGGTCCCTCATCTCGGAGGCGTGTTTCAGCAAGCTTCCGGCGCGGTGCTGGCCAAGATTGCCCTTTTTGGATTCGCTTGGGGCATTGGCGCCGTTTTGTTCGGCCAGGGAATCGCGCGCGTGGGGCTGGCGCTGGGTTTCTCGGTGATCCTTGGCATCTCCTCGACCTTCGGATCACTCCTGCCACTGCTGATCCTCCATCCGGACCAACTGGGCACCCCGCACGGCGTGGCGCTGATTGCGGGGACGCTGGTCATGACCCTCGGGCTCGTCTTCCTGGCTCTGGCGGGGAAGCACCGCGAACGCGAGCAGGCTTCCGGCACGGCGGCTTCTGAGCGCTCGGGCTTCGGCGTCGGGCTCGTCATCTGCATTCTTTCCGGCATCTTTTCCTCGATGCTCAACTTCGCATTTGTCTTCGGCGAAGAAATGCGTCAGCTCTCGCTGCGCGCGGGGGCTTCGACGGCCATGTCGGGCAACGGCATCTGGGCGCTCGCGGTGAGCTGCGGCTTCCTGCCCAACGCCGTGTACTGCGTCTACCTTTTGAACAAGAACCACACTTGGGGCATCTTCCTGGAAAAAGCCGCGGGCGCCGGTTATGCGGTGGGCGCCACCTTGATGGGAGTGCTCTGGTACGGCGGCCTGGTCGTTTACGGCATGGGCGCCGACGCGCTGGGCACGTTGGGCGGAATCGTCGGCTGGCCGGTGTTCATGTCCACGGATATTATCGTCGGCATCCTCTGGGGATTTTTCGGCGGCGAATGGAAAGGCGCCAGCCGCACCGCCTTGGCCTACTGCCTGACCGGGATCGCCATCCTCTTCCTTGCCATCGGCGTGATCAGCTTCGGCAACGCAGCGTGAAGGCGCTCGCCATACCCACGCCCGCTCAAGCTATCGCGGCGACCGGCGCCTGCTGCTCCCATACCTCAGCTACGATCCGGTCGCGAGGCTGGCAGAATGCTCTTTTTGGCGAATCCACGACATGACGTTGGCGGGAGGGCGCTCGCGGCGGAGTTCGTTGGCCATGAATTTCATGTAGGGATCGACGTGTTGGAAGAAGAGCTTGTAGCCCGCGCAGAGGTAATTCAATCCCGGCTCGCCGTCGGGGGTCAAGATGAAGCGATGCTTGGGGCATTCGCCGTTGCAGGCAAAGCGCACGTCGCATTCCCGGCAATAGCGCGGCAGTGAGTCGCGTTTGTCGAGGCCAAAGGCGCGTTGCTGGGCGGAATTTACCAGCGTTAGGAGGGGTTGCTCCAGGATATTGCCCAACCTGTTCTCAGGGTAAACATAGTGGTCGCAGGAGTAGAGGTCGCCATTGTGCTCAAGCGCCATGGCGGCGCCGCAGGTTGGTCGGAAAACGCACAAGCTCGGCTCCAAGCCCAGCCAGCTCTCCAGCGTGACGTCAAACAATTGGACATAATAATTTCCCACGTCCTTCCGCACCCATTCGTCGAAGATCGTGCACAGGAAAACGCCGTATTGCCGCGGCTCCACCGACCATTCGGAGACTTCCGCGGTGTGCGGGTCGCGCGGAGAAATCAGGACCAAGCCAACGGGATTCGCAGCCGTGGCCACCCGCTCCACAATGGGGATGAACTGCATGAATTGGCACCCGATGCCTTTCAGGAATCGATACACGCGCAACGGGTGCTGGGAATTCTGGCGGTTCACCACGGTGAGGGCGTTGAATTCAACCTGGTGCTTTTTCAGGAAGCGCAGGCCGCGCATCACACGGTCGAATGTGGGTGCGCCGCCTTTATCCACGCGGTAGAAATCATGGAGGTCGGCAGGCCCGTCAATCGAAATACCGATCAGGAAGTGGTTCTCGGCCAGAAACTCGCCCCAGCGATCGTCGAGCAGGACGCCGTTGGTTTGAAATGCGTTTTCAATCCTTTTTCCGTTGGCATACTTCTTCTGAATGGCGATGACCTTGCGAAAGAAGTCCACGCCCAACAAGGTGGGCTCGCCGCCCTGCCAGGCGAAGGAAATTGCTGGTGCGTCCTGCGCATTGACGAATTGTGAGATGTACGATTCCAGTACCGGGTCGGGCATGGCCCAATCCCGCTTCTTGCCGTAAAGGTTTTCCTTTTCGAGATAGAAGCAGTAGCGGCAGTCCAGGTTGCAAATCGGGCCCACGGGCTTGGCCATGACGTGAAAGCCCTTGCGGGCTTGGGCCGAGTTTTTCTTGCGTTTCTTCATCGTTCAGACACAGTCCCCGTCAATTCACCCTGCCAACCTTGTAGGGACCGCCGGTGACTGAGTTGCGCAGTTTTGATGCGCTGAGAGCACATCCCGCGCAGTCGTCCAACGAATTCGGGGGTAGCGGTCATTGTCGAGCGGCTCCAGCTTTGCCCGGCCGTCGAACATGTTACGCATGTACTGCATGCCCTGCCATGCCGGGTAAAGTTCCTTCTCTCCGGGAGCGAGCGTACGCGTGAGTTTGATCAGCGCGCCGAGCATTCCCAAACCTCCGGCGCGGAACAGGCGGAACTTCTTTCCGGTCACCTCACTCACGACCGCCGCGAGTTCCCGGGCGCTGAGTTGATCGCCGGCAATTCGTAGAAAGCGAGGAGTGGACGGATCAAGGGCCGCGCTTGCCGTGAAGGCGGCCGTGTCGTCAATCGTGGTGAAGTCCATGCGCTGGTCCGCGTCGCCCCAATAGAGGACTCGCTTTCGCTTGAAGAGAATGAGGGGCATCTGACCGGTCAGCATCTCGGCAAACGCACCGTTGAAGATCGTAGTCGCTCGAATCGAAGCCTTTTCGAGGCGCTGGTGGAACTCTCGGCGCAGATCGAGATTGCGGTTCTCTCCGGGTGGAAACTTGGTGAAATCGATCGAGTAGTCGGACGGAATAAAACGTGGCACCCCAGCCCTGATCGCAGCGTCGAGCAGAACCGTTTGAGCATCCACAATCACATCCCGCAATCCCGCCAGCGCGGATACCACGCACGCCGCACCCGTGCATGCCGGCGCCACTTGGGAAGCGCTGCTCAAGTCGACACTGGCAATCGTTACGCCCGTCTCGCGCAGTCGCTCAACTTTATCGCGCGGAGTGCTGTTGCGAACCAGCGCTCTTACGCTGACTCCCCGTTCGAGCAAAGCTCTCGCGATGCGTCCTCCGAGATTACCGGTAGCTCCCGCCACGACGATAGTCGGGTCACTCATGATAGCGATCTTACAGAACGGACAGCGTCGATGTCTCCGGTTCTTCCAACCTGCGCCCGACCGGAGGCAATTAGGGGCGAGCGTGCCTCTGCACGGATTGCCGAAACGAAGTCACGGCAGAATCGGCCGCCCGCATGGCTTCCACCACCAGTTCCGGCGTCACCGTGATCGGCTCGTTGTGTATGGTCTCGCCCGGGGCTGTCGCTCGCTTTGCCACCATTTCAAGCAGTTCCTGGCTGGGGTTGCCGATGCCGATCTCGGCGAAGGTGATGGGAAGACCCACACTGTTTGAGAATGCCAGGACTTCATCGACAACGGACTGTGGCTGCGACTCGAGCATGAGCTGAGTGATGAGCCCGAACGCAACTTTCTCGCCGTGCATATGGCCATGGGTGCCATGTGCGGTGGTGAGGCCGTTATGGATGGCGTGGGCAGCGGCAAGCCCAGACGATTCAAAACCGAGACCGGAAAGCAGGGTGTTCGCTTCCACCAGGCGTTCGAGCGAATCGCTGGGCTTTTGTTGCTGAAGTGCTTCGATGGCGGCCACGCCATCTGCCATGAGAGTCTTGTAGCAAAGCTCAGCCAGGGCGAGAGCAGTTCGCGTGGAGGCTCCGCCGCGCATGTTCTTCACCCCTCCCTGGACGCACACCTTCGCCTCGAACCAGGTCGCCAAGGCATCCCCCATACCTGCCACCAGAAAACGCGCGGGACTTTTGGCGACGATCGCTGTGTCCACCAGGACGAGGTCCGGATTGCGACGGTAAATGCGGTATTCTTCAAAGGTCCCGTCTTCATTGTAGATGACGGAAAGCGCGCTGCACGGAGCATCGCTGGAAGCAATGGTCGGACAGTTGACCACGGCAAGCGAGAGATCGGCGGCAATGGCACGGGCAGTGTCCAAGACTTTTCCGCCTCCAGCTCCAATCACGACCCCTGCTTTCATGTTTCGTGCCGCCTGGCATCCGCGACGGATTTCCGCTGCGGTGCACTCTCCGGCGAAAGGGAAGACCTCATGGCTCATCCCCACTTCTGCGAAGGTCTTTCCCCACGTCTCCGATAGGAGGCGAATGGCGCTGCGTCCGGCAACAATAAAGGCTGGTCCATCAAGTCCGAGGTTGCGGATCTCGGCGCCAAGTTGCTCTGTGGCGTGGGGGCCCTGAGTGTACCGGGCGGGAGCGCAGAATACTCTAACCGGAATTTCCATTCAGTCCTTCACTTTGCGCTGAGATTCCATCATAACTACGCCGGAACGGACAGATTCAGGCAATTTCAAGATGGATCCCAAATCTCCCAGGCTGAAGCCGTCGCGGATCGTCCCCTTCACTCCGACGCGCGCGCCCTCCCGGGGCACGCCGTTGTTTGAGACCACCCAGAGTGTGCCTGTCCCGTCATCAACTTCATAAGCCCCATGACCCAGGACCGAGTAGCTCCTGACCACCTTACCCGCCACTCCGACTTCCTGGGTGGCATAGCGATGCGGGTCGACCAATATGTGGTTGATGGTCTTCTGCTCGCAGCCAGGCAGAAACAAAATTGCCAAAACCAAGAACGCCCACCAGTAATGTCCAAATCGCTTCCGCATGGCACCACCTCCCGAATCGATCTGTGATTTCCATTTTGGCCTTACAGCCCCCTTTGAGTATACACGCCTTCGTCTACCCGCCACGATCAACCCAATCTTGGATAGGGGGTCAGTTATAGCCGAGCGTCAATGGATAATTATCTCTTCATGGCGTATCCAACCGTCTGCCCGAAGAGCACGCGTTGATCCTTGCGCAAGTTGAGCTTCGTAGAGAGTTGCGGCTTGTCGCAGTTGTGGAACCAAGCCGCCAGGCCTATGGATGCGGCGAATAGATAGACGTTGGCCGCAATGAGGCCCGTATCGACGTAATAGTACGACCGCTGGACATCGGGGTCGCGAAGGCCGGGCTCCTGATAACCGGACGTGTGGACCAGCTTGTCTATATCCGCGACGTAGACAAGGCGAACCGGAGCTTGGGCGCCAGCGTCGGCCTGGCCCCGGCCGATTGCGAAACGTCGCAGGTCACCCGCAACCACCGGCACCAGCCGGTGATGAAACGGGTCATACAGGAAAGTCCCATCCTCGAGGGCAACATAGACATCAATCTCCTGCGAGTTGCTCGCCGATGCCGCAGTCCTTCCGGGAATTCCGAAGGGACCCTTGTGGCGGTTCACTCCGCATGCCGCCCAGAGAAGATTAGAGAGAGTCTGCAAAGGGAGCTTCTTGGCGCTGACCTCGCGAGTGGTTCTCCTGAGCTGTAATGCCCTCGCGAGCGACCTGCTGGGTTGGAGGACGGGTCCCGGCAGTTTGATCGGCCGGGAAGCATCCGAAGCGCTTGGCGGTTCTCGTTTACTAGCCTTCTTCTGGATCATCGTAACCTCCCGTGCACGCTTGGCCTTAGAGAACTGTCCTGGGGGCACTGTTCGGCAGCGGGATTCTAACACGCCCGACCTCGTCGCCCTACGTAGTTTTGGTCAACCGGTTGAACCTGTTTTGGGGACTAAAATGGGAAGCGGTCCCTGCTTACTTGCGGCCGGGAACCTTTATCTCGCGGAGTTACTCTGGTGACGACCTCCGTGCTCACATCGTCGTAGGATGAGTAGATACGCGGATAGCAAGGGCTGTGATTCGCGATGCGGTTGGGAAATGGAGCACGGTTTCGTACTGGCTTGATCTGGGAAACAATGCCGAGGCTGACAAATCCTATAATCAGCCAGCCTGTTCGACCTTGATAGGATCGCCGTCTTTTACTTTGCGCAATTGTGTGACCGGCCCCAGTGTCTTGCCCCAGATGTTCGTCTTCGTGACGAGGCGGATTTCCTGGGCGCGGGAAACGGGTGTGGGGCCAAAGCCGATCGCGATGGAGTCGCCCTCAACCCAGAAGGCCTACTCACCCGCTTGGACCACGTCCCTTGCGTCCGGCTCCTTCCTTACGTGGACCGGCGTGGCGAAGTAGACTTCCTCTCCCCAGGTGGAAGCGGTGGAAGTGAAAGGCGCCTTTGCGTAAATGGCATCGGCGCTTGGGGTGTCAAACAACGCAGCCTCCAGCTTCACCGACCCGATAATAATTCTCAGTTTCCGTGTGCCAGCCATGTGGGCATCATGTCGAGTGTTTTGGCATCCTCTATTTGAATCCACCCTATGATTGGATACTCGGGTCTCCATCAGCAGGAAGGCGTTCGGCGAGCGCACCAAGGTCAGCGTGATGATGCCAGCCCTGCCCTCCGCTTCCTTCGTCCAACCCGAGTTTGACTTGACTACATCTCAGAGTATCAGCTTCCCATCCTGGACGACTGTCTTGCCGTCGATCGTGACCGTTGCGTTCACGATGCGGGCACCCCACCCGCCCCCGCCCTGCACCTTGTTGCTTCCACCCAACAGTTGGTTGTCGCCGGTGCCGATCGACACGAGACCGGCGGCGTAGCCCGGACGGTAATCTCCCGGGTTTTCCATGACCTGGGCAGCGGGGTTGAGACCGATCTGGAAAACGCTGAACACATCTTTCGGCCCGCTGTAAGGCGCCAGGGTATCCGCAAAGCACTGGGCGCCTTGCTCGGCCTTGAAGTTCTCAAGATGTCCCTGCTTGAACTCGAACGACTCTCCCTTGAGAGGCTTGTATTGGCACCGATCGCTGGGAATGACCACCTTTCCATTCGCGGAAGTTTCGATCGGCGCAAAGTAGATAGAGCCGCTGGGGAGCGATACGAAGCGGGTGATAGCAAGCTGGGACTTCGCCTTCTCCTCCGTCATGATGCCGTCATCGACGAAGATCGGCCGGTCTCCGACTGAGAAGGTGAAATCGGTACCGCTGGGGGAGGTCACGCGAACGGTCTTCGCTCCTTGCAGCATCTGCTTGAGCTTCTTTCCCAGTTCAGAAATCTTCTGATAGTCGGCGCCCACGGCGTTCCAGAAAACCTTCTGGTAAGTGGCGAAATCGAGTTGATTGACGGCCGCAGCGCTGGAGGAGGGATAGCCGACGAAAACGGCGCGGACTCCGGAGGCGTTAAGCGCGTCCGTAACCACTTGACCGGCCTTGTTGGCCTTCGCAAGTCGCTCCTGAGGTACATCACCAAAAGTGGCCTTGGGGTCCTCGACTCCGGGCAGCCCGATGTAAACATTGATGTGCTTGAGCCATTCGGCGAAAAAGGTAGGCTGCTGTTCGAGGTAATGCTCCGGCACCTCGGTGTAAATGGCCCGCTCTAACTTGTCCGAGTCCAGGAACATGGTCACCAGACCGCCGGCTTTGGCTGATTCTATCGCCAGGTCTTCCATCAGCGCGATGTCGTGCGTGCCGCCGAAGACCACGACCACGTCCCCCGGTTTGACGCTCGCCGACGTCTTGACAATTCTTCGAGCCAGTTCTACGTAGTCCTGCGCTTTCGCCGTTGAGCCGGCGAAAATGAAGGCCCCGAGACTGACGGCAGTTCCCACAGCTAGAGAAAATACGGAGATCCTCTTTTTCAAGGAACACCCCCATTCTTCCTGGATTTCCATATTGGCAACTTGACCCGAGCAGTATATACCCCACCGGCTCGTTCGCAACCGTAATCTTGCACTCCAGACACCAGCGGCCATCTGGCAGCCAAGTGTGCGCCTTCGGCCAAGGGCGCCTGCGTGTTCTTGCCCCGAGCGTCAGTCAAGTGTTGTCGCATGAGTTCGCTGAATCCCAAACGTTGACCCAACTCCCGCACGAGAATCGGGCCCCCGTTGGGGCGGAACCTACAACTACCTCTTACCCCTGGGATCTGGGCACTAATTGTTTTGGGAGAGGTCACATGGGTTGATCCACCCATTCCCTAAAGACCTATGGTGAAGCCTGGCGCTGCCGGCTGCTCAAGGCGTAGAGAATCAACTCACTACGGTTTGAGATCCCCAGCTTCTGATAAATGCGGTATAAGTGGTTCTTGACCGTGGAGGGGCTCACTCCAAGCTTTGAGGCGATCTCGCTGCTAGGCAGACCTTCAGTCACCATGCTTACAATTAGCCCCTCCCGCTTAGTGAGCAGCGAAGTGCCCAGGGCGTTGACGATCTGGATGGGTTCCCTGGCTTCCAGGCTCTTGAGAAGCCACCGGAGTTCTTGACTATCGACCCAAACCTGCCCGGCATGCACACGCTGGATACACTTGTGCAGTACCTCGAAGGGCCCGCTGCTACAAACAATACCTTTGGCCCCTGCCGAAAAGGCGCCGGTTACCAATTCCGGCGTGGAACAATCTACCAGCATAATTGGGCATGTCATCGTGCCCGTGGCACGCAACATCCGAAGGGCCTTGATACCGCCCTGAGCATCACCCGCGAAGGTTGAATTAATCACCGTCACATCGGGCCGATGCTCAGCCACTTTCTTAAGAAGTTCTTCTGACGTGAAGACGCAAGCCACAACACTGATCTGCCGGCTGTGTGCCTTTAGTGCTCGGGTCACTAACTCACATTCCATCTTCGAGCGTTGGGCGAGAACAACAGTTATAGGCACCGGCGTGTTTCCTCATTCTCCGCCTGCCGGATTTACGGGCCCCTACCACATGTACAAAAATGTTGTCTACAATAATACTCATCGTCGCATCAATTGCAAGTCAAAATCCACTGATTGTAGTTCAAATATGTACAATATCCAATGATCTGATAACGGAGCCGATTTGAGCGACCCCCACCGTCGTTGGGGACTGCTTGGCCCTGCCAGGACCGAGCCTCTCTTTTCCAGCTTGTCGTGCCGCCGCGCCGGGCCGGTCGATTGGTTTCTGACACTAGAGCTTTTTGGCTCTGGCACCAGAGCTTATTGGCTTTCGACAGCGCACGTTATTGGCCTCTGACACCAAAGCTTATTGGCTGCTGACAGCGCACGTTGTTGGCCTCTTACACCAAAGCTTATTGGTTGTTGACAGCGCACATTATTGGCCTCCGACACGGGAGCTTATTAGCTTCCAACGCTGAAGCTTATTGGCATCTTGCGTAGCTTCTCTTGTGTACGTAATCTATGGCCTTCATTTCAACCGGTGTCAGCTAAGCACAGGTAATAGGCGAGGATCGATGCAAGGCGATAGCGAATTTTTGACCAACATTGCAGCGCTTTTCCGCCACCGGCGGCTCGACGTGGGAGCTCTTAGGTAAGGGGCCAGTATGACGCAGGCTCTCGTGCATCCGCGAAAATACAATCGTTACCGGCTGGAGGTTCCTGTGATTTTCTGCTGGAAAGACGCGCACAAAATTCGCCAGGAACAGGTGGGCCTCACTCGCGACCTCAGCATTGGCGGAGCCTTTGTCTTCGCCACAGCCCCTCCGCCACTGGACGCCAACATCAAGCTCAAGGGATTTCGTCCGCCGGGTGGAAAAGTCCTGCCCATGCGGATGTTCGGACAAGGACAAGTCGTTCGCGTGGAGCCGGCACCGGGCAGCTTTACCGCCGGTTTCGCCGTGGGGAGAGGGCGGATCGTATTTCGCAAGTGGGCGGAAAATTGATGCGCAAGGATGCCCTGTTTCTCACACCGCGCGCGTTGCAGTTGTGGCAGTTCTGGGTAGGGGTTTTCGGCCCAAGGCGATAACGGCATTAAACCAAGCAAAGGGAAGTTGCCGGTCTGTGACTGAGAGGGCGGAGCTATGAGCAGCGTGCAACAACTTTGGCCACCGACACTGGCGGCGCCCGCGCTGCGAGCCGTTGCCGAAGAACCCCGTTGGTACGCTCTTCATACGCGCCCCCGCCACGAGAAGTCCGTCACCGAGCAACTCCAACGCCTGGGCATCACGACGTTTCTTCCGCTCATCCCCGAGACGCATCGATGGAGCGATCGGCAAAAAACCATCCAGTGTGTGCTCTTTGACTGCTACACCTTCGTCGGCCTGGAATCATACGCGCAGAAGCACCTTCCTATCCTCCAGACGCCGGGGGTCGTGGGATTTGTGGGCATCCGTGGTCTCGGCCTCCCCATCCCGGACAAAGAAATCGAGGACATCCGGACGCTCTTGGCCCACCACATCCCCTGCACGCCCTACCCGTTCCTCCGCCTCGGACGCCGCGTGCGAATCCGGGGTGGATGTATGGACGGGCTGGAAGGGATTCTGGTGGCCCAGAACTCCGACCAAAGCCTGGTCGTCTCGGTGGAGATGATTCAGCGATCGTTAGCGGTCCGCATTGAGGGCTATGACGTCGAACCGATCGGAGATGACCGAGGTCAGCAAGGGGAATGGCGGTGGTGCGACGGCTTAACTCCGGGGCGATCCGCGAACTCGGAGGGAAAGTCTCTGCGCTGGACACAGAGTTCCAACAACTGGCGCGGAGATTCCCCGGAGTCTCGCGCTCAGGGGAGTCATGAGGAGAAGTAGCATGAGGAGCGTTCTGATAAAAGTGGGAGTTAGTTTTTTCCTGCTGGTGCTGACGGCTTTCTGCGCCGCCGCCCAGCAGTCGGCCGATACTGCCAAGAAACTCGATTCCGGATACGTCCTCGGGCCGGACGATCAGATTGTGATCCATGCGATCGACGCCCCGGAGATTTCCGACAAGCCCTTCCTCATTGGCATGAACGGGAACATCACCCTGCCGCTGATTGGCCGGGCCCCGGCGGGCGGTCTCACCGTCGAGCAACTCGAAACGGAGTTGAACACCCGCCTCAAGCAATACGTCCACGATCCGCAGGTTTCGGTGACGGTGGTGGAGTTCCGGAGCCAGCCGGTTTCCGTCTTTGGGGCCGTCAGCAAGCCGGGGGTGATTCAACTCCGCGGCCGCAAGACGCTCTATGAAGTCCTCTCGATGGCCGGCGGGCCTACCGAGAAGGCGGGCGCAACCCTGACGGTCACGCGTCTCCGCGAGAACGGTGAGATCCCCCTCCCCGGCGCCGGGATCGACCCCACCGGACAGTTCAGCACCGCGGAGCTGAATGTGCAGGAGATTCTGGAGGGCAAGAACCCGGCGGTCAATATCGAGATCAAGCCCCATGACACGATCTCCGTCTCTGAGGAAAACTCCAACATGATCTATGTGGTCGGCGACGTGGGGCACGGAGGGGCGTTCACTCTCGGGGGGCGCCAAAGCCTTTCCGTGCTCAGGGCGCTGTCTCTCGCCGGCGGACTCGGACGCACCGCGAAGCCGCAGAAGGCGAGGATCATCCGCAGTGTCCCGGGAGACTCGAAGCCCCAGCAGATCGCGGTCAACATCAAGCAGCTATTTAACGGAAAGGGCGAGGATATCGTCTTGCTGCCCCAAGATGTCCTGGTCGTTCCTACCAGCAGTCCTAAGGTTTTTACGACCTATTCTGTTCCCTCGGTGGTGTCCGCCGCCGCTTACGCTGCAATCTACCGTTAGTGAGGATCCTATGGATGACCGACCGCTGGAAGACCGACCCCTTTGGGAGGGACCTGTGGACCTGCAAAAACGAAAGAAGGGTGAGAGCCATCTGCTGGCGCGGCCGCAATATATCGAAGTGCCGTCCACGGCGGTCATCGAGGAGCCCGGCCCCGGCCTGCTGCTGGAATACTGGGACATCCTCCGGCGTCGCCGAGGCACGCTGGTTTTGATTGCTTTTCTGGGCCTCCTCACCTCGCTCTTGCTCACCCTTCCGCAGACACCGATCTACCAAGCTCGCGCCTCGCTGGAAATTCAAAATCTCAACGAGAATTTTCTCAACATGCGCGACATCAGCCCCACCGCTAATGACGGCAGTTCGTACCAGCCCCAATATGACCTCCAGACCCAGGTCAAGATCCTGCAAAGCGAATCCGTCCTCGAGGGAGTCATCGCCAAGCTCAATCTGGAGAAGAAGCTGGTTCAGGAAAAGGGCCGGGGCCGCCTCTCCGCCTGGCGGAACGCCCTGGGTCTGCCTGAGTCGCGACCGGACTCGCCCCGCGAAGAGACCCTGCGCCGGGTTACCAAGAACCTGAAAATTCGCACCGAGGCCAACACGCGCCTGGTCGAGCTCCTCTACGACTCCCAGGACCCGCAGTTGGCCGCCGACTTCGTCAATGCTCTCACCGCCGAGTTCATCCAGCAGAATCTCGAGGCGCGTTGGAAGACCACGCAGCAGACCGGCGAGTGGCTCACCCGCCAGATGGAAGACGTCCGGATCAAACTGGAGAAATCCGAAGACGAGTTACAAAGCTATGCGCACGCTACCGGCCTGCTGTTCACGTCGGAAAAGGTCGGTTCGCAGCTCATCGAGGGTAATGTGGCCGAAGATAAGCTGCGGCAGCTTCAGGAGGAGCTCTCCGCGGCGCACGGCGACCGGGTCACCAAGCAATCGCGCTACGAACTGGCTTCCACCGCGCCTCCCGAGTCCCTCCCCGAGGTGCTCGATGACAAGACGCTGGAAGCGTACCAGGTCAATCTCACCGATCTTCGCCGCCAGCTTGCCGGGCTTTCCTCCTCGCTGACGCCGGCCCACCCGGCAGTGCAAAAGGTGCAAGCCCAGGTCACCACCCTGGAGTCAGCCCTTCAGAAGGAGCGCTCGAACGTCATCCAGCGCGTCCGGGACGAATATGAGTCCGCCTATCGCCGCGAAAATCTTCTGCAGGCGAATTACTCCGCCCAAGCTCGCTTGGTGTCGGAGCAGGCGGCGCAAGTGGCCCATTACAACATCCTCAAAAGCGATGTCGATACCCACCGGCAGCTTTACGACGCCATGCTGCGCAACGTGCAGGAAGCCGGCATGACCTCCGCTCTGCGCGCCAGCAACATCCGCGTGGTGGACAGCGCCCTACCTCCCACGCGTCCTTACAAACCAAGCCTGGTCTTGAATTCGGCGCTGGGCCTTCTGGCCGGAGCTTTCTTTGGCTTCGTCTTCGTGGTGATGCGCGAGCGCGCCGACCGGAGCATTCAGGCCCCTGGTGAGGCCGCCTTATCCCTGGGGGTGCCGGAACTGGGCGTGATCCCTTCCCTCGATGCGGAGCGGAGCCGGTTCTTTGCTTACTACCAAAGAGGAAAACCCAGCAAGGGCATTGAAGGGAAGAACAACGGACGATCCCGGCGGGTTGAGCTGGTCACCTCGGGGAAAAACCTCTCGGTTTTGGCCGACTGTTTCCGCGCCACCGTGACCTCCATTCTGTATGCGGGGGACAATGGCGACCGGCCCCGCGTCATCGCCCTGACCAGCGCCAGCCCGCGCGAGGGAAAGACCACGGTGGCGAGCAACCTGGCGCTGGCGTTAGCCGAAATCGGCCGGCCCGTCCTGCTGATCGACGGCGATC
>Ga0326727_10012369_pt1 | contig 19464 bp, 20 predicted proteins | sample MB2enrmetagenome_FD_207643 | JGI IMG/M metagenome (GOLD analysis project Ga0326727, IMG submission 207643) | Lab enriched peat soil microbial communities from McLean, Ithaca, NY, United States - MB29MY | ecosystem: Environmental > Terrestrial > Soil > Wetlands > Peat | place: USA: New York...
CCGTCATCGCTGGTTTCATTCAGGTACGCGTTTGTGAAGGATGAGAGGTCCGGCTCGGTCTCCGCCAGTCGCCGGGCGATCTCCGAGATATCTTCGCCCAGCATCAGCCCTCGAGTGAACGCGGTCATGAGGGCCTCGGGGCGCAACCCTGGAGGCAGCGGGGCACTGAGCGCCGACTCCTTCAGAAGCCGGAATGGCGTCTCCCGGTTCAGAACCCGCGTCGCATCGGCATCGAAGAGGTCGCCCGTCTTCGGCTTCTTGATGCTCTCCTCCTGGAAGAAGCCGGGCGTCTCACCGCTGTTCATTTGCAGCGTCACCATGACGGGTCCGCGCGCGGCGAAGCGCATGAAATCGTCCAGGTTGGGGGCCGCCAGCATACGCAGTCCTCGAAAGAGATTTACGCTGGACGGAAGATTCTTGAGGGCCGCGCTCGCAAGCAGGACGTCCAAACCATCGCGCGCGGCGGATCTCTGCCCGAGTTCCAGATTCATGCGGAGCAGGTGAAAACGCGCGGTCAGATAAGCTGGGGACTCCTCGGGGATAGCGGCAGCCGCACGCACCAGGCCGGCGTTGTCAGCTTCCGCCGCAGTACTGTGCGATAGGGCGGCCAGCAGCCACGCCGGTGATCGAGTCTGTCGCCAACGGTCCAGGCAGTGACGGAACACAGAGGAATCGCGCGACTGGAAACTGAAGATCCAATCGCTGAGATCGGCGTCCCGGAAGCGGGAAACGTCCGCGCTTACCGGCCTGGATGGATGATAGAGCTCGTTGGGGTCGGCCTCGCCGATAACCCGATCGTAGATATCGGCATAGTTCCACAATTCCTCGCGCAGGCCATCGTCCTGCCCTTTGGCCGATAGCAGGCGCGCCAGTTCACGGAAGTAGAGCTGATCTCTTTGGCGGATGCCGTGCCGCTCCACCAGATTCCAGGTCATACCGTGGATCGACACCAGCTTCGCATCCGAGAGCGTAGCTTGCGCTTCGGCTTGGAGTTGAGCGCCGGCCTGCTGCGCGGTCTTCGGATCGTCAGTCATGCGGAGGAGCGTTCGCATGACGAGATAGCGGGAGATGGCACTCCATGGGGAAGACGCATCCAGGCCGATGCGGCGAAACCGTTCCAGCGCCGCCGCGTAGTCGCCCGCGTAGAAATGCGCCGCGGCAATCTGGTACTCGCGATCGGCGCGAATCAGTGGCGGCAGGTCGGCCGCGGCCTCCGGGGGAATCTCCGCCTTGCCGCCCTTACAGTTCGCAAACACCGTGTCCTGCGCGCCGATCCACGAACGGAACGCCGGGCTGGCGGCGCCGAATCGGCTGCGGCGCGCCTCAAGCGTATGGATGGCCACCCGGAAAGCGTCTTCCGCACAGTTCAGCGCGAAGCTGTGAGTCTCCGCATCATACGCCAACTGCCCGCCCGTGATGAGCGGCGTCGGAGGCGCCGGCGGAGACTTGATCCTTGAGCGAGCCGCCCACCATTGGGCCGGCCAATCCGCGCCCATATGGTCCCAGGCGCGTGTGCCCCGGTCCTTATAGTAGTCGCGCGCCTGCTCGCGCTCCTTCGGATTCATCCCGATGCCGTTCAGGTAGCGGTATGCAATGACCAGATAAGAGCGGGCGAAGGTGGGCTGCAACACGCCCAGGCGGCCATCGATGAATTCCGTGCGAGGCAGATCCGGATGGCGCGCGTAGCTGAAGACGGCCATGAAGAAATCGGGGGCGCACGCCTGAGCCAGACGCCATCCGGTTGCCGCCACAAGAACGAATGCGGACGCGAGGACGATACGCCTCATGGCAGGATCGCCTTTCGCGCGGCTTTGACGGTTTCAGGCGACCAGGGCATCGGCCCGGGGAACAAGGGGAAGACGTACGCACGCTGGTCGTTCCGTGGCCTCGCCGACGGCCGTCCATATTCATCCCCTAGCGCAATGCCAATGCTGGCCCGGCAGCCGGGGAATGCGAACTGGCCGCCCCTCTCGAGCATTGTGACCGTGGCTGCGGTTGCCTGTCCCATAAAGAAGGCCATGGGGACGATTTCGTCCACCGGCAGGCCGGCCAGCCAACACTGCGCGGTGTCGCACCAGGAAACCAGCGCGGTAATCGAGAGGAACATGTCTGGTCCCAGGCGATCGCGAATATCCGCAAGCAACTGGCGATAGAAAGGCCATGCCGAGCGCGGAGCGTCGAAATCGATCTGTACCGCTTGCGGCCGGGCGAAGGTAGCCATCTCGGCGACCATCCTCGCCGCCAATCGGCGCTGCTGCTGGCTGAATGCGGGCCGGTGGGCCGCCTCCGACAGGTAGTTAAACCGGACGACCGCCATTTGGTAGGTGTCCGGCGCGATCCGCATGGGAATCCTTCGGGGATCCGGAGTCACCTCGCTCTGCCCTTCAAAGCGGAGGCTGAGCGCCAGGTACGCCACGCCGACACCCGGATCCGCCAAAGGGCGAAAGTCGTCCTTGGCGTACCACGACCAGAGCATCAGTTTCGGGGGCACTTGTTTCCCAGGGCTCGGACTGGCGCCGGATCCGCCGCGGAGCGATCCCACGAGCCAGAATGCCGCCACGACAATTCGACGAACGCTCACGGAGCGCATGCTTAGAGAATTGTACCTCCGGGGCCGGATGTTAGAATTGAGTTTCCCGCATGCCACGTCCTGCCGCCCATCGCCCGGCGCCGATTGTGAAGAAGCCGACGGTGGCCGCGCCGCGCTGGTTGCGGCCCCTCATCCTGGCGCTCTCCGCATTCGCGCTGATGGGCTGGTTCTCCACCGAGGTGTCCGATCCGGATACCTGGTGGCTGCTCAAGAGCGGCCAGTACATCTGGCAGAATCATAAGCTGCCGGTTCCCGATCCGTTCGCCTATACGACTTACATGGGCAAACCGGCTTTTCCGGGCGAAGAGCACATGCGCGACTTCGACTTGAGCCACGAGTGGCTGTCGGAAGTGGTCTTCTACCTGGTTTACGCCGGCGGGGGGTTCGCCGGGATGGTGCTATTCCGCGCCGCATTGCTCACGGGGTTCTGCGGAATCGTCGGGCTGGTGGCGTTCCACCGGTCGAAGGGCTTCTATCGCGGGCTGGGCGCGGTGTTTTTGGCGGCCAGCATCGCGGATAAGTTCCGCTCGGACCGGCCGTTCCTGATCGGTTTCCTGCTGCTGGCGCTGGTGATGGCCGCTTTGGAATACCGCCGATGGCTGTGGTGGCTCCCGCCTCTGTTTGCGGTGTGGGCGAACCTGCATGGCGGATTCTTCCTGGGCTGGGCGCTGCTGGGGGCGTATTGCGCCGAGGCCCTGTTTCTGCGATGGCGCGGCAAGGGCCCAGAGGGCACCCCGGCCGATGAGCGCCGTCTGTGGTTGGTGAGCGGGGCCTCGATCCTGGCGTCGGGCCTGAACCCCAATGGGTTTCGCGCAGTTACCATTTTGTCCACGTATTCGAATAGCGCCTTGCAGATGTCCCTGTTGGAATGGCAGCACACGGCGCTATGGCCACCGGAGGCGTTTGGGGTGCTACTATTCGCCGGGGCGGCGGCGCTGCTGTGGGCCCGAAGCAAGGCGCGGGTTTCCGACTGGCTGCTGTTCCTGGCGTTCGCCGCCGCCGGCATCGACGTGGTTCGGAATGTCATGTTGATGGGCCTCATCGCACCCATCGTGATTGCGAGTTACATCCCGTGGAAGCGGACGCTGCCGGTGCTGGCGGAGTTCCTGGTGGCGGTCGTGGTGCTGGCGGGCGCGGGCGCCCAGATTGCGCGCGGCAGCGCCTTCCAGTTGCGCGCCGCCGAGTGGAGATACCCCGCCGGGGCCGCCGAATTCCTGCTGGCGCACGACGTCTCCGGACGGATGTTCAATACCTACGACTACGGCGGCTACCTGATTTGGCGGCTGTGGCCGCACGAGCGCGTTTTCATCGATGGGCGCGCGCTCAACGAATCGGTGTTCCTGGATTACCGGCGGATGGCCACTAACGCCGACTCGACCGGCGGCAAGAGCGGCGAAGAACTGCTCGACCAGTACGGCATTGAAGTCATCGTCATGGACGGGTTCGAATTCGCCTCGGGAGAGCCCTACCTGTTGCCGGCGGCCCTTTCCGACCCCAGCCAGAAGGAATGGAAACTGGTGTACCAGGACGCGGAGGCGGTGGTCTTCATGCGCCATCCGCCGCCGGGTGTCGAGCCGCTGAATTCTCTCGAGGCGCTGACCAGCATGGAGGCGCAGTGCGCGGAGCACATTGAGCACATGCCGGTGCAGCCGCGCTGCGCCCGCGGGTTGGGCGATTTGTTCGCGCGCATCGGCGACACGGGCCGTGCGCGGCGGTGGATGGTGTACTACCTGGAACACCGGGTCGAGCCGGACCCGGAAGCCGACGCTATCTACCGGCGGCTGCTGGGGACGCCGTAGGGCCGCTGTAGACCGTGGTATAGGCGCTGGAATCAGCGCTCGGCAGTACCTCGCTGCTGTATTGCCGGGAGTAACGTAGCAAGAGGTGTAGTCGGAAGTCGGCTTATAAGGGTCTTTGATAATGGACACGAGTTTTATGGCGTCATCGATGAACATCCGCTCCATTAAGCTGGCTGCTCTTCTCATCCTCTTCTGTGTGAACACCTGGGCTGCAGCCGCTCCGCTCATTAGTTACGTTACCTATCTAGGCGGCTCGTATGTGGACACCGTGGCTGGAATGGCGGTGGATTCCACGGGTTCCGCTTACGTTACCGGGACCACCTCATCGCCGGATTTTCCACTCACGTCCACCAGCCTCGGTACGCCCGCTACAAACAGCGGGTGCGCCTTTGTTACCAAATTCAATCCGTCTGGCACGGCCATCGAGTTTTCGGTTTGTCTTTCCGCGTCGCGTGCTACCGCCTTCGCGCTCGATGCAAGTGGAAACATATATCTCGCGGTCCAGAGGTTTGCTAACCCATCCCTGACTTCCTTTGCCGTGGTTAAGCTTGACCCCACTGCGCAGAGCGTTCTCTATACCACGGTGATCGGCCAAGCCGCGGAATCCATGGCGGTAGATGCGGCGGGCAACATCTATGTCGCTGGCGCCGCCGGAGCGGGTCTTACCACGACTCCCGGGGCATACCAAACTCAGTATCCCGGAGGGCAATGCCCAAGCGGCAATGGAACCGGTCCGTGCCCCAACGCATTCATCACGAAGCTGTCGCCTTCAGGAAGTTTGGCGTGGACGACTTACCTGGGCGGCTCGGGTCCGGATGATGCACATGCCATCGCCGTCGATGGCGCGGGGAATGTATGGGTGGCGGGCGAAACTGTTTCGCCAAATTTCCCGACTACTTCGGGCGCGATCTCGCGTACCTTCCATGGCGAAATAGATCTCGGGCCGCTGCGCTACGGCGATGCGTTTGCTGCCAAGTTTGATGCCAGCGGCAGCCATTTGCTCTATTCCACTTACTTGGGCGGCAGCGGACCTGACGGCGCGTTGGGTATTGCAATAGATGCAACCGGTGCAGTATACATCGCCGGGGGAACACAATCGACCGATTTCCCCACCACGCCGGGCGCGCTCGCGACGACTTACAGCGGCGACAATTCAAATCAGCCGCCAAGCCTCACCGGCAACGGATTTGTCACAAAGCTCGATACCTCTGGGCATCTTACTTACTCGACATTTACCGGCCTCACGAACGGCTACCCGACACCGATTGCCGTGGATGCCGCCGGGCAGGCATACGTAAGCGTGGTCAGTGTCGCTTCTTCCTCCCTCATCCAGCGGACCTGCCCCGCGCAATCAAATGCCGGCGTTATCGTCATTAACTCCACTGGTTCCGCAGTAGCGGCCACTTCGCCCATCCCTGGCGCGTACCTTGCTTTGGACGGCAAGGGTGGTCTCTATTCAGCGGGTCTGACATATTCACTCGTATTCTTTTCGACTCCGCATGCTTTCCAAACCGAGTACGGCGGCGGAGATTCCGACGCGTTCGCCGCGAAGGTCGACTTTTCACAGCCCGCTGGACCTTCACTGGGTTCGGTATTGAACGCCGCCAGCTTGGTTCCGGGCTACGGCTCGCCTTTTGCGTCAGGCGCAGGAGCGGTAGCTCCGGGCGAGATCGTTACTATGTTTGGTAACGGTTTCGGATCATCCAAGCCAACGGTGAACTTCGGCCAACTCACAGCGACAGTTCTATATGCATCCGACTGCCAAATCAATGCGGTCGTTCCGTTTGAAGTTATTCCGGGCCTGGCAATCCCTGTGACCGTCCAGTCCGGCGAACAGACGTTAGGACCGGTGAAGCTCCCTGTAGCGGTCGCGGCGCCTGGCATATTTGCCGTGAACGGAAGCGGTACCGGTCAAGCTGCCATTCTGAACCAGGACACTACCGTAAACTCGCCCTCGAACCCGGCGGCGCGAGGTTCCATCGTCTCGGTGTTTATGACGGGCGCAGGGTCACTGAATCCACCGCTTGCCGACGGCTCACTCGGGCCGCTCAGTCCTCCGTTTCCGGCGCCAGTAGCTGGCGTCGTCATTACGATCGGCTCGGTGAATGCCCCGATCACGTTCGTTGGCCAAGCCCCGGGTCTGATCGCGGGGGCCACGCAGGTGAATGTACAAGTACCACAGAATGCCCCAGTTGGCGCGGCCATTCCCATCATAATCTATGCTGCATCCTATGCCAGCCAATTGGGCCAAATCACGATGGCACTGCAATAGAGATTTGGTTGCGAGGCCACGTCGATGTGGCGATTGTGCGGCCGGTGGTAAGCAATGTCTGGGAACGCACAGATGAGTGCTGGCCGGATCCCCGCAAGTCGGCATCGCGCCATTGATCCGGGCGGAAGACCAACTTCGTATATCCGAGCAGCCATGCGTCAGGCCCGCTACGAGATGGTCGAGGATGACGGGTCGTTCTATGGCCATATCCCCGCGATCCCGGGCGTCTGGGCGAATGCCAAGACCCTGGAAGCTTGCCGGGAAGAGTTGGAGAGCGTTCTTGAAAGATGGGTGCTGGTCAGTATTGCCGATCACTCCGCGATTCCGGACATTGACGGCAACCGCCTGGAGATCCGCGACGTAGCTTGAATGCCGATCCGCCGGAACGGCTCGATTAGTACCGCGACCGTCTGATTTGTTCCTCAACCTCTCGGGCCGCGGGGTGCCCTCTGGGCCGCCCGGCCCCTACACCGACCCCTCGCCCCCGCGGCCAGGAAAGAAACCACGCGGTCACGGCACTAGCCGTAAATGTACGGAGAGATCATTCGGATAGAGATATCCGGTTCTTTTGGTATACTGGCGCCAGTGACAATGCGCAGGATGTTCCTACCGATTCTTCTCCTGGCGTCCGGCTCCGCGCTGGCGCAGAGCCAATCGGGGCCAACGGCCTTCGAAGTGGCGTCGGTGAAACCAGCGGAGCCGCCGGCGCCGGGCCGCAGATTCACTCCGTTGAGCGGTGGGCCAGGCACGAAATCGCCCACCCGGCTGGCAGGCACCACGTCCCTGAAGGCCTTGCTGATGCGGGCGTATGCGGTGAAGAGCTATCAGGTCAGCGGTCCGGCCTGGATGGATACGGAGCTGTATGAGATCGCCGCCAAGATTCCTCCCGGCGCCACCAAGGAACAGCTCGCGCTCATGGTGCAAGACCTGCTGATGGAGCGGTTCCACCTGGCCGTTCATCGCGAGACCAAAGAGGTCCCGATGTACGCGTTGCGGGTGGGGAAGAACGGGCCGAAGTTGAAGGAGTCCGATCCGGCGGCCGCCGCCGAGGACGAGAAGGCCGCGGCCGAAGGCGACTTGCCCAGACCGTCGGTGACGATGGGCAAGGATGGTTTTCCGGAGATTCCAGCCGACGCCAAGATGCCGCCTGTGTTCACGCTGTCATTGGCCGACGCGGAATTCACGAGAATCAAGTGGTTCGCCCGGCATCAGACGATGGATCAACTCGCGGACATGATTGGCGGAAATGTGAACCGTCCTGTCAAGAACCTGACGGAGCTCGAAGGGCAGTACGATTTCACCCTCGCCTTTGAGTCCGAACCGCTGGCCTTCGCGCGTGCCGCGAGACCGGCCGGCGCTTTGCCCGACGGGGCTCCGCCCGCTCCGGCCGATACGGGCCCCACCATCTTCGCCGCCGTCCAGGAGCAACTCGGGCTGAGGCTCGAGCAAACCAGAGGGCCGGTGGAGATGCTGGTCGTCGATCGGTTGGAGAAGGTTCCCACCGAGAATTGACGGCTCTTCCTCCGCAAGCGCCCCACGTGAGCTGACGACCGGGGCGAGCGCGACGCCGCAATTCGGTGGCTGGCTGCGAAACCCCCGCAGTTTGGGGGTTTCGTTGCCTGTCACCGAATTGCCCACGGGGCTTTCGGGTTATACTGTGGTTACAGAGGGATGGCATGAAAAAATATGGTAAGTTCGCCGCTTTGATCGCCGTGGTGGTTGGCACCCTGGCGTGGCTCGCCACTACCGGGATGAACGAAACCAAGACTTACTATAAGACCATTTCCGAGCTTGGCCAGATGGGAGACCAGGCCTATGGAAAACGGCTCCGCGTGGGGGGTGACGTGGAGAACGGGTCTATCCAACGAGCTGGCAGCCAGGTGCGGTTTGTCCTGGTTCAGGACAAGTTCAAACTGAAAGTGGCGTACACGGGCACCGATCCCCTGCCGGATACCTTCCGCGACGGCGCCCAGGCTCTCGCCGACGGCAAACTCGACAAGGATGGCGTGTTCCGCGCCGCCAAGATTCAAGCCAAGTGCGCCTCGAAGTATGAAGCCAAGCCGGGGCAGTTGGCGCCCGGCGAGGCTGCGCCCAATATCAATAACGGCAAGAGCAGCATCTAGAGGGGATATGGAAAACCTGGGTTCTCTGGCCATATTGCTGGCCTTCTGCGCGGCGCTGTACGCCACCGTGGCGTCCGTCATCGGCGGCGCGCGCCACAAGCCTTTCCTGGTGGTCAGTGGGCGGCGCGCGGTCTATTCCGTCTGGGTGCTCGTCACGCTCGCCTCGGGCATCCTGGTCTACTCCCTCATGACCGGCGATTTCCGGTTCGCCTACGTGGCGGAGCACTCCAACCGCAGCATGCCCATGCTGTACAAGTTCGCGGCGTGGTGGGGCGGGCAGGAAGGTTCGCTGCTGTTCTGGAGCTGGCTGCTTTCCACCTACGCCGCGGTGGTCGCCTTTACGAACCGGCGCAAACACCGCGACATGATGCCGTACGTGGTCGGTGTGCTGACTACGGTCGAGACCTTCTTCCTGCTTCTCAACAACTTCATCGCCAATCCGTTCCAGATGCTGGCGACGGACAAACTGATCGTCGCGGTGCCGGATGGCAACGGGCTGAGCCCGCTGCTGCAATACCCGGCCATGGCGATCCACCCGCCCATGCTGTACCTGGGCTACGTGGGATTCGCGGTGCCCTTCGCGTTTGCCATGGGGTCGCTGATCACGCGCCAGCCGGGCGACGGGTGGATCCACACCACGCGCCGCTGGACGCTGGTCACGTGGCTGTTTCAGAGCACCGGCGTCATGCTGGGCGCGGCGTGGGCGTACCACGTGCTGGGTTGGGGCGGCTACTGGGGCTGGGACCCGGTGGAGAACGCTTCCCTGCTCCCGTGGCTGAGCGGCACGGCGTTTCTGCACTCGGTGATGATGCAGGAGAAGAAGGGCATGATGAAGGTCTGGAACATGGTGCTGATCTCGGCCACCTTCTTCCTGTGCATCCTGGGGACGTTCATGACGCGCTCCGGGTTCGTGGAGTCGGTGCACGCGTTCGCGCGCTCGGATATCGGCAAGTACTTCGTGACTTTCCTGGCGGTGGGCATCGCGGCCACCATTTACCTGATTCTGGACCGCCTGGATTATCTGAAGAGCGAAGCGCAACTGGAAAGCGTGGTCTCGCGCGAATCCAGCTTCCTGTTCAACAACCTGATTCTGCTGGCGAGCTGCTTCGCGGTGCTGTGGGGCACCCTGTTTCCGACGATTTCCGAAGCCGTCTCCGGAAATCGGATTGCGCTCGACGCCGAGTGGTACAACCGCCTGATGGTGCCCATCGGGCTGTTTCTGCTGTTCCTCACCGGTGTGGGACCGCTGTTCGCGTGGCGCAGAACGTCGCTCGACAGCCTGCGGCGGAATTTCCAATGGCCGGGGATTGCGTCGCTGGTGCTGGTGGGCGCGCTGATAGCGGCGGGCATGCGGCAATTCTACCCGTTGATCTCATTCGGCTTCTGCCTGTTCGTGGCGCTGACGGTGAAGATCGAGTTCTACAAGGGCGCGCGGTCCATTGCCGCCAAGAACCATATGAACCTGCTGCGCGCCACGGTCGAGTTGACGCACCGCAATACCAGGCGCTACGGCGGGTACCTGGTCCACATGGGGATCGTGCTGATCTTCATCGGACTCACCGGCCACGCTTTCAACCAGAGCGAAGTGAAAGAACTGAACACGGGCGACAGCATGCGCGTGGGCGCTTACGAGCTGAAGATGGTGGACCTGAAGCAGGGCGAGAACCAGAATTACCAGTGGCATCGCGCTACCATGCAGGTTTCCAAGAACGGCGATCCGCTGGCCACGCTGGAACCCGAGAAGCGTTTTTATCTGGCCAGCAAACAGGGCACTTCGGAGGTGGGCGTCCGCCCGCGGCTCAATGAAGACCTGTACCTGAATTTCGGCGGCATGTCGGACGACAACCAGCGCGCGGTGATCCAGGCGTACGTATTCCCGCTGGTTTCGTGGATCTGGATCGGCGGCCTGGTGCTGATCGGCGGCACGCTGGTGTGCCTGGTTCCTAGCAAGATCAAGATGCAGTACGCCCGCACGGAAGTGGTGGGCGTCGTGAAGAAACATGCGACGGTTCAAAACTAGTTTGCTGGCCATGGTGGTGGCGGCGGCGGGCCTGGCCCAGACGGCCTCGGAGAAGCCCAGCACGGATGTGCGCCGTGTGGGTGCGCGGCTAGCCTGCCAGTGCGGGTGCAAAGATTCGGTGGCCACGTGCAGTATGCTGGAGTGCAGCTTCTCGAAGCCCGCCAAACTGCGCATCGCCCAGATGCAGGCCGTGGGCATGTCCGACGAGCAAATCATCCAGGCGTTCGTCCGCGATTACGGCCCGGGGATCTATCTGGCGCCGCCCAACGCGTGGGGGTGGATCGTCCCGTATGCCTCGGTACTGCTGGGCCTGGCGATGATCTGGCTGTTCGTGAAGAGGTACCGCAAGCCGAAGGCGCTGGAGGAGATCGGGTCGCTTGAGATTGACGACCCGGCGCTCGAGAAGTACAAGGACCAGATCGAAAGGGACCTGGCAAAGCTCGAATGATCATTGCTCTTGCGTGCGTTCTCGCGATCGCCGTCATCGCGTTCATACTCGGAGTGAGGGCCAAGGACCTACCCGAACCGGAGCCGGAATCGCCGTTCCTGCACCTGGATGAGCGCAAGGCGGCCATCTACGAGAACCTGCGCGACCTGCAGTTCGAGTACCGCTTGGGGAAACTCTCCGACCAAGACTACCAGAACACCAAGAGAGACCTGCAGAAGGAATTGGCATCGGTACTGGCGGAGGTCGACGCGCTCAGGGCGCGATTGAATGGCACCGAGCAGGTGGTCGTACAGGATACAGTAAGTAATTTGGTATGCGTAGCTTGTGGCGCAACATTCGAGAAACCGTTGAAGTTCTGCGGCGAATGTGGCAAGCCCATGAAGGTGGCCCAGACATGAGGGGAATTGCTTGGGTTCTGCTGCTGTCGGCCCCGGCCATGGCGGCCACCAAAGTGAGCAAGCACATGATCCTGTTAGAGCCGGGCGGCGGGCAGATGGTAGTCGACGAAACCTATCTGTGCAGCACCACGGATGGCGGCAGGCTGCCATTCTATTTGCCGGTGGCGGCCAACGGCCAGGTGACGGTGAACGCCACGGCCGCGGGTGGCGTGGCCATTGCGGCCGCGGTGAAGAAGACCTCGAAGCCGGATGTCTATGCGGTGGATGTTCCGGTGAAGCCGGGCGAGACGCGGATCGACCTGAGCTACACGGTGCCCTACACGGAGGGCGCGGCGTACGAGGGAAAGATCGTCACCCAGGACGACAACACCTACCTCATCGCGCCCAACGGCATGACGCTCCAGGGAGAGAACCTCAACGACCTGGGGCAGGAACCGCGCACGCAGGCTCACATCTACGGGCTGACGGGCGCCGCGTACAAAGTCGTGCTGACGGCGGAGGAGGCCGCGGATTCCGATAGCGGCCCGCGCATCGAGGCAATCCTGCCGCGGATCTATGGGAAGGCCTGGCTGATTGTGGCGCTGGCGCTGGGCGCGCTGGCGCTGGGCCTGGTGCTGCTCTACCGCGCGCCGGCCCCAACCGCAACCAAGGAGACCAATGAGCGCGGTGGCCGTTGACGGCGTGTGGAAGTTCTATGGCGACTTCCCCGCCCTGCGCGACGTGCGTCTGGAAGCAGCAGCGGGATCGTGCCTGGCTCTGATTGGGCGCAACGGCGCGGGTAAGACCACGCTGCTGCGCATCATCGCGGGCTTTTCGCGGCCGGGGCGCGGCCAGGTGCGGATATTCGGCAATGCACCGCGCGAAACCGAAACGCGGCGGCAAATCGGGTTCATCGGCCACGGGATATCGGTCTACGACGAGCTGTCGGCGCTGGAGAACCTGACGCTGTTCGGCAGGCTGTACGGGCTGGCCGATCCGCGGCGCTCGGCGCTCGAATGGCTGGAGCGTACCGGCCTGGAGCGCGTGCGCAACGGGCTGGTGCGCGAGTTTTCGCGCGGCATGCGGCAGCGGCTGGCGGTGGCGCGCGCCTTTTTGCACGAGCCTTCGGTGCTGTTGCTGGACGAGCCGTTCACGGCCCTCGACGATCGCGCCATCGCGGTGCTGCAGACGCTGCTCCGGCAAGCCCTGGCGGAGGGTAAGACCATTATCCTTTCGACCCACCAGTTGCGGGAAGCCCTGGAGTTGGCCACGCACGTCGCGCTGTTGAATCGTGGACAGGCGGCATTTTGCGGCCCATCGACGGCGGAAATGGCGGCCGATCCGGGGCTGATTTACGCACGGTATGGCGAGGGTTGATGGGATTCTTCCGGCAGGTGCTCACCATTGCGGCGAAGGATTTGCGCACCGAGCTGCGCACCAAGGAGGCCATCAACGCGTCGCTGGCTTTCGCGCTGGTGATCCTGCTGCTATTCAGCTTCGCCTTCGATCCAACGGAGGACACCACGAGGGAAATCTCGGGCGGGCTGCTGTGGATCGTGTTCGCGTTCGCGGGCGCGCTGGTGCTGAACCGCAGCTTCGCGCGCGAGCTGCCCAACGACTGCCTGGACGCGCTGATCGCGGCGCCCATTTCGGGAGCGGCCCTGTTTCTGGGCAAGGCTGTGGCGAATTTCCTGCTGGTGCTGGCGGTGGAGCTGATCTCGTTGCCGGTTTTCGGCATCTTCTATAATGTGCGGTGGACCTCGCAATTCGGGGAACTCATGCTGGTGCTGGCGCTGGGCACCTGGGCGCTGACGGTGATCGGCACGATTTTCAGCGCGCTCACGGTCAACATCCGGCTGCGGGAAGTGATGCTGCCGATGCTGACCTACCCGATCCTGGTGCCGGCTCTATTGGGCGCGATGCAGTTGACCACGGGGCTGGTGGCGGGCAAGCCGATCGGGCCGGACACGGTGGCGTGGCTGAAAATGCTGATCGGGTTCGACGTGGTTTACACGGCGGTTTCGCTGGTTCTGGTGGAGACGGTGCTGGTGGGATGAGGTATTGTGGGGCAGGATGGTATCCTGCGCGGCGGTTGGCAACCGCCGCCGGCCCGAAGGGCCGATTGCCAATCGGCCGCAGCTTACCAAGCTGCCCCACAGAGTAGTGCAGAAGCAGTGAGGGTGAGTTATGCGTGAGAAGATCCTGTATGTTCTGGGCATTGCGGCGCTCGCGATTCTGGCGTGGAATATCAACGGCATCGCGCGCCTGCCGGAAGAGACGCAGCAGGGGGTGACGTTCAAGATCATCTTTTTCCACGTCCCCATGTGGGCCGCCGCTATGACCGCAGCCTGCGCGGCGCTACTCGCGAGCGTGGGCTTCCTGGTAACCAAGAACTTCAGGTTCGACGCCGCGGCGGTGGCTGTTACAGAGGTGGGGCTGGCGTTCACGACGGTCGGTCTGGTCACCGGCTCTATCTGGGGCCGCGAGATTTGGGGCATCTGGTGGACCTGGGACGCGCGCCTGACCTCGGCGCTGGTGTGCTGGCTGCTGTACGCGGGCTACCTGATGTTGCGCAAGGCCATCGAGGAACCGACGCAGCGAGCTACCTTTGCCGCGGTGTTTTCCATTTTCGCTTTCCTCGATGTTCCGATCGTGGTCTTTTCGATCAAGTGGTGGCGCACGCAGCATCCGGCGCCGGTCTTCTGGGCGGGTGGGAGCTTCCCGCCGGACTGGACAAAGCACTTAATGTGGAACATGCTTGCCATGTTGCTGCTGGGCATCGTGATGGTCGCCGTGCGCTTGCGGCAGGAAGAGGCGCAACGGGAAATCGATTCGCTGCGCCGCACGGCGCATGCCCTGTGACGGAGTATCTTATGATTTTGCAAACGCCCCTTATTGCGCAGCTCGTATCCGATGCGGAGCGGCTGCAGCACCAGTACGAGTTTCTGAGCTACGGCCTCACCGCGGCATGGGTCATCCTGGTGGTTTACGTCCTGATGATGGTGGCGCGCGAGCGCAAGCTCAAGCGCGAGATTGCCAGCTTGCGGGCCATGCTGGAAGAGAAGAAGGGGTCGTCCCCCAATCGAGGTGCCACTTATGATTCGCCATAGCCTGCCCGTGGCCATTCTCCTGGCCGCTTCACTTACCCTGTCGGCCCAGTCTCCCTGCCGCACCACGCATCTGACCATCTTCGATGCCAACCTCGCCGAGTTCTTCGAGGAGCGTACGTTCGATCTGCAAAGCGGACCCAACACCATCGAATGGCGCAGCCTCATGCCCCAGACCTACATCCGCACGATCCGCGTCATGGCCGGGGACCGAGTCACGGTCGCCCGCCAGGACGTCACTTACGACGGTCCCGAAGTGCGCAATCAGAAATCGCCCGTGCTCCACCTCGTTCTGCAGAACGCCGGAGCCGCCGGTCCGCGCAAGGTGCAAATCGACTATCTCGCCCCCGGACTGAGTTGGAAAGGCGACTACGCCCTGCTGCTGGGCCCGCCCGGAGCAAGCGGCACACCCGAGGAAATGCATCTCGACGGCTGGGTGACCGTCCAGAACGATACCGGCACCGACATCTGCGCCGCCTCGGTCGACCTGGTAGCGGGCGAGGTGCAACTGCTGCTCCCCGGCGCCGCCACGCCGCGCACATTCACCGTTAACGCCCAAAGCGCCATGCAAAATACCGGCGCTGCCGCTGCCGGGGAGGCCTTCGCCGAAGTGACGGGTGTGAGCGTATTCAGCCGCCTCAGCCTCGGCCGCAACATAGCCATGGACGCCAACGCTTCCATCGGCCGCTTTCCCCTGTTTCAACGTCTCAAACTGCCCGTCGAACAGCGTCACATTTTCGAGAACGAGGCCACCGCGCAAACCCTCGGCCGCGGCGGTTTCATGCTGGCGCCTCGCGGCCTCGAAGTCCGGCTCGTCAGCCGCAACCAGTCCGAGTCGCCCCTCCCGGCCGGCCTGGTCACAATCTACTCACAGGACGGCGAGGTCCCGCAAGTAGTGGGCCAGGACAATATCCCGCTGACCCCCGCCGCGGCGGACTTCAGCGTCAGCCAAGGCCGCTCGAACCTGCTGCAGGGCACCCGCCGCGTCCTCGACCGCAAAACCGTGCCAGACCCGTCCGCCTTCAATCGCGCCAAGCTGGTCACTCAAGTGGAGGTAGTCATTACCAACCGCGGACCCAACCCCAGCACCGCGTTCGTCCGCGAAGCAGTCGAAGGTTATGGCCGCGAGTGGACTGTCACCGAGAGCACCCATCCCAACCAAAAGCTCGGAGACCGTATGATGGAGTTCCGCCTCCCGGTCCCTGCCGGCGCAAGCGTAAGGCTCGCCTACACCGTCGAAAGTCGTTAGCCCGGATATGGCATCTGGAGCGTGTTCACCAACTAAGATACACTCTCTATGTTTTCCCGCTTGAGAAGATCGGCCAGTTCAGCGGCGATGCGCACGGGCGAGCGCGGATCCCAGAAGTTGGCGGTGCGCGCCGCATGTTAAGCCAGCCGCAAGGCGATGGGCTTGACGGCGGGACCGGACAGGCCGCCGAAACCGGCGCCGATTCGGGGACGGCGCGTGTGCGCATCGATGGCCAACGCAATAAAGGTGTCGATTGGAGAGAGGGCGTTAAGGCCGCGCGTGCCCGAGGCGGCCAGGACGGGGTTGCGCAGGGCGATGCCGCAGAGGGAGGTCGCCAGGGAGGGTGGTCCGGCCTGCCTATTACTTTCGCCGCCGAATCGCCACGAGAAACGACTGTTGCAGAGGCGGAAGTAGTGTTATAGTGTTACCTTCATTAGATCGCTTCCGGGTCCGGCACCCCCTGGGCCCGAACGGAAGGGCCGGTAGATGACAGAGGAGAAAAGCGTGCTCGGCTTGGCCACGATTCGCAAGAACCGGGGCATCTCTCTCGCGCAGATTGCCGAAACGACGAAGATCGGCGTCCGCTCGCTCGAAGCCATTGAGCGGGGGGACTTCCAAAAGCTGCCTGGCGGCATCTACAGCACCAGCTACATTCGCCAGTATGCGCGCGCCATCGACTACGATGAGTGTGCCCTGTTGACGTTCTACTATCGCGAGACGGGCGCGGGAACTTCACGCTGGGACGGCCGTGACGACCGGGGCGCGGTGGGCGGATTCCGTCCCGCGTCTACCATCGTGGAATCATAACCACCATCCCCACGGCTTCTTTTCCGCGAGGCGTGCGTCCTGGGCGACAGCTCAGGATTCCGGAAGTTTCTTGCGCCGGAATCCAGTGATCCCCCGGTGACCTGGAGGCCTACGGGGCGGGACTTCTTGAAGTCCGACCTGCAAACCCAAAACTCCCACTATTGGTACGTGTGTTCGTTACGGAGGAGAACCGCAAGCACTTCGACAGTGCGGGTCGCGTGGCTCGGTTTGAAGATGATGCGGTACCGGCCGCACACCTTACGATAATGGCCCTTGTGGGCCCTGCCCTTGAGCGGCTTCACGAGGCCGCGGAACGGGTCGCCGGCGAGCTCCCGGAGATCGTCGAGGATGCGCTGGCGGCGATCCGGCGGTATCGCACTAAGCTGTTTTGCGACTTCGTGGTGAACGATTATGCGCCAGTTCATGTTCCAGCCTGGCCAGAGTCACATATTTTCCCTGGCGCATCTCCCGTTCGGCTTTCTTGACGAGTGCGCTCTCTTCACGGGTGAGCACGTCGTCGGGATCAACCATACGCTTGGGCTTGATGAGCACCCCGCCGGCGCAAGCGGCGAATGCCACAAAATCGCCTTCCTTCAACTGGAGCGATTCACAGATGTGCTGTGGAATCACCACCTGGCGCCGTTGGCCAACCCTGCCAATCGGCTCCTGTCTCGTTGTGGTTGTTTTGGATCCCATATCTTCAGATTATCTGATTGTCAGAAACTGTCAAGGGCTGAGCGGGCGTGAGCGGTCAACCGAAGGCCTGCTCCAGGTCCGCGATGATGTCTTCCACAGCTTCGATGCCTGCGGAAAGGCGCACCAGGCTGTCGCGAATGCCCATGCGCTGGCGGTGCTGGGGCGAGATCTCGCGGTGCGAGCTCATCACGGGGTAGAGCATCATGCTGTGGACATCGCCCAGCGAGGTGGCGCGCACAATCAGCTTGAGCGAATCCATGAAGCGGAAGATATCTTCCCTGCCCGCATCCTTGATCTCGAAGCTCACCATGCCGCCGTAGAGGTTGGGGGGAAAAAGGCGCCGGATGGCGGCGGCGTCGGCGTGCGCGGGGTCGCCCGGAAAGTACACGCGCTCCACCTTGGGGTGCGCGCCAAGCCAGCGGGCCACACGGGACGCATTGGCGCACTGGCGTTCCATGCGCAGCGGAAAAGTCTTGATGCCGCGCATGGTCAGGTAGCTTTCAAACGGCCCCAGCACAGGACCGACGATGCGGGAAAGGGTGCGCAGGGCCTCGAAGTGCTGCTGGTCGGAGACCACGATACCGCCCAGCACGTCGCCGTGGCCGGCCAGGTACTTGGTGACGCTGTGGACCGTGAAACTGGCGCCCAGTTCCAGCGGACGCGCCAGCAGCGGTGTGCCGAAGGTGTTGTCCACCACCAGGGCGGCGCCGGCCTGGCGCGCGATTTCGGCGATCCGGTCGATCTCGGGCACGCGCAGCAGGGGGTTGGAAATGGTCTCGACCAGGATGCAGCCGGGCCGGGCTTCCTCAACCGTGGCGCGGAGCGCATCGAGATCGCACACGTCCGCGAACCGGACGGCCACGCCGGCGGGTTCGAGCACCTTCATGAGCAGGCTGATGGTGGCGCCGTAGAGCGCATCAGCCGCCACCACGGATTTCCGCCGGCCGGTGAGCGCGGTGGCCACGGCCATCTCGACGGCCGCCATTCCGGAGGCGCAAGCCAGCGCGCCGTGGCCGCTTTCGAGCACGGTCATGAGCTCTTCAAGCGCGGCGTTCGTAGGGTTGTCGTAGCGCGCGTAACTGTAGCCCGGCTCGGTGCGGCCCACGACGCGGTCGAGCTGTTCCATGGAGTCGTAGAAGTAGCTCGAGGCGGTGTGAATCGGGGTGGTGACGGGAACAGGCGGGCCGGGCTTCTTGCGGTCTCCCGCATGGACGGCCTGGGTTGCGATCTTCAATTCGATTTCCTCTTCCAGCGCACGCCGGACTTGGTGTCCTCGAGGATAATGCCCTGTTGCTGAAGCTGGTTGCGAATCTGGTCGGCGAGCGCGAAGTTCCTGGCTTTCTTGGCGGCGGTGCGCTCGGCGATACGGCGGTCGATTTCCGAATCGGAGATCTCGCCGCTCGCGACCGTGGGCGTGAGCACGTCGAATACGGAATCGAAGCGGGCCAGGAACTGGAGCGCGGCGGCGGCGTTGCCCGCGCGGAACTCGCCGGAATCCATGGCGCTGTTGGCGTCGCGCACGTACTCGAAGACGGCGGCCAGGGCTTCGGCGGTGTTGAGGTCGTCGTTGAGGCTGTCGGTAAACGCCTGCGAAGCCTGCGCGGTGCGGGCCATCAAGGGTTCGTTGACGCCCTCGGGGTACTGGTCGGTTTCCAGCCGCAGCTTGAAATTGCGCAGGCGGTCGATGGCGATGGCGGACGATTTGAGCCCGTCGAAGGTGAAGTTGAGCGACTTGCGGTAGGGCGCCGAAGCCAGCAGGTAGCGGATGGCTTCCGGCTGGTACCCGCGGCCGAGCAGGTCGCGCAAGGTGTAATAGTTGCCCAGCGACTTGGACATCTTCTGGCCCTCGACCATGAGGAACTCGGCGTGGAGCCAAAAGCGCGCGAAGGGCTTGCCGGTGAGCGATTCGGATTGCGCAATCTCGTTTTCGTGGTGCGGGAAGATCAGATCGACGCCGCCGGCGTGAATATCCAGCG
>Ga0326727_10012370_pt1 | contig 19462 bp, 19 predicted proteins | sample MB2enrmetagenome_FD_207643 | JGI IMG/M metagenome (GOLD analysis project Ga0326727, IMG submission 207643) | Lab enriched peat soil microbial communities from McLean, Ithaca, NY, United States - MB29MY | ecosystem: Environmental > Terrestrial > Soil > Wetlands > Peat | place: USA: New York...
AGCCGTAGGATGTTGAGGGTGCGAACATTCCTTTTCCGGCATCTTGTATCTGGATGCAAGGAGGTTCAGTTGGATGAGACCCATTCTTTGGCAGCCCGCAATGTAAATAGCCAACTCCGATGCCGGCCGGTACAATGCCCCAACTCCACACGTTGATGATCACATCACTGGAATTCTCGCCACGGGTGCTTCCGTCACGCGCGCCCACTTCTCGGAAAACCCTCCTGTAGTCATCCCAGCGTTCGGCGGAGATTCCCCATTCCGACTCTGGGCGCGGCCAAGCTACAGTATCTTGCCGCCATAGGAAGTCGAAAGCGATGCGCGACATCTGCCGGTCCTCGCCCATCATTGCGACTATCCGCTCCAAGCCTGTCCTGTGGCCTCTGAACTGTTCTTCCAGCTTGGCATCACTCGGCTGATGTGGGCCGCAGCTCCACCACAGAAGTGTAATTCCGACCAGCACGGCAACAAGGGCAAACGCGAAAATGTGCAGAATTCGGCGCAGCATGGCAACGAATGACATTATGCCATCTGCGCAGGATTGTTAGATTCCGCCTCACTTCCACGGATCAAACACGGGCACGCCCGTCGCCGCCACGTCGCCGACATTCCGAGTGACCAGAGTTAGGTTGTGATGCAGCGCAGTTGCGGCCATAAGACCGTCAATCACTGGGAGTCCGGTTCCTTTGGCCGCGAGCGACCCTGCGATCCTCCCCCAGCGGTCCGCGATATCCAGGTCCACCGGAAGAATGCGATCGCGGAAACGAGGCATGAGGCTATGATTTAACCAGGCTTCAAGTCGCGCTTGGCGAGGTCCGTCGGTTAGAGCAGAAATGCCTTTGCGAATTTCGCCCAGGGTCAGCACGCTGAGAAAGAGGGGCTCTTCTCCCGTACTTTCGAACCACGAAGTCACCCGCGCATCCGGCTTGGGGCGCACAAGCTCGGAGAGAATATTCGTATCAAGCAGAAATCCGCTCACAGCTTGACCTTGCGTCCGTAATCAGGCTTTCGTTCAAGATCAATGCCGGAACCGACCAATGGGGACTGCGCAAAGAATTCCACAAGACTGGTTTTATGCCGGCGGCGTTTCAGCTTCTCGAACTCTTCCACGGGCAGAACGACGACCGCCTCTTTTCCTTGACGGGTCACGTACTGCGGCCCTTCTGTGCGGGCGCGGCGGAAAAGCTCGCTAAACCGCGCCTTGGCCGCCTGTAACTGCCATGTTGTCGTAGCTTTTGATTTCATACTAGTCTGACTAGTCAGATTCTAGCAAACCTGCGACGCGTGCGCAATCATTTGCCTGATTTCGTAAGAGGTCGCTCTTTTGTCATCATCTCCAACTCTTCCGGCGTCCGCGGCCAATCCTCGCGCAGTAGTCGAGATAGCGAGCGATCGGCCAGCAGCCTCCCTCCGGTCTGGCAAGTTGGGCAATAGTTCGTTTCATTCGACGCATACCGAATTCGCTGAATCTTGTTGCCGCAGCGTAGACAAGGTTGCTTATATCGTCCGTGAACGGCCATGCCTTCGCGAAAAGCCGTGACCTTTTCTGGAAACCCGTCGCCCGCCTCCTGCCGTAGCCGGTCGGTCCAGTTCGTGAGCGATGTCCGCGCGGCCCCGAACAGCCGTTCGATTTCTTCCGCCTTCAACTTCTGAGTAAGCGTCAGCGGCGATAGCCGGGCCTCAAAAAGAATTTCGTCGGAGTATGCGTTGCCGATTCCGCTGAACAGACGCGGGTCGGTCAACGCTCTTTTCAACGTGTGATTCGCGGAAGTCAGAACCGCGGCGAACGCGCTCGAGTTAGCATCTAGCACTTCCAGCCCACCCGGATCGAGCGCGCCGAGGCCGGCTTCCCCCGCCACCACATGCAGGGACGCACGCTTCTTCGATCCCGCCTCGGTCCAAAGCAAAGTGCCATTGGCAAAGTCGAATGCCGCCAGGCCACGCGGAGGCGAGACCGCCGCGCCTCGTTTTTTCCAATGCAGCCGCCCGGCAATCATCAAATGAAAGACAAGCCAGATGTCATTTTCCAATCCAATCGAGATGCGCTTTCCCATCCGTCTCAGTTCCTGCACGCGCTGTCCCTCAGCGCTGGCCAGCGGCGGAGCCGCAGTCCGCAGCAGAAACGGGCTGGCAATTCGCACGCGTTCCAGTGTTTGTCCAAGGATGCGCTTCTCCAGCGCCTCGATATAAACGACGATGTCAGGAAGTTCGGGCACAGTTGTCTCTTACCTACCAGGCTTTCGAAATCGTCATCGGCATCGGCAGCCTTATCACGGCGGGGTCTCTACGCCCCCGTCTTAAGGTAAGCCGCAATAAACAGCATGCCAAACAGAAGATCGGCGCCGGCAAAAGTCAGGTCCGCGGGATGCACCCGGCTTTGAAAATACAACGCGAGCATCGCGATGGCATAACTGAACTTCTCGATGACTCCGGCCAGCATCATGGCGCGAAACCGCAGCGGATCGCCAGCGATGATCAGGAACGCAACTTGCCAGGCGAGTCCGGCTCCCACAAAGCCATAGTAGAACCCGGGATGCGTAATCGCCGGCGGGTCCTGCCTTCCGATGCGGTCAAAGATGAAGTACAGCGGTGTAAGGACAAGTACACCCCAAATAGCGGCAATCGAGAACACCACCCTCGCGAATCTCATCGCAGTAGAGTACCCGATAACGCGGCCAATCGAGAGTTTCAAAGCGGAATCGAAAACGTCAACACCCTTGCCGAAATGCCCATCTTTCCTTTGACAGGCCTTCGGCGCTTGTGCACAATAACTCACCAGAGCGTCTCGGGAAAAATTATTTCAATTTACTTTGAGAGGACAACGATGAAGAAAACTCTTGTAGCTGCTGCTTTGTCTGTATGCCTGTCGTTTGCCGCCGGCATTGCGCTGGCGGATAAAGTTCGCGACTGGCATGATCTGGAAGAGGTCCACGCCCATGTGACCGAGGCCATCCATGAGATGGAGCGGGCGCGGGCTGCCAACCACTATGATATGGCTGGACACGGCGCCAAGGCCGAAGAACATCTGCGCCAGGCCGAACACGAGCTGCATGAAGCGATCGAAGCTTCCAAGGCCGCGCACTAGACATTAGGCCGACGTACAGGATGAAAAAGCGCGGGACGAATCCCGCGCTTTTCCATTTGCTTCAACTTCCGGCCGTTTCCGCGATCCGGGTCCTTCTCCCGGCGCTGCGTTTTTCGGCGCGGCGCGAGCCAGCGGCAGATCCTTTTCTTACGCCACCAGCGAAACTGGATTCACCGATGAACTGACGCCCGCCGAGCTGGTGGCGCTGCCTAGCGAATACGCCTGCAGCTGTTGCGCCAACGATGCGAACAACTGTGCCGCAGCGCTGGTCGATTGCGTTGAGTCCGTCGACGTGCTCTGGCTGGACTGGCTGTTTTGCGGATTCAACGGATCGAATCCGGCGCCCCCGTGGTGATGCCCGTGGTGCAGACGATTGGCAAATTCACTCTGCATATCCTGCTGAATGGTCGAGTAATCTTTCTGCGCCGCCGTCAGGTTGCCTGATTTCAGGTCGCTCGACAACTGTTGGAACGCCTGCTCCAGCGGGTTAGACGCGGTTGTTGCGGAGGTCGAAGAGGTGGAAGAAGTCGAAGGAGTGGAACCGGCTGCCGCCTGCCCGAAAATCTGCTGTAAGGCGGAAAAGTCCGACTGCGCCGACGACAAGTTGCCCGAGGAGAGATCTTGCCCCAGTTGCTGAAATTCTGAAGTCGACAGCCGGTACTGCGGCTGCATCTGGTTAGTGCTGAGGTTATTGCTGTAAAGGCCCGCGATCGACATGGTTATCCCTCAAGTCTAAAAATGAGCGCGCTTGCCGCAGGGAAGCGGATGCGCTTCTGTCAATGCATTGTTTCGACTGCATCCCCAATTCCATTCCCGGCGCTCGCCCCGACCGAGTGTTCTGCGGAACTTACGAGTTCGCCAACGCACACGGACCCGAACTGCGCCTCGCCGGCGGCAAATGCTGCCCGCTCAGAGGAGGCAAAGCTTGCCGGTCATGCTTCGTTTCCCCTTGCTCACCCCACCACCCCTGAAGCGATTTCACGAGGGGCGAAATCCCGCTCTTCGGCTATCATCTTTTCACTCGACATCCCTGCTGTGGGTCAGCTCCCAAAGAAGGGACAAAGTAAAACACCAAGAGGGACCCGTAACATGGCAAGAAAATTCAAGGACCTTTCCGAGCGCGAAATCCTCGCGCTCGCGGTTGCGCTCGAAGAAGAGGATGGCCGCATCTACGCTGACTTTGCCGATGGCCTGCGTGAAACCTATCCCGCCACCGCCAAGCTGTTCGAAGATATGCGCGAGGAGGAGTCCAACCATCGCGCCGCTCTCATCGAAACTTACCGCGCCCGCTTCGGCGAGCACATTCCTCTCATTCGCCGCCAGGACGTCAAGGGGTTCTTGCAGCGCCGGCCTTTCTGGCTGACTCGTCCGCTTAAGATCTCTGAAGTCCGCAAGCAAGCGGAGTTAATGGAACTCGAGACGCGGCAGTTTTATCAAAAGGCAATGACCCAGGTGACCGACGCAGGCATCCGCAAACTCCTCGGCGACCTCGAAGAAATCGAGCGCAAACATCAGGTCGCCGCCGAAGCGCTGCAGGAAAGCATTACCCCGGATGTCGAGAAAACGGAAGACGAAGCGCAGCGCCGCCTCTTCGTCCTTCAAATCGTGCAGCCCGGGCTCGCCGGCCTGATGGATGGTTCCGTCTCCACGCTGGCGCCGGTCTTCGCCGCCGCCTTTGCCACGCGCAGCAGCAAAGATGCGTTCCTGGTTGGCCTGGCCGCCTCCATTGGCGCGGGCATCTCCATGGCCTTCGCCGAAGCCCTCTCTGACGACGGCTCGCTCACCGGCCGAGGCCGCCCAATCCTCCGCGGAGCCGTCACCGGACTCATGACCGCCGCCGGAGGCATCGGCCACACGCTCCCTTTCCTCCTTTCAAATTTCCATGTAGCCTTCGTCGCCGCAGTTATCGTCGTAGCCGTCGAGTTAGGCATCATCGCCTGGATCCGCAATAAGTACATGGATACTCCCTTACTCAACGCCGCCTTTCAGGTGGTGGTTGGTGGAGTTCTGGTATTTATCGCCGGCATAGCCATCGGCAGCTCGTAAGCGTTCAGCGAGAGTCCGTTGTCCGATTTTCGTAACAAACGGCAGCATCTTATTGATTGTCGCGCAAGCTTACCCGACAATATCGTCAACCTTGCAGGCGGAGATGGGACGCCTGTGTGGGCGCCCGATTCCGTTCCGGTAAGGGGCTAGCAATGCCGCGCTCAGCCGCGTTGTCGTCTCTAATTGTCGCGTCAGTAGTGTCTCTCGCCATAGTAGTGTCTCTCGCCATGTTTGAAAGCCACGAGTTGCAAGGCACTGGTCGTGGTCCTCGGGCCGGTGCCAACGGCTTAAGTTCCGCTGTGCTGGCTGCCAACTTTGTTCCCGCTGGACGGCTCGCCACCGCGCGCATGTTCCACACTGCGACGTTGCTCAATGACGGCAACGTTCTCATTGCGGGTGGTGTGGACGGTTTCAAATACCATGCCCTGTCCACCGCGGAAGTCTATGACCCCGCGAGCGGCAAATTCACAGTGACGGGGGTCCTGAACACCACCCGCATTTTCAACACGGCGACATTGCTGCCAAACGGAAGAGTCCTCATTGCCGGTGGCTGCGATGGCGAGGGGAACGAGATTGCTAGCGCGGAGCTTTACGACCCCGTAGCCGGCACGTTCACGTTCACTGGTACTCTGAACACCGCGCGCAACGCGCAAACGGCAACCTTGCTGAATAATGGCAAGGTGCTCATCACGGGGGGAGACGACTCCGCCGGCGATCAGGCCAGTAGCGTCGCTGACGGCGGCGAGCTTTACGATCCCACGACCGGAGCCTTCACCCGTGCCGACAACTTGCACACCGGGCGCGACTCACACACGGCGACACTACTGAAAAACGGTCGGGTGTTGATCGCCGGTGGCGCCGACAGCGACGGCAACGTTCTCGCTAGCACGGAACTTTATGACCCCGCATCGGACAGGTTCACACCAACCGGCAGCCTGAGCACTGCGCGTGCCCTGCACACCGCGACGCTTTTGAACAACGGCATGGTTCTCATCGCCGGAGGCTATGATCACAACGGCAATGCGGTCGCCAGCGCCGAACTTTACGACCCACGAACGGGGACCTTTGCAGTGAGCGGCAGCATGCTAACACCCCGATACGGGGCGCCCGCCACGCCACTCCCCGATGGTTCAGTTCTGATCGCGGGTGGACAGGATAACGACGGCAATTCCCTCGCCAGCGCCGAACTTTACGACCCCTCGACGGGTGCGTTCACGGCGGCCGGGAGGATGAACAGCACGCGGCAAAACTTCACGACGACCCTCCTGATTAACGGTCAGGTATTGGTCGCGGCTGGGGTAAATTTCGATCGGCGTGCTTTGGCAAGCGTGGAATTGCGACAACCCACACGCTGACCCGGCGCGCCCGTTTCAATTCATCTTGCAGGATGAACCTATCGGCGATGCCGAGATCGAAGGCAAGATCAAGAAGTTGATCGCCCGAGCCCCGAAGTCGAAGCCGCGCAGAAACCGGCCCAATAGCGGGCTGAGGAAACTTTGTCTGCACTTGATCTTGGGTGGCGCAGCGCTTCAGCCTCCACGCGCCCATTGACCTATGGTCAAAAGTGCCGTAAATTGAAAGCCGCAATTTTGGACACATCTCGGCAAATGGCAACGAAACAATTATGTTTCTTCGATGCCACTCTGCCGGGCTAGTTATTGACCCGTGGTCAACTGAAAGGGAGCCTCCTTGTCGGGAATCACCAGCAATCTAGCAACACCGCCCCAAATGAGGCGCGACAGCAAGCCGCGCCCGCGCTCTGAAGCCAAACGCGGACGCATCGTCGAAACCGCCATCCGCCATTTTGCCGAGCGCGGCTACAACGCCGCCCGTGTCGAAGACATTGCCGCGCAGCTTGGCATCGCCAAGGGCTCCGTCTTTCAGCACTTCAAAAGTAAGGACGGGCTGTTCTTCGAAGCCTACAAAAAAGCGGTCCAGTCGTTTCCGCGATACATGCAGGCTCCCGCCGAAGCGCAGGCGGGCGGATTTTTTGAAGTTCTGCGCTACTGGCTCGGCCGCACTGAAAACATGGTCCGTGACAATTGGGCCTCGTATCGCATCTATCTGGTCGGAAACTACGGCACCGATCTCGCGCTGCGCCGCGAAATCAACCGCTTCCTGATGGAAGAGGACCCTTACGGCTGGCGAGAGTTCGTGAACTTCGGCGCCGGCCGCGGCGATCTGCGGGCGGACGTCGATCTCGACATGATCGGCTCCATTCTCGAGTGGACTATGGACCGCTTTCAGGATGCGCTGCTCACGGAGGAACTCGATCCCGGCTTGTTCCGCAAGTCAGGTTCGATGCCCGAGAAAAAAGAAGCGCGGATTGAACAATTCGTCGATCTGCTGCGCCGCGCGATTGGATCGGAAAGTGCGCAGGCGGCAAAGAAAGGGTAAGCGCCGAGCGGCAGAAAAAACGTGAGAGGAAACGAAGAAAACGCTGATTAAGTCCGTCTCAGCTTTCCTCTGTGAATCTCTATGTCCTCCGTGGTTCAAAGGTTTGGCAAGGGACGTAACGGAACGTGCAAAAGTCGAAAGGCCAAAGGCGAATGACGAATGACGAATGACGAGGGACGAGTGCCTAGCTCAAAGATCAGATCAACGACCGGCTCAATGACTGTCGAGGAGATCGTTGCCAGTTACAACGCCAGCGCGCCGCTCGCCGACGCCTCCACCATTCCTGCGCCCTGGTATGTGGATGAGCGCATCGCCGAACTGGAACGGCAAACCGTTTTTTCCCGCACATGGCAAGCGATGGGACGTGTTGATCAGGTCGAAAAACCCGGACAGTTTGTTACCGCAACCGTAGCCGGCGAGCCAATCGTGGCCGTGCGCGGCAACGATGGCGTGTTGCGCGCGTTCTACAACGTGTGCCGCCATCATGCTGCCGCCGTTGCCACCGAGCCTTGCGGCCAGGCTGCGATGCTCCATTGCCCTTATCACGGATGGAATTATGGCCTCGATGGCTCGCTCAAAGGCATGCCGGAATTCGAAGGCGTGAAGAATTTCGAGCGCAAAGACAATGGCTTGGTTCCGGTGAAGGTCGACACGTGGGAGCAATTCGTTTTCGTCAATCTCGACCCGCAAGCCGCTCCGCTCAGCGAATTTCTCGGAGGTCTGGTCAAACGCGCCGCGCCGCTCGGGCTGAGCAAGCTGCATTACTTCACCAGCAAGGTTTATGACATTCACTGTAACTGGAAGGTGTTTGTCGATAACTATCTCGACGGCGGCTATCACGTGCCGCATCTGCACAAGGGACTGAACTCGGTTCTCGATTACAAGCAATACACCATCGAAAACGAAGATCGTTATTCGCTGCAATCGAGCCCGCTTGTTTTTCCAGATGAAGACTCCGCCGCGGCCAGCACGCGCAAGGGCAATCGCGCCTGGTATTTCTGGCAGTATCCGAATTTCATGATCAATTACTACGAAGGGTACTTGGATACGAACCTGGTGATCCCGATCGACGTCGATCATTGCCGCGTGATCTTCGACTTTTCCTTCGGCGACGTGAGCGAATCGAAGCGCGAATTCAACGAGCGCAGCGTGGCCACAGGCGCCGGCGTACAGGATGAAGATCTAGGCATCTGCGAAGCCGTCCAACGCGGCCTCAAATCCCGCGCCTACGGAGCTGGGCGGTTGTCAGTCCGCCGCGAAGCCGGCGAGCATCTGTTTCATCGGTTACTGGCCGCGGATTTGAGAAGCGGGCTGAAGAACAGGGCAGCGGCCGCGGACTAACAGGCGGCAATTGCTCCAGCGCGAGCATGTAAGGTAGGTGTATCATCTAAGTCGAAGAGGGAGTGCGCCGGATGCCTGCTCCAAATGTCCCTACCCGCAGCGCAATCACCGTCGTTAGGGCAATGCTGCCAATTCTTGCAGTTTGCCTCCTGCTCTGGCTGCTTACTACAGACCGGGCTCCCCATCCGATAGCTATTTTCCTAGTATTTGCCGCTTGCGGAATAATCCTCTGGTTCGGTTGGAACTGGGTTCGTCCTTACGCAGCAGCAAAGTGGATAGCACTGTTCCTGGCAATTTATCTTGGATTCGTTCTCGCGCTTTTTTTGTTTGGGATCTTGTTTGGGATCGCAGCCCGTGTCTCCTCGGTTCTACTGCCGCTATTCTTGTTAGCGCTACCCTTCTTGCTTTATGACCTATTGTTTCGCTCCCCTTTCAGGGGACGATTCAGCCGCGCTCGTGCTGAGCGAATGCGCGTTAGATCCTGATTGCAGCGCGGAACAGGTGGCAGCCCGCTCTTACTGATGATCTCTCGGCACCGTTTCTTCCCAAGTTTTGTCTTTCACTAGCTTGCCGTCCTGATAGAGTTCGCGGACGTACTTGTAGTAGAAGTTCTTGGCGTCGCTGGTGAGCGTGAGATGGCCCTTCCAACTTAGCGTGCGCTCTTTCAGAGCCATGCCGATCTCGGCTTCTCCGTGCATTGAGCTGATCTCGGGATGATTATCGTCCGCTTCATAAGTCAGCGCTTCGGTATCGGTTTCCTTTCCCCACGGATAAGTCTCTTCCGACTTGCCATTCCAAAGGACTTTCGTCTTGCCGGCTAACTCGTCGCGTTCGGTCTTCCATTCTCCCGGCCATGGGAAACCAGCTGACTGAATATCCTTGCGCTCTTCCTTCGGTTCCGGCGCCGAGAACACTGGAGTCGCATAGATCGAGTTGGGCACCAGCGGCAGCACCAGCCGCGATCCATCGAGCCCGCCCATCATCAGCGAGGTCGTCATCGCAGTCGGAGTCGGCCAAGCCATCGGCCACAGCGCGTTCGACACTGCTATGCGGATGCGATGGTCTTTGGGGAAAGTCCAAGTCGTAAGGTGCATCTCGACATCGAGCGGATAAGTCTTGTTCGGTTCCAGGTCCTTGGGATCCGAAGCCGATTCACGCTGCGCTCCATTCATCGCCGCGCCCGTCACTTCCGTGACCGTTCCATCCGGCGCGATATCGGAAAGGCGCACGAACCAATCGGCAAGCGGAGCGGAAGAACTAACCTGTAGCATTGCGTGCGGCCGTCCAATAACAGTGAGTTCCTGAGGCAGCGGCGCAGAGTCGTAAGTCAGGCTGAACGCATCGGTAGGTCGCTGATCCGGCAATAAGTCGCCCCACCAGAATCCACCCTCCACGCCCACAGAAGGAATATAGCGGAGCTTATGTTCGGCGGTCTTCGAAGGCTCGGTGGAGAGCACGTGCGCGTCAAACATGTAGAGCGTCGTGTTCTGCATGTGGTCGAGCGGCCAAGTTCGTTCCGTGCGCCACGTTCCTGGTAAGTCCTTCAGATTGGGGTCGGGCGGATGCCACGTCTGCATGTAGATCGCGAGCTTGCCGCCATCCATGATGCCGCTGTTGTGGTTCTTCAGCCAGTAATCCCACCAACGCGTCGCCTGATCGCGCCATTCGATGCGTGGACCGAAATCGGCATCGTTGGGAAAGTTGTGGTTCCACGGTCCTATGATGGCTTTGATCGGCGCCTTCACTTGTTCGAACATGCGCGGAATCGAGTCGCGGTAGCCATCCTGCAGTCCGCCGATCAGGAAACACGGAATCTTGATATCGCTGAGCGGACGAACCGGCGCGTGCCAGAATTCGCCGTCGCGCTGATGCTTGAGATAGAGCAGCGACCACGGCGCCGCGTCGAAGCGCGGCCCAAGCACCTTCTCGTCGAGGCTGTAATCGGGCGCTGCGGTCATGGCAGGCGTAAGATCCATGCCGAGTTCGAACTCGTCGAAGTGCATGATCCCATCGATGTAGTGGATGTCGTCATGGAAGAGCGAATCAGTGGCATCGACCGCGAGAATCGCCTTGAGCGCGGGTGGCTGGCGCATCGCCATCTGGATGGCGTTAAACCCGCCCCAGGAAATTCCAAACATGCCGACTTTGCCGTTGGACCAGCTCTGGCTGGCGAGCCAGGCAATCACTTGTTCGCCATCCAGCAGTTCCTGCTGGGAATACTCGCGGTCGGTGGGCACGCCTTCGCTGGCGCCAAAGCCGCGGATATCTACGCGCGCGCTGACATAGCCGCGGGCGGCGAAATAGGTATGAATCGAATAATCGCGGGCCGCCGTGGCATCGTCCTTGCGGTAGGGAAGGTATTCGAGCAGGGCAGGGAACTTCTCGCCGGCTTTGGCATTATCGGGCATGTAAAGCGTGGCCGACAGGCGAACTCCGTCCGGCATGGGGATCCACTGTTGTTCCATGCGCACGTGGTACTTCGCGTGTGAAATCGTTGCGGGTGGCGGAGCGGCGTGCAAGCTTGTGCATAAGGTTGCCAACACCGCCAAAGCCAAGATGGAGCGAGGGTTAGGATGAAAATGCATGACGGGCAAATATACCACCAACGGCGCATCCAGCGGTACCTACTCGCGGGTACGTCAGGAAAGGAACAGGTGCATTAAGCGGTGAGTGGAAAGGTAAGGTGAGAGCGAATGCCCGGCCCGCCGCCAGGTGGCGGCATGTGGGGTCGTGGGGTGGGGCCGGGCAATGCTTTTACTTCCCGTTGCTTCTATCAGTGGCTGTAGTTGTACACGGCGCGAGTACCTTGGTGCTGTGATCTTGATCACGTTTCGCTGTGACAAATCGGCCACACAGCCTTGTGATGCTGGTCACGGCGCGACCGTGGGGGGACCGTTAAGTTGAGGGAGGTTGTGAGGAGGACTGAGGAGAATTATGACGTACGTTATTACCGACAATTGCACAAAGGACCATCTCTGCGTAGACGTTTGCCCCACCGACTGCATTCATCCCAAGGCCGATGAACCAAAGGACGCCGAGGTAGCTCAGCTCTACGTCGATCCGGCCGGCTGCATCGACTGTGGCGCCTGCGTTCCGGTTTGCCCGTCGGAGGCGATCTTCGGGCAAGAGGACCTGCCCGAGGACAAAAAGGAATTTTTGGACAAGAACGCCGCCTACTACGCTGGCTAAGCGGGCGTCGCCCGGAAACTGTTCACCCGCGTCTGATCCCAGGCGCGGGTGTTTGTTTTTGATGGGAAGACCGGGCGCCAAGCTGCCTCACTTCCTTCTGGCCATCTTGACAGTCCGCCCCTGCCTTCTTATTGTTACAAACCACATATGAATATCGTCAAAGCCACGAAGAAGTACGAGCAATGGCTGGCACATTATCTTCATATCGTGGAACATGACCTCACACTGAAACACGAGCGGATGGCGGAATCCCCGTTTTCCTTTCTGCGCGGGACATTCTACCGCTGGGCCCAAGTCTTTCCCCAGGTTTGTGCCGGCCTGCAGCATGTGCCACGCATTCTATCCGTGGGCGACTTACACGTGGAGAATTTCGGCACCTGGCGGGATGCAGACGGCCGGCTAGTCTGGGGGATTAACGATTTCGACGAGACTTGTATCTATCCCTATACCATGGACTTGGTCCGCCTGGCGGCCAGCGCATTGCTTGCGACCCAGGAGCAGCGGCTGGCAATGAAGGCGAAAGATGCCGTGAACGCCATCTTGACTGGTTATCAGAGCGCGATGGAGCAACGAGGACGCCCCTTCGTGCTCGAGGAGGACCATGCATGGCTCCGGGAGATCGCGTTGAACAAGCTGCGTGACCCGGTCCTGTTCTGGAAAAAAATACAAGGGTTGCCGGAGGTGGTGGGCGAAGTGCCAGAGAGCGCGCGCGAGGCCTTGGAGTATATGCTGCCGCAGCCCGGGATACCGTATCGCCTCATATCACGAATCGCGGGGATGGGCAGCCTCGGCCGCGTGCGAATTGTGGCGTTGTCGCAATGGAAGGGTGGGCTGGTGGCTCGTGAGGCCAAAGCGCTCGCGCCATCGGCAGCCCACTGGGCCGATTCCTCTCTGCCCCGTGAGATTTTCTATGGCGCAATTCTGCACCGCGCGGTGCGCTGCCCCGATCCGTATGTACAGTTGCGTGGTCACTGGATTGTGCGACGTCTTTCGCCTCACTGCTCGCGAATCGAACTGGAAGCGCTCGACAAGGCCCGCGGCGAGCTGCGCCTGCTCGAAGCCATGGGGTGGGAAACGGCGAACGTTCATGCCGGAACCGAAGAACAGTGCCGGCCCATCCTCAAGGATCTGGACAAACGCAAACCCAACTGGTTACTGAAAGCGGCGGCAGCCATGGCCGAAGTCGTCGGTCAAGAGTGGCAAGAGTGGCGGGAGCGCTGGCAGAGGAAGGCTGCGTCATACGGGCGCTCGAAGTCCTCTCTGCCAGCGCCTTAGGGAGAGAATATTCCGAGGCTGGATTCCTGCAATCGCGGCAAGTGCTGGAACGCGACTGTTTTGGGCTCTTCGGGATTCATGGGAATCAAGACTTCAAGCATCGCGTCCAAGGCCTCCGGCGAGCCTGTCCATTCCCTGGAGAATGACTCGCGATAGACGGATATCTCTCCCAGCAATTGCCAGTTTTCCGGCGGAACAGCATCCCACGGATCGTGATTCGCGCCGCGAGAAACGCCAGCGGCCGGCGGCATTGGGCTGTCTTCGACGAAAAAGCGAAGGTTCGACCGATGAAGCCAGAAGCCAATCAGCGCCTTAAGATGGTCGCGGCAGCACGCGCCCTTGTATCCTTGCCGGGCAGCCAGGGAAGGGTTCCACCGGAAAATTCGAAGCCGGTCGAACCAGCAGTTTTCCGCCACCAGAAACCAGCCATTCCGATGCAGTGTGTCGGACCCGCAGACGGAACAGGATATACGTGGAGCCTTTGAGCCGTCCATCACCTTGACGTGCGGGACGAGCAGCGAGTTTGGCCTAGTTAACATCCGTGATCAAAGCCTCCCGGTTGGAGTCCTGAACGCTGTAGAGGAGGCGATGAAGCTCCTCCAGCCAGTCGCATTCGCCCAACTCGATTCCAAAAGCATAAGTGCTCGGTCCACGATGCTCCTCCGTGCTGCCGTACATTCCCCGAAGGCTTTCCAGTTCGCTCATGATTCGCGAAATGGCGGTGACATGGTCGTTTTGGGCGATCATGCCGCTGACCCGAACTGGCGCGCCTTCTCGAAGCCGGCGGCCCTCTCGAAGGCTGGCGCTTTCTTATACTCCGTCGACTTGCCGAACTCCAGCTGCGCCCCCATGAACTCCTGAATCGACGGGTAGATGCCATCGGCGAATTCACAGAAGATATGAAGCGGTTCTCCGACAACGAAAAACAGTTTGCCGAGGGCTCTTGCGTAGCCTGCCTCGAAATGCACGCCGCCGTGAGAATCCTTGCATCCCTCCGAGTAGAGGAGCAACGCATCCGCGGACTCAATTTCCCGGAGATCGCGCGCGGCTACCAGTGCTCGATCGCCCTCCCCGCTGTCCTCGTGCCAGGTTTGCGTGCACACCATACCGAATGCCGCCAACTTCCAGGTGATAGCCTGCACCGCGTCTTTGCCGCGCCTGAATCCCGATGCAATGTAGATCTTCATATAGCCATCACGTTATTGTTGGGATCGATTGGACGTTCGAGCTGCGGGGCGCTAGGCTCCCGCGAATGCCGGGGCCCCGTGCGCAGGCAATCGCCTTTCTGGCGCGATGGGAACTGTCAGCATCCCTTGCGTGGGATCAAAATGCAGGGTGAAGTGGGAAGCGCACGCGGCGCACAACCAGAAATGTTCACGACGGCGCTGCTTGCGGCGGGTGCTGCTGCTGTCACCGGTCTCGGGAAGAAAAGTCTCCGCCAAAAAGAGTTTGCCTTCACGAAGGGAGCGAAAGGGGGCAACACAACCGGGGTTCGCACATTTTTGTAACATCGGCTGGGTCCAGTATTCTCCAGACTTAATCGGCCAGAGATGCCATGGTCTATGCATGCTGGATGCCGAAGGCCGCTGCTCAAATCAAAATGTTTTCCCGTGTGATTACCAAACGTTACATGCCGTTTCCAGTTTGGGGAATCGCAGCCTCTGTTAATGACTGACGAATATTAGTCCGATCCGACGGTATGTGGGCAAAGGCATCTTCCGGAAGTTGATCCGGTTTTATGGAGGTTGGCTGGAATTCGAGCTGGCTTGGACCGTCTGGCTGTTTAATACACCGCTTCCCGAGCCCGCGAGTGGCAAGAAGCGCACAGCGTAGCTTCCTTGAGGTCAATCCATTCCACTGCGTGGGAAGGGGCCATCGCGCACGAGTAGTCGTCGCAGTGGGTAAGGTCGAAGGTGTGACCGACTTCGTGCACCGATTCCTTTACTAGTCGCTCCAAAAGCACCCCGGCGTCCTGTGGCAAGCCATAAAACTCCTGCGTGAGCCGGTGAAACGAAACGATGGCGCAAGGGCCGCCCATCTGCGCCTCACCGAAGACGAAGGTCAAAATCGGAATGTAGAGGTCTACCGCAGTCACTCCCAGGACCCGCCAGGCTCCGTTGACGGCATACTCCTGCATGGCTTGTAACAGCTCGGAGGAATGGTGTTGTCCGCGCTCGGGATGAAAAGCGAACCCCGGATCCAAAGAACGGTCCAGAATCCGGCAGGGCACACGGAAGGTTGCGCCCAGCGCGGGGGCCAGATTCCTGAGCAGCCGCGCATCGATGTCCCCGATCGGCAGCAGGTCAAGCGTCTTCATCGCGTTTCGAGAGGGCGGCTCCAACCGTATTTCTTGAGCTTGTGATGCAGCGTCACGCGGTCGATTCCAAGCGCCTCCGCGGCTCGAGTCTGGTTCCAGGCGCACTGTTCGAGCACGCGCAGGATGTGCGACTTCTCCATCTCTTCCAGCGACTTCGGGCTTCCGCCATTGGACGAGCCGTTACTCGCCGCCTTAAAGCTGAAATCCTGATCCCGAATTTCCGGTTCCTGCGCCACCACCATGGCGCGCTCGACGGCGTTTTCAAGTTCGCGGATATTTCCCGGCCAGGGCTGTTGCTGCAACAAATCCATCGCTGCCGGGCTCACCCGATTGATCTTCTTACTCATCTGCAGCGAGAACTTGCGCACAAAGTGGTTCACCAGTTGCGGAATGTCTTCGCGGCGATCGCGCAGCGCGGGCAGCTCGATGTGAAAGACATTGAGCCGATAAAAAAGGTCGGGCCGGAATTTGCCCTCTTCGATCAGTTGCTCCAGGTTCTTGTTGGTAGCGGCCACGCAGCGAAAATCGACCTTGAGCTGCTGCGTGCTTCCCACGCGGACAATCTCGTGTTCCTGCAACACGCGCAGAAGGTCGGTCTGGGTTTTCAGGCTGATGTCGCCAATCTCATCGAGGAACACGGTTCCGCCCTCGGCAATCTCGAACTTGCCTTTCTTGCGGTATTGCGCCCCGGTGAAAGCTCCCTTTTCGTGGCCGAACAATTCGCTTTCGAGCAGCGTCTCGGTCAAAGCGCCGCAATGAATGACCACCAGAGGATGAAAACGCCGCGGGCTGGCATGGTGCACGGCTCGCGCCACCAGTTCTTTTCCCGTTCCGCTTTCGCCCGTAATGAGCACGGTAGCGTCCGTGGGACCCACCGTCTCGATGGCGTTATAGATCTTCTGCATGGCCTCGCTTTCGCCAATGATCTCCTCCGGGCGGGCAACTTCGGCCACGGTCTCGCGCAGACGCACATTTTCCTCTTCGGTGCGTTTGTGCGCCAGCGCCTTCTTGACGAGATGCGCGATCTCATCGGGATCAAGCGGCTTGGTGACGTAGTCGTACGCGCCGTTCTTAAGAGCGGTTACGGCTGTTTCCACCGATGCATATCCGGTCATCATGATCACGATGAGCTCGGGGTTGATCTCGTGCATGCGCCGCTGCAGTTCGATGCCATCCGTGCCACGCATTTTGATGTCGCACAGCACCGCGTCCCAGTCCTTCTCCGCCAGCTTGGTTAAGGCTCCGTTGGCATCTTCCGCGGTCCCGACATCGTAGCCTTCTTCGTGGAACCATTTGGACAGGGAATCGCGCACACTCAGTTCGTCGTCCACGATCAGCAGTTTGGCTTGTTGCGTCAAAGTGTTCACCTCATTTTCGTTTCCGCGCCGGCGAGGGAGGGCAGCTCAGGTGTAGAGCCGGAGCGGCCGGGCACAGGTAATGTGATGGTTACAGTGGTTCCTTTTCCAACTTCGGACTCGATCGAAATCTTGCCGCTGTGCCGTTCCACAATGCCTTGGCTGACGGCCAGCCCCAGACCGGTTCCGTGGTTCAGGTCTTTGGTGGTGTAGAACGGCTCGAAAATCTTGGGCAGGATTTCTGGGGCAATTCCTGCGCCATCATCGCGAACAGACAGGGCGACGTGGCTGCCGTCTTCCGTTAAACGGGATTCGACCCAGAGGTTGCCACCTCTCGGCATAGCGTCGGCGGCATTGACGATCACCGCCAGCAGCACCTGCTCAATCTTGGAAGCATCGCATTGCAATCGGGGCAGTCCCCCGGCAAGCGTAGGGTGAACCTCGATGCCGGCATTTTCCATGTTGTGGCGCACCAGCAGCAAACACTGTTCCGCGACCCGGTTGATATCGGTGAGCTGCACATTCATGGGTGCCTGGTGCGAGAAACTGAGGAGATTCTTCACCAGTTCCCCGCAACGGCGGCTTTCGGACGAGATCAAATCCAGGCACTGTTGCGCTTCCTGCTTCTTCTCATTGCTGACCTGGCCGCTATCGACCCATTTCTTCAAAAGCTTGGAATAGGTGAGGATGCCGGAGAGCGGATTGTTGATCTCGTGGGCGACGACGGCTGCCATTTTGCCAACCGAGGACATCGTCTCGCTGTGAAGAACCTGATCGTGAGCGCGTTGCAGTTCGACGGTTTTCTCCTGAACCCGTTCCTCCAGATTGCGCCCCCACGTAACCAATGTTTCGTTGGCGCTCCGCAACTGCAAGCTCATCTTGTTGAACGATCCAGCCAGGTCCCCCATCTCGTCGTTGGAGACCAATTCGATCTGATATCCGAGCGCGCCGTCGCTCAACTGGCGGGTTCCAGCTTGCAGTCGCTTGAGGGGCCGTTCTACTACGCGCCGGATGAACAGCCAACTCAGAAAGGCGATCAGGAGCATCGCCAGCACATCGCAGACGATGATCCTCCACGAGACCTGCGCCAGTTGCTGGTCGGTGCGGGCGAGAGAGAGATGAGTGTCGAGCACGCCTAGAATCTGCTGGCTCGCTGGATGCTCGTGGCAGGCGGCGTTCGAGCACTCCGGCCGATTCTCGATGGGCGTGATAATCGCCAGCACACGGCTGCTCTCGGCGCGGTATACGCGAAAGCGGTCAGGGCGGTTCAGTCGGGCCAGTGTTTGCCCGTGGGCGTGGCAGGCGTAGCAGGCTTCGGCGTCCTTATCCAGTGTGCGGTTGACTTCCGAACGATCGGTGGAGTAACTGATGTGGCCTTCCCCGTCAAAAACCCGCACCCGAACCACGCCCGGCTCGTTGGCCATCGCGGACATAGCGCGGTGCAGACCTTCGCTATCGTTGCGCAGCATGTAGTCGGAAGTGTTGCGTTGGATGATGTCACTAATGCGCTCGGCGCTCAGGAGCGTCGCGGCCTCCAGATCCTGGCGCTGCAACCGAATCGTGAGGTATCCGAGAATCGCAAATATCACCAGCAGAGCGCCCAACAGCAGAACAATGAGCTTGTGTCCAAGCCCCCACCGAATGCGGTCCAGTAGGGCGATCGCCGGTTTTTTCTCAGTCGCCTGCATGGCTCAAAACCCCGGTTCTGACACCAATGTGTTCCGGTTGTTCGAGCTTGTGTCCGGTTTCAGTCTCAAAGATCGGCAAGTACCTTACCGCCAATCCGAACAGTGCGAAGCCGATGGCGATGATCATGAGCGTGATTGAGAACTCGGTCCACTTCGGCATGTAGTGATGACCGACGTATGTCTCAAAGCCAATGAGGGCGATGTTCAGGCGGTTGGTAATGAATCCCAGAACCGTAAAGATCGAGGCCAGATACAACCACTGCGGCGACAACCGGGCCTTCTTAAAGCTGAGTATGGTGATGGGAATGACAAAGGTCAGGAGCAGTTCGAGCCATAGGAAATATGCTTCATAGCTCGGTGTAAACACCTGCCGCAGCAGTCCGCGGTGGAAGAAGTCCTCGAAACGCAGCAGGACATTGACCCAGAGAGCAATCAGCAATGCACCACCCAGCGTAACCAGCACCGGCAGTTCCAGTTGCCGCCCGAAAGCCTTCGCGCTCTGCGTCGATTCGAAAATCGTCATAGCCAAGCCAACGGCCACCGCCGATCCAAAGAAAAAGAACGGCAGCGCCGGCGTGTACCAGAACGGGTGCAACTTGCTGGGCATGATCAGATACAGCGATCCAAGGGAACTCTGGTGCAGTGTCGACAGCAAGATGCCGGCCACGATCAGCACGGGGTAGATCTTCTTAATCCATTTGATGGGAGTGCTCCACTTGAGAGCTTCGAATACGTTGGGAAGAAATTCGAAGAAGAGCACCGTGGTGTA
>Ga0326727_10012371_pt1 | contig 19461 bp, 8 predicted proteins | sample MB2enrmetagenome_FD_207643 | JGI IMG/M metagenome (GOLD analysis project Ga0326727, IMG submission 207643) | Lab enriched peat soil microbial communities from McLean, Ithaca, NY, United States - MB29MY | ecosystem: Environmental > Terrestrial > Soil > Wetlands > Peat | place: USA: New York...
GACTCCTGCGTTGGCTTCAATCTGCAACTTGCCGTCGCGCTCAATTGCGGTACGATTTGGTCCGATTGTGACTCGGTAGCGATGGCCATCCCATGCATAATTCGAAAGGACGGACTCGCTGGGAGGGTTGAGCGCGCCAAATCTCAGTCCGTCCCAGGGAGTTTCGTCCATGAACTGCTCAAGCGGAATGAGGCACAACAATGTACCCCATGTGTAGTGCGGATCTCCGCCCGCGGTTCCGCCCGTTGGAGAGTAGTTCTCGTCACTGCGCTGGTTCCGCTCCCAATCGCTTTTGAACAGCTCGTAGCTTTTCTCCGCGAATTCAAGCGCCGTTTCATCCTGGCCATAACGATTCAGCCCCTCGTAGACCAGATAATTCGTAGGCCCCCATATATCGCCTCGCCAATAGTATTGTTCTTTGAAAGCTGCGTCGCTTCGGGAGATCGTCGGAATCACATACTGCCCCCAGAACTCGTCCGGGTTAAGCAGGTGGCTCTTGATCATTCGTTCTGCCTGTTGTGGAGTAGCTATGCCGGCAATCAGGGGATAGAAGTTGGTCGGCGAGAGGCGTTTTGAGAATCGGCCGTCCCAGTAGCGATTCTCAAACATGCCGTCTTCGTCATTCCATAGTTTTTGCATGGCTGCTTTCATGTGGGCGTAGTCGGCAGCAAACACGCGCTCATCATCCTGCTTACCGAGGATCCCGGCGATCTTCTCCATGCATTCTGAGTCGAGTGCATAGAGTGAATTGAGTCCGACATCGTCAAGATCCATGGTGTAGGTAGCCGGATCGAAACGAACATCGTCGTACATCGGACTGTCGTCCATGCCACTCTCGTATTTGGCAGTCTGCAGATTGCCGCGCCCGCCCACTGAAGGCAGCGAGCCAGGGTCGCTGCCCCACTCCAGGAGTCCATCGCGGTTGCCATCTCTTTCCGGATGCCCGTCTCCGCGGTCCCTGAACCACCACTCGTGCCATAGCTTGAGCCGCGGATAGGCCCACTGCAGAAGGCTCAAATCTCGATTCTTCTGGTAGTTCTTCCACACAGCATACGAACCCACCGGCGGCTGAGAACGATCGGGGTTCCCACCATCGCCGCTGGTCACATTCGGCACCACTCCTTCAGCAGACTGCGCCAACAGAATCGCGCGAACCGCTGCAGAGGTCTGGGCGGTGTCTTCCACATTTGTCAGCAGCGATCCGAAAAAGCAATCCCATTCCCCAACGACCCAACCACCAAAACCCCTGGCCCACCTCCGGCTGATGCTCGGGAATTCTAGTCCGAGAGATGGCACATAAAGGGTGTTCCAAAACATGGTGTTGCCAATTGGATAGGCAGCCCCATTGAAGAGCCCAGCGACGCGGGGACGCGTCTCTTCATATCGTTTGGCATTCTGCTTGAGAGCCTCGTCGATTCGATTGGGCGCGAGCCATTCTTTCGCTCGAGAGGATAATTCGTCAGAGTCCCATCCTTCGACCGCCACAAAATGAACAGGCGAACCTCGATCGCCCTCAAACTCGATGCCCGCGGCGCCATTGAGCGTGGCGTCGCCGATCCGATCGGCGTCTGAGCCCGAAGCCGCAGGGTCTTTTCCGCTCGCGTTCGACAATTCCCCGGCATCCATCAAAGCCCGCAATTGCGAAACTTCGGTAAATGTCGCTGCGCCCAGAAGCGGGCGATCGGTTCTGACAAGGAACCGGGCAGCCGTACCGACGTGACCGTCGATGTAATGGACGCCCGTAATCTCGCTCCTGCCTGCCGCTGTATGGAACAGTGCCGTGGAGAATGCTTCAAAGGGAGAGTACGCCTCAATTACCAGGCGCACGCCAGGGGGAGCCGTCAGCCGGCCAACAACCACTTGGTCGTCGACACGCGCCCACTCCAATGTGATGGGCGCAGTCTGCGGTGCATGACGCCAGCTTATCGAGGCGTATGAGCCGTCGGGGGCGTGGGGTCCCACCGCGTCGACCGCTTCGAAGACGCGTTCGCCATCGATAAACTCTCTACTCTTCGAACCCACCCGGATCGCAAACGTCAGTCGTTCCTGGTAGGCTGTGCCATCGAACACGATGCCATTCCAGGCGTCCGGATCGAATGCTCCGATGTGCATCGTGTCGAACTTGCCCTGAGCGTTCTGGGCCTGCCCCGCAAGACACGGCGCTGCGATCAGCAGCAAAAGAATGGCTTGAACGATCACCCTGACACAGCAAGAAGCAAGTCGAGCAGAGATTGTGTGCCCTGATGTATCGTCCACTTGGAAATTGTCCAATGTTCTCGGCCTCTTAACTTCGCCTTTTTCCATCTCGTATTCCCTCTTCCGGTCTCGATTACGGGAGAAAGGCAGATTCTGGTGACTGGAGCCGCACCGGCAACTGCGGCGTCGTCTGCCCTGAGATTCCCCGGTTCACATAAGGGATGCCGGGAAAAAGCTGCCCCGCTCTCGTCCCCAGGCATCTGCGATCGCAATCTCACTAGTGAGGCACATCATGTTCCCGCAGATCTATCGCATCACTTTCCCTCATGGAGGAACTATTCAACCCGTTCTGAACATCGCCGCCCGTGGCGTCGTTGACGATGTTCCATTTGCCCCGGGCCATGTTCCCGGCAATCACCGCCTGGTTGACCTGCGGCCCGAGGTAAACCTGCTGGCCTGTCTGACGGAAATCGCAGAAGTTTACCGAAAGGTCGCCGGCCAGGGCGGCAATTGCGGGGTTGGCCTTGTCCCATTGACAGAACGTGCAATCCCCAAATCCCAGAGTGGTGTCCGATTCCAGCCGGGCAATCTGGCGGCAAGGCCCCCAGAACGAGCAATTGACAAAACGCACTGGCCCCCGGTTCCATACTCTTCCATTCATCCTCTCTTTCACCAGCACCTGTATAGGACCGTCCTCTATCGAGCCGTCCCCCGCGCCGGTGGGCTTGGAGAGGCCCTCGGTCGCCCATTCCGCGGCATCCAGCGACACAAACTCGCCATTGGTAATCAGCAGTCCCGGCTGCTGAACGCTTTCAATCACGAACGCGTACTGGGAACCGTCCGCGCCAATCCCAAGGAAATTTCCGTTGCAGGCACCGGTCTTCCCCTCGATGAAGTGATAGGCGATGTGGTAGTCAATGGAAAAGGTATTCAGCACATATTCCCAGTCGGTGCGGCCGAAGATAAACGACTCGCCATATTGATGCATGAATTTATGCATTACCGGGATGCCTTTCCACCAGGGGTAAAAGTGCACATTTTCAATCCGCCCGATGTCGTAAATTTCATCCACGAAAATTCCAACCCGAAGCGGCTGCCCGGTCACATTGCGGATCAGATGGCGAGATGCCAGGACCGCCTTGATGCCGCGCCAGGAGTTCACCAGCTCCACATTGTCCACTGTGCAGTTATTGCCATGCATTCGAATGGTCCAGGGATACTCGACCGGAGTAGTTTCCCAATTCTGGTCGGGATAAAAGATAGTCAACCCGGCCACCGTGGTGTTGGCTTCCTGCGTGATCAGCGGCGTGCCATCTTCCTTCCCTCTGCCGCCGGTGGCCAGAAGCATGGTCCCGTCCGCGGTGGGAGGAGGGATAGCAACGCCGTCTCGAAAGTTGGCATGCGATGTGGGTCCGTGAAAAATCCCCTGCAGAACGGCCCCCTCGGGAACATTCAAAGAGCCCGCAATAAGGTAGCGTCCAGCAGGCGCATGCACGACACCGCCGCCTGCGGCATGCGCGGCATCCAGCGCTTTTTGAAAAGCCGCCGTATCGTCCGTTTTGCCATCACCCTTCGCTGCAAATTCCAGCACATTGCGAGCGAACGACCGCGCAGGCTGCCCGCTATTCCCGTCCGCCGGCGCGTCGATTTCAGTTGAGGAACCCATTGCGACGCGGCCCGTCATTGCGATTCCCGTCACACCAGCCATGGCCATCCATTTGCGCCGCGAAATATCGCTCATAGTGAAACCTCGTTATTAAACAGCCGAATTCAACAGCCGGCTCAACCGACGCACCGAGGCGGCCTCTCGATCATGCATGAAATGAAACACGTCCGCCCTCGAAGTCTTTGCCAAGCCGTATTGCGCCGTTGGCGTCTGCGGGTACCCTGCGGCCATTCACAACTGCATATTTGAAAGGGCCGGGCCCTGGAATTTCCAGCTTGAGCCGGTTCTGACGGAACCGCAAATCCGCTTCGGTATGTGTGCTGCCTGGATACAAAGCAGGCCGAAGCAGAAGCTGGCCGTCTTCAAATCGCACGCCGAGCATGTGGCGAACAACGAATACCGTCACCTCGGCTGACACCCACGGTAGAATGCCGGCCGTGGGCGCCTGGGAGCGGATGATCGGAATCTCCTCAAACCATGCGCCGCTGCGCCCGCCCTGCACCGTGTTCAGCCACTCCAGGGAACGGCGACTGCGCGCGAAGAGGCCGGCATCGTGTTGCGCACGCAGAAGAAAGCAGGTAGGAAAGGTCCATGGGCCGGGCTGGTCTGGTTCGGCGCTGGAGTGGTAGCGTTCGTATCCTCCGCCAAACCACCGTGCGTTCCACAGCTTCTCCAGGTCATCAAGAGAGTTATGAGCCAGGAGTGAATGAGGGTCCACAACGCCGAGCGCAATTGCCAAGGCAGTTTGCGTATCCGGCTCGGCGAGAGAAACCTTCTCCGTTGCGACCGGCACATCCGGATTTGCACCGCCAATATGGATGAAGCGGACTCTTTCCCCTGAAACAGACCGTCGTTTGATCAGACGACCATCTTCGACGAGCGAAAACACTGGATCGTGCAACGTAGCCTGCAGGATACGATCGGCTTCCTGCCGCCAAAGCGGGGCGCGGTCCATTGCGCCAAGCGGTTCGGCCAGCGATGCTGCCCGGCGAAGTCCGAGAGCGACATAGACCTGATAGATGAGTTCGAAGCCATCGCCAAATTCCCGTTCCCAGTACTCACGACGGTTATGTACCATCCCATTTGCATGGCGGAACTCGGGTTGCAGCGGGCGCTCAATCATGGGTACGAGTCGGGACCGGTACTCGCGGACCAGGCTATCGTCTCCTGTCAAGTCGACGTAGGAGCGCAAGGCATCGAGTACCTCGCCCATCTGATCGAGTTCTTCACGATCCGGATCCTCGAAGCCACTTGCCACCATCGTTCTTCCGTTCGAGTCAAGCAGGTCGTTTAGCAGGTGTACGAATGCCGCTCGCGCCAAGTCAAAATGGCCGGCGTGAAGAAGACCGGTCAGTGTGGCAGACGTATCCCGGACCCACTGTGCCCCATATTCAAACACGCCGTTATCCATGGAACCATCGTCACTAACCAGTCCGGCCAGCCCGGCACGCGCTTTATCGAATATCTCGCGCACGGTTGCGTCTTCCGTTGTGACAGAAGCGGTCGAACTCCAGGCTGCACTCGTCCGCCGAATCGATTGGGGCACATTTGCCGGCGTAGCCCACGGCCCCTCTTCAGGCGGAAAAGTCACGGAGAGCCAGCTATCCGCCGAGACGGTCTCTCCCGGTCGAAGAACCAGCGGCCCGATTTCGAACTGCGACGAGGCCGCAGTCAGCTTTCGAGGGTGGGAGCCGTCCGAGCCTAATGCCATGCGCGACTGTGCTTTTTCCTGGACCAGCCAATCGCCGCGCTCTATAGACTCGCCCTCGGGATGCGAGAGACGGAGCGTGATTTCCTCCGTTCCCCCGAGGTTTTGCGAAGAGAGCGTGATCCGCCGGATAAACAGGCCGGAATCAGCCGCAAAGAAATGTTCCGTCACAAGCAGGCCGCCGGCCCACCATTGAGCCTCTACCGCCGGAATGCCTTCAATCCACACCCATTGGGTTTTGGTCTCATGGGCGAGGGCCGTAAACGGAAATCCGCCAAGCAGCACTTCGAGCGCGCTCCGGAGAAAGCCCTTTCCGGCATCGAAGTTGATGGCATTTTCCTTGCGGCGCTCATGCCTGAATTGAGTCTCTTTGTTGGCTCTGGAATCAAAACCCAACCACAGGAGCCCGGGCCAAATGCCGGCCTGATCGGCCTGAATAAAGAGCCGGGCGTGTCCGCTCCTGAGGACGAAGTATTCCCGCCCGGGCACAAAAGAGCGCTTCAGATTATCGACATCAATTCCTCCTGACTCGTTCCAGTAGGTGGCCCAGGACGACGAATCCTGTTGCCCTGAGGCGCTGCCCGTCTGTATGCGCTCCGCTCGCGCAATACCTAACGAGGCGGTGGTGAGACCCGCAGTGGCAGTCAACAGGAAGTCGCGGCGGCTGGGTAGAGAAAACTGGCTCAGTGCATTCGATGCCCGCCCACTATGGGAAGATTTCTCAGTCGAACCAGCGCCACTATGCTTCCTGGGATCTACGGTGTTCATTGTGTCCCTTTCCTTGCTATTCCGCGTTTGCGATGACCACATTCTCGACTCGACGGCTTGGGAGATGCACGCCTGGGTTACATAGAGGTCACCTGCAAATACTCAGGAGCGTCCGCGAAGGCTTTCTTCTGACCTTCGGCCACCAGATACAGGCGTTCGTGACTCGCCCTCGCCGCCCGACCCATTTCCGCATAAAGCTGGTTACACACGTCAAAAAAACCCAGGTTGTAACATTCGCCGTCAGTGCGACCGAGCGCGGACTGGTCGTACAACTGGAACCAGTGGGCCCCTACGCAGAGCGGATCGGCGACAGCGTCTTCAAGGAACGCGCGGTACGCTCTGCCACGGTCCAACTGGTTTCTCAACCGAGGCGCGGGACCTGTGCCGGGCAGTCCGACGTCCAGCGCGCCGAATCCGAATTCGCCAATCATGACCGGGATTCCCAGTATTTTGAAAATCTGCTCGAACGCGTCATGCGGCACTTGCTTTGCATAGCAATTCATGCTGAATACGTCAAAGGACTTCATGCCCGCAACGGCCCACGGAGGAGGAACCGTGTTGTAGCGCGCGCCGAGGTTCAGATGATTCGGGTCCGCCTTCCGGCAGGCAGCCGAGAGGAGCTTGAAGTATCGCTCCGTCATCAATGTGCTGAAATCACGCAGGTCGTCCTGCGACTCGTCGCTGAAGGGGCCTTGCCATTTCCCTAATTCCACCTGGCCAAACGTGACCGGCATCTTCCAATGGGCAGAGAACTCCGCGTCGTCTGAGTACTTCTTCTTCAGAAATCTGGATAACTCACCACGCGTGAAGCAGGACTCAGTGCTCTGCAGCATTCCCGCCGCCGGCAGGAGCGACGAGAACCCTCCCCAGGTTGGCTCGTTCATCAGAAAATAACCGATGAAGGCCGGATCGTTAACCGTCTCGGACAGCGTACCGGCAAACTCGGCCGCATCCGCCTCAAACTCGGGATGGAATACATCGGGGAACTCGCGGTAAATCCATCCGCTACGTTTGGCGTTAAAGTCCAGCGGCCGCACATACGGAAAGCCTGCCGCTTTCGCGTAAGTCCACTCCGACCAGTTGCCAACGGTGTTGAAGCGCACGCTTTTCATCTCCGAAATTGTCAATTTCGCCCACTTGTCGCGCCAGCCCTCGGCGCCCAGGGCACGGATAAGGTTGGCAACCAGATAGTTGATGCCCGACTCCACCCCGTCATCTCCTGCGATTCTCATGTAGGCATCACGGAATTCGCCGCTGGGATCGGGAATCCAGGAGAGAGCCGACTCCAGGCCGTCGGCATGGGCGTGGGTCTGATCCACCGTTACGCAATCAGCCCCCGCCGACCAGAAGGCGTAGCCGTCCGGATCCACGAGCCACCAGCGCTTTCCGTCGTTGTGCGTTCTGAAGAACCCCGGGCCGTCCGTCAGCCTCTTCGACTTCCATCCGCCCCAACGGGAAAGGTCTTCGGGCCGCACTTGCTTTGAGGCATTCTCCCACTGGTCCCGAATGCGCGTGTTGACCTCATTCGCATTTTGCGCTTTGGCCGGCCATGTGCGAAGCGCGCTCTGACCGAACTCGTCGATGAGCTTGCCCTTCGGCAATACCGGATGCACGATCGTTGGAAGATCCTTCGGCGCAATCGATAGCGGCGTCATGCACCACCGCACGGATTCGTTGTGCTTCGAAGCCACGGCGAGTTGGAGCCGGTCCACCTTGGCAAGATCCACGGGGTAGCCCCAGCACGCCGGTTTCAGAAATGCTCCCTCCCTGTCGAGCAGCCAGCGGCGCTGATCGACACTGTCCAGGGCAAAGCGAAAGCGGGCAGAGCATTGCGGCAGGATGCCGAAGGTCAGGCGGAAAGTACCCCCGTATTCTCCTTCCTGAAGCGCAAGACCGAACACAAGAAGATCGTTCCCGTCCACAAGCATATCGGATGTTAAGAACTTCGCTTGAAGGAGATAGCCGGGCGCGAAACGGTAAGATAGGCCGTCCCCTACCGCTTCGGCGGTGAACCAGGATGCCCCCGGAATCGGTGTCTTGCCGGCCTGCTTCTGCAGCTTGCCCATTTGCTCCGCGATCACCAACTCTGTTGTTTCGGCCATAGCTTCGAGCGGATTCGTAATCAGGGATACACAGCCGACCATCGACATTGTCTGAAGGAACACTCTGCGGTTGACCCTCGAACCTCTTTCAATACGACCCATGAATGGTTCTCCTTGATAGCTTCACGCGTGTTCTGCGGTTGATCCGGTTTTGCAAAACCAGACCACGAGCACAACCGGCTTGCGCCTGGCCTGAACTCGCGGCAAGGCTATTTCCATCTATCATCCGATCTCATGGTTCCAGGCTTCCTTCAGCTTTGCTACTTTCATCCGACATCGACGGCGGGGCGTCTTCCGGCGCGCTTCCCCACAGCTTGTTGGGACGATCGCCCATTTCCAGAGCAAGAGTTCCGCCGTCGGCAATGTCCTGATGCCGGAACCATGGCTTGCTGAGAGGCTTTCCATTCAGCGTTGCCGATTGGATGTACTTGTTTTGCGCCGATACGTGATTGGCGAGAATCGTGAAGTTTTTGCCATTGCCCATCCGGATCACGGACTTGGAGAAGATCGGACTCCCTATCTCGTACACCGGGCTGCCTGGACAGACCGGGTAGAACCCCATGGCGCTGAGAACGTACCACGATGAGGTTGCGCCGCCGTCGTCGTCGCCGGGAATGCCGAGCGGGCCATCTCCGTACCAAACATTCATGATCTGACGCACGCGCTTCTGAGTCTTCCAGGGTTGGCCGGAGAAATCGTAAAGATAGGGGATATGAAAACTCGGCTCGTTGCCCTGTGCATACAAGCCGATCAACCCGGTCGCATCGGGGAACTGCCCCAGAAACTCGTACTTCGATTTGCCGTACTGTTCGACAAACAGTTGGTCGAGTTTAGCGTTGAAGCGGTCGCGGCCCCCAAAGAGCCCGATCAATCCCGCAACGTCGTGTTGTACACCAAAGGTGTACAGCCATGAATCGACCTCGGTGAAATAGTCCCGGCCGCCCAGCCCTCCTCCGAGCTTTGGATCGAAATGCTCCACCCATGCACCGTCGGCGCTGCGAGGAGCCATGAAGTCAATGGCTGGATCGAACACATTCTGGTAATTGTCTGCGAGCTTCGTGAAATAGGCCGCATCCTGTTGTTTGCCGAGCGCTCTGGCTAACTGTGCGACGGCCCAATCATCGTAACTGTTTTCGATCGTAACCGAGACAGCCTGACGGCGCTCCCACCCAACCTCAGGCACGGTCTCCTTCTCACCCCATGCCAATGCCGGAAAGAACCCCTTATCGAAATAGACACGATCGATGCTTGTTAGCGGCCCGCGACTCCACGGAATCATGGTTGCTTCCGTCGCGTTCTTGTGCAGGGCTGCATAGGCTTCTTCGACATCGAAGTCGCGATAGCCTTTGGCGAATGTGTCGAGAATGACCTCTGCCGTATGATGGCCAATCATCACCGCCTGTTCGCCGGCTACAGAGGGGAACGAAGGTAGCCAGCCGCTTTGCTCGTACATGCGGAGATAGGAGCGGACCATGTCCTCCTGGCCGTGAGCGTCAAGCAGAAGTTGCAGCGGGTGAAGACACCGATAGGTGTCCCACAAGCCGTCATCAACATAGAAGTCGTGGCCATCGATTTCGTGGACGGCATGATCGTAACCGCTAAAATAGCGGCCGTCCTCCGTAATGTCGGTCATGCGGCCAAGAGAACGGTAAAGCGCCGTGTAGAAAATGGTGCGCTGGCGTTCATTTCCGCCCTCGATGCGGATGGCGCCTAACGCGCGATTCCACACCGCACGGGCTTTTGCCTTGACGCCGTTAAAGTCCCACTCAGGAATCTCGCGTTCAAGATTGCGATGCGCCTGTTCAACACTTATGTAAGAGAGTCCGACCCGGACGCCGATCTGTTCTCCGGGAGCCGTCGGTGAGTCCGAGACAAATGCAATCCTCTCGCCAGACATCTCGGCAGAGTGAGACGCCTTTCCATCCGTCAGAGTTTGCCAGGACTTGAACGGAGTTGAGAACTCCGCATAGAAATAGGCCCTTGTTTCCTTCGCCCCCTCCGGAGCCTGTCCGATCGGCGGATCAACTCTCTCGCTCCCTCCAATTACGTTACTTCCGTAGACAACGAGTTTTGCTTCCCTGGCCAGGCTCAACATGAAATGCGAGTGTTCATTTCCCGGAAACGTGAATCGATAGAATGCCGCCTCCTGACTCGCAGTAACTTCGGTCTTGATTCCCCAGGTCAACAGGTCAGCTTCGTAATAATAAGGAGCCGAAACCTCAAAGTCGTGATCGAACTCCGATGCGTATTCATCGGGCGAGGCGCCTGCAGGCCCAACGGAGGGCATCAAAAGCGCGGGCCCGGCCGGAAAGCCAAATATCCTGTCCGCCAGATAACGGTCCGCCATCCCCGGTGTTGTAACCGGCGCCAACCGCGCCATGCCATAGGGATACTGGACAAAGGGAACAGTTGCGGTAAGTAGCTGGCCAATACCACCGATATTCGGCGCAACATAATCCACCGGCTCTTTTGCTTGCTGGCAAGTCCCAGGGAATGGCCAATTACACAGAACTGACGTTACAACCACCGCAACAACGCTTCCCCTTGTGATCATTGTTCTTCGCACCGTTTCTCCGGAATCGCGTGAATGATTAAGAGTGGACCAGCTCACAATTGCAACTCGAACATGCGGCCAGCAGGAGAATCCCCCAAACTCCAGCGCATACTGACATGAGAGCCGACTGGCCGGCGCATCTCTGGGCCTCCCTATCTGTTATCGCAGCCAAGCCGGCCTCGATGACCGGACAATCGCGAGAGCCGGCTTCCCTTCCAAACCACCCAGACTGGATTTGGATCTTGCCGCCAGTCGCTAACAGGCCGAAAAATGTCTGGTCAGAGACTGTATTGCTCCTTGCCGCCGGCGTCTGTTTCAAGCGAGTCCTCCCCTCCATCAGTCAGGTTTCTGGGTGTCGCTCGCTACGCCTTCGCGCGAATCTCCTCTTTGCCCCATGCATTGGCCGAGGTCCATGCACATTGGTACGCCATTTCCGGGTTGCCCACGCCTTGGTGGTTGCGCATTTTGATGAATTACAAACAAGTTAGAAGAAGAAACAAAACCTTGGGAAGTTCCGCTGATGTCTAAGCAGGTTAACGCGAACATCCTGAGACCGGTTACGATGTCTAAAGCTTTTATTATTAATAACATATACCAGTTGTTACCTATATGTTAAACCTGGCCTTCCCACCCCATGCTCCATCCATACCAGTGTGTCTCATTCCTCCTGTACAGAATTTGCCAGGTGCTCCAATGCCTGAAGGGAACGACGAATCGGCAGGCCGGGAGTTCGAATCACTCCGGGCGCAGCACTCTCCCCACAAAATCCCTCATTTTTAGCAGCCGCAGCTCGCGGTCAGAGGTCCTTTTTCTACCCGTTCGGCCATTTCTTCCCCATTCCGACTCGCCCGCGCCTGCATCTCTTCGGCAGGACGCCATCTTCCGCCACTTTTGAGACAATGAAGATGGATGCCGTCACCGACAAACGCGCGTGACGGCGATTAAAGTGAATCGAGAGCGGTTTCGGTTCATGTGTTGACACGCCTTCATCGTGCGAGTGGGTCTTACTTCCACCCCACGGACGAGAACGTGTCCGCGGGGACCCCGGAGAGGAAAGAGCCACATGGCTGCATCGACTATCTAGATACTTGAACCGAAACCGCTGAGCCGACTCATTGATTGATAAGAACGAAGGGAAGGAACATGTACAAGATCGTCTTAATTCGCCATGGTGAAAGCGTCTGGAACAAGGAAAACCTCTATACCGGATGGACCGATGTGGATCTCTCCGAAAAGGGCCTTCAAGAGGCCAAAGAGGCGGGGATCCTGCTGAAGGAGCAGGGATATAACTTCGACCTGGTCTACACCTCGGTGTTGAAGCGCGCCATTCGCACCGCCTGGATCGTTCTGGACCAGATGGATCTTATGTGGATTCCGGTGAAGCACGATTGGCGCCTCAACGAGCGGCATTACGGCGCGCTGCAAGGGCTCAACAAGGCTCAAACGGCCGAAGAGTTCGGCGATCAGCAGGTAAAGATCTGGCGCCGCAGCTACGATGTCCCCCCGCCGGCGCTTACTGAGACTGACCCCCGCTATCCGGGCAGCGACCCTCGCTACCATACCCTCACCAAAGAGCAACTTCCTCTGACCGAGTGCCTCAAGGACACGGTCGCGCGCGTTCTGCCTTGCTGGCACGATGTCATTGTGCCCAGCATCCGCTCGGGCAAGCAGATCCTGATCGCGGCCCACGGCAACAGCCTGCGCGCGCTGGTCAAGTACCTCCATGGCATCTCCGACGATGAGATTGTCGAGCTGAACATTCCCACCGGCGTGCCGCTGGTCGAGGAACTCGACGACGACCTCAAGTCGATTCGCCACTATTATCTCGGCGATCAGGAGAAGATCGAGAAGGCAATCCACGGCGTCGCCGCCCAGGGAAAAGCCCGCTGACCGGCATATCACGCCGGCCCCGGAGCTACACCGCATTTCAGTCGCCCCGGCGAGTCCGCTTTGGGCTCGCCGCGATAGCTACACGCTCACCTGGGGGGCCTCCGGGTCCTCAGGGATTTCGCCGCGCAGCTAAGCCGCGAAGGCCTCCCCGCCACGCGCTGCCGGTGTTCAGTTGTGAACATCGAAGTCCACGACCGGACAAACCTCTTCAAAATTGCCTCAGATTCGTGATCTCCATCACCGAAATGATCCCCAAATAGCCTGATCTTTGGTCCGTCGCTTGCACCATCGTCTGCAGACATCCCAGTTCGGCAGGGAGTGGCCATGATGCACACGTTCTTCCAGGATCTGCGTTACGCCCTTCGTCAGCTCCGAATCTCGCCGGGGTTTACTGCAGTCGCGGCAATCACGCTGGGCATCGGCATTGGCGTCAACGCTGCCCTGTTCGCCATTCTCGACGGCATGCTACTTCGTCCCCTCCCGGTCAGAAGCCCGCAGCAGCTCATCTCGTTTTCAGTTGAACAGAAGGGCGGCTGGAGCAACGGCTTCTCCTACCCGGCATTTCTTGAGATTCAGAAGCAGACCGCAGATTCACTCACCGGCGTCGCCGGCTTCTTCCTCAATCGCGGCGGCATCGCGGTCAACGGCAAGGCTGAGCGGTCTCTTGAGAACTACGTCACCTGCAACTTCTTCCCGGCAACGAGTGTGACTCCCGCTCTTGGACGCCTGATCGCGCCTGCCGATTGCGGCGGCGAAGGCAGCCCGGTGGCAGTGCTGGGATACTCCTTCTGGAAGAACCATCTCGGAGGCGATCGTTCAATCATCGGCAGCCAGGCTTCAATCAACGGCCATCGAGTAACCATCATCGGCGTCGCCCCTGAGGGCTTTCACGGCATGATCGGAATGCTGAACACCGATGCCTATCTGCCGCTCGGCATGGCCGCCGTCGACGGCTCCTCTGCTCCAGACTCCTTCGCCAATCCCTCCGCCGACGACCTCATGTTGTTCGGCTGGGCCAAGCCCGGCGTGCGGATCGACGGGCTCCAGCCGCAGATGGACCTCGTCGGCAACCGCCTCACGCGCCAGTTCCCTGCCGTCTACAAGGACATTCGCCTGCATGCTACCCGGCTGGGTCCCATGGGGCCCTCTTCTGGAGGAGCTGAAGAGATCTTCCCGGTGGTCGCGGTCTTCATCACGCTCACCCTGCTGATTCTCATCCTGGCTTGCGTCAACGTAACCAATCTCATTCTCGTCCGCGCCTCGGCCCGGCAGCGCGAAGTTGCGGTGCGCTTCGCTCTCGGCGCCGGCCGATTCCGCATCATCCGCCAGTTGCTCACCGAGACTCTGGTGCTGGGCTTGCTGGGATACGTCGTCGGCATGATCCTCGGCGCTGTTGCTCTCCACGCCCTGCCGTTTCTCAGCCTGGGCACCGATCTTCCCATCGCCATGGATTTCCCGTTCGACTGGCGCGTCTACACGCTTGCCATGCTCATGGCGATCGCCACCGGTTTGCTGGCAGGCATCTTCCCGGCGATGCGCATGCCGAAGATGCACTTGAATGAGGAGCTCCAGGAAGGCGCAAGGAGCGTCTCCCGGCATGGCCAGCGATTGCGTTCGCTGCTTTCGGTGGCCCAAGTCGCCGGCTCGCTGGTGCTTCTCATTACCGCAGGCCTCTTTGTCCGCAGCTTCCAGAATGTGCGCGGCGTCGATCTGGGATTTGAGTCCGCCCATGTCCTCAACCTGAGCTTCGATCCGCACGACATCGGCTTGAATGAAGCGCAGGGCCGCGAATTGCAGAGCCGCATCCTCAGTCGCGTACGCTCGCTGCCCGGGGTGCGTTCTGCTGCAATTGCAGCCGCGGTGCCGATGGGCTACATCGCCTACAGTGAAGACGTCTCTACTGGCAACGGCCCAATTCTCCGCGACGCCGGCCGCAACTCCGTTTCGCCTGGATACTTCGATACCCTTCAGATTCCACTGCTGCGCGGCCGCGGGATTCAGGAAACCGACACTGCCGGATCGCCGCCGGTCGCCGTCATCAATCAGGCCATGGCCGACGAGCTTTTCCCGGGAAAGGATCCCATCGGCAGCACCTTCAAAATGGGCGCGGGCTCAACGCCCATCCAGGTGGCCGGTATTGTCAAAAACAGCCGCATCCGCCACATCACCACCGCACCCGGCCCTTACTTCTACCAGCCCATCGCGCAGGGCTACTTCTCCGACGTCACTCTTCAGGTACGCACTGCGGGCGCGCCCGATGCCACGGCGGGCGCGATCGTTCAGGCCATCCAGTCGATCGCCCCGCAACTTCCGGTCACCAACATTCAAACCATGAGCCAGGCCATTGCAACCATGAACGGCTCCATGAGTTTCGAGGTGGGGGCGTCGCTTGCCGCCGCTCTGGGCGCGCTCGGGCTTTTGCTGGCCGTCATCGGCCTTTACGGCGTCATCGCTTACGCCGCCTCCCGCCGCACAGCCGAGATCGGACTGCGCATCGCTCTTGGCGCAGGCAAGCGCGACGTCCTGTTCCTCGTTCTCAAACAGGGAATCCTGATCGTGGCCGTTGGTCTCGCCATTGGATGCCTGGGCGCAGTTCTCATGGCGCGGCTCATGAATGCCATGCTCTACGGCGTATCCGCCACCGACCCGGTCATCTACACGGGTGTTTGCTGCGTTCTGAGCGCTGTCGCCATTCTGGCCTGCCTGGTGCCGGCCCGGCGCGCTGCCGCAATCGATCCCATGCAGGCCCTCAGAACCAACTGAGAGCTCTTACTCCGAACCGCCGGCCTGCGCGTTTCCCTCCGCCGCCGGTTCAGGGGGCGTGTCACGGTGTCAAGCAAATCTCTCCAGGGGCTATAATAAGGGGGGGGATTTTCCGCGGCTTCTTCGTTGTGCGGTGTGTTCCATTCGCAAACGCAGCCGATCAAGAGTAAGGTCCATCCTACTGAGACGAAAAGGCTCTCCTGGGCACAATCTTTTCGCGGGTCGGCGGGGGCGGCAAGCCGGCTGTTTTGCGCAGTCTATCGAAGTTCCCCCGTCCCCGGGAATGAAAAGCAGCCCAGAGAGAGATAAGCCGATGGCTTTTGCCTGCACAGGCGGCTTTCGGACAAAGCAATGAGACCTCGTTCTCAGGGTGCGTGTACCGGGTTGCTTCTCGGGTTGATCTTCGCCGGGGTTGCTTCCGTGAATGGCGCCGAGCCGTCCGCTCAGCCTGTGCTTACCCGCGTAGAACAGATTCGCACGCTCTCTCTCGCCGAGGCTGCAAAAGGCTATCCCGTTCATCTCAAGGGCGTAATCACCTATATCCTGCCGCAAGCGTACAAGGCCTTCATCGCCGACCCAACGGGTGGAGTGTACTTTATGGCGCAACCCACAGACCGGTTCGACGTGGCCAGCGGGGATGAGGTGGAACTCGACGGCAGGGTTTTCCCCGGCGAATCAGGTCCTGTCGTCACCGCGCCCCGGATACGAAAACTGGGCCACACCGGGTTGCGGCCGGGTGCGCCGATCGAGATGCAGCAATTGGCTAACGGCACTTTCGATGCGCAGCGGGTTGAGATCGAGGGAGTGGTGCGCGACGCGGAGCTCGACCGAGGCCAGATTGAGGGCCCAGGCCTATATTCGATTAAGGTCGGTGTAGTCGATCGTGTCGTTCGTGTCCACGGACCGGATATCCCGGGGGGCTGGACGCGTGTCATCGACTCTCTTGTGCGGATTAGTGGGGTGCTGGGAGTTGGTACCAATGGTGAATCGATTCTATTCACCAATCTTCCCTCCGATGTCAGGATTGAACGTCTTGGCCCATCGGACCCTTTCAGCATTCCTCTCACTCCCATTCCCGAACTCGCTCACATCGGGCCGGGGCACGACTTTGCGAATCGGCTGAAGATTCGTGGTGTGGTGCTTTACGATCGGCCGGGATCGTTCTTCTTCCTGGCGGGAGATGGCGCCAACGTCCGGGTGTCCACGCGACAGGCTGGCAATCTCAATCTGGGGGACATTGTCGAGGTTGCCGGATTCTGCGATTTGCGCCGGCGGAGCCTGGAAATGGTGGACGCCGAGTTCCGGAAGATCGGATCTACGAGCCCACTCCCACCCACGCCTTTGACGGACCTGACCTACATCCCTGCGGAGTTCTACAACCGGCTGGTGGAAGTCCGGGGCAGGATGCTCAGCTACCAGAAGGAGGACGCTGTCGAGGAGTTGACGCTCGTAGATCGGGGGATCTTCTACCGGGCCCTTCTTCCTTTGCAGTCAAACGATGCCCAACTTGCCGCCTTCCGGGCCGGTATCGAACTGAAAGTTCGCGGAGTTGCCCAGGTCACCAACGACGAGCTGACACAGGGTCAATCGCTGGAGATTCTGCTCCGTTCCGGGGACGATGTGACGGTTCTTGACAAGGGGCCGTGGTTCAATTTGCGGCAACTCATGTTTCTTGTCGCCTGGCTTGCTGGACTGCTAGTGGCGGCCGCCATCTGGTTACTCCTGCTGCGGCGCAAGGTGCGTCAACAAACCGCGATCATCGCCGAGAGTTTCCGGAAGGGAGCGGCTCTCGAGCGCCGCTACCGGAAGCTGTTCCAAAACGCGACCGACATTATTTTCTCCGTCACCCCGGATGGGACTATCACATCGCTGAACGCGGCGGCGGGCGCAGTGCTGAAGCCCGTTAAGCCTGCTACGCCGACCGGACGCAAGAAACTCGAGCTACTGGATATGGTGTCTCCATCGACCCGTGAGTCGACCGGGAACTGGTTGAGGCGTGTAGTCGCAGAGCACTCGGCTCCGTCCTTCGACTTGTGTATTGCCCGACGCGGCGGCGAACAGAGCATTCTGGAAGTGAGCGCCAGCCTGGCTGAGGATACAAGCGCAACCCCGGTGATTGAATGCATCGCACGCGATGCGACGGGCCGCAAGAGACAGCAACAGTTGGAAACCGGCAGCAACCGGGCCTTGGAACTGGTGGCGTGCCGCGCCCCGCTCGAGGAGACTCTTCGGGCGGTGGAAGGCCTGGTAGGCCAGCAGATTCCCGGTATTGCATGTTCGATTAAGGTGGCGCTGCCACAGGCCGGCGGGGATGGCCCGCTGGTCGAGAAAGTGGTCCGCCCGGCTGACCCGGGACGCGATCTTCACGCATTTGAGGGCAAGGACGTGAGCACCCGGCTGGAGATTACGGCCCCGGACGCCTCTCTGTTGGGATGGCTCAGTTACGCCTTTGGCAATGACGGCCCGGGAGATGGGAGAACTCTTGAACCGGACAAGCAATTGGCGATCGACACGGCCGTGAACCTGGCTGCGATTGCGATTGAGCACGACTTGCTCAACAGGAGACTTCTCCACCTGTCCCAGCACGATGCATTGACGGGATTGCCGAACCGGCTGCTGTTTCAGGACCGACTGGCGCAAGCGCTGATTCGCGTCCGCCGGGAGAACAAGTCGCTAGCCGTGATGTACGTGGATCTGGACCGCTTCAAGGACGTCAACGACCAGCTGGGACATAGCGCTGGCGACATCCTCCTGGTGGAGGTGAGCCGCCGCTTAAGGGCGCAATTGCGGGAGTCGGATTCGCTGGCCCGCATGGGAGGGGACGAGTTCACGCTGGTGATTCCCGACCTGAACTCGGGGAAAGACGCGGAGCTGGTTGCGGCCAAGCTCGTGGATTCTCTGCGATCGCCTATTCTCATCAAAGGGCTGGAGGTATTCACCGGCGCGAGCGTCGGCATCAGCATGTATCCTGAGGATTCTGAAGACTCCTCCACGCTGCAAAGATACGCCGATATGGCGATGTACGGGGCAAAAAGCCTGGGCAGATCCCGCTACCAGTTCTTCAAGGATCTGCCGGTTCAGGCGATTCCTTCCGGCTCGTAGAAATCCAGTTCAGGGCATTTCCTGAGAAGCGTCAGTATGCCTGCAACTGTTCGAGAGGCAGACGGACGCGGAAGCGGGCGGCGCCTGCACAGGCGCCTTCGCCTGCGGTACCGGCTTTGCCCTGCAAGACCGCAGGTACGCGACCAGGTCGTCGACCTCAACCGGCGACAGCATTTCTCCAAACGCAGGCATTACCTTGCTTCCGTACACAATCTGCTTGCGGATCGCGTCTTTCTTCGCGGTGCGGCCCACGCTGGAGAGATCGGGCCCCTTGTGCCCGCCCACATTCGCAATCGTGTGGCAGTGCTGGCAGCCGTTCGCCGCCCACACCTGGGCGCCATGTTCGCGCTGGCTTCGCGATGACGCCATCGCCACCGCCGATCCCACCGTCAGCAACACAAACCCCGCAAGCCCCAGTCTCATTGCCCCAATCCCTGGTCCGGCACCTGCGGCGCGCCGCTCTTGGCATACGAGCCCGAGTCCCTGTGAACATGCCACGGCACACTCTCCGCGGTGATCTCGGGATGCGTGCGCAGATACTCCAGCGCAAAGGTGAGCGCCGTCGGGTCGTCCTTCTGGTCGGCAAAGGTCGCCGCCTCGCGCGCAGCTTCCTCCTTCATGCCCAGCCGCCGGTACACAATGGAAAGAATATAGTGCGCGGCCAGGTCATCGGGATCGATCGACTGCACGGTCTCGTATTCGGTCCGCGCCT
>Ga0326727_10012372_pt1 | contig 19459 bp, 21 predicted proteins | sample MB2enrmetagenome_FD_207643 | JGI IMG/M metagenome (GOLD analysis project Ga0326727, IMG submission 207643) | Lab enriched peat soil microbial communities from McLean, Ithaca, NY, United States - MB29MY | ecosystem: Environmental > Terrestrial > Soil > Wetlands > Peat | place: USA: New York...
GCTGTTGAGGTTCGCTTCCGTAAGGAACACCCGCGGAAGGAGTCCCACCGTCAGGTGTAGATGTTCCAGTTTGAGGCGGAGTTTCACTTCCAGAAGGTACACCCGCAGAAGGAGCCCCGCCGTCAGGAGTATATGATTCAGTTTGAGAAATGGCGGTATCATCACTGCCTTGTTGGGATTTACTATTCGGAGGATTTTCGGTGGCTTCCCGATCACGTTTTTTTGCCTTCGGCATATTTCAATCCCTTCTGGATATATTTCGTGTGTTAGCTGAATATTATTGAGATAAGTACTTGGATTTAATATAATTTTTCATAGTGCCTAAAAGTAAACTCACTTTTTCATTTTGTTGAATCTGACTTGCCAAATATTTATTAATTGATTTTAAGTGGGCAAATCAGTCTTGCATATGATAGCGGAATGTAGTCTGGTTTCGGTTCTGAGATGGCGACTCCTGATGTGGGCTGGTGTGTTGGCTGTAACCCGCCGCGTGGGGCGATGTCTCCACAGTTCCCCATTTTTCCATCACCGAAGGTCGCAGTCAGGGTTTGAACCTACGATAAAGTTGGTATGACTCGCGAATTTTCCATTTTTTGCTTATTACAATCAACAAATATTTACAGAAACGCAAACTAAAGGATTTTCCGATGATGAATAGCCGATGGATTTGTACTCCGAATGTGCCTTGACATCACCCCGTGAGTCTCCTTATTTTTTATAAACAATGAGAGTATGATTTGTGCTATTGTTCTATGGTATTACGAAAGCGAAATGAGCTTTATTAAAAAGTGCTTTCTAAATTGGGTTGGAGAAGGCAAATTGGGTTTTAGTATTGGAATGTGCGTTAAAGCGATTGAAAAAGAGTTTAAGAAAGAAATTTCAGATTACTATACGACCATCTTTTCTAGAAAGGCTGGTCCACCCATATGCATCGCACTATGTATACTGACAATTATCTCTTTTGCACTAACACATTGGTAGGTTATCGATTAGAAAGCATGACCTCACTTTCACTTAGATTATGTCTTTCAAGGCTGCCAACGAGAACTTTCAATAATCAATAGCAAAATAGTCATGGACAAATTTTCAATTTGAATTCAATGTCTACCAGAACTCTAAAAAATAGAGTTTGTTTAGTTCAACGTTTTGACAGTTGACTTTTCTTTCTTTTGAAAACTCCAAATAACACTGCAAACAGAAGAATTACAGCCACTATCACTGATACGAGCATTCCAGACGAAGCGGACATTGGAGTTGCGGTACTTGTGAATTGTATCGTTACTGTGTGTGTGCTGAAGTGAGTACTGTACCAGACATAATAGTTGTTGGCATCTTGAGTGTAGGTTTGGTTTTGGATCTTTTCTCCATCAATGCTAACGGTAGGGGTGGTTCCAGAGGCTACTGCGCTTTTAGGAATAGTCACATTGCCAAAGCCTGTTCCTCCGCTTTGGCCGGTGACTGTGAAGCTTAGGGTTGTTGTTTTTGATGAAGGGTTTGTTGTGATTTTAATATTAGACATCTGAGAACTATCGATGGTTCCAGTAATTTTTAGGTTAACTGCCCCTCCTCCATTGTCAGCTGTTGCCTGCACTGTTGTTGAATAAGAAAATGATTGAACCCGATCATTGCCATTTTCAGTTACGTATACGACCCCAAAGCTATTAACAGCAACACCCCACGGACCGTTGAATTGGCCGTTTCCACTACCTCTGGTGCCCCATTGTGTGAGGAATGTGCCAGTGCTACTGAATTTCTCAACCCGACTATTATCATCGTCAACTACGTATACGTTCCCACAACTATCAACAGCAACACAAGAAGGAAGGCAGAATTGACCGTTCCCGTTACCTTTTGTGCCCCATTGTGTGAGGTATGTGCCAGTGCTACTGAATTTCTCAACCCGACTATTCAACCTGTCAACTACGTATACGTTTCCAGAGGCATCAACAGCAACACCCCACGGACCGTTGAATTGGCCGTTTCCACTACCTTGGGTGCCCCATTGTGTGAGGAATGTGCCAGTACTACTGAATTTCTCAACCCGATTATCGCGAAAGTCAGCTACGTATACGTTTCCAGAGGCATCAACAGCAACACCAGAAGGATCGTCGAATTGGCCGTTTCCACTACCATATGTGGGCAATTGCGTAATATAGGTGCCCTTGCTACTGTATTTATCAATACAACTATTAACTCTGTCAACTACGTATACGTTTCCAGAGGTATCAACAGCAACATCAGTCACACCACCCGGGGAGCTAAATTGAGAAAGATAAGTGCCAGTGCTACTGAATTTCTCAACCCGACTATTGCCCTGGTCAGCTACGTATACGTTTCCAGAGGTATCAACAGCAACACCCTCAGGAAGTATGAATTGGCCGTTCCCACTACCAGATGTACCCCATTGTGTTACGTAAATGTATATTGGAGTTGGAGTAGGTGTTGGAGTTGGAGTAGGTGTTGGAGTTGGAGTAGGTGTTGGTTTAGCTGTCGGCGTTGGGGTAGGAGTTGGTGAAGGTGAGGGTGTTTGTGCAGGTGTATGTGAAGGGATGGGACTTGGCGAAGGCGAAGAAGTTGGAGTCGGAGTAGGCGTTGGAGACACAGAGGGAGACGGACTTGGAGTCGACGTGTCGTCAATAGTGAATTCCTCAACTCGCAGATTGCTTCTGTCAACCACATATATGCTTCCTGAATTAACAGCAACACCATAGGGTTCGTTGAATTGGCCATTCCCACTACCTGAGGAGCCAAATTGTGCAAGATAAGTGCCATCAGCACTAAATTGCTGAACCCTATCATTCATTTCATCAGTCACATAGATATTTCCTGAGCCATCAACTGCCAAACCATCCAAAACGTAAAATTGGCCGTTCCCGCTACCTTGGGTGCCCCATTGTGTGAGGTAAGTGCCAGTGCTACTGAATTCTTGGATTCGATCATTGCCTGTGTCTGCTACGTAGACGTTTCCAGAGCTATCCACAGCAACAGCCGCAGGGACGTCAAATTGGCCGTTCTCAGTACCATATGTGCCCCATTGCGTGATATAGGTGCCATTGCTACTGAATTTCTCAACCCGATTATTGCCGTCAACTACGTAGATGTTTCCAGAGCTATCCACAGCAACACCAGCTGGTAAGTATAATTGGTCGTTCCCGTTGCCTGAGGACCCAAACTGCGTAATGTATGTGCCAGTGCTACTGAATTCTTGGATTCGGTTATTGCCTTCGTCTGCTACGTAGACGTTTCCAGAGCTATCCACAGCAACACCATAGGGTTGCTTGAATTGGCTGTTCCCGCTACCTTGAGTACCCCATTGTGTGAGGTAAGTGCCAGTGCTACTGAATTCTTGAATCCGATCATTGCCTGTGTCTGCTACGTAGACGTTTCCAGAGCTACCCACAGAAATACTGCTTGGGGCGATGAATTGTCCATTCCCATAGCCAGAGGAACCCCATTGTGTAACGTAACTGAATGTTTCAGCATGCGAAAACGAAGCGAAGCTTGATACAAGTAATATAAATAAAACAGTAAATCCCAAAATCTTAACTCGTTGACTTAAATGCGATTTGTTCAATAACTTCAAACTCCTTTAGAATCTCAAACGCGCGCATCCAAATAGCCCGCTTATCTTCTTGACTTTTAGGTCGGCGTCGGATACAACGTCAACTATTTTTTTAGGAACAGTGAAATTGCCGCTTTCTTCATCTGAATTTGTTATATTGTACATTTCTTCTTGGGTTTTGGCGCGCATGCTCGATAAGTGAGTAATTAGTTACTTAGCGTTAGCGACCTTGAAATTCATATCTAAAATAGATGGTCAATCTATGGTTTATGAAGCCGTACGGGCGCTTAAGCAGTTGAAGCACAATCAGCACGGTAAATCCCAAACATAATTCTTAATTGCTTCGTAAGAAGGCTAAAACTATTTCCAATTGGTCGCCAAAGATTAGAAAGAAGCCGAGAACCTAATCGACAACGGATTCCAATATATCTGCCTGACGCCACAGGACATTAAGATGTTCCGTAAACGCAAATATTTTTTTAACGCCAATTGGAGGCGGGTTGGTATTGAGGGCTGGTGTGTTGGCTGTAACCCGCCTTTGGGCTTAGTAAATTTTTAGGTTTGTTTGTCTCTTTCATTTTTATTCCTCTTGACTTTGCTACGCTTGTTTAAAGTTAGAGCTAGTTAAATAGTTTATCATCTCATAAATTAAGCAATATTTTTCGTAACTTATTCCTTCCTACTGAAGAGCGATGTTCTGTCACATAGGGTTTAGGAATAGCATTTTTTCATTTAGCTTTATATTTGCTTTTTCTATTGTCTCTCCATATTTATCAAACATTTTCCTATGTGCATCTTTAGTTTCTATAAACCACGTATCACAATCAATGTTCGAACTCCATTCATTAAGTTCGTCGTTTAATGCCCCCAATAGTCGAAAATGAGTCCCAATTGTTTTGTAAAAAGATTCATTTTCATCAAGATAGCGTTCAGTATGTAATAATTCACAACACGCGTTGCTAAATCTTGCTGAGACAAAGGTTATTTTTTCACTTTCGCCTTTTTTTAATAAATCCCTATTTTTTGTTGCTGTCTCTTGAACTTTAGAAAAGACAACTCTGTTCCACTGATGCTCATCTATCAGAGCATTAGTACGTCTAAGCGCCTCCTCCTGATGTACAATTTCGAATAATGTACCTCTACCTGAGATAGTTTCTAAAACAGTGCTATCTGGAGCATTTTTTTTCTCAACAATTTTAGCGATTAGACTTTTGAACTCTCTACAGAATTTTGCATTCTTCCTATGATTACTCGGATAATAAAATAAAGTACCTTTGGATAGTATATCAAAGGGCAATTCTGTATTTTCTTGAGCAATAGTTATCGTACCAAATTTAAAACTTTGACGAACGCCAAGTTCCCAAAATACATTTGGATTAAAGTCAGTTAAATCAGCTATCACAACTGGTGCTGTAATCAAATTAGTGATTATTTGTTTAATTATATCACCGTTAAGTGACTCAGAGCGATGTGCTTCGAGCAAGGGATTTTCTTCTATTAGCGGCTTTAAAAAATCTTCAAAATGTTCATTCCAATACTCTTCCGTATGCGCATCATTTGTTTTAGAAAAGGGCATTATGACAAAACATTGTTTTTTATTTGCTAGCATACTTGTCCCCCTCTGTATTATTTTTGTAATGAAACCTTATTCAATTTAGTTTTTAAGTACTTATAGCGTTTTTCTAGCATAATAATGTTTTAGCTTGTTTTTCCTTGAATGTACTCTTCATTTTGGCTTTTATTATGCAAAAACAGAGTCCTTAGGTGCGAAAGGTGGTGCTTTGCACCAAAGTTGTTCGCTACCTGAGGTGTTTTTGCTTAGTGGTTTGACCATTGTGCTTCAGTGGTATGTTGGTTTTTGATTCTTATGATGTCAATGGGCTTTCTGATTACTCTTGTGCAGACATAGAGAATTGTTCTTTGCAATCTTTCTTTTGAAAAAAGTTGTGTTGACAGGCGTGACTTTAGTCCTCAGATCGGCGGGGGTTTCCCTTAGGCAAAAACTTAGGGGGAGTCGGGAACGATGCCACCCCTTTGGAGAGTGGCGTAGTTCGATATGTTTGACCTAAACTAAGTCTTTGAGATTATCTTGCATTTCCTTAACCATGTCTTTTGCTTTCGGGAACTGCTGAATCGCAGCTTTTACGTTCTTTTTCCGTGTTTTAGGGTCGATGGATTGTAATTGGCGAGCCATTTTCATAATTAGATATGGGTATGCGTATTCGAGTCCCTTATTGTGAATCATTGGCAAGAACTCGCCTATATCATTTAGAAACATCCTAAAGTGGTCATGTCCCCAAACGGCATACAGCGCGCTGAATTGCTTGCAAAATTCCGCATCCTTGCATGCACTCAGAACTTTGGGAATGTTGGCAGAAGGGTTTTTGGCAAGTGAATATAATATTCCTTCTTCGGTGCAAGAGTAAAGTCTTATTTCCACTTTCTTTTGGGATTTTGCAGTTTTTGAGCGAATGAAGCCTGATTTATCCAAAGCGTCAACTGCTTTTGAGATTGAACCGTATTGGTCTGCAGGGTGGTTTGTTCCTTGTTGAATTGCTTGCTTGTGATTTTCGGAGTTTTCTGCTAAAAAGAACAGGACTTTTTCCTGTAGACTCCCAAGTTCTTTGAAAAGGTTTTCGTCACCTGTTATTTTTTCTGGCATCTGCAAACTGTCCATACTGTGTAAATATAGTGTGTAAGCAACATACTATATCTACTCACAATATAGTATTATTAGCCCTTGCTTATGTACTTTTTGAGGCAATACAATGTCTGAAACACAGAGAATAATCAGAATTCAGGAACAGGTAAGCCAAAGTTATGAGTATTGGGGTACGTTTGGCGATTTTCAATTAGTTGGGCACGGAGAACAGACCAGCGCAAACTGTGGAAAGTTTGTTAGTTTTAAAGGTTGTCTCCATGTTGAACTGCATGATAAAACAACTCTTGATGGAGTGAACTTCAAAGGAAAGGTATTTGTCCGTAAAGTTCATGCAAGCTGTGACAAACCGATTTGCCCAGTCTGCTATAAGTCTGGCTGGGCTGTTCGCGAAGCTGACCGTATCACTCAAAGGATTCAGAAGGCGTCCAAAAGTCAAGGTCTTGCCGAGCATATCATCGTCAGTGTGCCCAAAACTGATTACGGCTTAGACTTTGAACAACTGCGATTAAAAGTTATTCAGATCCTAAACTCTCGCGGGGTCATAGGCGGCGTCCTAATCTTTCACGGCTTCAGGTATCGATCCTACGACACGATTAACGGCGGTATCCGCAATATGAGAGGCTGGTACTGGAGCCCTCACTTTCACTGCATCGGCTTCATCTTAAATGGCTATTCGGAATGCAGGCACTGCCCAAAATTCGAGTCAAAAAGCGTCATTACTTGTGCAGGCTGCACTGGATTTGAAGCTCGCACTAGACGACAGTTCGAAAAGGACGGTTACATTGTCAAGGTCAAGGGTGAACGTAAAACTATCATGGGAACCGCTTGGTATCAGCTGAACCACTCTTCGGTCAAGCGTGAGGTTGCCCGTTTCCACGTTGCAACATGGTTTGGAACTTGCAGTTACCGCAAACTGAAGGTCACCATTGAAAAGCGCAAAGAATTCTGCCCAATCTGCCGAAGCGAGTTAGTTCCTTTGAAGTATCATGGCAAGCGTTGCTTCATCTACAGCAGAGACAGCATTGACTATCAGCGGAGCGAATTCTGCGACATGAATGAGGGATATGGCGATGTCTGGGAGGAGGCTGGATAGCGTGAGACAAGACATTGACTGGGTCGACTGCGATGGCGAGGGGTTAATCTATAATGAAGATTGGATAACCCCCTCATATTCAAAAGGCTACCGCAAGATAAGACTAACCGACAGCATCAGCGTGTACTACCATTTCGAAAGGCACTATCTCTTCTACAATGTAGTGCTTTCATTTGAATACCTAGGCGCTCACACACCAAAAAGCTTGCCAATACTCTTTTACGGCTATGTCAATATGCTTGATACATGGGAAAGAGAGGGCAAAGAAGCTCAGGAAGAGGATGATTAGTCTTGATGCTCCTTAGGGTTAGCGCGCGTTAGGTTGGTTGGGTTGTTGGTGTTGGTTGGGTTGTTGGTGTTGGTTGGGTTGTTGGTGTTGGTTGGGTTGCTGCTAGAATTCTTCTCGGCGTTCTATTTTTTGGCAAAACGTGTGCCTGATTTAGTGCACGTGAGAGATTACGCGTTATCGTACTGCGTCCCCTGTTAGGTTCATAAAGAATTATTATATTCTGGTCATCCCTGATTGAAATAAGTTTTAAAAAAGTTTTCATGCTCTCGTGAAGTTGTTCCGAATTGGTGATAAACACAGCATAGTCCGCTGTCTTGTTATACATAAACAGAATTGCTTGCATTAGACTACCAATACAATACTTTTTCTTTTCTAGAAATCGAGATTCTTCAATAGCGCTCGAATATTCAACTTCGAAAATGGCTCTGTACTTGTATGATTTCTTCCAAACTACGTCTGGTTTGCAGATAATCGTATGAATTTTCCGTCTATCCCCTATAAACTGTTGAAATTTGGCTGGAAATATAAATTCAGCTTCTGACTCAGAAACATCAAACCCACGTTGAGAGCCAATATTCTTAAGGACAAGTTTAACGGTCTGATGCCATCTCGATGTATTAGCGCTCATCCTTTGCTGTCCTTCGTTAGGTCTGTTGAGTTTACAAATCCTAAATCGTAGCCCGCGGCCTTGAGTTCATTAATTATGTCTAGACGCGCCTCACTAATTGAATGTTTAAATGTGATATACTTCAAGCCTTGAATATCAGACGGGGCTTCTGTTCCTTCTTTAAGCAGGCAGCAAACCCTTTGGCTTCCTAAAATGCCAAATAGCAACCCATATTCAAAAACAACGTTTTGACGTGGTCGCCCATGAAGTTCAGTTCCTCTCTTTTCAAATTGGGGAGGGGAGATACTGTAATCATCTGATGTCAGAATAACGAAAGCATAGCCAACGTTTGAGTATCTGAGGAGCCTTTCGATTATTGTTCTTCCTTCATTTGGCTGCTCCTGTAAAATTACTGGATTAAGACTTAATTCGAATAGCAAATGCTTCAACTCAAGTGCCGATGCTAGATCATGCCCACGGACGACGAAAATGTTATCTAATTTCCGTTTAGCTTTCTCCTTGGGAACCAATTGGGTTGAAATGAGTCTAGATTTTTCAGCAAGAAAAGTTTTAGTAACATCCTGACCTTGGTCTATTAAAAAATCCACTTTATCTATCTTATCTTCAAAAATGCGTTCATTTCCTAAAATCCTCCTAAAATTGACTCTTTTAAACAGGTCAGAAGATTTTTCTTTTGTTTCTATGATTTTGATATAGGTAATTTCGACGGGTTTTATTAGTTGGTCTACAACGAAAAGAGGCTTATCTTTTATGAACGGCTCAATAATATCTTTTTTCAATGTGCTTCTGGTCAAATCAAAGAGGAGGACTTCCTTCTGTCTTGGCTGTTTCCCCCTCCGCAAGTATACATGGTAGTAGGGCATGCTTATCGCTCGCACTATTACTATATAATGGTTAATAATTCAAAAGCTTAACGCTTAGTCGCCCCTCTGAAGTTCCTTTCTTTCGTGGCTTTCTTTTTCCGAAAGAGAGCAGAAGGAAAGCGGAGCGAGCGCGCAAGCGGGAGCGAAGCGACGAGAGTGAACTAGTGCTAAATCCCATACTTTTGAGATTCAAGGGCTGTTTTCTTTAAGCGTGTATTTTGCTGCCTTCAATTCCTTGATTATTTGACGTTTCGCTTCTTTAACAGACTTTTTGTAAGGAATATAGATAATGCCATGTATGTCAGATGGTTCCTCAATATTGCCCTTACACAAACAGCATACTTTACTTCTTCCTAAGAAACCCATAAAATAGCCTAGTTCTAAAATCACATTCTGCCTTGCTCTTTCATTTATGACAGCGAAGAACTGTGAAAGATTATCGAGCAAAAGTTCAGAGTGTGGCGCTTCCTTGATTAAAGTAGGTATCTCAGGCAATCTTGGATGTCGATTTTTCGGAGTTGCAAATAACCTCTCGACATCTTTTTGACAATATCCCACATCATCTGGAGTTAGTAGAACGAATGTAAAGCCGACGTTCTTGTACTTTTCAAACTTTTCCATAATTGTTCGGCTGCCACCGCTTGCTTGTTCGGATAATATTGTAGGTTTTAAATCAAAGCCTGTCAGCAAGTCCTTCAATTCCTTAGCTGCCTTGACGTCTCTTCCGTGAACGATAAAGATTCGATTGTTTTTTCTTTTTTTCAGACGTTCTTTTCTTTCGACCACTTTCGGAATTGTTATCTTAAGGCTATTTTGGAGCAGAGCTTTCGCACGGATGTCTCTGAGTTCCTCTAACTCTGTTCTTGTCATATATTTGTAAATGGGGATGTTTATTTCCGATGCGAGAAGAAAAGCTGCCATTCTCGGCGAAATAGTGTTACCATTTTCTCTTCTGATAGTTTTTATTCTGTTGTAAACACTCCATTTCGTGGCGTCTTGGCGCTGCTCTTTGAATTTCTGTAAGATTTTTTCAAAAATGATCGGGTCGATGTTAGGCAGACTGCTTGCCACCCTTAGCTAAGTGCTGGTTTTTTGCACGGCTCTTCGCCTTTCTTACCGTACTTTCGGAACAACCTATCAACCGAGTGATTTCTTTGTTTGTTATATTCAAGCTAGAGAGTGTTTCGATTTTTGCAGTCTGATTCTTTGCGTCTTTCAGCAAGTTTGCAGCGAATAATTTGGTTAGTGTATCCAATTTAGCTACTAACTCGTCAAATTGTTCATTGCTCATTGGGGGCGTCTTCTATCTTCTTCGATTTTTTGGGTTCTTCATTGTTCTTAAGGTGTTTTTTGAGATTTGACCGTACAACTGCAACATAGTTAGACGACGTGCCAAGTATAGAGGCAATTTCTTTGTTTGCAAAGCCTAAATCTGACAAAATCCGTATTACATCTAGTTTAGACTTGTCTTGAAAAGCAGAAATCACTGTTAGCCGTATCAAGGTGTCAAGTCTGTTAAGGATTTGCTCAAATTGCTCTTGCTCCATCATTAAGCCTCCGAGTTTGCTTTTTCCTCTTTGAGCTTATCTTTAGGCGGCTTTTTTGATAAACGAGATTTTATCGAGCTTATGTAGTTGGAGGGCTTTCTCAGAATTGATGCAACTTCGTTTGATTCTAATCCTAAGTCAAAAAGGATTGCTATCTGTTCTGTGGGAGACTTGCCTTGTAAGAAATCCGCAGCTGTTACAATGGTCAAAACATCAATTTTCTTTGATAAAACTCTAATTTCCTCTATCAAATCTTCATTTTCAGCGCTCATTTTTCTACCTTGCTACCTTTAATCTGCGTTTTTTGTATAAAAGATTTAGTATTGCACTAATTTAAGGGCAGTTAAAGGTTTTTTGTGCAGTAATCACTTTTTTTCTAAAGTTATGTATCCATCTGGTTTTGTTGTGGCGCAAGGGTGATTATTGGTTCTTCATGTAGAGCCTTACTCCGTCTACGGTGTCAACATGGCGGTATCCCTTTAGTAGAGCCTGTTTGACCGCTTGAAGGTCGTTAGCTTTTACTTCTATTATATCTGTTTCCGTTGTTGGCTCTGTTGCTTGTATTGGTTTTACTTTGACTAACTGTTCTGTTTTCGGTTGTGGGGCTTCGGGTGGCTGAGTTACGTTTGGATAAATTCTTATGAATTGATACGCTTTTGTGTATGCTTCTTTGAGTTCTTCGTCTGTTGGTAAGCTGTAAGCGTCTCGACTGTTGATCAATGCGTGTCCTAAAATTTGGTCAATCCAATTTGAATTTATTCCTGCTTTCTCTAAATCTGTTTGCAGTTTCTTTCTAAAGCTGTGGGCTGACATCTTTTTCTCGCCTATTTTGCGGAAGTGGTTTCTGATTATGGCTGATAATCCGCTTCGTGATATTCTTGAGATGTTTTTACTTCGCCATGCTCTGAATAGTGGGCTGTTCGGTGTTATTGTTTCGGGTTTTATGTTTTTGCTTCCGCTTTCTCTGAACTTGAAGTATTGTTTTATTGCTTGGATTGCTTCTTCTCCTAAGAATGTCTTTGCTAACAGTTTGGTTTTTTGGGTGATTATGTTTAGCTGTATTAGTTTAGCGTCTGGGTTGTCTAAGATTACGTTGCAGTTAAGTTGTCTTAGGTCTCCTATTCTCAAACCTGAGTCGTTTAATGCGTGGATTATTGCTTTGTACATCTGGTTGTTTTGTTCGGTCTCGTTGTCTAAGAGTTTTAAGATTGCTTCTTTGGTTGCTCTTTTTGCTCCGTCTGAGTCTCCTTTCGGATAGTCTTTTCTTCTAATTTTCAAGGGTAGATAATGGCACTCAAAAAAAGACCTAATTGATGCGAATATTACTTGCTGTGTGGCTATTGAATAGCCGTCTTGTTTTTTCTTGTTGATGAAGGCTAAGAAGACTGTTTCTAATCTTCTCTGAATTTTCATGTTTGAGTTTAATGTGTCTTGTTGTCGTTGTACCAATAGTTCGTCTGCATTAGTTTCTAAATATTCTAAAAATTCGTTGAAGAAGTGCAAATATCGGTTTTTGGTCTCTGGTGCTTTGGTTATTAGTTCGTTTTGCCATTCATGGATTGCATTTTGTTCTTCTGTTTGTTTTGCTTGCTCTTCTGTTTTTTCTGAAATCTTACTGTTTGTTGTGGGCTGGTGAGATTGGCCGTAACCCGCCTTCTGTTATCTGTGGCATTCGGCTAATCGGGCTACCCGCGCCTTCCGGTAGATGCTTCATCGGCGTCTGTTTGCCCTTTCCACTTGCAGGACGGCCGTTTCACCGCTTCCAAGCTGGCGCACTCGTCCTCACCGAGGAGTCATAGCCAAGTCCAGTTGGACGTTTCGTTTCTGCTCCGTAGCCAACGCTCTCGCGTTGCCCCAACCACGGGGCTGCAATTCTACATGTGGGCGGAGTTTCCTCAGACCCAGCAAATTTTTGGGTCCGAAAGCCACACACCAACTCGCCAGCCCACTAGAAAATGTACAGTTGTAAGCAATAAAATTTACCTTTTGCCGGTTTTACTGCAATGACAACAAAGTGTCAAAAATGCGAAACCGCAGACTCTGCTAAAGGTAAAATTTATATACATATATATACATAATACAAGTAGTAGTGATTTCCACTATTCGAAGAAGGTGGATTTTATAGTTGGTAGTTTTGGATTCTTTGGATAGGCGAATACTGCAACAGCTTAGCGAAGGAATTAGCTCCTATGAAGAGCTTGCAAGAGAATGTAACGTCACGCGCAATACTGTTTACCGAAGAATTGCGGTCCTCGAGAGAAACGGGGTACTGCGGAGAATCACCAGAGCCGAATTCAACTACGACAGACTTGACATCTCTTCCATTGACATTGAATTGAATGCGTCACAGAGACAACAAAAGGAAATCTTGGAGTGCTTAAAGGATAACGGAAACGTGAAATTCTTATACCGAGCTTATGGTTCCTACGACATCATTGTTCATGCTCTCTGTGACAAAGGGAAAGAAGGACAAACCATAAACGAAATAAAAACGATATTGGGGAAGTTCAACGTTTCACAAATGGTTATCTCGGTTTGTTTCGCTTTAGAAAAAGCAGATTACTCCCCGTTCCCAAACCTCACCCCTCTGGATAATCAAGCTAAAGTTGTACACGTAGTCCACGGAATGAAAGAGCAAATATTAGCTTGAAATTAGCTACTTCGTTTCGCTAAGTCTATTAGTATAAAGTATTTAAGGTTCTCATCTTGAGCCATTTTACTGATGACGTCTACGAATAAGTCGGGAAAATCCAACAGCCACTTGCGGTAGGACTTACGGACTGTTGCATCTGTCGTGCCTAGTTTATTGGCAAGTTCATTTTGTTTCTTGACGTTATCAAACCGGTAGCCCATAATGTAGAATAAACCAGCGACAAGCGCTCTTGCTTTCCTGCCTGAACAGTAAGTAATTTTTCTTTTTTCCACCTCAGCGATAGTCTCGTAACAACTATGCGCAACCTTTCTGCTGGTGCTCTTGTCAAACCACACCAACTGTGTCGCCGCCAAGAGCTCGTTTAAGGAAATTCTATTCATGCCGACACCTCTTGAAGGTGTTTCCTTATTGTGCATGGAAACGAGTTATCACTAACTAGTGCAACAGAAACGCCACTACAAACCACGAATAAGATACAAAATGCTCAATCAAAACGCAAAACTGCCTATGAACTGCTTGTTACTCGATACATTATGCTAGGTTAGAATAAACTCAAACTAAAGTGAGAAAAGCAACTGCATCCTTCAGGCTAAGTAAGTTGTCCATGGCCAATCAAAAACGCTTGCCCGCCGACTTCAACTTGTATCCCATCATCTTTGGCTTCAGCTTTTAGAAACAGAAGAGATGGCCGCCGAATTTCATAACCCTGCTCAACTTTAGCGCTAACCTTGTCGCTGCCGAAGTAGCGGTAACGCGACAGGTACCCTGCAAGGCAGCCATTCCCCGACCCAGTCGCAGGGTCCTCTGGGATACCATATAAGTCGACGAAAACCCTTACATGCAAATCGTTGCCTACATGGACGGTTTCCGGAGAGAAAACCAAGATGCCGCCGTGCACTTCATCTGCCATCTTTCGGAGATGCGTCAAATTGACGCTCGCGCGTTTCACTGCATTCAGGGTTTTCAGGGGAACAATGATGAAGGGCATGCCTGTAGAGACCTCCTGAATGGGGAAGCGGCTGTCGAAATCTGCCTCAGTTAACTGTAAAACCTCTGCGAGTTGGGCAGCCTCAAACGTTTTGCCGAAGGAAGGCGGCAACTGCTTCATCCACAGCACTTCCTTGGTCTGCTTTTCAAATGTGACTGGTATCTGCCCGGCTTTCAAGTTGAGCACAACCTCCCGTTCGCCTTCGCTGGCCAAGAAACGCTTGATAATGTACGCCGTGCCCAAGGTGGGGTGCCCCGCAAAAGGCAATTCGTTAAACGGCGTGAAAATCCTAACGTCATAGCCTCCGCTGCGCTTCTGCCGTGACGTTACGAAGGTTGTTTCTGAGAAGTGCATTTCATTGGCTATCTGCTGCATTTTCTCCACTGGCAAGGCGCCTGCATCCATGAAAACTGCAAGCTGGTTGCCTGCGAATTTTTCTTGCGCAAACACATCAACCAAATAAAACGTTAAACCGCTCATCCGTATCCATCCGCAGCTTGCAGGGAAGCGTTTTGTTAAGCGGAACGGATAAAACTTTCCTCAAGCTACATTTCAGGCATGAACAAACGCGTCGTCCTCATAACTGGCACGCCGTGCACGGGCAAGACAACAACGGCCAAAGCGTTGGCCGCGAAGCTGCCTGACTCAGAATACATCAACTTGACTGACTATGCCAAAGCCAAGAGCCTCATTACGGGAGAAGACAAGGAACGCGGCACACTTATAATCAACGAGGAAGCCATGCAGCAGAGCCTCGGCGAAACCATAAACGCCTCAGAACATGCCAACATCATCATCGACGGACACTACGCCAGCGCTGTCACCCCAACCGAACACGTCGCACAGGTCTTCGTTCTGCGGCGGGACCCGCGGGAGCTCAAGCAGTTCATGGAGCGATGCGGCCACAGCGGCAGCAAGATGTGGGAGAACCTGCAGGCAGAAATCATCGACGTCGTCTTGGGCGAGGCGGTTGAGGTGCATGCGGGCAGAGTCTGCGAACTCGACGTCACGGGCAAACCTGTGGAGGCAGTGGTGGAGGAGATCATGGCTGTTTTGGAGAAACGCAAAACCTGCCTCGTCGGCGTCGTCGACTGGCTGGGCATGCTGGAACGCGAAGGCTTAACTGACCAGTACTTGAAGGTCTAGCATTTATCTAACCTTGCGCGCTTTGTCAAGAAAGTTTGACTTAGCATAGTCAAGGAAGTTTGACGAATAGCCTTTTATTGCCTTTGTTATGCTAAAACTAACTATGCGTAGAATCCGCAAAACTTTCGCATTGCTCCTAACGCTAACTATCGCTATGTCATGCCTGATCCTGCTGACCGTTAGAACTGCAAGTGCTCAAACAGTATCAACGCCATTAGTGCCAGAATTTACAGTCAAGTTTGTTAATGATTCTTACTATGTTCCCCCTACATACGGGGTTGACCAATATTCTGGCAAAACTGTGCAGACAGGCGGAGGCTTTGCATGGTTCAACGAAACAATACAGATAATAATAATTAATCCTCAGCCTTTCACTGTTTACCGTGACCAAGACGGAAACTGGATTAGCCTATATTATAACGTGGAGTATAAGGGGCATTTTGGACAATCCTGGATGGAGGATGAGGTCAGTCACGGCGACATTGTCGTATTTGGTTTAGGTGATTCCGGCTACGACGAGAACGTAGGTGCACCCTTCGTGCCTCTGGGCGACCTTTCTGCCGGAGACCAAGTTGATTTTCGAGTTCAAACGCAAATTGGCTACTACAATTATACTTGGACTGGAGTTGGGAATGACATGTCTCCCAGTGATTATACTTCTGTTTTCATTGGCAAATCAAGCGCTTGGAGTAGCGTACAAACATTTGCTATGCCTGAAACCTCTATCTCGACATATTCTTCATCAGATCCAACTCAATCTCCGACTTCAACCCCGACAACAACACTGATTCTAAGCCCAACGATGACTGAAACACCGACTTTATCTCAAAGTGTTCCCGAATTATCTTGGTTGACAATTGTGCCTTTGCTTCTTTTCGTGTTCTCTGTTGCTGTGATAGTTAGGCGTCGAAAGCAAGTCAAGAAAGTTTGACTTAGCTTAGTCAAGAAAGATTGACGAATATGCTTTTATCGACTTTAGCGGCATCATACTAAGTCTGGGTAAAATCGGCGAAACCTTCGCATTAACCCTATCTTTTGTTATCGCTATGTCATGTTTGACTTTGATAGTTAAACCTGCAAATGTTTGGGGCAAGTTGTGTGTGGGTTAAGTTTTGTTTTCACTGGTTAAGTCCTGGGGGCTCATTGTGTTGGCGAATCTTCGGATAAATCTCATGCGAAACAATTCGTTTGTGGCATGAATGATCAATTATTGTTAATTTTACTTTTTGCGCATTCATTGAATTGCGAACGTCACTTGATATTGCACGAAAGTGGTGGTTCCGGGAATAAGAATATCTACATACGTAGAAATGGTTGATGACCCGATGCTATTTTGCTGAACGGTTATGGCTATGTAGAGCGTTTGTAGACTACTCATACTTTCCCATGATCCAATTTGACTAGTTAATACTCCATTAGTAATTACTATCTGATTCGAAATGCCGCCTGATGAATCATAAAAATAGATTGTGCAATTTTGCAGACTATCTATACCTGAGGCGGAATATGCTTCGAGCCTAATTTGCCAAGAGCTTGTCCCAGTATTGCTTGCTCGCAGCACATAATCACAAGTGGTAGGCAGGAAAATTCCAGTAACGCTTGTTTGGTCTTTTAACGCTAATGTATTATCATCTATTCGAAGGTAAAAATGTTGATTCACTGTTCCTGCAGTAGTCACGTTCGCATAATAATCAATCTCTAAATAATCAGTTGGCTGCACCACGTTATAGCTACTCCATGAGTAAGTGGCGACGAATGTACTGTAAGATGTTCCAACGTTAGCTGAAGCAGCAACCGCTGTGCCAATAATCGATCGTATTGTACCGTTTGCCATCCTGATTAAAAGATTAACGTCGCAGTGAGCAGTAAAATCCGTGCCCGTATGGTAAGCTCTATAAGTAAAGTTCCAAGTGCCAGCGGGTATAGCCGCCATACCTGTCAAAGGATAGGTAAAATTAGCTATTGAAACTCTTCCAGTAACTTGAGCAGGTAGCACAGCTGTAAGATCTGTGCCTGATCCATCATCACTGGACAATAAAAGGTTATAAAATGTCTGGCCGCCAATGAGGATAATTTGTGAATGGGCATAGACTGCAGAGGGACTCGCTGCGAGAACGTTTGCACTTGTACCGTTGGTATGTATAGTGCTACTGCCGGAGTTTCCGTTTTGAAGCACAACTGACGGTGAGGCTACCGTTAAGTCTGCCTGGCCCAGAAAAGACGTGTGCACATCGGCAAAAACTCCTTGGTTGAGAAAACAAAAGATCAGTAACAGAGTTATCACTAACAAAACTCCACTATGAACTGATCTTTTACTTAATCTGCGCATTGCCTTTCATTATTTTTGTTTAAACTTGCTTAAACTGTGGAAAAGGGAAAGAGAAGGGGGAGAACCCCGATGGTCTTTAGAGCTTACTGTGTGACGTCAATAGACATTTGTATGCTAGTTTGACCAGTGTTTGCGCTGGGGTTAGCACGTGTCTGAGCTTCAACGGTATATGTCGTGCCTGCAGCTAATGCTATTGAACTCGTTTGGTCTGGAGATGTCCAAACGCCGCCTGTCTGTGTATAATCGAAAGTTGCTACTGTATTTCCTGTGTTGTCTTTGACAGTAAAGTCAATGAAGTTAAAGTCGCTGGCTACACCGGTTTCTGTGGTAACTGAAACAGGGGTAAGTTTGAATGAGTGAGCGGTGGTATCTACGTTCTTAATCGCGAGTGGTTGATCGTATGTGAGAGTTGCATTGGGATATGCTGCCAAGCTTAGGCCGACCCATGTCCCGTTGTCTCCTAAAGATGATGCAGCTGGCCAGTCTGAGCCTTTAACAAATTGAACTGGTGCTCTTGTTATGTTGACTGTTGGCTGAGCAAGTATCGAGTAGTAGACCGCTGCACTGGCGAAGGCGATGGTTGAAGAGAGAACAAGGAGTATGATCAATGATTTTTTCTTGGTTAGCTTAAATTTCATTTAAATTCACCTCCCCGAGAGCCGATTTTTTATTTGTTTTGTTGGAAAACCATGATGCTGCAAAGATGCCGGAGCCGACACCGAATGCAGTTATAAAACCCACGATGCTTGTTGCTTCAATCAATGGCAGCAACCTGGAGTTTGCTGAGATATAGTTCGTTAATAAATAGGCAGCAGTGATGAAAGTTGGGATATTTAGACCAGCCGATAAAATCACGGAAGCTCGTAACTGTAGTTTTTTAAGTCCGTAGACTGAGATAATAACGCTAGTTGCTAGGGCAGCAATAACGTAACTGTAGCAGTACATAAACCGTAAAGATTCTTCCGTTCCCCTGAAAATGTAACTGTTAGGCAAAAACGATACGAAGCCCAATAAAGCCGCCACCTGGCAAATCCAAGGAAGTCTTGATGGGAATTTATTGTCTAAGAGGAAGGTCAAGAAACTTAACGCTATGAAGGTTCCTAAGCCCACAAAGATGAGGAGTTCTGGTTGCATAGCCGTCATTTTCGCGTTCATACCTTTACATTTGTTCAGTTTTTACTTATGTTTCAAAGGTCTGCTGTTTTATGATTTAACGCTCCAGTAATTATTTAAAAGGTATGAAGATGGAGTAATGACCCTGTCTCATGACCCAAAATACTATTTTGCAATCACTAACTTCGATTTAGTTATTCGTTATTCCTGATGATGTTTTGGCCTTGTTGATGGGTAACAAGCAGGCATCCTTCGACGTTTTGTTATGCCAAAAATGCGCAATTATTGCTTGACGTTAAGAGATATCTGCAGGCTGGCTCTGACGCTCCTCGCGCCGGCAGCTGCTCTTGTCTGGATGAATATGATCCATGACGTGTGAGCTGGCAACGTAAAGTATGACGTGGCGGATTTAAGAGGTATGAAGATGTAATAATGACCCTGTCTCATGACCCAAAATATTATTTTGCAATCACTAACTTCGATTTAGTTATTCGTTATTCCTGATGATGTTTTGGCCTTGTTGATGGGTAACAAGCAGGCATCCTTCGACGTTTTGTTATGCCAAAAATGCGCAATTATTGCTTGA
>Ga0326727_10012373_pt1 | contig 19458 bp, 19 predicted proteins | sample MB2enrmetagenome_FD_207643 | JGI IMG/M metagenome (GOLD analysis project Ga0326727, IMG submission 207643) | Lab enriched peat soil microbial communities from McLean, Ithaca, NY, United States - MB29MY | ecosystem: Environmental > Terrestrial > Soil > Wetlands > Peat | place: USA: New York...
ACCGAGCGCATCGCCACAGCAGGCACAGACAGGTCCGGTCTGAAGGGGGAATTCCGTCCAGCATAGATCGCAAATTGGCACGGAAGAGAGCTGCGGCAGGGGCGAGCCGCAAAGGGCGCAAGAGGCGGGGAGAAGGATGCAACCTAAACTATCCAGAGGACTTCGTAGGACGCGAACCACGGCGCGCCAACGCGTTGTTTGGGATGGCGAAACCTTGATCGCGGCCATGAGGGAGTCCCTGTGGAAGACGCACCTCGCTCAACGGGCGATGCCGGTTGCGGGCAGCCCGTTGGGCAAAGTATAGCGCAAGGGGAATGGGGAGTTCCAACCGTCTTGAGCGGAGGGTGTGAAAAGGAAGGCAGAATTGAAGGATTATTCACGAAGTTTGAAGGCGGGAACGCACGCGCTACGGACAGTCAATAACCCCGACGAGCGCAAATCGCTCGTTAGAGACCCCGGTCAGGAATCGGAGATACGGGTTGCGCACTAAAAGACGCCAGCCAGGTAGGCTTCAGCGGGGCGCAGATTCTCCGATTTTGAGCCGCTCTCGGCCAGAACCACGGGTGAGAGAGTGATGACCGGGCAGTGGGTGTGCGCCAGGGTTTTGTACACCACACCGTGCCGGGTGATGGCGGCAAAAGCCGATGCGCCCTGCGCGCCGAGAACGATGAGGTCGGCCTGCTGGGCATGGCTTTGATAGAGCAGCTCCTCAGTGGGATCGCCGGGGACTACGATGGTCTGGATCGGCACCTGGCCCTGCAACCTTTTTGGAACCAGCGCGAGCATGCCGGTTTCGACTTCGTCGAGAGAGCGGCCAGCCAGGAACTCGTCGCGATCCTGGGGGCGGATGACATGCTGCAGGATGAGGCGCGCGCCATGTTCGGCAGCCATCTCGGCGGCAAAAGCGGCCACCACGGTGCTGGCTTCGTGCATGCTGACGGCGCAAAGAATAGTGCGCGTGGCAAACTTGCGATAGCTGCCGTCGACCACCTCGGGACCGACGATGTAAACCGGCACATTGGCGGTGCGCAAGACTGCCTCGGCCACCGAACCCACCAGCAGTTTGCCGATGGGGCCGGGAGAGTGGGTGCCCATCACAATGCGGTCGATGTGGTGATCGTGCGCGAAGGCGAGAATCTCGTCGGCGGGCAGTCCGGGCTGCACCACGAGTTCGCAGCGAATGCCCGCCTCGCGAGCTGCTTGCGCCAAAGGCTCGAGATGCTGCTTCTCGTCGCGCGCTGCGGCGGCGTAATCGTAGTAGCGGACACCGGAAGCCTCAGACGCGGCCACGACCAGAGTGTCATAGACGTGAAACAGGATGAGACCGGCGCCAAACTCCTTGGCTTGTGCAAGCGCGAAGGCGAAGGCCTTCTCGTTGGCTGGTATCTCGGAGGCGAAGAGAATGGTGGAGGGTTTGCTCCAACCTGGTTTCAGTAAGGCGGCCATAGGCACCTCCTTCCAGGTGTTCAGTATGATTGCAGTTTTGCTGACGTTTCGCGGTATCGCACCGCACATCGCGGGGTGACACAACTCACCCGCTCCGATCGCAACGCCTGGGGCCCAAGCAACTTCTACCTACTTCGCCACTATAGATGCATCCATGGGCGAATTCGTCTATCCGTGGAACGATTGTGGTCCCGATTCCCACATTTGTCCAGTGCGCTGATTGGTGGACCGATTTGGGTGCATAAAGTGATCTGAATCACAGCCTGGCCCGTCGAAGAACTGCTCTTCTAGAGACGAATCGAGGTCGCCGGAGGCTGTTTTCCGGTTTGGGGCGCTGAAAGGTTGTGTTGAGGCCCCAGAAAACTTCGAGTTCGAGGCTGTCCCACCCCAGAGGCCGGAGTCCCCAGGAGGCCACCATGACGATGCAGCCGATGCACAACATTCCCGCGCGCGGCGGGATCGATTACGACGAATCCCCGTTCCTTGCCATCTGGGAGGTCACGCAGTCCTGCGACCTGGCGTGCAAGCACTGCCGCGCAGCGGCGCAGCCCATTCCGCACCCCGACGAGTTGACCCACGAGGAAGGTAAAGCGCTGATCGACCAGATCGCGAAGATGCAGATTCCGATTTTTGTTTTTACGGGCGGCGATCCGCTGAAGCGCAAAGACGTGTTCGAGCTGATTCGCTACGCCGCCGGGAAAGGCGTGCAGGTGGCCGTGACGCCCAGCGCAACTCCGCTGCTGACGCGCGAACAGATTTTCAAGATGAAGGAAGCGGGCGTGGTGCGGCTAGGAATTTCGCTCGACGGCTCGAGCGCGGAGATTCACGACGCCTTCCGCGGATTGCCTGGAGCGTGGGCGCGGACAATTCAGGCCATCGAGTGGGCAGGCGAGGCCGGGATTCCGATTCAGGTGCATACGACCATCAGCCGCCACAACGCCAACGATCTCGACAACCTGTGCAATCTCTTCGAGAAGCTCGCCATTGTGATGTGGAACGTTTTCTTTCTGGTTCCGGTGGGGCGCGGGCAACTGGACGATCTTTTGAGCGGTGAGGAGTTCGAGCAGGTGTTCGGGAAGATTTACGAACTCTCGCGCCGGGCAAATTTTCAGATCAAGACGACGGAGGCGATGCACTACCGCCGCTACCTGCTTGAGCACAACCTGGAAGAGAGGAAGATGGGGCACGGGCATCCGGACGGCGGGCATCCGCGTGGGGCAGCGTACGAAGCCGGCGCGCCCACGGCCGAGGCCAAGACGCGCAACATGAGCTGGGCCACGCGGCGCGTGAACGACGGCAAGGGATTCGTCTTTATCTCTCACGTGGGTAACGTATATCCGAGTGGATTTCTGCCCATCCACGCGGGCAACATTCGCGAGACACCGCTGGGCGAGATCTATCGCAATGCGCCGATCTTCAAGGCGCTGCGCGACACCAAGCGACTGGAAGGCAAGTGCGGAGCGTGCGAGTACAAAGAGATTTGCGGAGGGTCAAGGGCGCGGGCGTATGCAGTCACCGGCGATCCGCTGGCTCAGGAGCCGTGCTGCATCTACCAGCCGAAGAACTGGGATCCGGAGCTCGAGCAGACGGCGGAAACCTTCAAGCAGCCGTTGGCGCATGGCACGCTAGTTTAGCTCCATAAGCCGCTGTCAGCTTTTCAGCACTGGCCTTAATGCCCGCCGGCGGCCGCGTCGGCTTTGCCTTTGAAGCGCGAATAGACGAAGACCACGTAGGCGACTGCCAGCGTCATGCCGAAGAACCACCACGCGAGGCCGACGGCCAATGTGTGCGGGCCGGAGATGGCGCGGGTGAGCGTGATGTCGTTGGCCGCGCCGGTGGTGGCGGGCAAGAGCACGGGATAGAGGCCCCAGCAGGCGCCGGCCAGCATGAAGAAGAGATAGAGGCAGGAGGCGAGAAAGGCCTTCAGCGGCTGGCCCTTTCTGTTCCAGAACCAGAGGGCGGCGAGCGAGGCGATGACGCCGGAGGGAACGACGAAGGTGAACGGATAGTTGAAATAGTTGTCGAGGCTCGCGGGGCGCACGGCGATGGTGGCGAAGAGGCTGACGACGGTGAGTGCCACCAGAATCAGCCAGAGGGGCGTGACCACATTGCGCGCGCGCTGCTCGAGATCGTCCGAGGTTTTGATGGTGAGCCACAGAGCGCCGTGCAGCGTGAGAGCGACGAGCGCCACGAGGCCGCCGATGACCGTGTACCAATCGAGAATGCCGGGCGCGACGCCGGGCTGCCAGTTGGTCCAGAGAGGCAGGAAGAAATAGCCATCGGCGTTAAGGGGCACGCCGCGCAGGACGTTGGCCAGAGCCGCGCCGTAAAAGATGGTAAGCAGGGTGCTGGCGAAACCGAAGACGCCGTCGAGGAGCGCGCGCCAGACGCCTACGTCGATGTGGTTGCGCAGCTCCACGCTCACGCCGCGCAGGATGAGCAGCCAGAGCACGATCATGAGGGGCAGATAGAAGCCCGAGAAGGCTGAGGCGTAGAGGAGCGGGAAGGCGAAGTAGAGCGTGCCGCCGCCGGCGAGCAGCCAGACTTCGTTGCCGTCCCAGACCGGGCCGATGGAGGCGAGCGTGGCGCGGCGCTCGGCTTCGGTGCGCGCCAGGAACAGGTGCAGAACGCCCACGCCCAGGTCGAATCCGTCGAGCACGACGTAGCCGACAATCATGACCGCAACCAGCCAGAACCAGAGAAAACCCATCATGTTGAAACCTCGGTTGTCAGTTCACAGTTCTTAGTTCACAGTTCGCAGTTGGCGATGGCAGCTGCTCAATCGGCCGCAACGGCTTTTTCAAGTTGCAGTTCGGGTTCGGGCCCAGTGCTGATCTCGCGATAGACGAGCACGGTGAAGAGCAGGCCGAGAAGCATATACAGCCCCATGAAGCCGAGCAGGGTAAACAGGCCGTTGCTGGCGGAGACCGTGTCGGAGAAGCCCTCGCTGGTGCGCATCAATCCGTAGATGAGCCAGGGCTGGCGGCCCAATTCGGCGGTCATCCAGCCGGCGGTGTTGGCGATGTAGGGCAGCGGAAAACTCAGGAGCAGCGCCCACAGCACCCAGCGCGAGGTGTGCAAACGGCCGCGCCAGAGCAGAAATGCGGCGACAATCATCAGCAGCACAAACCACGTCCCGAGGCCGGCCATGATGTGGTAGGAGTAGTAGAGCAGCGGCAGCGCAGTGGGCCACTGGTCGCGCGGAATCTGGTCGAGACCCTGCACTTCAGCTTTCGTAGTCCCATAGACGAGGAAGCTCAGCACATCGTTCACCACGATAGGATTGTCGATCTGGCCCGTCTCCTCATTGGGCTGACCCATGAGCACCAGCGGCGCACCAACTTCGCTCTTGAAGAGCCCTTCCATGGCGGCGATGGCCGCGGGCTGGTTGCGCGCCACGTACTTGCCGGCGAGGTCGCCGGTGGGAAAGATGATGAGAATTGACGAAATCACGCCGGCGATGACGCCCACCTTGAGAAAGATGCGTGCGTACTCCTGGCGGTGACCCTCCAGCAGATAAAACGCGCCCACGGCGCTGACGACAAATGCTGCAGTGACGACCGCGCCGGTCATGTTGTGCATGTATTGCAAGATTGCCCAGGGATTCAGCAGCAGTTGCCAGAAGCTGACCACTTCAAAGTGGCCGTCGGGCAGGCGCGTGTAGGCGACAGGGTGTTGCATCCACGCGTCGGTGACGATGATGAAGAAGCCGGAGATCCACGAACCCAGCCACACCATGAATGCGGAGAACCAGTGCATGCGGCGCGAGATGCGTTTTTCGCCGTAGAGGAAGAGGCCGAGAAACGCCGACTCGAGAAAGAAGCTGAAGACGCCTTCCATGGCCAGCGGCTGGCCGATGACGCCGCCCGAGAGCCGCGAGAAGCGCGCCCAGTTGGTGCCGAACTGGAATTCCATGGGGATGCCGGTGACCACGCCCATGACAAAGTTGATGGCAAAGATGCGGCCCCAGAAACGCGCCGCGCGATCCCACTTTTCGCTGACTTTCGCCTCGCTGCCCGTGCGCAGCGCTACTGTCTTCATGGCCACAATGAGCAGCGCGAGGCCCATGGTGAGCTGCGGAAACAGGTAGTGAAAAGTGACGGTGAAGGCAAAATGCAGCCGGTGAACGATCTCGGCGCTCATCGAAGGCCTCCTGGAGTGGGGCGCGAGCGGTGAACGGGCCTGTGGAGTGCCCGGAAGTTAAGGGAAATAGTTCAAGGACAGCAAATTCAAGGGCAGCAAACTAGCCGCGCTTTTCAGATGGGGCTTAGAACAGTCCCGCTGTTGCTACCGGATTCTAGCTCTTCGAGCGACATTAAGTCACTGGCGCGGCCATCCAGGAGCGATTCTAATTGCGGCGCGATTGACGTTTCCGGGGTTTCTGTAAAGATGGAGTGGGGTCAAGGAATGCGGATTGCAGTGATTGGCGGCGGCATTGCCGGTTTAGCGGCGGCTTATGAACTGGAAAAGGCGCGCGCTGGCGGTGCGGGCGTCGCATACACGCTCTTTGAGGAGCGACCGCGGCTGGGCGGCTCGTTGGCTTCGGAGGTTGTCTCAGGCGCAGTGCTCGAGCGCGGACCGGATTCGTTTCTGACGGAAAAACCCGCGGCGGCCGAGCTCTGCCGCGAGTTGGGCCTGGGCGGCGAACTGATTCCTTCGAACGACGCCGCACGGAAGACCTATATTGTCAGGCGCAATCGCCTGGTGCCGCTGCCCGATGGACTCATGTTCCTGGTTCCGACCAAGCTCGTGCCGACAGCGATGACGCGGCTCTTCAGCGTTCCCACCAAGATGCGGATGGCGCTGGAGCTGTTGCTGCCGCCGCGGGCCAGCGAGGGCGATGAGTCCGTGGCCGCGCTGGTGGAGCGGCATTTTGGACGCGAGGCCGTGGACCGGCTCGCCGATCCGCTGCTGAGCGGCATCTACGGCGGCGACGCCACGCAACTGAGCGCGCAAACCGTGCTGCCGCGGCTGGTGGAGATGGAAGCGAAGTACGGCTCGCTGACGCGCGGCATGTTGGCGGCGCATCGCAAGATGCGGGAACTTCGAAAAACCTCCTCCAAAACGCAAAACGGCGGAGCCGCTGTTTTTACGGGACTGCGCGGCGGGATGCAGCAGTTGGTGGACGCGATTACGTCGCGACTCGACAAGGCCAACGTGCGCACTGGAGCGCAGGTGAGTGGAATCGAGAAGACGGCGAAGGGCTGGCGCGTGAAGATCGGCGGAGCAAGCGAAGATTTTGACGCTCTGATTATGGCCACGCCGGCATGGGTTGCCGGAGAGCTGCTGGCGCTGGTGGATGCTGCGCTCGCGAGCGAGCTCAGTGGCATTCCATACTCTTCGTCGATCACCGTGAACTTGGTCTACGACGAAGCGAAGATCGGCGCGCTGCCGGAGGGATTCGGGTTTTTGGTTCCGACTATCGAGGGCCGCGCCATGCTGGCCTGCACCTTTGCGCATCGCAAGTTCCTGGGACGCACGCCGCCGGGAAAGGCGGTTTTCCGCGCCTTTCTGGGTGGCATGAAGCGCGGCGATCTGCTGGCAGAGAGCGACGAAGCGTTGATTGCCGTGGTGCGACGCGAGATGCGCGAGATTCTGGGAGCGAAGACAATCGGCACGGAGGTTCAACCTGAGTTCGCGCAGGTGACGCGCTGGCGGCGCGCGATGGCGCAGTACGCCGTGGGCCACAAGGAGCGCATGGAACGCGTGAAGGCGCGCATGGCTGCCTTGCCCTCATTGCGTCTGGCAGGCAACGCCTATGACGGTATTGGCGTGCCCGATTGCATCCGGCTGGGGCGCAAGGCGGGGCGGGAGCTTCTAGCTTCTAGCTTCTAGCTTCCAGCTTGGGGCTTTCGGTAAGGTGTTGTGTGTTCGACCGCATGCCAATTCCCGAATTCCGGCCTTCATGAGCGCGCAAGGGCCAACGTATACTTTGCGTAGAACATGTCCACGCGCACCGACACTTTTCTATCGACGATCCTGGCCTCGACGCGCGCCACATTGAACGCGGCCAAGGCAAGCGTGCCGCTGGCCGAACTGGAGCGCCGCGCCGCGATTTATCATCCGCGCGGATGGGCGGCGGCGCTGAAGGCGAAGACGCAGACAACGCCCGCCGTGATCGCGGAGATCAAGAAAGCCTCGCCGTCGCAGGGGCTGATCCGCGCGGATTTCGACCCCGCATGGCTGGCGCGGCGCTATCGTGCCGGCGGCGCTGCGGCGCTCTCCGTGCTCACCGACGAGCCGTACTTCCAGGGCAGTTTGCGCAACCTGGAGCTGGCCTCGGCCGCTGTTCCGCTGCCCTGCCTGCGCAAGGACTTTATCGTCGACGAGTACCAGGTCGTCGAAGCGCGCGCGCATCGTGCCGATGCAATTCTGCTGATCGCTGCGGCGCTGAACGACGCCGAAATTCGGCATCTTGCCGAGGTTGCGGAGGGCTTTTCGCTCGACGTGCTGGTGGAAGTGCACACCGGAGAAGAGCTCGATCGCGTGCTCGATACGGGCATCGCCGCGCTGGGCCAGGCCGGCGCGCTCGCCATAGGCGTGAATAACCGCGACCTGCGGACCTTCGAGGTGAGGCAGGAGACTTCGCTGGCACTCGTCGACCGCATTCCCGCGAGCGTAGTGCGGGTGACGGAGAGCGGAATCTCGACGCGGGAAGATATCGCGCGCCTGCGCACGGCAGGATTCGATGCGTTTCTGATCGGCGAGAGCCTGATGCGTCAGGCAGATCCGGGCGAGGCGCTGGCGGCGCTGATCAAGCTATGAGCCTTTGGATCAAAATCTGCGCCAACACATCGCAGGCCGACGCCGAATTGGCTGCAGAAGCCGGGGCTGATGCGGTGGGATTTGTGTTTGCGCCGAGCCCGCGGCGCGTAACGGCGGAGCAGGTTGCGAAGATCGTGCCGCATCTGCCGGCGGCGATCGAAAAGATCGGCGTGTTTGTGGATGCAGCGTTTGAGGAGATTGCGGCGACGGTTGAAGCGGCGGGATTGACCGGCGTGCAACTGCATTTCGATGCGCGGCCCGCGCTGCCGGCGCGACTGCGCGAGCGATTCGGACCGGCGCTACGCATTTTGGGCGTGGTGCATTTTGATACGGCTGCCGGGGAGCGCATGGCGGCGATTGCGCGTGATGCGAACTTCGATGCGCTGCTGGTCGATTCGCGCACGGCCGAGGCGGTGGGCGGAACGGGACAGGCTTACGACTGGGACACGGCGCGACGTTCGATCTTCGGCTCTGCCGGGCAAAAGAAGCTGGTGGCCGCGGGTGGTCTGACGCCTGAAAATGTGGCGGAAGCGATTGCCACGTTGCGCCCCTGGGGCGTGGATGTGGTGAGCGGCGTGGAGGCCGCGCCGGGGCGCAAGGATGCGGCAAAGGTGCGGGCGTTTATTGAAGGGGCGCGTACGGCAGCGGGGTGCGATTACGGTTCGCCACGTAGAGTCGCCAAGTAGCTCTTTGCAGCACCTGCAGATTGCCTCGCGGCTTGAATCTCCCGGTACCACTGTGGAGTTTCGGGCTCGCCAGGCTCGTCGAAGGCCAGACTCTCAATACCCACCAGGGGTGTAAAACCGGCGATCGGCCGGGCGACGCCGACGTGCATTGCTGTCGCAGGCCGGTACACGAGCGTAGGCCCGCATGTACGCTCGAGATCGGCGAACGCCTTTGCATCTTCGTCGACAGCCGTCTTTCTCTGGTCGTTGATCCACTTTAGTGCGGGCCCGGTCACGATCGTTCCGAGCGTTGTGAGCGCGCCGGGAAGATAAGCCGAGCGAATGAAGAGCAGGATTGCCAGGATCAGGAAAATGGCTAAGGCCGCTCCAATAAGGAAGACGAGCCAGCTCCACGTGTTGCGAAGCCGCCCAATTTCGACGTAACGGACCTTGGCGAAGTCACATGGTGTCTCCAGGGCCATTGGACTACCTCCATAGTGAGAAAGATGGGGCCGCAGCTCATTGGGGACGAAGGACGGTATTGGAATCGCGCGACTGTCGAGGGAAATTGAATCGCATCGGGCGTTTCTATGATCGGGGGAAAAAGAAATCCAGGTCTGGCGCAGCTTTGTCTGGATTTTACTGCTGCCATCCCGGTCACGCAATAAGATGCTGGGAGCTAGGACTGGAGTTCACTGCAAGTTCTGCAGTATCCACCTATTGCCCTGTGGCGCGCTCCGGCGGGTCCTGCTCCTAGTACACTAAAAAGTTCCCCATTTCCCTGGGCCAACAGGCAGGAGTTCTCCAATGGCATCAGTCATTCTTCCGGCAAGTCCTTCCGAGTCGCGGCCCGGGCGCTTTGGTGTCTACGGCGGGCGCTACGTGCCGGAGACGCTGGTGGCGGCGCTGGACGAATTGGAGCACGCCTACGCGGAGGCCAGGGCGGATGCGGCGTTTGAGGCCGAGCTCAACTTGCTGCTGACGGATTACGCGGGGCGGCCCACGCCGCTTTATTTTGCCAAGCGGCTGACGGAATCGCTGGGCGGGGCGAAGATTTATCTCAAGCGCGAAGACCTGCTGCACACCGGCGCGCACAAGATCAACAACGCACTGGGCCAGGGACTGCTGGCTAAACGCATGGGCAAGAAGCGCGTGATTGCCGAGACGGGCGCGGGCCAGCATGGCGTGGCCACGGCGACGGTTTGCGCACTGCTGGGCCTGGAATGCGTGGTCTACATGGGCGAAGTGGACATGGAGCGCCAGGATCTGAACGTGAAGCGCATGCGGCTGCTCGGCGCGGAGGTGCGCGGTGTCGCGTCCGGCTCGCAAACCCTCAAAGATGCCATCAGCGAAGCCATGCGTGACTGGGTGACGAACGTTCGCACGACTTACTATCTGCTGGGCTCGGCGCTCGGGGCGCATCCGTATCCGACGATGGTGCGCGACTTTCATCGCTGCATCAGCCGCGAGATGAAGGCGCAGATTCTTGAAAAAGAGGGCAGGCTGCCGGCGGCGGTGATTGCATGCGTGGGCGGCGGGTCGAATGCCATCGGCGCGTTTTACGAGTTTCTGAACGACCGCGAGGTGCGGCTGATCGGCGTCGAGGCCGGCGGACGCGGAACGGCGCTGGGCGAACATGCGGCACGGTTCCAGGGCGGCGCGCCGGGCGTGTTGCAGGGCACATTTTCCTACGTTTTGCAGGATGACGACGGACAGATCGCGCTCACGCATTCGGTTTCAGCGGGGCTCGATTACGCATCAATCGGCCCCGAGCATGCGATGCTGCACGACACGGGGCGCGCGGAGTACGTTTCGTGCGATGATGCGGCGGCGCTCGATGCGGTGGTGAAATTGGCGCGGACTGAGGGGATTCTGCCGGCGATCGAAAGCGCGCACGCGGTGGCTGAGGCTATGCGCATTGCGCCTGCGTTTTCGGCGCGTGAAATACTGGTGGTTAACCTTTCAGGCCGCGGCGACAAGGATATGGGGATTCTGGCGCAGGAGCTGAAGTTGTAGGGCGCTTGGATTCTTGCTATCCCCGGTCTCAAAATCGAGACCGGGGGCACCCATTTGATTTAATCGTTGTAAAGTTTCGAGAGTGTTTCCATGCCGATTGGTTTCGATCACAAGCCGGGGCTGGTGGTTTATTTGACCGCGGGTGATCCGTCTCTCAGCGCGACACGCGCTATTGCGATTGCGGCCATTGACGCGGGCGCTGATGTGATCGAACTGGGTGTGCCGTTCTCGGATCCCCTGGGCGACGGGCCCGTCATCCAGCGCGCCATGGAACGGGCTCTGGTGCATGGAACGCGGTTGAAAGACGTGCTTGACCTTGCGCGCGAGATTCGCGCGGCGCGGCCCGCGGCCGGTCTGGTGATTTTCAGCTATCTGAATCCGATTTTGCGCTACGGGCTCAAGGAATTTGCCGACGAGGCGAAGGCTGCGGGCGTGGACGGCGTCCTGGCCATCGACATGATCGTGGAAGAGGCGGGGGGGTATCTCGCGGAGATGAGCCGCGTGGATCTGGCGCCGATTTTTCTTGCCGCGCCTACCAGTCCAGACGAGCGGCTGGAGGCGATCGCCGCGCACAGCAAGGGTTTTGTGTACGCCATCTCGCGCACCGGCATTACGGGCACGCAGCAAAGCGTGGCCGGCGACGCGGCGGCGCTGGTTGGGCGCATTCGGCGATGGACCCGGCTGCCGGTGGCCGTGGGGTTCGGCATCAGCAGCGCGGAACACGTCGCCCAGGTGGCGGAGTTCGCGGATGCCGCGGTAATCGGTAGCGCGATTGTCGAGCTGATTGAGCGGGCATCGAAGACCGAGGGGCCGGAGACGGCGCCCGATGCCGTGGCTCGATTTATTACGAGCATTTTCGAAGAAAGAGTGCCATCTTTGGAGACAACGAAGGCCGCCGCTCCTTGAGGTCGCGTCGGCTTGAAGGAAGTGGCTTCGATTGCACGCATCTCCGAAAATGCTGTCGGGCCTGCGCTTGCCTCATGCGGCGCTGGCCCGGTGAGAGAAGCAGCTTCTAGCTATTAGCTTCTAGCCTCTAGCTTGTTCATTGCAGAACGAGGCGTAGGAGCTTGCATCCGCGAGATGAAGCCAGGAGCTAGTAGCTAGCAGCTAGAGGCTGAAATGACTATCGAAGAATTGCGAATCCGCATCGACGAACTGGACCGCCAACTGGTCCGGTTGCTCAGTGAGCGGGCGCGCGCCGCGCAGATGATTGGCCGCATGAAGGCGGCCACTTCGCTTCCGGTGTACGAGCCGGATCGCGAACGGCTAGTCTACGCGAACGTGCGCGCTGCCAACCAGGGCCCTCTGCCCGACATCGAGCTGACGCATATCTACGAGCGCATCATCGACGTGATGCGGGCATTGCAGCGCAACGAGCTGGCCAGCCAAAGACAAGCCCAGGCCGCCGAACTGGAAGGCGGAACACCGGGCCACGCCGCGGGCGAGACGACGCCCGAGACAGGAAAGAAATCATGATTGTCGCAATGCAGGAGAAAGCTACCGAGGAACAAATCGATGCCGTCATCAGCGCCATGGGAGAGGCCGGCGTAGACGTGCATCGCACGACGGGCGAGTTCCAGACCATTCTGGCCGGCGTAGGCCCGACGGCCGGGCTCGACTTGACGAAGTTCGAAATGCTGCCGGGTGTGCTGCACGTGCACCGCATCAGCGCTCCGTACAAACTGGCGGGGCGGGCGTGGCGGCCGGAGGGCACGATTGTCGAGTTCAGGAACGGCGCCACGATCGGCGGCGAAAAGGTGGGCGTGATCGCCGGGCCGTGCGCCGTGGAAACCCGCGAGCAAATCTTCGCGACTGCCGCAGCCGTGAAGGCCGCGGGCGGAGAGTTTCTGCGCGGCGGAGCGTTCAAGCCGCGCAGCTCGCCGTATTCGTTCCAGGGGCTGGGGATTCCGGGGCTCGAATTGATGCGCGAGGCGGCGGAGGCGAACGGCCTTTGTGTGGTCAGCGAGGTGATGGAGATTGCGCAGATCGAGCCCATGCTGCCGCTGGTGGATTGCTTCCAGGTGGGCGCGCGCAACATGCAGAACTTCAACCTGCTGCGCGAACTGGGGCAGGTGCGCAAGCCGATTCTGCTCAAGCGCGGCATTGCGGCCACGGTGGAGGAGTTGCTGCTTTCGAGCGAGTACATCCTTTCCGGAGGCAACTATGAGGTGATTCTCTGCGAGCGCGGCATCCGCACTTATGAAACCGCGACGCGCAACACCATGGACATCGCGGCTATTCCGGTGCTGAAAAAGCTCTCGCACCTGCCTGTGGTTGGCGATCCATCGCATGGCACGGGGCGGCGCGACATGGTTCCCGCGATGGCCAAGGCGGCGGTGGCCGCGGGCGCGGATGCGTTGATTATTGAGATTCATCCCAACGCCGATAAGGCCGTCTCCGACGCGGCGCAGACGCTGTTTCTCGAAGACTTCGCCAAGCTTGTGGCGGAGTTGCGCGTGATTGCGCAGGCGGTCGGAAGAACGCTGTGAAGAAGAGCGGAGCTAGCGGTGTTAGCGTAGTTAGCGGAGCTAGATTTCCTGGCTCCGCTAACTACGCTGACTCCTCGCATCCAGGAGACGCTTAAGTGGAAGATTATCCATTCCAAAAAGCTCTAATGGTTTTGGCTCTATGCGGTTTGTGGGCTACTTCGGGCGGAGTTATTCGTTGCATTGAGGGATATATCTTCTCCCGTGATGCGCTGCATGAAAAGAGTACCGTCGGACGCGTCGTCAGCAGCCAGCTGGAGCATGGGGGACGTGGCCCAAGACACCTAAACCCTCTGGCAGATCAGGCCACAATCTACCATTACATATTTTGGATCAATGGCGTCCAGATGGATGACCATGATCAGGTCTGTAAAACTCCGCTGGCACTTGGCGCGTGCCGCAAGAACGGTCCCGTACTCGTGTACTACACCTACGAACCCTACCGGAATTCTCGCCTGGAGGACTTTGCCGTCGCCGGCAGGAACACCACCCGCGCGGCGATACTCCCGCTCGGAATTGGCTTGCCCCTTCTTGTCCTGTCCATTGCAGGCATAGTCATTCTTGAGCGCAAGAACAAAAGCGATGATGATCCCGATCCTTCGGACCAACGAGGGAGAAGCCTGGCTAGCGACATTCCGGACGATCTTGAGATTGTGCCTCACGAATGATGTTTCACCGAATAAGTCAGTTCCGATCTTCTTGAATTAGTCTGGAGAGAAGCTATGATTTCACGCGTCTCCATTCTCGGAACCGGGCTGTTGGGAGCATCTGTGGGCCTTGCTCTGCGCGCCGCCGGATACAAAGGTGCGCTTGTCGGTTGGAACCGCAGCGCGGAGGGCGGCGAGACCGCTCTGAAAGCTGGCGCGATCGATTCGCTTGCCGCCGACCCGATCGAGGCCGCGCGGGCGAGCCAGGTGACGGTGCTGGCAGTGCCGATCTACGCCACGCTCGACTTTATGGAGAAGCTGGCCGGAGTGCTCGGGCCGGAGCAGCTTGTGACCGACGTGGGCAGCACCAAGCGGCTGATTACGGAGACCGGCACGCGGCTTTACAACACGCCCGAACGCGCGGCGTTTCTGCCTGGGCATCCTATGGCGGGCAAAGAGCGTGGCGGCGCGTCGCTGGGCGATGCGAATCTGTTTCGCGGCGCGGTGTGGCTTTTTACGGGCGATCCTGAGGCGAAACGATCCGCGCAAGCGGCGGCCCTGGTGAAGGAGTGGCGCGAGTGGGTGGAGAAGATGGGTTCGAAGACGCTCGATCTCGATGCCACGCGACATGACGAGTTGGTGGCGTGGGTGAGCCATCTGCCGCAGTTCACGGCGACTGCGTTGAGTGCGCTGCTCGAAGAGGAAGTGGGTGGTGCGCCCGAGCTTAAAGACGTGGGCGGGCGGGCGCTACGCGAGATGACGCGGCTGGGCGCGAGCCCATTTTCGATGTGGCGCGACATTGCGCACACCAATACCGAGGCGGTGGAGCGGGCGCTGGCGGCGCTCGAGCAGCGATTGGCCTATCTGCGCGAAAACCTGCGCACGCCGGAGTTGCGCGACGAGTTCGAACGGGCGAACAAGTTCCGGCAGGAGTAGGGCCTTGCACATTTCGCGGCAGTCGAGCGGGTGGTCGGCCAGTGCGGATGACGCCTGCTATTCTCAAGGCTGCGGAGCTCACGCCGCGTGGATTGGGGGCTCCGCCGCGCTTCGAGGAGTCTCACGTTCATGACCGATCCCTCAATCCCGGCCGGCTCCGAGGCTGCAACTCCGGAATCCATGGGATTTTTCCATCCATCCCGGCGTCCCTACCGTTTTACGATCCTGATGTTCATCAGCCTGCTGGTGCTGGGAAGCTATTTTGCCTACGACAGCATCGGGGCACTGGCGCCGACGCTGATTGCGGATCTCCATCTGAACCGCAGCACCATCGGCAATCTCTACACGGCCTACTCCGTGGCAGCCATCGCGATCGTCTTCTTCGGGGGCATGCTCTACGACAAGCTGGGCCCGCGCCGGGCGAGCCTCTTGTTCTGCATGCTGGTTCTGGTGGGCGCAACCATTGTAGCTCTCGCCCATTCCACGTGGCAGCTATTCGCCGGGCGGTTAATCTTCGGCGCCGGCTCGGAGTCGTTGATCGTGGTGCAGAGCGCAATCATCAGCCGCTGGTTCAAGGGCAAGGAGATGGCTCTGGCCTTCGGCATCGCACTGACCATCAGCCGCGTGGGGACGCTGTTCAGCTTCAATACCGAAGAGCTGATCGCGCGCTACTTCGGCAGTTACCGCGTGGCGCTTTGGGCAGCGGCGGGCTTCTGCCTGTTCAGCGTGCTTTGCAATCTCGTTTACAACGCCATGGACCTCTATGGCGAGAAGGTGCTCGCGCTGCCAAAGCCGGAGGGCGGCGACAAGATCGTCCTCTCCGATATCGCAAAGTTCAATTCCTCCTTCTGGTTCGTCACTCTGCTTTGCGTCACCTTTTATAGCGCCATCTTCCCCTTCACGGCGCTTGCGACCGACATGTTCCACGACAAGTGGGGCATCCCGCTGGTGAGCGAGTCCACGGGCAGCTTTCTGGTGCAGATATTTGGCAACTTCCTGCACATGTTCTCGACTGCGCCGGGAATGACCAGCATCATTATCTTCGCGTCGATGGTCTTCGCGCCCTTCGCCGGCGACTTGATTGATCGCATCGGCAAGCGGGCTACGCTGATGGTGGTGGGCTCGCTAATGCTGATTCCCGCGCACCTGATCATGGGCATCACGCACTTGAATCCAGTGCCCAGCATGATTGTGCTGGGCGCGGCCTTCGTGCTGGTTCCTGCAGCCATGTGGCCATCGGTTCCGCTGGTGGTAGAGGAGAAGCGCGTGGGCACGGCCTTCGGCCTGATGACGGCCATCCAGAACCTAGGGCTGGGGCTTTTCCCGCTGCTGAATGGCAAGCTGCGCGATGTGACCGGAACCTACACCGCGACGCAGATCATGTTCGCGTGTCTCGGCGTAGCGGGGCTCATCTTTGCCTTCCTCTTGTTGCGGTCGGATCGGCGGCATGGCGGCAAGCTGGAGCAGGGAAAGACCAAAGAGACGGATTTGCCCAGAATCGAAGAGGCGATGGAGCAGCGCTAGTCGCGTTTCGTTCTGCGGCGCAGAAGAGAACGCGTAAACCTGCCGCAAGTTGCGACGGCGCGGGCGGGTGACAGGCGAATGCCAGAAGCTAACGGCCAGGTGCTTTCTATTTAATCCGCGCGCAGCCAGTATTCGGTTCGGCCCAGCAAGGGAAGGCCAATGTAGCCGCGCACGCGGAGTTTTCTGCCGCCGTCCTCGAGCCGGAGCGAGGCGCTATAGACTTTGCCGTTTTCCGGATCAAGCACCTGCCCGCCATCCCACCGATCGCTGTCCAAATGAAATCCCCACAGAATCTCGAGCCCGACGAGCGGCTGATCCTTCTTTGCGCCGCTGCAAAGGTTACACGTGGGATGTGGAGTGGGCGGATTGAGTAGCGTCACGATGGTTCCGGTGAGGGTTCCGTTTTGCTCGCGGATTTCGACGATCGATTTCGCTTTTCCTGTGTGGTCGTCGATGGTTTTCCATCGGCCGACCGGTGAGGTGAGCGATGGCGTAGACGCGCCGGCAGCCTGGGCCAGCGCCGGATGGACAGAGCCGGCGGGCACGGCGAGAACGAAAAGCAGAGCCGGAACTGAGGCGATGCGAAGCAAGGGGAAGGGCATAGTCTCGAAATGCGTACGAATGATTAGACTCACGAGGCGTGCAGGGGTTTTGGAGATGTCTACCCCGCCTGCTTGAGGCTCTCCTCAAAGGAGGCGGGCAATTTAGCGGGATCGATCGCGTCGAGGCCTTCGGCGTGGGCGGCCTCAAGCAGCGAGGCGGAGGCGGAGACGAAGGAGATGCGTGTGCCGGGAAACATGTCGCGCGCGACCAGTGCTGCGCCCAGTTGCAGAGCCTCTGGCCAGCGCAGCACGGTGCGGTCGAGCAGTTGCCGGGTGGCCTCAAGGACGCCGGGATTCAAGGGCTGCTGCACCATGCGCGCAGCTTCAACGCGCAGCAGCTCGAAGGCGGTGACGGCGGCCTCGGGTGCGATGTTACCGGCGCGCTCGCGTCGGCGAATGGCGGCGTAGACCTCGAGCGGTGTAGCGGCCGAGATCAATTTGCGATTGTCCTCGACGTTCTCCATCAGCCGGATGAGGGCTTCAGTGCCGGGCTCGCGTACAAACAGCCTGGCGAAGGCCGTAGCCTCAAGGAAGAAGAAACTCACTCCATCCCCCGATCTGCCTCGATGGTGACGCCGACGGGTTCGCCCTGCATGTCGATGGGCTGAAAGCGCTGCGCTTCGTCGGGAATTCCCGCCTCGGCGCGATTGAGCCGGATAGTGGTAGTGGGATAGGCGGGGGTTTTGGGGTTGGCGATCTTGCTGGTCAGCACCACGCCACGCTGAATGGCCTCGGCCAGCACCGCCTGCCGGGATTCAGGATGCTGGTTCCAACGGAAGGCCTTGCGCGGCAGGAAGGAATCGCGGAACCACTTGAGGGCAATAAAAGCGTGGCCGCCGCGCTCGGCTTCAGCCAGCGCCGCGCAAAGCTCTTTGATACGCACATCCATATCGGCGGGAAGCGTAGATTCCTGCTCTTCGTCTTCCTCATCGGAGTCGAGTGCAGGGGCGCGCTGCGCGCGGACAGCTCGTGGAGCGGGCTCTGCGCCTTCGATGCGCTCGAAGTAGATGCGCACCTCGTCGAACTCCGGCGACCATGTGTTGACCGAAGCGTCGCGGCGCTTGCTGCGGCCGTTTTCGCTGCACAGCTCCACGATGGCCTGGTAGCCGGCGGGGGCCAGAAAGCGCAGAACGCGCATCAGGCCTGGATCCTGGGTGAACGCGAGCTCGTTCAGAGCCTCTTCAATAATCTCTTCGGCGGCGGGGATGCTGAGATTGTCATTCTCAGCCTGATTTAACAAACTCCGATTGGATTTCATCTCCTTCTCTCCCTATCCTGCCTTCATCCGCACAGCCAGCACGTTCTCCGGCCGGCGAATCCGGCTCGGAGCCGCGCACGCGACTTCAGGCAGCAAACTTCAATTTATGTCTTTGGCAACCAGTTCTCTGGAGTTAAGAAGACGGGCCTTGGCTCGTCCGATTCTTCAAAATAAGACTTGATGATCACCGCTGCATTGGCCGGTTCTCTTTACAGATGCTTGTAGCCAGCCGGGAAATAAAAGGAGTTAATGTGAAACGCTGAAGTTACAGATAGTGATCAATCCTATGTGCCGGCCATCAGTCGATGTTGAGCGATTGTGGGCCAGCTATCCTGATATGTGAGACGATTCTAACGCAAAAGAATGACTTATGCGCCTGAAATCGAAGAAATCTTCGCGTCTGGGAGGAGACTAAGACATTCTCCTGTACTTCTTGGCCCGGGACGCAGAGGGTGCCCCGCCGTGCCCTTGTTACAAAACCGATTTTTGAAACACGGTCTTGCCAGTGCGGGTCTGGAGACTCGCACGACAGCCGGTCTGGAGACCGGCGCTATGGTTCACGGCGACGCGCGAAGAATGCAGGTTAATTGAAGTAGGCGCGATTCTTTTCGGCGAAGTCCGCTTTATCGGTAGGCAGCTCTTCGAGCGCGAAGATGGCGTTCTGCGCGCAGATGGAGGCGCAGTTGCCGCAGTCGATGCACTCATCGGGATTGATAAAGACCTGGGAGACGGTGGCTGCGGCAGGATCGCTCTCCGCAGGGGCGATAGCGGCAGTGGAACACTCCGCAACACAGACAAAATCCTTAGTGCAAGCATCGGTGACGACAAAAGCCATGGAAGATTTGCTCCTTGATCGGTGACGCGTTCTCGAAATTGCGCCGTCCTCTTGAGGCTAGCTTTGGTGACCCCAGTCTCACCGTGATCCCAGTCACGAAGCTGTCGCCAGAAAGGGGGGAATCTGTTCGGTAACGGCACAAAAGGCAAATGCCAGTCCGATTTAACCCGCCATTGACGCTTCAATCGCGCGGGTCCGTCAACATGGAGTCATGCTCCTGTTCAAGCGTCCCCCATTCCTGGCGCAAGTGTTCTCTTGCTGGAACTGGAAGTGTGCGT
>Ga0326727_10012374_pt1 | contig 19458 bp, 14 predicted proteins | sample MB2enrmetagenome_FD_207643 | JGI IMG/M metagenome (GOLD analysis project Ga0326727, IMG submission 207643) | Lab enriched peat soil microbial communities from McLean, Ithaca, NY, United States - MB29MY | ecosystem: Environmental > Terrestrial > Soil > Wetlands > Peat | place: USA: New York...
CCGTTGTCTTGGATAGCGCGGAATGGTACTCTAACCCAGTCGAGCGGGAGTAGTTCAGCGGTAGAACGCCAGCTTCCCAAGCTGGATGTCACGGGTTCGATCCCCGTCTCCCGCTCCATCGTTCCAGTCAGTTAGCGATGGGGCCTTCTTGGTTGTGTGCTAATTTGTGTTCAGAACCCCGGAGGTTTCACTGTATCCGCCCGCTGATTGGTTCCGGAGTACTGCCCATCACGTCGTCGGCCACGGCGTTCACAAGCTTGCGCACGCTCTCTGGAATGGCTTGCGTGTACACGTTCATTGTTGTCCCGATATCGGTGTGTCTCAGATGGGCCTGCACATCTTTCGCGTTTCCTTGGCCTTGGGCGTTTGTTGCGAATGTGCGCCGTAGAACCTGAAAGTTTACAGGCACGGTGATCCCTATAGCTTTTGTTGTGGGCTTAACTCTACGGCGCAACCAATTTTCCGGACGCATCGGCGTGCCTTTCTCGCTCGGGAACATCAAGGCATCTGGAGAGGCACCCGCGTGTTGTTCTCTCCATATTTGGAGCAACGGGACCAAGAGATTCGGGACGGTCACCGGTGCCTTGCTACCCTTCGTCTTCGCCTTCCCTGGTCTCAAGCTACCCCGCCAAGCTGTTCCTTCGATCTGGAAGTGGTCGCCGCGCCAAGATGACCATTGAAGGCCGAATATCTCGCCGGGTCGCATGGCACAGAAAGCGGCGATCATCGCCATAAGGCGGTCACGAAAGGGAAGGGATTCGAGCATCTCGCGTGCTTGCAATTTTGGCAGTACAGGTTTTTCCGATTCCCGCGTCTCCGGGTTCACCAACTTTCGGGCCGGGTTCTTGCCGATTAGGTCCGCCTCAAGAGCTTCCTCAAGAACCGCTTTTAGCATCGTGCGGCAATGGTCAACTACTGTGAACGAGAAGCCCTCTTCTGCCAGACCATTCAGAAAGACTTGGCAATGGAATTTGTCAATTTCGCAAAGTGCTTGACTCCCGAGCTTCGGCAGTATGTGCCGATCCAGATGATAAAGATTAGTTTCCCGCGTAGAACTCGCCCACTGAGCCTGACGCATGGGCAGGAATCTCTCGCGTACAAACCACACAAGGGTCTGTGCGCTTGGCTTCGGCTGTGCTTTCGTGACGCTGGTAATGATCTTGCGGAGTTTGTCTGCCGCCTCGAACTTTCGCATCTTCGATTTTTCGCCAAGCTGCACGCCGACATGGACACGAGTCTCCTTGCCTGACTCGTTGATCAAGTAGCGGTAATAGTGGCCGTACCAGCGTTTCACACGGCTACCACGTTCCTCAACCCAACCGTCCTGATGGCGAATGCGCATTTGTCTTCTCCACAGTTTGGAATTTGTTGTCACTATATACCCCTTTCTTCTGTGGAAACCAAGTGCTCACTGATGAACCGAGTGACATCCTCCCGACGAAAACGCAATACCGCGCGCCGCCCGCCAAAGCGCACAACCGGAATTCGCGGGTTACGCCTTGTTGCGTGATCACGGACCCAAGCTTTTGATACAGCCAGCATTGACGCTACGTCGTTCAGGGTGAGCAGTGGTGCCACGGTAGCTTGGTTAACGAGTTGTGGCCTCCCTAGAATCATCCTTGCCGGTGTCGCCTGGCTCGCGTTCTGGACTGATTTTTTACCGAGTGACTCTGCACCCATCACTGCCTTCCCTCGTGAAACTATCGTCGATTCTGCCGGTCAAAATCCGAAGCCCAAACCTATGCCCATACCCATCCCCAGATCCTGCCCTGGCTCTTGTGACCTGGCAGCGTCCTGATGCTGCATTGGTGCAATCGCGTGTTCTGGCTTATGTGCGCTCTGGTGCGTGGCATCGTGACCAAGAGCCTGCGGCAGCTTTTGGCGGTCGTTTGTGAAAATCTGTGCGTCCCACTGTCCACGCGAAACCGAGACATACGCCATGCGGCTATTGAGTAAGTCTTTCGCCACAAGCTCCGTATCCACATGGACAAGAACGCGGTAAGCTGTTTGTCCCTGGCTGGAATAGCTGGTGACGGCGTAGCCGTGGTCGAGATGCGGATGACGCTGAGGCGCGTGGTCCATGCTGCGCCCGTTATCGAGCTTCAGCCGCATTGTTCCGTCGGGCGCGATGTTTTCCACTGTAGCCAGTTCACGGTTTGCGATCTTTAATTCATGATTGGGCGCGGTGAACTGGATGCGGTCTCCAACCGAAAATGTTTTCCCCTGCTCGCGATACACCGAGACGCCCATCTGGCGGCGCGGGTCGTAGGTCGTTTCACTCCCATCCACGCGTAGCACCGTGAGCCGATTGTTTTGCGCGTCGATGCTCTTGACGTGCGTGTATTCGCCCTTCTGAATGCCAGTCTCTCGCGAACTGCGCGAGTAGCGCAGAATATCGTCTACTTGGTATTGCTGCGCCCAAGAACGATCTGCGCCGGTCATTTCCTGACGCGGCACAAGCGTTTGGACGGAGTGCTCGTCCTTGCTCACGATGCCGCGCGATTGCAACTCCGCATGGATGCGCTGATTGATTTCCGAGCGTGACAGATTGTCCGGCGACACCACCAACGTACTTCCCGGCGACTTGGCATATTCGCGCGCAATGGCCGTGATGCGCTCCTCGTGCTCTTTCACTTCATGTACGCGGCCCTGCCGGTTAAGGTTGTCGACGGCCGCACCAACCTGGCCACGCGCCAATTGCTCGACAGCCTGCTTTAGTTCGGGGTCCTTCTGCCGCACGATCTCTTCGAGTCTCACCGTTCGCATTCCCGCTTCCTGAAGCTGCGCGAAAGGCCGGCCTGCTTCGACCGCTTCATGTTGCCGTGTGTCGCCTACTAGCAAGACCCGGTCTCTCGCATGAAGCCGTTCCATGAACTCGTGCATCTGGCGCGTCGAGGCGAGCGAAGACTCGTCGAGCACATAGAACCTCTTGTGACCTGTGCCCGGCTGCTCTCCCCGCGCAAGATGGCGTTGCAGAGTCGAGGTCTCTATGCCGGCCTCGGACAGCTTCTGCGCAGCGCGTGAGGTGGGAGCAAAACCTTCGACCCTGTAGCCTTCGGCCTCCGCTCCTTCCCGGATCACCGCCAATGTCGTTGTCTTGCCCGAACCAGCGACTCCATCGAAGCCGACAATCTTCTCGCGGCTCACAAAGATGTCATCGACCAGCTCGCGCTGCGCCCGACTCAACTCCGTATGGCGGTCCTCGATTGCAATCCGCAACGGGGGCGCAACCAGCATCGGATCGTTGTAGGTGCGCTGATTACCGCTCTGCATGCGTCCGATGATCTCTTGCTCCATGCGGACCATCTCGGCAGTCGTATAGAGGGGCGCAGCACGTCCTTCAACAGGGCCTATAACAACGAACTCTCCGCGCTGGACGCGCTGCGCAAATTCATGCCGCACCTGCTCATAGGTTGCTTGCGCCATGCTACGGCTGATCGCCGCCTGCAAAATGCTTCGCTCATCCTGTACGGCGGAGCGCTCGAAAACATGATTGCGGGCATAGGTGACGGCTTGCTGTTCAGTCTTGTCTGAGTGGGGTGTGTGAAGCTGTGCATGTTCGCGTGCCAAGGCCACTACGCAATCCGCCTGATGGCCGTGCTGTGCGGCCAGTTCGCGGTGCCGCTGTAACACTTCTTCCGGGGAGCGAATCTCCTTGCTGTCCCGCGTGCGATGAGCAGCAACCTGAGCCGCACCCGCGCCTTCTCTTCCAATCTCGTGCAAGTGATTCTTGATCTGTTCTCGTCTTGGACTGGACGCATCGAGATACTTCTGCGTGTAGCCTTTGATTTCCGGCTGTCCGTACTTGCCTCGCTCGATTTCATAGCCTAACCCTTGTAGCCGCATGGCAAGCTCGGAACGATACACGCTGGTCGCATACTGCTGCGATTGGAAAAGGCTTCGCTCCTGCAGCGCCCGCGCCTGGCCGTTCTCGCGCTCGGTCAGATTGAAAATGACGGCATGAGTATGAAGTTGCGGCGCAGCATAGCCATCCACCGGACGGGCAGTGTCGTGCTCGAAGGTGGCGGCAATGAATCTCGCCGTCGTTTCTGGCGCGTGGATATTGCCGATACGCGCTTGCGTATACCGCTCCAATTCGCCAAGCGCGACGCGAACACTTTCGCGGTGCGCCACACGCACCCGCTCATCGGCGCCGACAAGCGCGGTGAGAGAGACGGATTTCGGCGCGGAGAATGTCGCATCCCACCCGGCACGATGTTCGACGCTGGTGATCTCCTTGCCGTACTCGTTGTCGTAGGTCTTTGCAGGCTGGTGCTTGACCAGTTGCGCGCCGTTTTCAGGATGCTGTCCTTCGCTCAATCGAGCGAAATCCTCGGCACCAACGGAATCTCGCAGTCCCCACTCCTGGGCAAGCCTTCCCTGCCACTCGCTATGCACCTGCGCATCACGGCTCCAGTAGTTTTGCTTCTCCGACATAAACTCGCGCCCGTGGTAGGTCCGCGCCTGCCCTGCCGATAATGCTTTGGAGATGGTCAACATGCGATTCAGCTCTGCACCGAGCGCGGTAATATCTCGCTCTTGTTTTCTGACTTAGACTAACTAAGCCTCGCAAGAGATGCTCTGTTCTATTATTTATTGCTGCATTATTCAAGATTGTCCTCTGTGGAAAACCTATCGTTTATCACTTATCTCTCCTTTACGCTAGTTAGTCGACCTATAATAGCGATCCACATCGGCTACGCGAAAGCACGCTCAACGGCAGTGTTTATCGAGGGTACAAGCAAGGCCAAAATGCTGGACATCGGTATCTATTGGCGTTGCTCATTGGAAGCGGGAAAGAATGTCATTGCGGAGGCTAAGTCGAGGCATACAGACAGAACATATCTAACCGGGCGGAAAGGAGAGTCGGAGGCAAGTTATACCATCTTATCAAGCAAACCGACCTGCGCTTTACGCGTGCACTTGGCAGTCTTCAAGGTCGCTATTTGGTGACGTGCAAATAGAACACACAAGTGCCGCCAAGTTGGATCGGGCCTCTTGCGAGTGGAGCGCCGATTAACTCACCCGATCACTGCGATCTGTACCGGATGGTCGGCTTCTTATCCCTGGTCCTTTGTCTCAGTCATCCCGGCTAGTTGGTCTGCCTTTGACGGGCTTCTTCGGAAGACTGGAAGGTGGTGTCTTCCCCTCTGGTTGCGGAGCCGAATCCGCCGGCTGAACTGCTACTGAGAGTGGCGAGATAATCGCCGTATCCCGTGTACCATCGCGGGCGGATTCCACCTGCTGAAAGGGGGCGAGTTGCTTCAACACTGCGGTGGACTCGGCAGTCCATTTGGCCCAGGTTGGCAGGAGCTTTTGGGCCAACTAGAAGTGGTTATTTTGCCAACACAATTGCCCACAGATGCCGTATCGATCTGCCTTCCAATTCCGCTGGAAATCCGAAGACGATAGCAACGTCTGCGAGTGTCGTAAAGGCCCCAATTTGATGCCCGCCAAGTTGTCCTTACAGCGCGAGCACCGGCACAATTGAACCCAGGATTGCAGCCAAGCTTTACGTCCCGTTGCCGGGCCATATGCGATCAATTATCGGCGTTGCGTTTCCGGCTTGGAGCCGTCTTGAACAGCCACTCTACACGGGTGTCGAATCGGGTGGTTTTGCCTCTTGAAAAGCAAGCGGATATTACCCCTGACGCAGCGGCAATACCCTCCGATACCAAGTCACAAACAGGGCTGCCGGAAAGCTGAAGAGCGCGGCCAAAGTGGTTACAATCCACCGCCTCGAACGCCGAGGAAAGCCAAGGGGAAACGTGGCTCTTTCGCCGGTGTATGAGCACCGGAATTGGCGCGCAATATCACCAGAAACTCGTCAGGCTTTCTGTTGCTTGATCGACTCGTCATACGCGACAATTTTGCGCAGACCATTACCTGTTCGTGCACGTCGGCAAGGCATACTTTTGTTACGTCGGGCGGGTGCTAATTAGTTCTTCTCGGGACTCGCATTTGCCGCCTTGAAAAGTTTGCCCCGCTGGGGCAGAGAGAGACATTCCGAACATAGCGGGAGGGCGTTTTACGGGCGCGGACGCGGCCTGTCAACGCTCCGGAGCGAAGCGCAGCCGAAGGCGTCCCGCGTTCTTTGCGGGACGGAGCTTGACGGGTCGTGATCCGCGCCCGTACCCTCTTCCCGCTTCGGAATGGCTCGGTTCCTGTCGCCGCGAAGTCTGCTGCTGACGCGCTGCCGGTTCGTTTTTGTGAGTGTTTCTCGGCTTGCGAGATTGCCGCACGCCGTTCACAGTCACCAAAACTGCCCATTGTCCTGGTGTATTCCATCGCGAACTTTGCTCGGAGTTTGCCGCGAGAGTAGCCCTTCGGGCCTCAGTCCACTACCGGACAGACGCCAAACAAAGCCCGGACGCACACCAGACAGCACCGCACGCGGCGGCAACGGCCCCGATTCCGCATCTACGCGCAACCCTCGACAGATCAACACGTTTACGCGCAGAGCGCCCTACAGCGCCCGGCGGGAACCCATTAGTTCCCGCCGTCCTGCAACTGCTTTGTTTTCTGTGGTAACCAATAAGCTCCCAAAGGTAGCTGTGCAGCTCCCAATCGGGGATGACGTGTCACCCCCTCCACCCGGTGCCAAAGGCACCGCAGGGTTTGAACTCACTCGGCAGGGCACTTTGGACAGGCAGCACACCCGAATCCGGCTCTCCGCCGGACCTAAACCCTCAAGCCTTGGGACACGGATTACACCCCGGATTCGGCACCACATCCGGCAGCCAATCGGGCCAGGACCAGGGCGCGGATCGGGAGCGGAAAGCGCGGCCCATCGAACCGGGATTAGGTCATGAATCGGTCTGCGAATCGAGGTCGCTTGGGACGGCAATTGGACGGGGCAAAGCGCGGCGCGGCTGGAAGAAAACACCCGCCGGCGAATCCTTGAATTGTGTCGGTCAACCGTCCTCGCACAAACGGCTACTTAGAAGCCCTGATGAGACTAGGGTCGACGTAAACGAAATGGATCATCCCCCCCTGATCGGCAAATTGAAGCTCCGCTCTCCCCTCGCTGTCGTACTCATTTAGCAGAACTGGTTTGCCAACCGCCTCGGATATGGCCCGCTGGTCCTCCGGCGGCAGATCGTCTAGGAACCCCGGCGGTAGTTTCGTTAGCACCACGGTATCACCCGGTCTTGGTTTGTTTTGTGAATTCATCGGCTGTCATTCACTTTATGCTAAGAAGTGGTCTCATTTCTCTGAACATCTACAACCAATGTGTTTGGGTTTCATGCCAAGGGCTTGTGTTGCAATCCTTTTGGCATCTTTACTAGCGTCCGAACAGTTGGAAGCTGTTGCAGTGCCAAAGGCAAATCGGGGCAGCCCCGGTTTGATATTTCCAGGCATGGTGTCATCTGCATCGGCTCGGCAGGTGCAGGTACAGCCGCGTTTTGGGCAATCCGGCTTAGGTATCGATCTGGCCCCGGACTCATATGCAGCTTCATTGGAATTCGCCCAATCTCCTCCTCCCCCAGGGCTGCCAAGGTAAATGATCAAGATGCAGACTGCTGGGTTCGCTGCGCAAAACCCCACTGGTCCCCACCCAGGCCCGGTAGTTGGCGGACCCGGCTCAGGCCCCGGAGCCGGCGGCTGCGGTGTGGGTGCCGGGGCCGGTGCAGACGACAGTCCCATTGGATCTCTCAAGTTAGTAGGATCATTCTCCACGTAACTGTAGAAATCGGGACCCGCCGCAAACCCCAGCGGATCTTCGGCAAGAAAACGTCCGCCCGTGGGATCGTAATAACGCGCCCGATAATAGTAGAGGCCGGTTTCCGAGTCGAACTCTCGTGCCGCGTACTGGGTTGGATTGGTGACTGTTCCAGTTGAGGACGTCAGCTTGCCGAAAGAATCGTAGCTGTACGTGTTGGCGAGCGATCCAGCCAAGTTGCTCAACGAGGAAACGGAACCAAGTCCGTCCTGCTGGTAGTAGCTATTTGTTCCAGACCGAAGTTCAGCGAAGGGTTGGTCTATCCCTGGCCCTTGGGTGTAGCGCGCCAGAATGCTAGCGTTGCCATCCATTTCCTCAATGAGGTTATCCCCGTCGTGGAGGTAGTTCGTCGTGCCGAGCAGCCCCGACTTCTGGATTCTTCTGCCGAAGGGATCGTAGCGGAAGGTCGTGGTGCCGACGCCAGGGTTGACGACCTGTGTCAGCCGGTTTTCGAAGTCCCAGGTGAAGGTGCGGCCTTGTGCGTCGGAGAGGGTATTGCCGTTTGCGTCTAATGCTGACCCTACCACGGTTTTTCTCCACCACGTCTCGCTATCCTGATGCGTTTCCGGCCACTTAGCCCACGTTGCCCCTACTGCGATTGTGCGATTTCTGGAAAAAATCCCCTGATGCGGTTTTTTGCCCTGAGCCGCGTTCGCGCCCTGATGCGTTTCGAGCGCAGCCACCGCAACCCCGGCGGCTAAGGAAAAAATCTCCTCACCACTCGCGAGAGCAGGGATTCGTTCTTCGGCTGCGGGAAGCATCACTGCTGATTGTAGTCAGCAAGGCACGTGCAAAGAAGTGACTTTGGGGACTCAGGGGCAGGTACTTCAGGCCAGTTTTCGGGCACTCTGGAAAAACCTGTCAAGAGCTTTGTTGAGATTTTGTTCCGTTGCAAAAATACGTTGTCACAACGTATTCGGGGCGGGTGCTGCCTAGTCCTCTTCTTCGCCCTCGGCTTCGAGCACTGCCAGCAGTGCGGCCTTCTGCTCGTCGTCGCCCTGGCCGTTGTCATCGTTTGTGACTGCCGATGGTTTGTGCTGCAGCTTGGCGCCGGGATGCGTGGCCGCGTGGATTTGTTGTAGCTTGCGGATCGCCACGTGCGTGTAGATTTCCGTAGTCGAGAGTTCGGCGTGCCCGAGCATCTGCTGGATGTAGCGGAGATTCGCGCCGCCTTCCAGCATCAACGTGGCCATGGTGTGGCGGAACGTGTGGCAGGAACCGGATTTTCCAAGGTTCGCCTGCGCGATATACTCCCGCGCTAGGTTGCTCATTGCGTCGGGATGAAACGGCTCTCCGTACTGCGTCAGGAACAACGTCGCGTCGTCCGGCTCTAGCGCTAACTGCGGGCGAGCTTCGCGCAGATATTTTTCTACCCAGGCTAGTGCCCGCTCGCCGATCGGAATCATGCGGTCCTTCTTGCCCTTGCCCTGGCGGATGGTCAGCGTGGCCCGTTCCCGGTCCACGTCGTACAGCTTGAGCCGGATCAGTTCCGTTCGCCGCACGCCGGTTGAGTAAAACGTTTCCAGCATCGCGCGATCGCGCAAGCCTACTGGTGTCTTGATGTCGGGCACAACCATGACGCGCTCCACTTCATCGGCGGAGAGGATCGTTTTCGGAATGCGCTTTTCCATGCGCGGCAGGTCGAGATCGGAAGCCGGGTTGTGCAGGATGTGATTGTTCCGCACCAGCCAGCGAAACCAGCGGCGCACCGGCGTCAGCCGCGAGTGTTGCGTGCGGAACGTGAGCGGCTGGCCATTCCCCTTCCGGTAGTAGTAGAGATAACGCTGGTAGCTTTCGAGGATGGGGCGCGTCACTTCCATCGGGTGCTGCATCCCGCGCTGCTCGGCCCAGCGGATAAAGTCGGCGATGGACCAACGCGCGTGATCGGCAGTGTCCTCCGAGTAGTTGTTGATCAGCAGCCATTCCAGGTGTGCTTCCATCAAGCGGCCTAGCGGCGAGTGCGGCTCCAGGTGCGGATGACGACGTTTGCTGACGCGGGCCATCACTTCATCCCCGCGCGTCTCGCCAGACCGTGGCCGTTCGGTTTGCCTTCGGCTACGATTGCATTCTGCGGGACGCCTGCGGCCTCGGACCCCCTATATGCGTTTCCGCGAAGCCGCGAAGTTGAGGCCGAAACCCGCGTCAACGCTGGCGATTCGTCGTGTTTTTCGGGACCGCGAAGTGGCCGCACCCCACCCGCGAAGTCGTCATTTACCCCCGCGAAGTTCGACTCCGACCCCGCGAAGTTAGCGCTATGATTCGCTTCCTCTTCTGAGGTCGGCAGTTGATAGACCACCATCTGGCCCTGGTTGCCGCCGCGCCGCACGACAAGGTACTCCATCTCTTCGAGGCGCTTCAGATGTTGCCGTAACTGCGTGTCGCCCCACTTGGTGTACTCGCGCACTGTGCGCCGCGTGAAACGGTACTCGCTCGTCGCGATTTCGGAGCGCTCACACTCGGACTTCACCATGTCGGTGATCAGCAAGAGCAGATTGCGGGTCTGCGGGCGCAGTTCGTCGAGCGAGGGCTTGAGTCCCACCTGGTCGGCGAGCGCCTGCGCCAGTTTCACGTCCGCTTCGCTAGCCTCGATGTATTCCAGCGTCTCGCCGTCATCGGGGATCGTTTTGATTTCCCGTTGGTGCTGGTGCAACAGCGCGATGGCGTCGATCAGCGTTAAAAATTTGTTGTGGTCGCGCCGCGCCCGCGTCATGGTGTCGGGAAACTCGCCTACGTCGTGATTGTTCACCACAGCGATGGGCCTTAAGAGGCGCTGCGCGTTGCGATGCAGGTTGATGAGCTTCGCCCGCTTGCGCCGAACCAGATGGCCTTCGATGGTCCGCGCCTCCCGCTGCCGCTGGTGGATCGCCCGCGTCTGCTCCCGGTCCTCGTTCACCGTCAGCGCAATGGCGCGATTCATCAGTTCCTCGTCCACATCCTGTGCCGTGGTGGTCAGGAACAACATCACCGGGCCTTCGACTTCGTAATCGTGCGTCACCAGCTTCCCGCTTACCGGGTCTTTGCCCGTGCTGGCGATTTTCAGCACGCCTTCCGACTGCAACAGCTTCAACGGATACGAAGCGCGGTCGGCTCCCTGTTGTTCGCTGATGGCAAGGATTTTGTGTTTCAGATTCTTCTGGCCCATGTAGAACAGCGCCTGCCCGGTCATCGCCGTATAGCTCTCCCGCTGTTCTTCCGGCACGAAGTCGAGCACCGCTTCCATCAGCGAACTCTTGCCCGCCGAAGATGCCGACTGCACCACAATCGCCAGCGGCTTTTCCAAGAGGCGCGACACCGCGGCCAGATACGCAATGCGCTTGTTGGTCTCTTCGCCCACGACACCGCACTGCGCGAAGTCGGCGAGCACTCTCTCTAACAGGCGCGGATCGCGCAGCAGTTCCAGCGCGGCCGATTTCTCCTCGACCGTCATCTCGAGTTTTTCGTCCTTTGGTGTCAGCGTCTTTTCCAGCCACTCGCGTTGCAGGTTTTCCAGCTCCAGGATCAGCCGCGCCAAGTCGCGCTCTATGCTCTCTTCCTTATGGCCGAGTTCTTTCGCTGCCTGTTTGGCAAACAGCGAGCGCGGACGCGCGCCGTACAGATCGAACCGGTCCACGTGCAAGCGGGTTTCTCCTCGCGTGCTGGTGCTCGTGACCATCACGTTCACGTGCAGCACACCGGGAGCCGTGTTCTTTCCGAGGTCCACGATGCGGTAGCGCCGCTCTCCCATCGTCACGTACACCGTCTCGCCCGAGACTTCGACGCGCACATCGCGGACGGGCACCACGGTCCCAGTCGGGAGCGGCGCTATCGGCAGTGGTGCGACTAAAGAAGAAACGGGTTCCTCACTCACTGTGGTTGGGATTGGTTCAGAGATTTTTTCTTTAGCTGCCGTGGTTGGTTCTTCAGCTTTAGCAGCTAAGGGAGGAACGGACTCGGGCGTTTTTTCTTCCGCCGGCGTCGTCACTGGCTCCAGGATTTCTTCTTTGGCTGCGGGTTTGATGGTTTCCTCCTCGGTCTGCGGTTGCGGCTTCACTGGCTGCGGTTGGATCACCGCCACGGTGGGCCGTTGGCCCTTGCCCAGCCATGCCGCACGCTTCAGATACATGCCCAGCCAGTGCGCAGCAGGCTGCTGCTTCAGGGCGAACTCGTTGGCGTCCTGGCCGCGCGGAAACTGCACGCGGAAACACTCGATGCCCATCCCCATCAGTTCTTCGGCGTGTTTCAGTGCGGCACGTTCGCCCGCGTCGTCGCGGTCGTAGGCGATGTAAATTCTCTTCGTGCCGTGCTTCCGAAACGCCGCTTTGATCTCGTCAGTAAATCCATTCACGCCGTAGCTGGTGGTCACATGGTGATAGCCCGCGCACCAGAACGTCAGCGCATCGATCAGCGCTTCGCAGAGAATGATTTCTTTCGCAGCGATCAGCGCTGCTTCGTTCCACACTCCGCGATGCGGACCTGGCAGGTACAGGTGTTCGGAAGTGTCCTCGCGCAACAGGTGGCGCGGCGCGATTTTGCGCCCGTACATCTGCACCACTTCGTCGTTCAGGTTGAAGATCGGAATCACAATGGAACCGCGCAAGTGTTCGCGTCCGTTCTCGCGCAACACGCCGAGTTGCTGCAACCGTCCGCGCTGCTCTCGGCCAGTGCTGCGGTTCTTCTCGGGCATTCGGTAACCCAACGTGCGATTGGCGAAGCCCAAGCGGAAGTGCTCTGCCATCTCTGCCGATTCGAGGCCGCGTTTCACGAGATACTGCTGCGCCTCGGGCGCGTTCTTCAGTGTCTCGTGATAGTGGTTCACCACCGCTTCCAGCAATCGCTTGTCGTTGGCCGTATGCTCGATAAGCGGCGGCAGTTTCACCGTCGTGGATTTTCGCGGCGGCGGTTCCGTGCCTCTGGCCTTGGCCGTAGAAGGAAAGTAGTCGCGCTTCAGCATCTCCACCGCGTGATTGAAGCTCACGCCTTCGGCACGCATCACCCACAAGATCACGTCGCCACCTTCACCGCAGGCGCCCTTGCAGTGCCAGACGTTCTTTACCGGATCGATGTTGAGACTGGGATTGGTGTCTTTGTGGAAGGGGCAGAGGCCGATCAGTTCCTTGCCACTGTGCCGTAACTGGATGCCGCGCGCCTCGGCTAACCGCTGTACCGAGATTTCTCGCTTGATCCGCTCCTTCACTTCTGGCGGAACATACGGCATCGGATCGGCTCCTTCTCCCGTTTCCCGGGTTCCTCAGAAAAATCTGTCAAGAGGATTGTGTATTTTTTGTGATCTCTAAAACTGTTCGCGAGTATATACGCATTACGTTTATACTGGCAACGTAATTCAGGAGGTTCTGAAAGTGGACTTTACAATCGCCTCTGAGATGCCAGCCAAGAAACCAGCACAGACCGCCTTCGGCAAGCGCCTGGTTGCGCTCCGGCAAGCACGTGGCCTGACACAGATCGAGCTCGCCAAGGTGGCGGATACAACCCAGCGCGCGATCTCCTATTACGAAACGGAAGCGGAGTTCCCAACCGCTGCGGCACTCATTCCCCTGGCCCGTGCACTTGGGGTTACGACCGATGAACTGCTCGGCGCGAAACCGGCGAAACTCGATCAGGGCAACCCGCAGCATCGGCGCCTTTGGAAGAGATTTCAACGGATGGCGTCACTGCCGGAACGCGATCAGCGCGCGGTCATTCGCCTGATTAACTCGCTCGTGGCTTCGAGCGGCAACGGACAGTCGCGCGGCAGCGCGCATCCGTAGATTGGTAAACTATTCCTGATGGCACCCGCGAACGAAAAACAGCAGGCGCACCAGCTCCTCGATCAGCTCGATGCTGGCCAGCTCGCCGCCGTCGTTCACCTGCTCCAGGTGATGACCGGCCCGCTGTCGCGAGCGCTGGCTTCTGCGCCCGTGGAAGAGGAAGAGATCACGTCTGAGACGGCTGCCGCGCTCGACCGCTCTCGTGCTTCACTCGCTCGCGGAGAAGGCATTCCTCACGAAGACATCCTGCGCGAGTTCGGCCTGGGTAAATGACAGAGCCGCCAGCGCCCGAACGGATCGCCGTCATCTGGTCGCCCGAGGCCCGCGCCGATGTGCGCGCCATCGACCGCGAAACCGCCCTACAGATTCTTCACTGCGTGGATCGCTACCTGGCCAACCACACCGGCGACGTGAAGAAACTCAAACCGCCGTTCACCGGCTTCCGCCTTCGCTGCGGCGACTACCGCGTGTTCTTCGATCAGCGGGACGAGAACACCATCAACGTTACCGCCGTTCGCAATCGCCGCGAAGCCTACCGCTGACCTGTGCCAACGGCAGACTTGAATGCGGACTCGGAACTATTTCCCGAGGTCGTCTTGGATAGCCTTGCGCTGCTTCGCCGCCTTGTTCTTCTCTTCGGCGGTCGGCTTCTTCGGTGTTTTGAGAACGTGTTCTTGCGGACGTTCACTCTTTTTGGTGTCTAACAACTGCTCGGCTAACTCGTCATTCTGGTTCGGCTTCATAAAGCGTTTTTTCCTTGAGGCTAGTTGCCCTTCTCACTAATACTGAACGGCTGCCGAAACCCAGATTATCTTTCAACTTTTTCTTGGGGCTTGGCTCCCAGATGATTCCCGCAGTCTGCAACTGCTGGCGCTCCGACCCCCATTCTTCCATCCCATTTTTTCCTAGCTGGAAGCAACACAGGAGCGGAGAGGGAGGTTAGTCAAGGCCGCGCTTTTTGCGCGCCGCGCCAGCGGTCGGAGCGCAGCGCAGAGCCTTGACTGGCCTCTCGCGCTCCGTACAATCCGCAGCGGAAAAATGGGAGATCGCTCGCTGGTGTTGCTGTTGCCGTTGCTTCTGCGGCCTCGAAACCATACTCCGACCAGACGCTTTGCTCCTTCGGCAACGGTCCGCTACGTAAACCGCCGACCCAGTAGAATCAATGTGTTTACGCAATGGACGCCCGCAGCGGTTCTTCCGTTTCCGAATGAAAACGGTCGGGACACGCGGAAAATCTAAGTCGTTGCCACTGAACAAGTTTACGCACGTAAACGCGCCCGCCCCTCCGGTATCCCTGCAGCTCCCTACTTGGGGATGACGTGTCACCCCCTCCTCCCGACGCCGTAGGCGGCGCGCTTTTTGATCCTCCCCGGCAGGGCACCTCGGGCAGGCTGGACACCCCGAATCCGGCTCTATCGGACCTAAATCCTCAGCCTCGGGACACGGATTCCACACCCGATCCGAGGGGAATCGGCCAGCCAAACGCCACATGATCGGGCAGCTAAACGGACCCCGATCAGGGCGCGGATCGGCGACTAGGCCACACCGGAATCAGGAACGGATCGCCCGAGCAAAACGGCAGGGCTGCGCCTCAGATCGGAGCGACCCGACCAAGGCCATCCATTGCCTTCTTGCGACGCCTGAGCGCGCACCGCAAGAGTTCGTCGAGAGCTCCTTCATACTCAAACATATGCTTTAACTCGCCTTCTGGGGTGGCGAAAAACGTTGCCTCGCCGTCCTCGGCGGGCGAATCGCGCCGGATGCCCTGGCGATAGGAGACGACATCTTGGAAGTACACTACGCGCCCTACATCACCGAGATCCAGATTCTCTCCAGCAAAAATGAGTGGTTCCACTCTGGGCATCAGCATCTGATCGTCGACATAGGTAACTGAAAAATAGGCTGCCCCTTGCACCAACCTGCTGGGAGGTACAGGCTCAGCATAACCTTTGAGTTCTCGTTCCTCAAATCGCATCGAGTTGCTCCCGGAAATCTAAAAGACAAAGACCCATCCATACTCTTCGGCTAGCGCTAACAAAGTAGCCCACGAGAGTACCTCAACCGTTTTGCGGCACTGAGACTTAGGTTCATTGCACGAACAACTCATATTGCTGTCGACCCATCTCCATTCGGATTTCCCTTTCCAGCGAACTAGCTTATAGACGATTTGGACCTCGCAGCTCTCCACCCCCCTCGATCCGCACATATCTTCGCACTTTACATATTCGTCAATATTGCAGGGCCTCGTTGAGACGTTTTTCCACGGTGTCCGCGACATCCCCGTCGGGTCCAAGTAGTTCAGGGGCGAGTTCCGTACATAGGCATAGAAGTTCACTCCGCCACTAAACTGGATTGGGTCCTCGCCCGTAAATCTACCAGCGTTCGGATCGTAGTAGCGTGCCCGGTAGAAGAATGAATCCGTTTCTGGATCGAACTCACGCCCTGTGTATTGGAACGGATTGGTGAGTGTGCCGGTGGCGGCTGTCAGTTTGCCGAACGAATCGTACGTATAGGTATTCGCAAGTGTGCCCGCCGAGTTGCTGAGCGATGTGACCGAACCCTGGTCGTCCGTCTCGTAATAGCTTATTGTCGACCCTCGCAATTCAGCCAGCGGCTCGTCGACAAGCGTCCCCTGGCTGTACCTAGCCAGAACACTCCCATTTGGATCTACCTCCTCGATGATATTTGCCCTGGCACCCCTCCCGTCATAGAGGTAGTTGGTGGCGCCGAGAGGTCCCGACTTCTGGATTCTCCTGCCGAACGGGTCATAGCGGAAGGTTGTTGTGCCGCCGTTCGTGCCCGGCACTACGGCCTGCGTGAGCCGGTTCTCGAAGTCCCAGGTATAGGACTTGCCGGAAGGATCGGAGAGGGTATTGCCGTTTGCGTCGTAGGTGTAACTGCCGCTCGAGGTTGCCGTCAGCTCGTTCGACGAATTGTAGCTATAGCTGGGCACACTGATGGAACTGATTCTATTGCCGACCGGGTCGTAGTTGTAGCTCTCGGTAGTAACATTCGACTGGGTTACCTGCTGCAGTTCGTAAATCGGATCGTAACCGTAATTCGACGTGATCCCATTGAGATAGTTGGTCTTACTCGTCCGGTTGCCGGCGTAGTCGTAGCCGTAGCTGGCCCCGTCGAGCGTCGTCGATCCCGCCTGATGCAGGACGCTCAGCAGATGGGACACGGAATCGTAATTGTAACTCGTGTTGACGCCATTCGGGCGCGTCAACTGCGTTCTCCGGCTCAGCGCATCGTAGCCGAAGCCAAACTGCCCGGTCAGCGAGTTGGTCAGCGTCCAGAGCCGGTTCAGCGTGTCGTACACGTACGTGTTGGTCGAGCCGTCGGGCGCGGTCAGCGATGTGCGATTCGAGGCCGCGTCGTAGGTGTAGCTGTTCTGGAAGTTGTGTCCAGGCAGGAACGTGTACTGCGTGTTTGTGCCGATCAGGCGTCCCATGTTGTCGTAGGCAAAAGCGTATGTGCCCGTGGGGTCGGTCACCTGCTGGATCTTGCCCACCAGATCGTAGACGTAGTTCGCGCTCGTTTCATCCGGATACGTTTTGCTGATCATCCGGTACAGCGAGTCGTAGACGTACTGAATCGTCTGGTTCTTGCGGTCGGTCTTCGAGATCAGGTTATAGAGCTGATCGTAACCGTAGGTTTCGACAAGCGTCGACGGGAAAGTCGTCTGTACTACTCGGCCTAGCGTGTCGTAGGTGAAGTAAGTCGTGTGATTGTCGGCGTCGGTGATGCTGGTCAGGTTGCCTTCGGTGTCGTAGCCGTACTGGGTAAGATTGTTGGCGGCGTCGGTGACGGAGATCAACCGGTCGGCGTCGTCGTAAGCGTAAGTGGTCGTCTTGTTGTTCTGGTCGATGGCCGAAGTGCGCCGCCCGCGGGTGTCGTAGCCGAAGCTGGCGGAGGTGCCGTCGGGATAGGTGATGCCAGTCAGTCGACTCATGGCGTCGTAGGCGAAGGTGGTCGGATGCGCTGCGCCGTTGATCGGGTCGATCACGCTGGTGCGATTTCCACGCGAGTCATAGATATAGCTGGTGGTGTGGTTCTGGGCATCGGTGATCGAATGAATCAGCCCAGTCGGATAGTACGCAATGGTCGTGGGGTGGTTCCGCGGATCGAGAATCTGGGTCAACTCGCCCAGGGTGTTGTACGTGAATTGCGTGACGCTGGGCGGAGTTTGAGCGTTCGGCGCCGGCGAAATGACAGTGAGCAGATTGCCGTTGGCATCGTAGGTGTTGGTCGTCGTGTTGCCCAACGGATCGGTCATGGAGAGCACTTCGGCGAAGTTGTTGTAGGTGTAGCTGGTGGTTACGGGTTGTCCGTTGAGTTGCGCGGACTGTGACACCATGTTGTTGTTGCCATCGTAGGTGTAGGTGATCGTGTTGCCGTTAGCGTCGGTCGTGGTCAGAAGATTGCCGTTCGTGTCGTAGGTGTTGAGGACGTTGCCTCGCACCGAACAGGTCGAGCAGCCGGGTCCGGCGGAGCTATATAAGCGCCATCCGTTCCCATAGTCGCCGGAGCTGTAGGTCGTCACAGCCCCGTTCGAGGCGGTCACTTGGTTGATGGCGTTGTAGATGAACAACGGGCCTGGTGCAGTGACTCCAGCCACAGTCACCGTCACAATGCCGTTCATTTCAATATCGGGAACGGAGGCAACGATCTGGCCGTCGCTCCAACTGCTGACCGGGGCGTTGAAGCCGCCGACTGCGACCGTGCTGGTGGACTGGGTCGCGCCGAAGCCGCTTCCGCCGATGGTAATGACCGTCGTGGGCTCGCCAGTTGTGGGCGACAGGCTGGTGATGACGGGAGGATTCGTTATCGTGAACGGGACCGAATTACTGACGAATCCGTCGTTGCTGACTGTGACTGGGACGGTGCCTGGCCCGCTGGCAGCGTTGGACGGAACCAAGGCCTGGATCTGCGTGTCGCTCCAGCAAGGCAACCCGTTCGGGCATGTGGCTATAGGGGCTCCGATGCCGTTAATCGAGACCCAATTGTAGTACCCATTATAAGACTGACCAAAACCGGAGCCGTTGATCGTTATGGTCCCATTGAGCGGACCGGCGAGAGGCTCCAAGCTAGTGATGACAGGATTCAGGACGGTGAACATTGAGCCCGCAGTGACTGGGCTCGAAACCGAATTCACGGTGACCGTAACTGGGCCCGTTCCGTTCGGCGTTGAAATGGGCACCGCCGCGATAATCTGCGTACTGCTCCAGCTCGTGATGGACGTCGCCAATGCGCCGTTAAAAGTGACCGTGCTGGAGCCTTGGGTCGTGCCAAAGTTCGACCCGGCAATGGTCACTGCTGTGCCAATTGTTCCAATGATTGGTGCCACGCCTGAGACGAAGGGAGTCGTCCCAACGGTGACTGCAACGTTGTCGAAAGAGACGGTATCAAGGGACCAGTACCCGCTTACTGCCAGACCGATATACACAGTCTGAGCCATCGGAATCGTCGTACTCGCTCCGATCTGAGTCCAGTTCACACCGTCGAGCGAAGCATACCCCGTAAACGAATTTCCAATCCGCACCAGTTGCAACCAGTATGGGTACGACCCTACAAAACCCGCACTCTGGTCGGTAACGCCGGCAGCAGCCGTCGGACGGTAATGGAGAAAAGCTTGGTTCGGCGAGAACCACACATAAGCATTCGCGGAACTTGGGTTCAATGTCTCCCGAATCATTACGCCGGCGTCCTCGCCCTGCTGGCTTGTCACTCGCGCCACAATCGATCCATCTCCCACCAGCGTTTGATAGACGAAGTGCATCGCATCCGAGGTGCCTCCGAAACCAGATCCAGCGCCCGCCACCGTGAAGGTCCCGCTTGAGTATGTTGCACTGCCAGTCTGATTGCCCACTGCGCCCACATCCCGATCCAGCCATGGCGATGGCAGTGGTTGTGCGGTGATTTCGAGAGTAGCCGGGTTGCTGCAGTTCATGCTCGGGGCCACCGATACGACCACCGGACCTGTCGTGG
>Ga0326727_10012375_pt1 | contig 19455 bp, 19 predicted proteins | sample MB2enrmetagenome_FD_207643 | JGI IMG/M metagenome (GOLD analysis project Ga0326727, IMG submission 207643) | Lab enriched peat soil microbial communities from McLean, Ithaca, NY, United States - MB29MY | ecosystem: Environmental > Terrestrial > Soil > Wetlands > Peat | place: USA: New York...
CCGAATAGAAATTTCCGCTCGAAGGTGCAGATCGTCACGTAATACCATCCGGGGCCGGAGTAGTCATATCCCTTCAGGCGGATAGAGCGGCGATGGTGTTTCTTGGGGTCGTATGGCATACGATTCGTTTATGGCGAGCTCTGCCGATTTAGTGTGGGCCCCGCCCTCTCGAGGACGTACGGGCATGCCACGGCATGCCCCGGGCACGGCGTGGCTGAAATGTACGGGCATGCCACGGCATGCCCCGGGCACGCCATGGCGTGCCCGTACGTCCGTGAATCAGGTAGTCTCCCGATGCTCATAAATGTCACGTAGAAATTCGTCGATGTCCTCGACCTCTGGGAACCCACCGGCCAAAACATTGACGTCTTCAAGCGGCTTGACGCCTTGCAGGCGGGCCAGTTCCTCGAAGGAATCCGGCGCCCAGAAGGCGGCTGCCTTCATGAGGAGCGGACTGAGCGGATGAATCATGGTGATACGGCTGAAAGTTGATCTCCGTGGAGAGGATCAGGTAACACGCTATCATATACCTGATCCGCATCCCTGGAGTTGGTGCGGTCATACCATGGGGCATGCCATGGCTGAAATGTACGGGCATGATACGGCTGAAATGTACGGGCACGCCATGGCGTGCCCCTACGTCATGGCGCGGGGTAGCCGTGAGGCCAATCTGGACCGCGCTGGGGTTAAGGGTGAGGACCTGCGACCCTTTTCCCCAGGCGGAGCGGTGGCACTCATCAATCACGATGTGGCTGAAGTAGTTTTCCGGATAATCGGTGGTAAGAAAATTCGCAGTACCTTCTTCAGTGTCAACATCGAGAGTCTGATAGGTCGCAATGTGAATGCGGGCGTTCCGGGCATGGTTCTTGCCATCGGAATCTTTGTAGACTTCCGCCGCATCGCTTCCAAAGGCGTTTTGTAACGCTCCCGACGCTTGGCTGCGAAGTTCATCCCGGTCGCACACAAAGAGCGCCCGTTGAAGTTGTCCGGCGTCGGCGATTCTCCTGAGAATCTGCACCGCGATAAACGTTTTGCCGGAGCCGGTGGCGAGTGAAAGCAGAGCGCGCTTGGGCTCGCCTGTGCGGGCGCATCGGGCGATCTTCTCGAATACAGCCCGTATGGCTGCGTCCTGATAATAGCGACGCGTCGCTTCGCCTCCCGGATAGGGGGCAAGCAATGGGGCAGCGGCAGCGTCTTCCAAGGAAAAACCAGCCGATGCTTCATACCGGGCACGGAGTTCCGCCGGGGCCGGAAACTCGGCGAGAGGGCGGGGCTTGGAGGTGATGCCGGTCGTCCCCTCAAACTCCACAAAAAGATGGCCGTTGGTCGAGAATACAAGGGAACATTCAGGCGCCCAATCCGCCGATAACGGCTCGTTAAGTTTGCGGGGCACATGACAAAGCACATTTGCGCCGTGGGGCATTGCACCTTTCAGGTGCGCTCGTTCCGGCGTAGGGGTAGGGCTTGCCCTACCCCTGCGGGCCACTGGCCCGCCGAAAAAGGGGACGGCAAGCCGTCCCCCTACATAACGCGTCGTTATCGGCGGATTGGGGTCAGGCGCCTGGTGGAAGCATAGAGCTTGCCTGGCTCCAGACCGTGCGTGGGGGGAAGGTTTTCGGCCTTTGCTTCAATAAGGGCTATGGCCACGGGCTGGGTGTTGGGATTGACCTTTACGCGTAAGGTGTAGTCCACCCGCCCCTTCGCCTGTTTCCTTGCCTTGCCTCCGATTATATCAATGGCCCCGGCGGTCTCCTCACGGCGAATGAGGTCCTCAGTCCAGCCACGGGTGTGTAGGGCAGGATCGATTAGCTTGGCGCGAGTGTCGGATTCGTTGAGGGCCAAGTCTCCTCTACCAGAGGTCCCAGTTTCCTTGGGTTGGTGACTCACCGGGGGTTATTGTACCTGAGGAGCAAGCGGGTGGCCACAGTCATGGGTGTGGTTGTCATGGGTCTGCTTTGTCGACGCCGCAAATGTTTGAGATTCGGACTGAAAAGTTGCCTGCCTGAAAAGTGAGGCGCGACGCGCTGCGCTATTCGCTGTTGAATTTTCCAGCTAGGAGCCTGTCGGAGATAAGACTTCTTCGACGAAGAATCAATAACTTACAAGCAGTTGCAAGTCGCTAAGTTATTGATTCTACATACGGCAAAATCTATCCCCGACAGGCTCCTAGAGTGCAAGGGTGATGTCGGTCTTCTTAAAATCCTCCCCTTTGAAAAGGAGAGGCTCGCTGGTGATCTTGGCGAGGGCATAGGCGAAGCAATCACCGAAATTCAGCCCGGCGGGGTGGCGATTTGGTGTAGAGGCGGCTTTACGCCGCCATTTGGCGAGGTAAACTCGCCGCTACGACCCCTCCTGAATCCTAAATCCTAAATCCTGGCTCCTAAATCCTGACTGAATCCTCTCCCGCCATCAAGTTTTCCACCGTTTCGCGGGGGCGAATCAGCTCCGCTTCCGCACCTTGCACCAGGACTTCGGCGGGGCGGGGGCGCGTGTTGTAATTCGAGGAGAGGACGAACCCGTAAGCGCCGACGGTCAGCACCGCCAGCAGATCGCCGGGCTGGACATCGGGCATGTCGCGGTCGTGGGCAAAAAAGTCTCCGCTTTCGCACAGCGGCCCGACAATGTCAGCCTGCAAGCGCTCCGCCGCGCCTTCCCTGGCGGGAACAATTTCGTGGTAAGACCCGTAAAGGGTGGGGCGCATGAGATCGTTCATGCCCGCGTCCACCACCACGAAGTTCTTCGTCTGATTCCGTTTCACATAGAGCACGCGCGTGATCAGCGCGCCGGCGTTACCCACCAGGGCGCGTCCGGGCTCGAGAATGAGGCGCAACGGAGTCGCGCGCAGTCGGTCTTCCAGTCCCCGCGCCAACTGCTCGACGTCCAAGGGCGGCTCGGCGCCGTAGGAAATCCCGTAACCGCCTCCTAAATCAAGCGTTTCCACGGCAATGCCTTCCGCCGCCAGTTGCCGCGCCACATTCAGAATTTCATCGAGCGCCTTCCAGAAGGGGGCCACCTCCAGAATCTGCGAGCCGATGTGGCACGCTACGCCCTGCACCTTAAGCTGGGAGGAACGCGCGGCGCGGCGATAGAGCTCCGGGGCCTCATCCTTGGGCACGCCAAACTTGTGGATCATCTGCCCGGTGGAAATGTACGGGTGCGTGTCCGCTTCCACGTCGGGATTGACGCGGATGGCAATGCGCCCAACCTTGCCGAGGGCGTGGGCGCGGCTTTCAATCACGGCGAGTTCGCCCGCTGATTCCACGTTGAACATCATGATGCCGGCGGCCAAACCGGCGTCAATCTCATCCCGGGTTTTTCCCACTCCGGAAAAAACGATGGTGTCAGGCGCCGCTCCGGCACGCAACGCCCGCGCCAACTCGCCGCCCGAGACCACGTCGAATCCCGCGCCCGCCTGCCGCAGCAAGCTCAGAATGCGAAGGTGGGAATTGGCCTTGACGGAATAACAGATCAAGCCGGGAATCCGCGCCAAGGCTCCGCGCAGACGTTCATAGTTGCGGAGGATCGTGCTTTGGCTGTAAATGTAAGCCGGCGTGCCGAAGCGCTCGGCGAGCGACGACAGGGACAAATTGTCGCAAAACAGTTCGCCCTGGCGATAGTGAAAGGAATCTTGCGTCGATGAGGACATTTTGTCTCTGTGGATTCTGACCTGCCCTGTGTCGGTTTATGGTGGGCATTTGCCCTTTATCCACAATCGAGTCCGGCACCTGGCCCCTGTTTTTTTCAGCGCACATGTAAAATAACCAGCGTTTGGTCGTCGCGCTGAGGGCGACCGGCTTCGAAGTTGCGCAGCTCTTCAAATACCCGGTTGACGATTTCCTGGGGCGGCTTCTGGACGATCTGGCGCAGGATGCTTTCCAGGCGCCGCGAGCTGAACTCTTCCTGCTGAGGGTTGTTGGCCTCGGTGATGCCGTCTGAAAAGAACGCCAACAAATCTCCCGTTTCCAGGTTCACCGTCACGGGCTGGTACTCGGTGTGCTCGAGCAGGCCGAGGGGAACGCCCTCCGCGCGAATCGCCCGGCACTGCCCTTTGCGAATGAGGATGGGAAGCGGCATGCCCGCATTGGCCAGGCACAGGGTTTTGGTGCGCGCTTCCCATACCGCGTAGGTCAGGGTAATGAAGTGGCCTTCAATCTTGCGCTCAAGGAACATAACGTTCAGCCGCTTCATCATGTCGGGCGGCGGAAGCTTTTGCGGAGCGAGGCTGCGCAACGTGCCGCTGGCCATGGCGCCGTAGAGCGCCGCGGGCGCGCCCTTGCCGCTGACATCGCCCACCACAATCACCTGCCGGTCCCTCCCGTAGGCGAGGAAATCATAAAGGTCGCCTCCCAGTTCGCGTGCGGGCTGAAAGCGCAAAGCCACGTCCAGGCCGGGAATTTTGGGGGAAATGCCCGGCATCAGGTGCATCTGAATTTCCTGGGCGCGCCGCAGGTCCTGCTCCAGGCGGGCTTCGCTGCGCGCCACGCGCTCGTACAAGCGGGCGTTCTCAATGGCGATGGCGATTTGCGGCGCCAGCGTGGAAAAGATGCGCACGTGCTCGTCGTTAAAGTAATTCAGGTGCGAGCTTTCCAAATCGATTACCCCTATTATCCGGCCCCGGTAAATCAGCGGGACCGTCATTTCCGAGCGGGTCTCCGGATTCACCAGGGTATAGCGCGGGTCTTTGCTGACGTCCGGCACCACGACCGGCTGGCGCAGGCGCGCCGCCGCTCCCACGATGCCCTGGCCAAAATTCACCGTGGACCTTTCGGGCATGCGCTCATCCTGCTTGAGGGAAATGACGGCGTTGAAGGTTTGCGCCTGGTCGTCGGCCAGCAGAATGCCAAAGCGGTGGTAATCCACGAGCCGCTTGGTAAGCGTCCCGATTTTGCGCAGCAATTCGTTCAACACCAGTACCGAGCTGAGCTCCCGGCTGATTTCATTCAGCACCTGAAGCGTGCGCGCCTGGCGCAGGGTGCGCCGGTACAGCCGCGCGTTTTCGATGGCCAAGGCCATGGGACTGGCCAGAAACTCCAGCAGGCTGACGTGCGAGTCGTTGAAGAATTCCGGCTGGAGGGCTTCCAGGTCAATGACCCCGATCAAGCGGCCCTTAAAGAGCAGAGGAACCGCCATCTCGGAGCGGATTCCCGCCAGCGATGGGATGTAGGCGGGATCGTTCTTAACGTCATTCACCAGAACCGCGCGCCGGGTTTGCGCGGCCCTGCCCACAATGCCCTCGCCCACTTTGATCCGCAGGCTTCGGACCAGTTCCTGGGGATGGCCGAGGCTGAAATGCACACGCAACTCTTGCGTCTTCTCGTTGAGGAGAAGAATGGCGAAGACCTCATAGTCAATGGCCCCCTTGACGATCTCCGCGATGCGGGCCAGCAACTCATCGAGATCGAGAGTGGAGTTGATTTGCTCGCTGACCTCGATGATTAAGGTCAGGAGCTCCGTCAACTCGAGAGGCCGGGATGGTGAGCGATTAGTTTCGGCCATGGGTTCGTAAGGGAAAACTTGCTGCCAACTTTTATTCTAACATACGGGTCCCTGACGACCGCATTCGATGCCCGAACTGCCCAGGGGGTGCTTGGCTCAAGGGCCCCGAGTCAGAAATTTGTGGAGGAAGAAAATCGCGTAACGGCTCGCGCACACCTCCAATACACGCATTTCCAAACCACCGTGCCGTGTCGTCTTGGATACAATGGCACGCGATGCTTATTTTGCCTTTTGACCCAACCAGCGAAAAGTCTCAGGAAACGGGGCGGCGGTTCCTCATCCCCGCGGGTGCGCAATTAAGGCGCAGTGAGTTTCCCACCACCGAAAGGCTGGAGAGCAGCATCGCGGCGGCCGCAAAAATAGGATTCAAGAAACCGGCTACGGCGAAGGTTATGCCGACGGTGTTGTAGAGGAAGGCCCAGAAGAGGTTCTGGCGAACGACGCGCAGGGTTCTTGCGGCGAGGTCGAACACCTCCAGTATTTTGCGCAGCGAGCCGGTCATCAGCACCACGGCAGCGGCTTTCATAGCGATGTCGGTGCCCGAACCCATGGCGATGCCAAGGTCGGCTTGCGCCAGTGCCGGCGCGTCGTTGATCCCGTCGCCGACCATGGCGACGATGGCTCCCTGGCCCTGCAACCGGCGGACGAACTCAGCCTTCTGTTCCGGAAGGACTTCCGCTTGGCAGGAATCGGCCCCGAGGCAGGAGGCGATCCAACGAGTCGTGGCGGGCGAGTCGCCGGAAACCAGATGAACCTTGGTCCCGCGGCGCTTCAACTCGGCCACAACCTCCGGGGCTTCGTCGCGCAGTTTGTCGCCGAAAGCCAGCAGGCCCTGAAGGTTTCCGCCCCAACCGAAGAATGTAACGGTCTTTCCCTCGGACTCCCATTGGGCCGCGCGCGCTTCGGAAAAATCGTCGACTTGAATTCCCAAGCCTGCGGCCAGGCGGCGATTTCCCACGAAGACCTCGCGCCCCGCCACCCGGCCCGTGATCCCTTGCCCCTTGTAAACGTTGACGGCTGACTCGTTATCGAGGGCGGTTTCTCTCTGCCTGACAAACTCCACGAGCGCCCGGCCCAGAGGATGTTCGGAGTACTGCTCGATCGATGCCAGGAGGGAAAGGGTCTGGTCCCGGGCGGGCGCGGCCGGGTCGAGCGGACCGGTGCGCCGGGAAGCCCGCGCCTCCCCCGAAGCAGGAACCGCCTGCACTGCCGCGGGCTCAAGCGATGCATCGGAGCACAGTTCCACATCCAAAAGGGAAAAACTCCCCTCGGTCACAGTGCCGGTCTTGTCGAAAATGATGGTGTCCACTTTGCCCAGAGTCTCCAGCACGCGGCTGTCGCTCACCAGGATACCCGCCCGCGCGGCTGAGCCCATCGCCGCCGTGATGGCGAGCGGCGTGGCCAGCCCCAAGGCGCACGGACAAGCGATGATCAGCACGGTGATGCCACGCATCAATGAAACCGAGAGCCCGGCCCCTCCGACGACATAGCAAAAAACGAACGTGAGGCTCGCCAGCACCATGACGACGGGCACGAAAATCCGGGCGACACGGTCCGCGGTCCTTTCGAGCGGCGAGCGACTGGTGAGTGCCATATTAACCAAAGCAATGATGCGCGAGAGAGTGGAATCGCCCGCCGTCCGGGTGGCCTCAACGTGCAGCACGCCGTCCAGGTTGACGCTTCCAGCCACGACTTTGTCTCCCGGGTGCTTGGCGACAGGGGACGACTCGCCCGTCAGCAGGGCCTCATCCGCGTGCGATTCTCCCGCCACCACGCATCCGTCAGCGGCGATGCGCTCACCCGTCTTCACGATGAAGACCTCTCCAGCCTCGAGCGCCGCGACACTCACAAAGCGCTCCTGGCCTGACACCAGCAACCGTACTTTGTTGGGCAGCATGCGGTGGAGGCTGGTGATCCAGCGGGCGGCCTTGGCTTTAGCGCCCCGCTCGATGATTTTTCCCGCCAGCACCGCGGTGACGATACCGCTTGCCGTGTCAAAGAACACGTGGGCCCCCCCCCGGCAGGCTTGCACGCAACTGTATCCATAGGCCACGCCGATCCCCAGTCCCAATAGCGCTTCCATGCGAATGGTGCGGTTCAGCAGACCGCGCCATACCAGACGGAAGATGGGCTGGGCGCAATAGAAGACCACCGGCGTGGCCAGCGCCATGAGCAGGAAGGGCATGCCGCGGTGGATGCTTTCCGCAATGCGTTCGAAATAGCCGACGTAGAGCGCCGTGCTGAAGGTCATGATGTTCAGCCACAGAAAAGCGGCCAGACCCAGGCGCACCAGCAGGTCGCGCTCCTCCCGGTGGGCGGCTTCGGTTTCACCGGAATACTCACGGGCGGTATACCCAAGCTGGTTAATGCGTTGAAGAATATGCTCGGGAGGAAGATATTGCGGATAATACTTCACCTTGACCAGATCGGAAGCGAACGACGCCTCAGCGCTGGCGACCCCGGGAACGCCTTCGAGGGCATGTTCGATCAGCCAGGCGCAGGACGTGCACCACATCCCCCCGATCTGCAAAAGCATTTCCTCGGCGGGCACGTGGCCCGGCACCGCGGGCTTGGCCGGTTCCCTGGGCTCGGGGCCTTCACCGTTCTCGCGGGAAATCAGCCCCAGCGCCAGACTGCGCTTGAACAGGTCGGTTTGGCGAAGGTCCTGCCCTGAGGCGACGACGCCGCTCTCGGATAAGATGAGAAAAACGTTTTGGCAGCCGAGGCAGCAGAAGCACCGTTCGACGTCGCCGAATCGCTGTGTCCACGGGTGCTTGCCGCACCTGAGCCCACAGAGATCGCACGCCGGGCCCGTCATCGCTCACCTTCCCTGGGAACTGTTCTTAGGGGCTGACTCCGCGTTGGTCGGTTTTCCGTGCTCATCCAGAAAGATGGGGTGGGTGCGTTTGGTAACGATGTAGGCGAAGATCAGGATGCCGATAAAGATCGCCATGACAAAATAGAGAAAGTAGAGGAGGGGTGAGCCCTGTTTTCTGATTGGGGTTTCGGCTGTCGCGATGTCGTTCACGTTGAACTCTCCTCTGATCGGCCTAATTGTTGGACGGCGTGATAAAGGTCTCGTCAAACGCGTCATGCTCTGCCCCGGCTTTGCTGAGCAGCCGAAAATGATTCACTCCGGGCGGGATTCCGGCGGAAACGGGGACGGCAATTTCAAACTCGCGCTGAAGGGTTTGGCCGGGGTTGAGCACCACGGCATTTTCCATGGAAACCAGGCGCGCTCCCGGCAAGCCCTCGATGCTAATGATCAGGGTGGCTTGCTGGCGGCCGCGGTTCGCCGCCTGGAGGCGAAAGCGGTTGTACACCGTCCCGTCGTTTCCCAGTCGGTACATGGTGGTCCGGTCGGGAGGGATGCGCACCAGCACCGTGCGCCGCATCGCCAGAGCGGTGTATAAACCTCCACCGTAACCGAGCACCAGCAGCAGCACCACGACCCGCTTGGCGTCGCGGAGGCCCAGGCGCTGGTACCAGACTTTGCCGCTTTTCCCCAGCGCCTCCCCGCGCTCTCCCCAAACGTAGTGGATCAACCCTTGTTTGCCCAGGCGCCCCAGAACATCCACGCAGGCATCAATGCACTCGCCACAGTGAATGCATTCGATCTGGTAGGGAGAGGTGCGGATATCAATCCCCATGCCGCACACCCGAACGCACTTCTTACACTCGATGCATTCCCGATTCTCGTCGCGGTATTGGACCAGCAGGGTCTCGCCATCGCTGAGCATGCCCTGGAGGTATCCATAGGGGCAGGCGGTGGTGCAGAAGCGCTGGCGCACGAACAGGAAATCGAGCAGCGTGACCAAGGTGACCGTGGCGCCGGCAAAACCTCCCGCCGTCTTGACGTCCAGGGAGAAGAGGCGCTGGGCCAGGTCGCGCGGCGGGACAAAATAGGAAATGAACACAAAGGCCAGGACAACGGAAGCCGCCGCCGCCACCGCATAAAACAATGTCCGGCTAAGCAATTTCCGCTGCTTCGGGGCCCAGTCAACGTGCTTGATCACCCAGCGCTGAATCTTGCTCTCCAAAGCCACCGAGGCCTCGCTGAAGATCATCTGGGGGCACAGGTAGCCGCAATAGACGCGCCCGTACAGCATGGCCGTGGCAGCGACCAGGAACATCAGAAACATCAGCGAAAAAAAGAGGATGGCGAACTCACTGATCATGAGTTCGTAGCCGAAGAAATAGAATCGCTGGCGGGGGATATCAAACCGCATCAGGTCCGATAAAGGCAGGACGAAGAAAACAACCACGCAAAGGACGTGCACCGCCTTGCGCAGGCGATGATAGGAAAACTTGGGTGCGGCCTTCGCCGTCGCGCTGGCCCGCTCACACTTGGGCAAAGGCCGGTTGGAGATGGTAACGCGCGGATTCGCCTCCGGGGATTTAGTCGGCATCTCTCACCACGGGTGGGCGGCAAGCAAGTGTAGCGCGGACCTGTTCTTTAGGTCCGCGGTACTTTCTTTTTGGCAAAGAAAAGCCGCGGACCTAAAGAGCAGGTCCGCGCCACTCCTGCTCCCATCGCGAATCGCACGCTGCCTCCCACCTACGACCTACCACCCTTCAGTGACACGCGTGCGCCGCATGCATTCCCGCCATCACCATTCCGGGCATCACTCCCCGCCAGAGGAGGAAGATTCCCATCAGAATCACGCTGGCGGCCGCCAAACGGTTGCCCCAGCGGTTGAGTCTCCATCTTATCGCGGAAGAGAAAAGTCCGAGGGCGATTAATGCGCCGGCGGTGCCCAGGCCGAAGGCCAGCATAGCCGCCGCTCCCCACAGGGCAGTGCCCGTGGCGAGCGATCGCAACAGGGCGGCGTAGATTAGCCCACAGGGGAGGAATCCCAGTGCGAGTCCGAGCAGAAAACGCTTCGCCACCTTCGGGGTGGTGAGTAGCCCGCCTACCCACCGCAGAAACCCCGAACTAAGGCGGAATATATTTGTTCCCGCTAATGCCGCCGTGGGAATTATCCCCAGCATGAAGAGGCCGGCAATGACCATCAATCCGCCGCCCACCATGGCGGCGAGGCTGGTGGCGCCTGCCAGGCGTCCCAGCATTCCCATGGCACCGCCGGCCAATCCCGCCAAAGCGCCCAAAGCCGTATAGGTAACAATCCTGCCGGCATTGTAAGCAAGATGGCCGAGCGCGAAATAGCGCCCGGGGCCGGGCGTCCCCGTCCCCCCGGGTTGGCCCGACGCGAGGCTGTAAGAAAGCACGATGGGGCCGCACATCTGCACGCAATGCAGGCTGCTGACAAGCCCCAAAGTGAACATGACCCAAAGTTCGACTGCACTCATGGGGAGCTCCGCGAGCCGGGGGGCTTATCGGAACCATAGAGGATTTTCCGGTTGGGGGTGGGCACGGTGACGCACTCGCGATAGAACTCAAACTTCTTCATGGTAATGGCGTGAGTGGGGCAGCGCGACGCGCACAAGGCGCAGCGGATGCAGGTGGTCTCGTCCTTCAGCATGATGCCGCCCAACTCATCGAGTTCGCCACTATTCATGCCCCGCACTTGCTCCTGCGTCATGCCCAGGGTGGAGGCGACCATCGCCAGTCCATCTTCCGTCCGGCACAGTTGGCTGAGGCCGACCAGCTTGATGATGTTCTGCGGGCAGACGTCGACGCAGCCGTTGCAGGCGATGCAAATGGAAGTATCGAAGACCGTATTGATATTGCAGCGGAGGCAGCGGGCGCCCTGCCGCCGGGCATCGGCCTGGGGATAGGGCTCTTCAATGATCTGGAGCGAGGCGGCACGCTCGGTGGCGTCCAGCACCGGTGGATTGCTGCGGGGGAGCCGTTCCCAGCCCTCGGCCATGGTGTAGAGGGCGGGAGCCCAGTGGCTGCGCACCACCACGTCGGTGCGTGTGCCGCGCAAAAAATCGTGCATGGAGCGCGCCGCCACCTGGGCGGAAGCAATCGCGTCAATGAACAGGCGTGGGCCATGCGCGATGTCGCCGCAGGCGTAAACATCCGGCGCCGTGGTCTGGTAGGTTTCGGGATTCACCTTAATCAGGCCGCGCTGCGTTTCCACTCCATCTTCGGGCTGAAGGAAACTCAGGTCCGACGTCTGTCCGATGGCGAAGATGATGGTGTCGGCGGGAATGTCCTGGACATCAGACTCATCGAAGCTAGGATTGAACCGGCCTCCCGCGTCGAAGACCGCCTTGCAGCGGATGGTGCGCAGGCCCGTTACCGTACCATTCTGCCCGAGGACCTCTTTGGGGCCGCGGGAATTGTGCAGTTTCAAACCCTCGTCTTCACCTTCGACAACTTCCACTTCATCCGCCGGCATCTCCGCGCGGGATTCCAGGCAGACGACGTGGACCTCCTTGTCGCTGCTCATGCGCAGGGCGGAGCGCGCCACATCGTAAGCAACCTGCTCGCCGCGTCCCATGTCGGACATGGCTTCACTGTGCCCCATGGATTCAAAGGGGCGCACGGCGGACCGGGCGACGTCGTAGGCGACGTTCCCGCCACCAATCACCACAATGCGCCGGCCGAGCGGCATGGGCTTGCCTTCGTTGAACGACCGCAGGAAATCCATGCCGTCGTACACCATGGCGCGGTCCGCTCCCGGTAAGGACAGCTTTCTGCCTTTGGGCAGGCCAATTCCCAGGAAAATGGCCCGGTACCCGTCGCGGCGCAGGTCGCTGAGGGTGAAATCCCTCCCCAACCGCATGTTGCACTTCAGCTCCACGCCCAGGGCGAGGATGGCGTTGATTTCCTTTTTCACCAGTTCGCGCGGGAGGCGGAAGACGGGGACGCCCACGGTGAGCATGCCTCCGGGTTCGGCGTCGGCTTCGAAGACCGAGACCTTGTACCCCACCTGGACAAGGTCGTGGGCCACCGTGAGCCCGGAAACGCCCGCCCCGATCACCGCGACTTTTTCGTAATCGCCGCGGTTGGGGGGCAACATGCGTTGGTCGCAGGCCGAATGGTAAACCCGGGGGGCACCGGTTTCGGGACCATACAGATCCGTGACGAAACGCTTCAAAGCACGAATGGCGATCGGGTCATCGATATCCCCGCGGCGGCAGTTCACTTCACAGGGGGCGCCGCAAACACGCCCGCAGATGGAAGCGAAGGGATTGGTGGCCCGCGCCAGGCGATAGGCTTCTTCGAACCGCCCCTCGGCGATAGCTGTCACGTAGCCGCAGGCGTTGGTGTGCACGGGGCAGGCGTGCTGGCACTTCACCATCCGAATCCAGTAGTCTGCCCCTTCAATCGCTTCGAATCTTGATAACCGGTTTGGCATGGCGCATTAGTCTTCGTGGAATTTGCTGAATACAAATTTGACGAGCAAGATGATAAACACAACCACGAGGGTGGCAACAAAGTACATGAAGGCCGGCGAGGATTGAGTGACTCGATTGAACTGCTGGACAATCATGCCGCGCTCGCTGTTATGAATCTCACCGTTCATGTAAATGAAAAAGTAGACAAGGGCCCCCGCCGCGATTACCAGATAGGCAAATTTGAGGAATGGCGGCACGTCCGTGCCCTTGCGTTCATTAATCCACCCATCGGCATAGGATTTCAGTTTCTCGGGACCTTTTGGTTCTGCCATCGTGGTTCTCCCTTAGTGCTACCTGAAATTCTGTAACGGCGAGCTTATCTCGCCATTTTCCGGATGGCGGCGTAAAGCCGCCGCTACTTCTTCGGGTCATCATCTTCGAGCATGCGGTACTTGGGGTCTTCACCCTTGCTTCCCCAATAACCGTCGCGGAAGGAGCGAACGAAAAAGAAAATCCCTCCCGCCAGGAACATAAAGAAAAGGAAGTAGGAGAAGAAAATACTCGGGTACACATAATCACCCATGGCTCCATCCTCACTTGTTGTAATCGTTGTCAGGCCGCCAGTCCTTGGCCCGTCCCAGCGTTTGCAGATACGCTACCAGCGCCGGAAACTGCTCCGGGTCGTTGACGATCCAGGGGAACGGCGGCATGACCGAACCCGGCACTAGGTCACGAGGATTGCGCAGGTGCGTGCGGTGCCACTGGGTATCGTATTTCCCGCCAACGCGCGCCAGGTCCGGCCCGGTGCGTTTAGTTCCAAACATGTGCGGCGTGTCGTACACGAATTCGTCCGGGGTGGAGACCGGGGAGTCCACGCCCTTCCACCCGGAACGCTTGGTATCCGCCAGCAGCGTGCGGCACTGCTGGGTGTGGCAATACCAACATCCCTCGCGGACATAGATGGTGCGCCCCTTCAACTCCTGTTCGGTGTATGGACGCAGCTTGCCGGTGGGCCCCAATGACGCATCATGATTTTCAAATGGGCGCGACCAACTCTTATCCACCAGTGGTGGAACCACCGTGGTCAGCAGGCCGCCAACGAAAAAGAAAATCAGCGCCGCCACCACGAACATCATCGCACTCTTATCGGTCTTCGGTAACATTGCGTCCTCCTCGATGCCGCTTACTCGGCGCGGGCGTCCCGCCCGGGTCACGACATGGCCAGGATGGCCATGCCACGTCCTCCATCCCGCTTAAGCGGAAATGCCCGGCGCCGGGCTTGCGCCCTGTGCGCCGCTGCCCACCACCGTGGCCAGGATGTTGTAAAGGAATGTGGTGATGCCGCAGAAAATCAGCGCGCCGGAGAAAAAGCGCACTGTCCACACCGGCTTCAGCGCCACGACCGTATCAATGAAGGGGATGGAGGGGTTGTTCCATTGCCAGCCCTGCCAGAATCCTCCCAGCCAGAGGGTTACAAAGAATCCCAATCCGCCAATCATGAACAGCCAGAAACTCCAGTTAGCCAGACCCTCGGAGTGCAGGCGCGTGCGGAAGGCGCGAGGAATCACGTAATAACAACCGGCGATGGCGAAGAAGGAGAAGCACCCGAGCAGGGCCATGTGCGCGTGACCGGGAATCCAGTCGGTCTTGGAGACGATGGCATTCACCGAGCGCAGGCTGTGCATGGGCCCCTGGAAACAGGTGAGGAGATAAAAAACCACTCCCGACATCAGGAACTTCAGCGCCACGTTCTCGCGAAGCTGGTACCATTGCCCTTGCATGGTGGCGAAGAAGTTGTAAACCACCGTCCACACCGGGATCAGCAACATCAACGAGAAGACGATGGCAATGGTCTGAAGCCATTGCGAAATCGGTCCGTGGATCATGTGGTGCGCGCCTGTCCACACATAGACAAACGCCAGAGACCAGAATCCAATCATGGATAGCTTGTGGCTATACAACGGCGTGTTGGACGACCGGGGAATGAAGTAATAAGCCATCGCCAGGCCTACCGGCGTGAAGATCAGCCCCACGGCGTTATGCACGTACATCCAGTTCAGGTTGGCCTGGTTGGTGCCGGTGGTGAAATACACGGCCACATTGCCGGTGACATAAACGAAGGGTGTCCATAGGAGCGTGCCCATGATGTACCACAAGCTCACGTACATCTGCTCATAGCGGCGACGGCCGATGGTGGCAAAGATGTTCAAGCCGAACATGACCCAGGCCACCACCACCAAGGCCACCAGCGGCATAGGCAGTTCCGCGTATTCCCAGCCCTTGTTGAATCCCGCCGGCAGCGCCACCACGGCGCCCAGGACAATGACATTCCAGATGATCGCCGTCGCCACGCCCAACTTTTCGCTCCAGATTTTCACTCCGCAAAGGCGCGGAACCACGTAAAAGGTCAGGCCCATATCGGCGGGGAGCAGCCAGCCGAAAAGCATGCCGTTGACGTGCAACGGACGCAGGCGGCCGTAAGTCAAATACTGCACGGTGCCCAGCAGTTGCGGCCAGACGAACTTGGCGGCGATGGTCAGGGCGATGATTCCCACAATGAAAAAGTAGGTTATGGAACTCAGCATGAACCACTTGGCCGTAAGGTCCTCGTGAATTGACTCCCGCGATAGGGGAGCGCCAGATGGATTGGCCTGGCTCGCCGGATGGGTGGGCGTTTCTCCTGGCATTGTGCCTCCTAAGTTTCTTGCAACACGCGTGCCTTCACTCATTCACCTTCGACGTCAGAGCAAGGGCCTTTTCGTTCTTCGGCGCCTGCTCCGGCTGCTGATTTAAGCTTCGAATATAGTTGATGAGATCTCCAGCATCATTCTGCGAAAGCCCATAATCGATCCAGGGCGGCATGGCCGTCCCTTGCACGCCGTAAAGAATGGAATCGAAAAGCCGGTGGTCATCAACGCTGTTCACAAAAGCGTGGTTGCGCAGGTTTCTGGGTCGCGGGCTAATGTCGAGTGAATTGGGTCCCTTGCCATCAGCCTTGCGCCCGTGGCAACCCGTGCAACGGAGCAGGAAAGTCTGCTCACCCCGTGCCACGGACTCGGCGCTCAGCGTTGCCGGATTCTGCTCCGGGACCTTGTGCCCCTTCGCCTCGGCGCGGGGCTCGCGCACGAATGTCTGGAATACATAAGTCAGTAGGGCGCGGCGCTGATCGTCCGTGAGCACATGCCCCCAGGGTGGCATGGAGGTTCCCGGCACTCCCTCCTGGAGCGATTTCAGAAAACGCGCCTCGGGCTTGTCAACCATAAACGTCGCCTTGGTGAGGTCGCGCGGCGCCGGATCCAGATACAGCCAGGTCATGCCTTTGCCGTCGCCCTTCTCACCGTGGCAGCGGGCGCAAATGCCTTTGTAGATTTCTTCGGGACTCTTGAGCGCCGGCGCGGTGTTCCGCGTTTTCAGATAGGCAACCATGGAGAGGAAGTCATCATCCGGAAACCCAAACGATGGCATGATGGAATCCGGAATGCGCGAACGCGGATCGCGGAAGTGATCGGTCATCCAATCCCCCTCGCGAATCAATCCTTCAAACGAGAGGTCCGGCGCGATGTGCCCATCCCGCTCGCCCATCCGGTGGCAAGCCGTGCAGCCGCGCTGGCCGAGCAATTGCTCGCCTCGCGCTGCCGATACGCCGGCGGGCTGTTTCGAGGCGGTCGTCGCCGTTGTCGTCTTCGCTTCCTGCATTCGCACGCGGTACTTTTCCAGCGAGGTTTCCGCAAAGTTCATCCCCCGCCGACTCTTGAGGAATATCACGATGGCTTTGATTTCCTCATCCGACAGGTCGAACTTCGGCATGAAGGACGTGGCCAGGTAGGCGCGGGGGTTGACCGTGTGCCCCCAGAGGTAATCGACCCGATATTTCTTGCCGACTTCCGTCAAATCCGGGGCCAGCATGCCGTTCGACAAGCCTTCAATTCGATGGCATCCATAGCAAGCCTTTTCGAAAAAGAGCTGCCGCCCGCGCTCGACGAGCGGGGTTCCAGCAAAATTCTCCTCCGTGTGGCACTGGGCGCAGTTGGCTTGCATATACTCTTTGCCGAGAAGCTTCGATTTGAACTCGGGATGCCAGTTGGCCTGGGTCACATAACCGAGCAGCGGCTCGGGCCAGAAGGCGTCCTCGCCATGGGCGTAAACAGTTTCCAGGCCCCGCCCCTGCCCGTCGTGACAGATCGTGCAACCGAAGTCGGCGAATTTATGCCGGCGCTCCCAACGGCCGTTCCGCTGTGTGTCGCCCAGGGCTTCCGAATACGGGTGCGAGCGCAGCGGTTGCGCGTGCCCCTGAAAGCGCGGGTCGTCAATGGCGATGTGGCAGGTGGTGCAGCGGTCGACGCGCGATTCTCCGAATTGGGTAACAATCGCCTGTTCGATACGCGGCCGGCGCTCGTCCAGCGCCTGGCGCTCGGCATCGGTGCGCGCCATGCTGCGGGCTTGCTCGAAATACGCGGTCTGGTGCTTTGACCAGAGATTGAAATATTGTTCGTAGAAGACCAGTCCGTGCACAATCAGGACCACAAAACAGGCGATGGCCAAGACCCAACGAGTACTCACGGGAATCTCCTTACCAGGGCGAGACGAATTCCCAGTTCGGCCCGCGGAAGAATGTACCAATAATGATTAATCCTAGGTTGATGATCGCAAAAGTTATGAACAGCGAGTTGGCCAGCAGTCGTTCGCGGGAAAACCATCGGCCCACACCGCCCAGCTTGCGGTCCACGTAAGGCAGGAGGAGCAGCAATAAAACCTCGATCGAGGGGATGCCCACGCCGCCCCAGAACGCCGAGTAGCTCACCATCTCCTGAAGCCCGAGGAAATACCACGGAGCCTTGGCGGGATTGGGCGGGTGTAACATGTTTACGGGCTCTTCCAGGGGCGCATTGAAGAAGACCGAAACAAGCAGCACTCCGGCCACCGTCACCAGAAACACCACCAGCTCCGCCATGAACAGATTGGGCCAACTGAATACCGAGCGGTCAGGGATATTTCCGGCCTTGGTAATGGGGCCCTTGACTAAGCCTTGGATTCCGTAAATGCGTGCGGATTCACCCGCCTCGGCGTGCGCGGCAGGTTGTGCCGTGACCGCCGCGCTCGGCCCTGAGGCTGGTTCTGCCGTCGTCCGGGAAACGGCCTCGGGCAAGAAATCATCTTCCTCGGGAGGCCGTGAAAGCCCGCCGTCTTTGCGAATCCGCCAGAAATGTACGGCAATAAGGATGGACATGATGATGGGCAAAACTGCCACGTGGAGCACGTAGAAGCGCAGTAGCGCTTCTTGCCCCACGTTGGAATCGCCCAGCAGGAGGAAGCGAATTTCCTTGCCGAAAACAGGAGCATAGCCGGCGATGGAGGTTCCCACCGTGATCGCCCAGAAAGCCAGTTGGTCCCAAGGCAGCAGGTAGCCCGTGAAACTCGCGAACAACGTCAACAGGAATAGACCGACGCCCAGCACCCAGTTGAACTCGCGCGGAGGCTTGTAAGCTCCGGTCAGGAAGACACGGCAGAGGTGGAGGAAAACCACCGCCACCATTCCGTGCGCCGCCCAGCGGTGCATGTTGCGCAGAAAAATGCCAAAGGCGACGGTCCCTCTCAAATCCAGCATGCGGTCGTAGGCTTGGGTGGTGGAGGGGACGTAATAGAACATCAGCAGCACACCCGAAACCGACAAAATGAAAAACAAAAAGAACGCGATGAGTCCCAGTCCCCAGGTGTAAGTGGCCCGCAGACTGTGCCGGTGCACCTTCACGGGGTGCACATGCAGGAAGAAATTCGTGAACGTCGTTGACGCTCGCCCCAGATCGGAGATGGGCAGAGGGTTGCGGAAAATCGAGTGCCAGATGTTCTCCGGTAAGGCGGTAAGCGTCTTCCAAGGGCTGGTCGTAGTTTGGTTGCTCATACCTTGAAATAAGTCCCCACTTCAATTTCAGTGTCTTTATCCACTTCCAATTCTCCGTTGGGAGCCAAGGTCAGGCGGTACCAGGGCAAATGCTTGGGAGCCGGTCCGGCCGTCACGTTGCCGTCCTGGTCGTAACGCGAGCCGTGACATGGGCAGGAGAAACCGGTTTCCGAAGATGCCACGATGCAGCCGAGATGCGTGCAGGTGGTGGAAATGGCGGCCATCTGATTCCCTTCACGCACCATGCAAATGCGCTGCGCCTCGAGCGCGATGCGAGCCCCGGGCGGGTAGTCCTCCGGCCGGCCTACCGAGAACCGGTTGGGTTGGCCATACGTGGCGCGCGGCGTGATGAAGGTGAAATTGGAAAAAACCGTGATGATCGCGGAACCGCACAAGCTGAAGCCGCTCAGCCAGGACAGCACCTTTCGGCGCGTCAAGGGCTCGGCTTGGTCTTCAGGGCTGGGCTTTTTCTTTAACATCCTTCTGCTCCTCTTGCGGGGGATCGCTTAATTCCTCGACATCAGACCAGAAAACCTGATACTTGGCGTCTTCGAGATGGTGGAAGTAGTTCTTCTTGACCGCGAAAACAAATATCAGTGCTGCTCCGATGCCCATGCACAGGCTGGCGATGATGGTGATCCAGGTGAATTCCATCTAGAGCCTCTGGGTGTTCTCTTCTCGCATGACCTGTTTGCCCCGGTACCGTATGTTTGTCGGAAGCACTTCGATCTGATACTTTTCGCCGCCCTGTGCCTGCCTTTGGGACGCCGCGTTCGCCAGAGCTTCTTTGGCCAGCTTGTCGAGCGAGG
>Ga0326727_10012376_pt1 | contig 19454 bp, 19 predicted proteins | sample MB2enrmetagenome_FD_207643 | JGI IMG/M metagenome (GOLD analysis project Ga0326727, IMG submission 207643) | Lab enriched peat soil microbial communities from McLean, Ithaca, NY, United States - MB29MY | ecosystem: Environmental > Terrestrial > Soil > Wetlands > Peat | place: USA: New York...
ATCTCCACAAGTGAGAAACAACACGACGCAGATGTATCGTTACCCCGGCTTTCCACTGTGAAGAAGGAAGAAGAATCCAAGTAGGAGGAACGTATGAACAACGAAATTACTCCCAACACGGCTGAGATGATGAAGAAATTCCACGTTTTCGGCCGCGCTGTTTTCCAGGTCGGGACCAGTCCCTTTCAAATCGGCCGGTACTGGTTCGACGGTTTGGCAGATGGTCTCCCGTTCCGGGCTGTTTTCTGGAACGAGGATGGCGTCACGATCGATAGCATCACCGATTACCTGACGGAAATGGCGGAGGAAGTGTCGCGATTCAACCAGGAGTTCAAGGAAATCATGGTGATGCTCCCATGGCAACTGGCAGAGATTCCCTGCGAAGCGATCTGGGCGGCCGAGGTGAAGGTTTCCCTTCATTACGTCATGCCGTGGGTCCTTCAGACCCTGATGCTGGGGGATCAAATCGACGAACTGGTACGTGAATTTCACCAGGACGAGGAAAGTCGTAAAATCAATCCACCGTCATTCACGTGCCGTGTTACATCGGACTGGATGAAGAAGATGAAGATCAAGGAGCTTCGAAGGACTCCCTTCGAAGTGAATCCCAACCCTATCGCTTTCACCGATGCTTCCTCATTCAATTACCCCCGTCTTGCGAATTTCCTTCGGGAAGTCCATGGCATTGAAGGGCGACCATTCCGTCTCGGAAGTGGCGAAGGAGTGACCTTTCTCGGAAGGATGCAGGGAACGCCCTGCAAACTCACCTATTTCGAATACTTCGAACTGACCAATTTCGTCGAAATGGCGAGCCGTCTGTGGAAAGACAGCTGTAATGAAAAGCAAACGTATTTCGTGTTCGCGGTGAACCCGACTTCAGAAATTCCGATGGACGCCCTCGAATTCGGCAGTATCGTTTTCCAGATCCTCCCGATTTCGTGGGAGGTTGCATATCACGTCACGAAAGAAATCGAGATGGAGAAAGCGAGGGAGGAGTACCTCCACGAGATCGAAGCCGGAGATCGACATTACTCGAACGTCTACTCCAGGGAAGAACAAGAGAGGTTGGCTCGGGAATGAAGAGAAGGCGGTAAAATGCCAGGTGTAGTCTAAGCGGCATGGTTTACAAGAAACGGCCGGAAGAACGACCAGGAGGTCGCATGAAGAAACTCTACTGGATCATCCTCGTTATCGGGATTTGTTGTTCGTTCCATTCGAAGAACTTCGCCCAGACGAAATTGTACCTTTCCCTCGGAACCGACTACTATTCCGGGCTGGAGAACCTGAATCAGGATATCGCGAAGCTCTCAACGGCAATCGAGAACGATCCTTCAAATCAAGGCGGGTCGATTTCCCCGATGGGGCCGATGCACTTCGGGATCGAAGGGAGCGCTGACTTCTATTTCCAGCTATTCGACAGCTCCTCGGTTTACTTCAATGTTTCTTTCTGGTCCGCCCTCGCATTCACTTCCGGGTCGGTCGAATTCGATTACATTTTCTGGACGACCACGCAGAACTACACGGTTTCGTTCTGGACCGTCGGCGTGGATATCGCGGCCGTCTGCTTTTTCAAAAGCTGGTTGTCGGTACGATGGGGAGTGGGCCTGGTCGGTGGCGTCCTGTCTGCTGACAAAAGCGAGTACGACAAATCGATCCTGTCGTCCTCCAGCTCAACCTTGAGTGGCCCAAACGAACTGTTGCTCGACGGAATCTCAGTTTTCGTTGGCGTCAGGATGGACCTCGATCCGAACGGAGACCAGAGCCTGGAGGCTTCGCTCAGATACATCAACATCAAGGAAGGTTCCGATACCCAGTTGGTATCACCCGTATTCCAGCTGTCGTACTCGTTCAAAATGAACCTTCGCTTTCTCGAAGAATAGAATCCAAAGGAGGAAGAAATGAATCCGAACCAGATGCCGGTCGTCCAGGAAGCGCTGGACAATATCCAGGTCGTTCTCGATAACGGCCACACTCTCGTCAGAATCTATCTGGACACCTTTCAAAAGCTCACAGGCCTGGAACTCGGTGGACATGGGGAAGAGGTGCCGAGAATGATCCACCTTTCGGTGGAAGAATTCGGCAAGGGGCTTGAGAAGATCGCTCGAGCCCAGCGAATACTTGAAGCCGTCTACTTTTCATTCGACCCCAGGGGGAATGAGGTTGATGGGTGAGGGTAGTCCTGGCATTCCGGAGTTACATATATCCGAAACTTTTGAATGGCGATGAAAGTTTACAGGGCGTTGATGTTGCGATATAATGAATCACTGTGTTGCCAAAATAGGAGGTTTCGATTGACGTTGAATCAGAAACAGCTCCAGGCAGTCCAGACGACAGAAGGTCCGGTCCTCATCATCGCCGGTCCTGGATCTGGAAAAACCAAGACCCTCGTGGAAAGGACCGTCAACATCATCCGAACCGGCAAGGCGGCGCCGGAAGAGATCTTCATCACTACCTTCACGGAAAAAGCCGCGCGGGAACTCGTCACGCGGATTTCCGACCGCCTCGAAGAAGAGAAGATCAAGGTCAACCTCAACGAGATGTTCGTTGGGACGATGCACTCGCTGTTCCTCCGCATCCTCGAAGAATTTCGCGATTTCACGCGGCTGAAGAAGAGTTACAAGACCCTCGACGATTTCGATCAGCAATACATGATCTTCAAGAGCTTCTACGATTTCGAGAAAATCGACGACTTCATCCTGCTGATCCACACCAATCAGTCCCGGTGGGACAAGTGCGACACCCTTGCGGAGTGGATCAACAAGACCACGGAAGAGATAGAGGACCCCGAGACACTCCTCCTGTCCGAAAAACCGAAGCTCCGGGTGCTCGGGAATATTCTCGCGCAATACCGGAAGATACTCGAAGAAGAGAACGCCCTGGACTTCTCCAACATCCAGACCGAATTCCTTTCCATAATCACCCGGTTCCCAGAAGTGCTCGAAAAACTTCAAGGACGCCTGAAATACTTCATGATCGACGAGTACCAAGACACTAACCCCATCCAGGAGAAAATCCTACTCAAGCTCTCGGCGAAGTCGAGGAACATTTGCGTGGTCGGCGACGACGACCAGTCCCTTTATCGTTTCCGCGGCGCTACGGTGGAAAACATTCTCCGTTTCCCGCAACACTTCCCGGGCATGGGAGAACCCATCCTCCTTGAGGTGAATTACCGATCCCATCCGGAGATCATCGACTTCTATTCGAAATTCATGGCCGCCTGTGACTGGAAAGACCAAGGTAAGGAGTTCCGCTATTCCAAAAACATCCGACCGCAGGAAGGGAAGGATTTCCACGGACATCCAGCAGTAATCCGCGTTTCCGGCCAAGACGGTCTGGAAAACTGGAACTCGGAGGTCCTTGAGTTCATCCAGACGCTTCTGGAGAAGGGCATTATCTCGGATTACAACCAGATCGCATTCCTTGCCAAGTCGGTCAAGAACCCGGGAGTTCTCAGCCTCGCGAACTTCCTCGAAGCCCACGGAGTCCCGGTATTTTCTCCCCGTTCGGCTTTGTTTTTCCGCCGCCCGGAAATCAGGCTGTTCATCGGCATGTTCCGGATGCTCTTTCCGCAACTCCCGAATCTGGAAGAGGGACGTGAGGCGCTTAACGAAATCGTGGCCTACTACAACGTCTGCTTTGCGGAGTTCGCCGAAGAAATCCGGAAGGAAGAAAACAAGGACCTCAGAAACTGGGCGGCTAAGAAGGCCCAACTGCTGAACTCCTTGACGGCCAACACCGACTTCGCGTTCTCGGGGCTTTTCTATGAGGCGCTCCAGTTTCCGCTTTTTGCTCGCTACCTCAAGGTCGAAATGAAAGGCTACTCGGAAGAGGTTCGACCGCTCTACAACATTGGCATCCTGTCGAAGTTGATCGTCCGGTTCGAGTTCCTCAACGACGTCGATCTGTTCACGCCCAAGCGCCTCGAATGGGTGCTCAAACGTTTCTTCCAAGACTACCTCCGTTTCCTGTACGATGGCGGCATCGCCGAATTCGAAGCATTCGACGAGCTCACGCCATCCGGGTGCATTTCGTTCATGACGATCCACCAGTCGAAGGGTCTCGAATTTCCCATCGTCCTTGTGGATTCGCTCAAGAGCGGCCCTCGCGAGCAGGGATCGGAAATCGACATCCTGATTGCCGAACATCTTGGAAGAGAGCCCTACGAGCCGGTGAAGAAGATCAAGAATTTCGATTTCTACCGGCTCTTTTACACCGCGTTCTCCCGCGCAAAGAATCTTTTGGTCATGAGCGCTCAGGAGAATGTGCCCCATAAGAAGGGCGAGTGGAATGTCCCGTCGAAATACTTCAAACCGTTCTACGACCAACTGCCGACCTGGCGGGACGAGCCCGTGCGCCTGGAAGAAATCATCGCGGAAGAGGTCAAACCTCCGAAGCTCAAGAAAGAGTACTCGTTCACCTCGCACATAATGCTCTTCGAGAACTGCGCGTGGCAGTTCAAGTACTTCCGCGAAGCCGCCTTCAACCCGATTCGAGTGTCGAGTACGTTGTTCGGAACCCTTGTCCACCACACCATCGAAGACATTCACAAAGCCGCGATCCGCGGCGAAACCGCTCTGATCAACCAGGAAAACGTGGAGGCGTGGTTCGAAAGGAATTACGACGCTCTCAGCCGGGCGGAACACGTCTACATGAAACCCACCACCAAGAAGGGAGCTCTCAACCAGGTCCTGGATTACGTAGAAAAGACGCAGGGCAACTGGGAGCGCATCAAGGAAGCCGAGGTGGACGTCTCGCTCGTGAACGACAAGTACATCCTCACCGGCAAGATCGACCTTATCCGCGGCGAGAACGGGACCGTGGAGATCATCGACTTCAAGACGAGCAAGAAGCCCGAGATGCACGACCCGGAAGAGAACGTGATGATCGAACGCTACCGCCGCCAATTGGAACTCTATGCTCACATCGTGGAAGAGCGCTACGGATACAAGGTCTCACAGGTCCACCTCTACTACACCAACACGACAGCCTCGCAGGGCAACCCCTACATCTCCTGGAGAAGAGATCAGCTCCCCATGGAGAAGACTATCCGTTCCTTCGACGCAACTGTCAACCGGATCGAGAAGAAAGACTTCCGCTTGCCGAAACGCCCCGGCAAGCTCTGTGAGAACTGCGACATGAACCACTTCTGCAATCGCAACTTCCGTCCCGAACCGATTTAGAAAAACAAGAGGAGCTCCGATATGCCCGCAGAGAAAGCCGCCGACGACCTGTTCCAACTGGAACCCATCCAGGGCTACCCCATGCTCCAGTGGAAGGGCAAGCGCCCCTTCACCGCCACCCACTACTACCCCGCCCAGGAGAAGGAAAGCTACGGGGCGCCGGAAGAAGACGGATGGATCAACCAACTCTTCTGGGGCGACAACCTCCAGGTCATGGGGCACCTCCTGAAGAAATACCGCGGAAAGGTTCAACTCATCTATATCGACCCGCCTTTCGATTCCAAAGCCGATTACAAAAAGTCTATCGAATTAAAAGGCAAGGCAGTTTCAAACGATTATAATTCATTTGAAGAAAAACAGTATGGGGATATATGGACAAATGATGAATATCTACAGTTCATTTATGAAAGGTTAATAATATTACGTGAGTTATTGGCAGAAAATGGATCAATATATTTACATTGTGATTCTCACAGAGTTCATTACTTAAAGTGTATGATGGATGAGATATTTGGCATTGAAAATTTTCAAAATGATATTATCTGGAAAAGGACAGGCGCACATAACAGTGCAATTAGATATGGCCCAATCCATGATACAATATTATATTATACCAAGTCAATTGTATTTACATGGAATTCAATTGCAATTGCTTACAATGAAGAGTATGAAAAAAGATTCAGCTCCAAAGATCCTAATGGTCGAAAGTTTCAGCCAATTAGTTTAATTGCCGCAGGTGTTAGATCAGGTTCAACCGGGAAAACTTGGCGTGGTATTGATGTAAATAAGAATGGAAATCATTGGCGTACAACAATAGAAAAATTGGATAAACTTGATGAAGAAGGAAGAATATTTTGGCCAGGCAATGGGTCATTACCACGGTTAAAATTCTATCTTGATGAATCAAAAGGAAGTCCGGTACAGGACATATGGGTAGATATTCCAGCGATTAACTCTCAGGCTAAAGAACGAGGAAGTTATCCGACTCAAAAACCTGAAATGTTGGTTGAGAGAATCCTTATGGCATCTTCGAAACCAGGAGATATTATTTTTGACTGTTTTATGGGAAGTGGTACAACTCAGGCTGTAGCGATGAAACTGGGAAGGCGTTTCATTGGTGCGGACATCAATCTGGGTGCGGTTCAGACTGCAACCAATCGTCTCATCGGTGTTCAGAAGGAGCTTCTCGCCGGACAGAACGATCTCTTGAAAGCAGAAGACGAGATCCAGAAGTTCTACACCTCTTTCTCCGTTTACAACGTCAATAACTATGACGTCTTCCGGAATCCTGTCCAGGCGCGGGAAATCATCATGGACACCTATGGGATCACCGCGCACCCGGCCGGCCAGACCTTCGACGGCGAAATGGACGGGTGGATGGTGAAGCTCCTCCCGGTCAACCGGATCGCCTCGAAGTCTGATCTGAACGAACTGATCGTCGGCCAGGACATCAAGGCCTTCGAACAGCGCCAGAAGAAGGCCCCGAACCAACCGGTGGAGCGCATCCGTCTGATCTGCATGGGTCACGAGCCGGACCTGAAGGCCCACCTGGAGGCTTCGCTCCATCCTTTCAAGTTGGAAATCGAAGTGGTGGACATCCTGCGGGAGAGGAAGGACCTGATCTTCCGGCGAGAACCGGAAGCGAAAATCTCCCGGAAGGACGGCAAGGTGGTCATTGAGAAGTTCTATCCGCTGAACCTGATGCAGAAGCTCTCGCTCCTCAAGGAGACCGTCAGCGACTGGCGCGAGATGGCGGAATCCGTGATGATCGACTTCCAGTACGACGGCGTGGTTCTCCATCCCCAGGTGATCGACATCCCGGAAGACGGGAAGATGGTGGTAGGCGAATACGCCATCCCGTCAGACGCGGAGAAGATCCGCGTGAAGATCACCGATCTCCTTTCGGAGTCCCTGGAAGCGGAGGTATAGGCCATGGCGAAGAAGTCCCAGGCGGTCTCCGTCGATTTCCTCTTTTTCCACGCTCTGTTGAAATTCTACCACGAGAATCGCGGTATGATCCGGAGCCACTACAAGGACCTGACCAAGAAGATCCTGGATTATAACGACCCATCCAGAGATACGGCGTTCCTGCGGAAACCCCAGTTCGAGGCCTTCGAGATGTATGTCTTTCTCAAGGAGTTCCTCGGGAACGCCAAAGTTCACGACATTTTCGAGGAGTGGTTCGACCGGCGGGAACGTTTCGCAAGCCGTTCCACCTACCACGATGAGGCCACCCTCTTCGGGGAGCTGAACAAAGAGCAGTACAAGGCCGTATTCGAACGGATGAAGAAGTTCGAGCTCAACTATGCCAACTACATCTTCGCACTGACCATGGGCGTGGGCAAAACGATTCTCATGGCCACCTGTATCTTCTACGAATTCATCCTGTCGAACAAGCACCCGAAGGACGAGCGTTTCTGTCATAACGCCCTCGTCTTCGCGCCGGACAAGACAGTCCTCCAAGCGCTTCGCGAGATCGTGGACCTCGACAAGTCCAAGGTCATTCCCCCGGAATACGCCAACTGGTTGGACACGGAGCTCAAGTTCCACTTTCTGGAAGAGAGCGGCGCGACGCTGAACACCATCGACCGGAGCCGCTTCAACATCATCATCTCGAACGCCCAGAAGATCATCCTGAAGAACTTGAAGGAGAAGGACAAGGCCGATCTCCTGTTCGAGTCCAAGCCCGTCGCGCCTAAGGAAGGGAGCGTTTACGAGCAGTACGCTGACATCTACGCCATCGACGACGAAGACAACCTCCTGCGGAATCAGCGCTTCTGGAAGCTGACCCGCCTGGAGAACATCGCCGTCTATGTGGACGAGGCCCACCACGTCTTCGGCGCCGACCTCCTCAACGACATGGACTCGGACAAGAAAACAAGTCTTCGCACCACGATCAACGAGTTAGCCCAAAGGCTCCAGAATGCGGGTAACCATCTGGTTGCCTGTCACAACTTCACGGGCACGCCATACGTAGGGAAAGAAATCCTTCCCGAAGTGGTTTACGCTTACGGCCTGAAGGACGCGATCGAATCGAAATACCTGAAATTGGTCAACGTGAAATCCATCGAGAACGTGAGGTCGGAAGAACACCTCCGGGAGGTCGTGGAGCGCTTCTGGAAACTCTATGGCGAGAATCGATACGAAGGGCTCCTTCCCAAGATCGCCATCTACGGTACAACTGTGGACGAGTTGGTGAAAGAGATCAAACCGGCCTTGGAAAAACTACTTGAGAAGAACGGAATTCCTCTCGACAGAATCCTCGTTAACGTAGAGGACGATAAAATTACGAAACAGTCGGACCGACTGGATTTCAACCGCCTGGATACGCCGGAATCCACCAAGCAGTTTATCCTCCTCGTCAACAAGGGCAAAGAGGGTTGGAACTGCCGCTCGTTGTTCGCTGTTTCTCTCTACCGGGAGCCAAAATCAAAAATCTTCGTGCTCCAGTCCACCATGCGCTGTCTCCGAGCCATCACGCCGATCCAACAAACAGCGACTGTGTTTCTCTCGGCCGCGAATTTCCAGATTTTGGAAAACGAGCTTACCGAGAACTTCCGGATGACCATCGAAGACCTTTCGCCGAAGACCGAGAAGAGGACGGTCACGGTGAGGCTCGTTCCGCCCCCGGTGACCATCCAGTTGACGAAATTCCGCTTCCGCTACGAGATCACCGAGAAAGAACCCGCAAAAGGATTCGGGCTCGGACTTGATGGCATCGATTGGGACCGCTACAAGGCCACCGTCATTCACAACGACCAGTTTTTGGACAAGAAAAAGCGTAGCCAGGTGGCGGAAGATATCACCGCCAAGAATGAACAGGTCAGGTACTCATTCCTGACCCTCGTGGCGGAGATCTCCAACTACCTGAAAAAATCCCCTCTCCTGGTGGAAGAGATCCTGGAGCGCTCGGGAGAAGGCGTGGAGAAAATCCTGGAGACCGTCAACCGGGAAAACAAAACACTCTACGACTACGTCATCCCCGCGCTGTTCCAGTCCCTCTACCTTGTCACGGAGTTCAAGAACGAAGTACCGATCGAGGTGGAGTTGGTCAAGACACCGAAGGACGGCTCTTTCCAGGTACAGGTCAAGCCGGACCTGTTGGCCGATATGGAATCTCCAAACTTCGCGGATTTCAAGTCCAAGAGCTTTCACCTGGACAACTACTGCTTCGACAGCCTCCCGGAGTTCAAGGAATTCCAAAACCTCCTCAAGGACGATCGCTTAGACAAGGTTTACTTCACCGGGATGTTCCGGCACGGGCAGACGGACTTCCATATCCACTACGTTGATCCGGAAACGCACGCCCTCCGGGCATATTACCCGGACTTTGCAATCAAGAAGAAAGACGGCGCTTGGGTGATCTTAGAAGTCAAAGGCGACAACATGATCGACGACTCGGTGGTTCTCGCGAAGCAGGAAGCCGCCCGGAAGATGGCTGTGGCGAGCGGCATGACATATGAGATGGTCAAGGGAAGCGATGCGGACGCCGGGTTACCTTTGGATCTTAAATGATTGAGTTGAACTGAAAAAATGCTTTCATGAATTGATTTTGCGGGGTCTCTGTAGGAGGGACATCATATGTCCCTTTGGGTTCCTTATCCTGTTGTTGACGAAAACAATCAGGAGGAACCCGATGCTGGAACTCAAACCGAAGCTTTTCTCTCGTTACGCGGCTGAAAGATTCAGCCGGATCGCCGATGCTGTGATCCAGGAATTCCAGGGAAACCCGAAAGAACTCCGGAAATCATCCGCCGGACAAGGACTGATTTCGCACTGGGAAGAATACTGCGATCAGGTCCAACACGGGTTCTATTTCAACTACGAAATGTACCAGAACGTTCTGAGCGGGATCATCGAGCGTCACCTGAACGCTCTTGATGAAACCTTGGTCCGTATGCTCTGGCTTGAAACAGAACGATTCTGGGACTGGGACGAGGAGGAGGAGCCTTCCCGGGAAGACTGCCTCCAGGCGTTGGAAGAGCACGTCGAATCGATCGTTTTCCAACGGGCGGATGATTACGAGCTCGAAGGAGATCCCGAGGATGTGAGAGAAGACGAGTTGGCAGAAGCCGGGGAGGCCGTCCATGGTTGATGAGGAATTTCTGAACATCTTCCGTCGGCACATCCAGATCATCCGGAAACAGAATCCCGGTGTTTCCTCCGTTTACGTTCCCTTCATTCGGCAGGAGGACTATCCGGTGTGGCAGGAGAAGGTGTTCGCTTCCTGGAGCTCCTGGGACATCCAGTGGAACTCGCTGATCGGATTTCAACTTGCCGCCCGCGAGATCGGCATGCTGATGGTCTATTATCCAACAACCCCGGGCTATGTCGAGGACTGGATGAAGAGAAACCAGGTAGACGATTTTCACTCCAATCTCGGGATCATCCATACGCGAGTTTTCGAGGAGCTTTCCCTTCCATATCGGTCGATCGGGTTGAACCTGATGCGTCAGGTGATGCAGTTTGAAGGTCCTTCATTCCTCTCGTTCGAGTCCGAGCTCGGTATAACTAACCTCGACTTTCCAAATGGTCCAACGGAAAATCAGAGGGTCTGGATTGTTGAAATGACAGTTGCCGCTCTTATGTTCGAGAAATCGGACGTGGTGGTGGGAAACACCCCGCCGGATGGAAGAATCGTCTACTACGGGTACAATTTCGAGAGAGGGAGAGCAACACCGGTGTCAAGCGAAGAGATGAGAGCCCGGTTGGCGAACCATCCTGTCTACCTGGAGAAGCCCAATCTTTTCGCTTTTGGTGAGATGTTGTTGGAGTGACGGGCGAATGAATGGCGTTTATTCGTTCGATCTGCTCGACCGCTTCGAAGCTCTCTTCCGGAGATCGGGGCAGTCCTTCCCGACGCGCCGGACTTTCGATCCGACGAACGCGATGCGCTCGATTCCGGTCAGGTTCATCTCGGAGCCCGCGTCGAGAACCGATTCCTGCTGACGATCTTCGTTGTAGGATTTCGTAATATTGATCGGCATTTTGGACCTCGCTTTCCCGTAAATATAAAGAGCCGGGAGGTTGTCCCGGCTCCTTTCGCAGAACTATATTTCCCCGATAACTTCGATGCAATCTTTCGGGAAAGAATAAAATAGAATCAGGACAAAATATTCACGTCCAGAGATCTCCAATCCAGTTTTGTAAGATTATGGTTTTCCTGGGTTTCAAGATTCCACATGTAACCTACATATTGATAATTCGTTATCTCGATAGACACGTTGTCTTCGCCTTCGTAGTCAGGATCGGGAATGTTCCTCTTCCTTTTCAACCATCGAAGAATTACAGACTTTGCATTCGAAAATTTCAATTTCTCCAGACTGTCTCCCCAACCAGTCTCGTCGCCTTTCTTGATCAAACTTGATTTCAAATACACAGCCAGAATCTCAAAAGTTTCGATGATGACTTTAATTTCAATTCCGGAATTGACCTGACGAATATGAAAATGAGGAGGATTATGTTCCTGTCGTCCCTGATTTCCTGTCTCCTCACCGGCTCCACCAATTTTGACATTCAAACCGTATTCCAACAGACGATCCGTAAGTGTCGCCATCTCAAAATAGGAATTGTCTTCGAAAAATCCTTTGATCATAAATTCCTCCTTCGATTCTCCTACGAGATCAACAACCACGCGGCAAACCACGCATCGAAACGCTTCAAGACTTCATCGCCGGAAATCACGGAATTCCGCACCGGAGAAAGACCAATCAGAAACTCCCAGATGGGATCTACCCACGCGAGGGAATGCAGGGCATCACTTCGCATCATTTCATGCCGAAGATCCTTCTTCCATTTCCGTTCTTTCTCTTCGGGCGCGTTGTCGAACGCATCCTCGACCGAGCGTTCCAGATCGAAAATCCCCACGCTGATCATGTCGTTGACGGCCTCTCGGTACAACTTATCTTTCCGTCCGCCGTCGACCTTGATTCCACGAATATATTCAAAAGCGCGGGAAATCAACCCCCTGATCAGGAGCCGCCAATCGTCTGCGTATTCCAGGACGAAATCATGGAGTTCTCGATTGATACTGGTTCCCCAATCCATGGTCAGACGGAGGTTGAACAGGTGAACAACAAAATTTCTCAGATACTGATCCTTGAGCCTGTCCTGAAATTTCACCTTGCCGTCCGCCATCTCGAAAAATCCTTTGATCATGAATTTCTCCTTCAAGCATCCGCGTTCAAGCGGCGAGATTATACTTTGACAAAAACAGCTTCGTCGGAATCGATTTCCCCTTCCCATACTTTCAGCAAAACTTCCATGTTCATATCGATAAAATCAACAATCTTTTTGATGTCCTTTTCTGCGATATCTCCGGTGTCACCAATTATCCCTTTGTCGGGTATTGTAATCGTGAATAAACCTTCGTCTGCGAATACTTTGTCCCCGTATTTCTTGGATACTTTTATTCTTGCATTATGTTGTTCTTTGCCTGATTTCTGTTGAATCCATATCACACAGGGCAACCCCGTCCTTCTGTTTCTCAAATTCGCCATTTCGAAATAGGACTTGTCGTCCTCGAAAAATCCTCTGATCATGAATTTCTCCTTATTTCAACTTGGTGACGAATCCATCGGGGAATCCACGCCCGTCGTTATTGCTGATCAAAGATTGGCGAATCTTCTCCGCCGCTTTTTTCTCGTCGATCCTGTCATTCGTGATTCCGACGATATGGTATCCGCGAGATTCGAATTTTTCAAAGTCGTCGAAATCCTTGGTGATCAGGATGATCGGCTTGGATTTCGTTACCTTCCTCATCGCATTCAATCCCTTGTGAATATCCCCATCGGAAATCGTGCCGGGATAAAATTCCTCAGCATAACCAAGTTCTCTCAACTTCTCTCCGATCTTCACGATATTGTAATCGATGAATATCTTGTACTTCGAATCTTTGGATTCCTGGTGAACGATGATCATGAATTTCTCCCACTACTCAACGTAGGGCTTCATTCGCGCACCAAATTCGATCGAATCGATTTCCTTGTTCCAAAAATCGAAGATCGCTTCAGCGTTCATATCGATCCATTTCCCGACTTTGTCGATATCCTCCTGTCGGATATCCCCGGGGTTTCCCCTCCGTTCCTTCTTCGGAACCGTGATAGTAAAAAAGTCGTTGCTTTTCAGATCATCACCATAATGCTTTGCAACTTTGATTCTCGCAAAATGCTTTTCTCTGCCACTTTCGGGAGCAATCCAGACGACCATCGGCAACCCTGTGGACTTCGGTCTGAAGTTCGCCATCTCCAAGTAGAAACGGTCCTCGAAAAATCCTTTGATCATTGTCTTTCTCCCCTACTCAACGTAGGGCTTCATCTGCATCAAAAAAGCCTTCGTGCTGATCTCATGGTTCCAATACTGGAGTATCAAATCCAGATTGAGATCAATCCATTTCTTCCCCAACTCGACATCAACAGACCTGATCTTACCCATATCCCCGATGACTTCTTTGTCGGGAACCGTTATCGTAAAAAATCCCTCTTCCGGAGAAATCTTGTTGCCGTAAATTCTGGAAACTTTGATCCGGGCGAAATGCTTCTCTTTCCCGCTCGATTCCTGAATCCAGATAACATACGGCAATCCGGTATCATCTTCGGGTCTGATATTCGCCATTTCCAAGTAGAAACGGTCCTCGAAAAATCCTTTGATCATATATTCCTCCTTCGAATCTCCTGCGAGATCAATAAATGCTGAGGTCCCGTCCGAGCATCGCGTAGAATTCCAGATTGGCCGTTCTCATTGCTTCGAGACCGATAATGTCACGCCAGACGTGAAGGTACTTTTCGGTGTACGCCTTGAACACGGCATCATCGGACACGATCATTCGGCATTCCTCCAGAGTGAACTCCGGCTCCCCGAGCCATTTCCGGGTGCCGTCCTCGCGGTCGATGAAGGCCCGTTCGTCCATGTAGTAGTCGGAAAGGCGGTCAGCGGCTCCGGGGTCGCGAGTCCCGATGATCTGGAGAATGCGGAGTTCCTGGTTCCGCTCCACGTCGGAATAATGCTGGTTGAATTCCGGAGACCCGAATTTCATCGTCTTCAGGGCAGAACGAACCTTGAATCCGAGGGTCATCTTGTTCCAGAAAGCACGAATCGCGTCAAACATAAATTCCTCCCTTGGTACGCCCATAGTATGGCATAAAAAAAGAGGGGGGTCAAAAGTGACCCCCTCACTACTCGGGACTTGCGAGCGGGTTTATATTTTCCTTGAGAGCAACGCCGCAGGAACGACACTTTCGTCCGGCCGGAACGAGGGGCAGATCACACTTTGATCGGTGCCGAGGAAAGCTCAGGAAGAAAAAAGTGAGGGAGACAATGAAAAATCGACCAGCGCCCCGCAACAAATACCCGCTGGAGGACACGGGCTGACGAACTCTTCGTCCAGGAACCCTCCCATCGCGTTAAAACCCATCCCGCCACAACCCAATAAAATCAACATTCTTTGAGTAGATGGGGGGTCACTTTTGGACCCTCGTCCTTTTCCTGTTATCATGTGCGTGATCGAAAAACGACGCGGAAGGAAGAGGATGCACAGGCGAAGAAGGTTGACTACCAATCCGATCGACCCGAATGCCAGGCGATTGTTGTCGGAGTGGCTCCTGGAACGTTTCGAGCAAGCCGGGGAACTGTCCCTCGGAGAATCGAAGATCGCGGCCCGGGTCCTTCCCGCCGAAATCAGCGAGAAGATTCGTGGTTGTATCGAAGGGGAGCTGTCCCAGGTTTTCCGAGCACCGCCGGGCGACCGGGATTTCAACAGCCGGATTTCATCCGACGACGACCCCGACCCCGGGGATTTTTTCTACCAGGTCTGGAAAAGATCTTCTCCGATTTCCCGGAATCCGTCCAAGCGCCGAGAACTGGAACGGCAGATCATCGATGGAATCGATAAGGATCTCGAAGAGTTGAGGATGAAACCGTCGAGAGACAGGGTGCGGCTGGAAATCATCCGGGATACATTCCGGCTTGATGAGCCTCAGACGAAGATCCTGGAATACGTCTACTACATCAGGACCATCAATGTTCTGGGGGTGGAAAGATTACTTTCAGATGCGGACGACATCGACACGGCCTCGAAATTCACAGGGTATGGAATGGACCAGATTTTCGAAGCTGTCCGGAAGATGATGCATCTCGGGATTTTGGGAAGGGCGACGACGTTCGAGATTGGCGAATTATCCGTTTCGATCATCCGGTTCCTTCTATCCAAGAAAGCAGATGTCAAGATCACCGATGGAACCATCGATCTGATGGAATTCTCGGATACTCTGCCCTTGAATTCCTTTCCTGTCGACCGGGAGGATATCCGGATCTTGAAGTCGCTCCTCAAATCTGAAAAACCCATCCACCTGATGCTCTACGGCGAGCCCGGAAGCGGTAAGAGCGAGTTTGTCCGTGCCATCATACTCGATAGTGGCAGGAAGGCGGTGACGCTGAAAAAGAGCCAGACCGAGAACAAGGACACGATGGTCCGTCTGATGGCCGCCTCTCATTTTGCCGGAAAGGAATACGTGATCGTGATCGATGAAGCGGATGGCCTGTTGAACACAGAGCGATTTCTGGAGAAGAGCGAGGACAAGGGGGCGATCAATGAATACCTCGACCTTGCGGAAACATCCACGATTTGGATCTCCAATACCGTGAACCATACCGCGGATTCCGTGCTTCGACGTTTCCATTTCAGTCTCAAGTTCGAGAAATTCGGGGTGACGGAACGCATGAACGTCTGGAAGTATGTCCTGAAGAGCAGTACTGTGCGGAAGCAACTCACTGATTCTGATGTCCGAGACTTCTCAGAGCGATTCGAGACGAACGCCGCAGGAGTGACGCTCGCGTTGAGCGTTGCCGAAACTTGCCTCGGGAAGAGGAGCGGGCACAGGGAAGCTGTGAAGAAGATCGTGGAACGGACTCTCGACAGGCATCTCGAACTGACCGACCGGGAAGAACAGGAACGGAAGAAGCAGGCGCACGATGATTTGAACCCGATTGGAAATAATTACTCGACCCGCTTTTTGAACACACAACCGGAATCGGGAATGGTCCTGGATGCCCTCCAGGGAGCTCTACGCTCGTCGAAAGACAACAGGATGACGTCCGGAATGAATCTCCTCTTCTGGGGACCCCCAGGAGTGGGGAAAACGGAATTTACGAAATTCCTGGCCGAGAAGTTGGAAAAGAAGTTGCTCCTGAAAAGATACTCGGATGTGGAGAGTCCGTACGTGGGTGTGACGGAGATCAATATCGCAAGGGCTTTCCGAGAGGCCAGGGAAGAATCATCGATCTTGTTCTTCGACGAATTTGACAGCTTCCTGTCGCGCCGCGATGGGGCGTCGCGGTGCTGGGAGGTTTCCCGGACCAACGAGCTACTCACATGGATGGAGAATTTCCGCGGTATCCTGATCTGCGCCACAAACCTTCCGGATCTGCTGGACCCCGCCGTTTTGCGGCGCTTTGCTTGGAAGATCGAGTTCCGGGCTGTGAAAGAAGAACAGCGGTTTCAGTTGTTCAAGGCATTCTTCCGGATGTGCGGCAGAAAGATCACAGCGGAAGAGAAGGGTAGGATCGAAGCCTTGGAAATAAATCCCGGCGACTGCGAGGCGGTTGCCCGACGGTTCCAGTTTCTCCCGGTCGATAGGAAAAGCTACGGCGACATCATTTTGGCGCTGGCGGAAGAAACGGCGTGGAAGAGGAAAACGGGGGAAAAGAGAGCGGGGTTCTGACTGTTCAGGATTTTTGGATGGCGGCTTCGATCCGTTTTACGAGCTTCAGGAAGGGGATACCAAGAGCGGAAGCGTAATCCCAAAGTTCGATCAGGTCCATACGGCGTTCGAAGGACTCGATCTTGCTGATGATTGTCTGGTCGTAATTTTCGCCCATCCGGGAGCTGAGTTCAGTTTGAGTGACTCCCTTACCTTCCCGAACGGCTCGGAGGGTCTCGATCATGAGCTTGTATTCGGGGCGGTAGACAGATTTCATCCATTCCAGCCTTTTTGATAATTTTAGCGGAATTTGACAGAAATGCGAAGATCGCATATCATGAATTGTACTACTCTATATTCAACAATGAGAAAAAAGCTTTCTGCGGAACGATTCCAGTTTGGGGGAGGATTTCATGTTGACCAGATCGAGGATCAAACTGATGGCAGTAACTTTGCTGATGCTTTTTCGTGTGACTCTTTCTTTTGCGAGCAACATTTGGGAAGCCGCGTTCAGCGGAGACCTGGGGACTGTTCAGAATTTTGTTGAAAAGATCGGTATGAAGGTCGATGTAACAAACAAAATCGGCATGAGTCCCCTCTATTATGCAGTAACAGGTGGTCAACCTGCTGTGGTTCAATATCTTATCGATAATAAAGCGGATGTAAATTTGAGACTTTCGGATGGTAAGACACCTCTGGTCTTCAGCATTGATAACCCAAACTACTCGATTTTCAAGGAACTGATCACCAACAAGGCTGATTTGCAGGTGAAGGTTACCGTCTCAAATTTTGTGGACGATAGTTTTGCGGCGAATCTCAGAAGAATGAACAAAGTGGTGAATAAGATGTCATATCAAGCTCTGATTGGCAAATCTTCTCTGTACAGGGATGATCCTGATTTCAAGATGGAAAACAAAGTATACAATCTATTGGAATACACCCGGTATCAATTCTTGAACCAAAATGATAAAAGGAAAAAGATTGTTATCCTAAATGAGCAGAAATATCTCCTGGAGAACTTCCCAGAGTTGCGACAAACAAAGACGGGCTCAATGGGACAGGATTCGATTCTGGATTGCGTGCTGACGGGTGATCAAGACCAAATGGAAAATTTGGTTCGTCAGGGAGCGGAGATTGATCCCTGGTCGGTCAACTCGGCGATCATTTTCAATCGTACGAATTTTCTCGACTTTTTCACGGCGGCATCCGGAATCAATTCGAATAACCGAGATTCATTCCTATCGTTTGCAATGGAATATGGCCCTATAGATACTTCTATCTTGCTGATGAAGAACGGTGCAAGGCTCAAATGGAGAAAAAGTTACGGAAATTCTCAACATATTGATATCTATGACCGTAGCACTGATTTTTGGGAAACATTTGATTTGCCTCAGGAAAAGATGGCTCTCATCAAGGTTTCAGAGCATGGTAGTGCCTGGATCTCAGAAACTGGTTTGTGGGGTCTTATGGGTTCTAATTTCCAGTACATCATTCCGCCGTCCTTTGAAGATTATCGGGAAGCCAAATCGGGAGTTGTATACGTCAAAAAAAAGGGGAAGTGGGGCGTGGTGTCATCCTCCGGCGAAACGATTATCCCTCCCGTTCTTGAACAACCTCCCGCTGTTGGCGTAAATTCGTGGATCAATGTCGATGGAAAGTTTGGTCTGTTTGGCTCCACGGGGAACTTCTTACTCCAACCTGAATTCCTGAGCATCTCCAATCTGACCGAAGAATCTGGAATTTCGCCAGGTTCCGTACTGCTTTATGATGGCAAGAATTACCGGGTAGTTGATTCCGCTGGATTGACAATTGTCAACCAGAGCCCGGATCGAAATCTTGTTGTTGCTGAATATCTGGAGAAAAAGAAAAAGTCTGAGGAAGAACAAGAAGCCAATGAGGCACTTCAGAGTGCGATTCAAAAACAGAATTCGGAGCAGTTTTGGAGCCTTTTCAAGTACAGCCCTTATATCAACGGTGGGCTTTTTATTGATGGTGGGTTCGCCGGGTCGAGAATTCCTGGGTCGATAATTCCCGGATTTAACGCGGGCATTGGGTCGTATGTCAAATTTGGTGATGATGCTGGGCTAAGAATGGCGGCATCCTTCGAAGTAACGTATGATAATACTAAGACAGGGCCGAGTGAAGAACCACAGTATAATTATGGAACATCATACATTGATTTTGGTGGGAAGATTGACGCTGAATACTTTGTGAACTATATGTATTCCTCCTGCTTCTATTTTGGAGTTACTTATGGTATCAAGCAATTTTTCTCGACTACGACAACATTTTCAGGCTACACGACTAATGCTGATGAATCTGTAACTTCCGTTTCGACAACGGCCAACAACCAAGCCCTGAGACAGTATGTTGGTGGAGTTGCTGGCGTTACTTTCATGGCTGCCATTCTTGAAGGAAGTTTCATGGTCAATTTTTCCGATGCCAAGGATCTGTGGACATTCCGGGGGAAATCTGCCAGGGGCGCTGTTTTAAATCTGCCACCCATTCCGGCGGAAATCTGCCGGGTATTCCGGACGAAAGTTTACCACTCGTGCTGTAAGAATCACATCTGAGAAAC
>Ga0326727_10012377_pt1 | contig 19453 bp, 12 predicted proteins | sample MB2enrmetagenome_FD_207643 | JGI IMG/M metagenome (GOLD analysis project Ga0326727, IMG submission 207643) | Lab enriched peat soil microbial communities from McLean, Ithaca, NY, United States - MB29MY | ecosystem: Environmental > Terrestrial > Soil > Wetlands > Peat | place: USA: New York...
CATCCGCTCCATCGCCATCTGCCGGAACGATTGAGGGTATTTCCCAACTCGCTTCTTTGCCACTTGCAGCTCCTCTCCCTGCCAAGTGTCGCAAAGATTTCTGTCTCATCTTGTGGGGTCAGTCCATTATTGGGGTGAACCCCTGAGGGAATACTGGCTCCAAGGCAAGGACTTGTTCAGAGCTTCCCTGAACCTTTCGCGAGGCCGAGGTGCGGTTGGGCGAGCACGCAGAGTTGCGCTTCGCCCTGCAATTGAACCCGGCGCCGGACTGCACCACGCCCTATCGCTTTCTGGCCCGGCTTGATCCGGCCGATGTGGCGCGGGCGATGAACGAGATCGTGCGGCGCAGGCCGGGGAGGTGGCGAAAGCCTGCCCTGAACTTGCCGAAGGGTGCGGCCACAGCAGCCGTCGACGCGACCGGGCTGGCGCAGGCCGCGGTGAGCAGTTATTTCATCCGCCGCGTGGAGCGCTTCGGCCAGAAGCAGCGCACCTGGAAACATTGGCTGAAGTGGCTCGCCGCGGTCGACGTGGAGCGGCAGATCATCCTGGCTCAATGGGCTCGTCAAGCGCCGTGGAACGACTGCGCCACTCTGCCCATCCTGGTAAGCCGGGCGCATGAAGTTACTCCCATCGGCTGCGTGCCGGCCGACGCCGAGTTCGACTCCGAGCGCAACCACACTTACTGCCGCCAGCAACTCCAGGCTCAAAGTATCATCCCCGCCAATCGCCGCTCCAGCTGCAGGGCGTGCGGTGCGCGCCTGCAAATGCGCGACAACTTCCCAGCAGAACAGTGAACAATACGGAAAACGCTGCTTGATCGAAAGCGTTTTCTCGGCAGTGAAACGCAAACTCTCTTGCCGGCGCCCGGCGGAACCCCGCACGCGCAATCCCGCCAAGCGCTGCTGCTCGGCTTGGCCTTCGCTCTGTACCGCCTCTGGCTGCCTGCTCTCTGACTGCCGGAAAAAGGATGTCAACAGAGCCAGATGGGTTCTACAGTCTTTCGAAAACGCGGCTTCAGGTTTTTCTTCTATTCCAAGGAGGGGGCTCCGCGCGAGCCGGTACATACATGGTGAGAGAGACAAGGTGGAAGCAAAACTCTGGCTGGAACCCGAGGTTCGGATGTCTCACAATCGTGGCTACGAGGCCCGCACTCTTCGTGAGTTGCAGGAAATCGTAGAGAAAAACATAAATCGGATCGAGAGGGCGTGGAATGAGTTCTTCAGCCGGGCGTCCCATCCTTCGAGCGCTTCTTGCTAAAAGGGTGGGAGGCGGGCACTGGCTGTACTACTGCTTGCCGGCCAGCTTTTGCGTGGCGATCATACCGGCGGCGCCATCCTTGTCGGCGTCCTTCACCTTGGCCCACAGGGCGCGTGCCTGGTTCTGCTTGCCGCTGGCCGCATACAGCTCCGCCAAGTCGAGCTGCGCGACGTTGGCTGAAACCGTCTCCGAAGGCTTGATGGCCAGTTCGATGTAAATTGCGATGGCCTGCGCATCCCGTCCCGTCTGATGATAGATTCCCGCCAGCGCCAGCCTGGCCAGGTTGGTGAGATCGCGGTCCCCCCAATTCCACGCCCCAGCAACTTGCTTCAGCTCCGTCTCCGCGGACGCGGTTCTCCCCAGTTCCTGGTCCGTGACGGCGGCAAAGTAGCGTGCCTTGGCACCCTCGGGTAGCCAGCCGTACTTCTGGGCCACCGCCGCAAACTGCTCATGGGCGGTCTTCGAGCGCTCGCTCGCGGTGGCATAAACGCCGGTCTCCGGCGGAGCGCCGGGCATTGCCAGGGGCGCGCCATAGGTGTCCAACGCCGCGCCCAGTGCGCTGTCTGCGGCGGCTGTGCGCAGGTTCCAAAACACCAGCCCGGCGATACACACAGCAAGGATGGCAACAACACTGACAGTCCAGCGCAGCACGCTGGAACGGTGACCGCTGACCCAATCGAAGCTGCTGGCAGTGGCCTTGGCAAAACTATCTTGCTTGAGGGCGTGACGGGTTCGAGTATCCATGGGCTTCTTCTTGTCCTTCTTGTCCTGTTTGTCGTGACTTGCAGGCTGGTCCGTACGGGGGCAGGTGCTGCCGCCGCAACCCTATTAGTCTATCAGCGCGCGAGGACATGCGTCCACCGCCCGCCGGCATGGGCAGTAGGCCAAGTATCTTGCACAGGGTCAAGCGCGGTAGATTTTCTCGATTTCAAATATCAGAACGCTCCAATCGAGTTTTACGCTAAAATCATCGAAAAAACCGCGAATTCCCAATAATCCGGAATCGGGGAGGTCTTCTGCACCGTATCTGTCAGAACAAATGGACGGTTGACGATTACCGATGGTTTGCGACCCAGGAGGCGGGGGAGATCGGCGACGCGATGTAGGGACGAATTGGCAAGTCCGGGCAGTGATGTTTCCGAGGTAGTCGCGGACCGGGATTTTGAGCCGTCGGCAGCTCTCGATAACAGAGAGGATCGCCGCCGCGCGGGGTGCGTCCTGTTCGCAACTGATGCCGCCGCCTGTTAGTCGTCGATTCCAACTCCTCGGCGTCGTATTCAACGGTTGGGAGTTCATATTCAGTTGCTGTTTCAGTTGTGCGATGATTTCTGCGTCGGAGTAAGTCGAGTGCGAAGCGTGTGGGGAATGAAGGTCGCACTCACGATGTTCATTGAATAACAGACATTCCTGTGGATATCAAAACGACTTATGCAGTGTTTATGCTGGCATGCGTGACTTCTCTGATTCCTCTTGGAGGGGCCTGCGATACCACTTCGGACGTCATGGATAGAAAAAGCCGGGTCGGAAGCGTTCGACCTCCGCCCTACTTGCCCCATCTTAACCCCCTTGAAAAGGCTTGGGTAAAGCTCAAACAACTGTTTCGCTCGGCCAAAGCCCGAAGCTAGGAAACACTCCAAGAAGCTATCGCCCAGGCCCTCAAACTCATCTCTCCAGACAACGCAAAAGCCTTGTTCCGATGCTGTATCAACGGTCTACAGTAAAAGCGATATCACGCTAAAGATTCTTCGACTATTGACGAACGAAACCGGTGGGCTTGGCCTCCCCAGAAACTCGCCGGGAAACCTGGCAAGTCATGCTTTCCTGCCGCGCCAGCAACTTCTCGAACTCCTCCACAGGCACCGGCCTGCTGAACAGATACCCCTGGTACAAGTGGCATCCGAGAGTAGCGAGAAACTCCCGCTGTTCTTCGCTCTCCACGCCTTCGGCAAGCACCGGCAAGCCCATTGCGAAACTCAGCGAGACGATGGCTTGGGCAATGGCCCCGCCACAGGTGTCCTGCAATAGATCCCGCACGAACGCGCGATCGATCTTCAAATGGTCCAGGGGCAGGCGCCTCAAGTAGCTGAGCGAGGAATAGCCGGTGCCAAAATCGTCCAGGGAGAACTTCAAGCCATGCAACTTGAGTTGGGTCATCTTTTCAATGACCTCCTCGATATTCTCCACCAGCATGCTTTCGGTCAGTTCCAGCTCGAGGTTGCTGGGATTGGCTCCAGTACGCTCCAGCGCTGAGAGCACTTTATCGACAAACTCCGGCTGTCGCAACTGCCGCGCGCTGATATTCACCGCGATCGACAGAGGAGCTGTTTCCTTCCTATCCGCCCATGCGGCCAGTTGCCGGCAAGCGGTCTCCAGAACCCAATCTCCCAAGGGCAGGATCAGCCCAGTCTCCTCGGAGAGGGAGATGAACTCGGCGGGGGCCAGAATGGAGCGCCGGGGATGGTTCCACCGCACCAGCGCCTCAGCGCCGATCACGATGCCGTGATCCACCTGGGGCTGATAGTAGACCACAAACTGCTCCAGATTGATCGCCATGCGCAACTCCTCCTCCAATGACGCGCGGGCATTGATGGCTGCTTGCAGCGCTGGGGCGAAAAACCGCGCCGTGTTACCCCCTGCCGCCTTGGCCTGATACATGGCTATATCGGCCTGTTGCAAGACCTCTTCCGTGCTCTCCTGCTGAATTCTAAAGATGGTGATTCCGATGCTCGCAGTGATAAGGCACTCGTGGCCGGCAAGCAGATAGGGCTGGCTGATCACGGCCAGGATCTTCTTGCCGATCATCTCCGCCTGCGCCGCCGCCTCCTCGAGAAGTTCGCTCAGGTCTTCCAGAATCACCACAAATTCATCTCCGCCCAATCGCGCCAGGGTATCGGTTTCGCGGATGGAGGCGGTCAGCCGCCGCGCCGTCTCCTGGAGCAGAAGGTCGCCGACCTTATGGCCCAGCGAATCGTTCAGTGCCTTGAACTTGTCCAGATCCACAAACAGCATCGCTCGCAGGCGGCCGTTACGGGAGCAGGCGGCCAGACTTCTGCGCAGACGGTCCAACAGCATCCTGCGATTGGGAAGTTCGGTCAGTGGGTCATAGAAGGCCAGGTTCTCGATCATCTTCTGCGCCTCCACCAGCAGCCGGAGATCGTGTTCCCTCCTGTTGGCCGCGGCTATCCGAATGCGGTAGACCAGCAAGGTTCCACTTAGAGGGACCAGACCGCACAGAGTCAAGAACCACCACGTCCGATACCACGGCGTAAGAATTCTGAAAGCGAACTCGGCCCTGTTCGCACGCCACACACCATCGCCGTCCTGCGCTTCGATCTCCAACCGGTAATCCCCCGGCGCCAGCTTGGCAAATTGCAACTCTCGCTGCGTGGTCTCGGTCCAGGTGGAGCTGGCTCCCTCCATCCGGTAACGAAAGACAACCGCATTCTCACGGGATGCATTCACCGCCGAGTAGCGGACCAGCAGAGAGTTGGTATGCATGTCGAAGGATGGATGGCTCTGGCTGGATACATCCGTCCCCGCCATGAGGAGCTTGGTAAACACTACCTTTATCGGCGCCTCCATGCTGTGGCGAAGACGCGGACTGAACCGCGAGAGCCCGCCGCTGGTGCCGATCCAGACCGTGCCGTCCGGCTCAGCGCCAAAGGCGTTCTGGGCGCAGTTGTCCCAAACCAATCCATCGCTCATCCCAAAGTGGTTCCACTGCGTACCATTCCACACATCCACGCCGTGATCGCTGCCCGCCCACATACGACCCGCCGCGTCGGACTCCATGAAATATACAATTCCATCCGAGCCAGGCCTCTGGATGTTCTTCTCGATAGCCAGCCCATTCGGCTGCAGATGGACGCGATCCATTCCGAAGCTGAAGCGATAGGCAACCCATATCGTCCCTTGGGCGCCCACGCCCAGCGAGAGCACCTGCTGGCTCCTCAACCCATCGGCTTCAGTCCAATTCCGCCACTTCCCGCCGGTAAACGAGTAAAGCCCGCCTATCCCTCCCACCCAGAGCGTGCCATCGGTCCCCTCGACTATCGCCCGGACGCGTAAAGGGGGCTGTTCGGGAACCTGCACGAGTTTTTTATACGGAGGCTGGGCCAGAAAGAGGCCCATATCCGTCCCGGCCCAAAGCCGTCGCTGGCGATCGAAGCGCAGCTCGAAGATTCCTTTGGTAAGGCCCTGCGCCGCGGTCAGCCACGTCAGTCCGCCGGTGCGCGCGTCCATCCGGGCGATGCCATTCGATTCGGTGCCCAACCATAACGCCCCGTCAGGACCTGCGCGCACGACGTAGACGTTCATCCCTTCCAAGCCGGCAACCTTCTTCCACTGGATTCCAGTGCTCTGCCGTTTACCGCGCAGAAGGCCGCCATCGGCGCCTACCCAGATCGGTCCGTTTGGTTGCGGCAGAATTGAATGCACCGCATCGCTAACCAGTCCGCTGGCCGACGTGTAGTTCTCCCATTCGCGGTAGCCGCGCCACTGTACAAGTCCCCGCCCCGCCATACATATCCATAGAGATTGCTGGCGGTCCTCGAAGGCCATGTAGACCGCTCCGCGCAGCCCCGCCGAGTGGTCGATCTTTCGCCAGCTCTGCTCGTCCCCCATCAGCATTCCATCGGGCAAGGGAAGCAAAACCTGCCCTTCCGCATCCGTGGACGGAATGCCGCTCAGGTTCTGATTCGGATTGGGGATAATCGGCTTACGGAATCGGCTCTGGCCGGCCGGCAGGACAAGCACCCCCGCACCCCGCAAGCGCACCCAGAGATTCCCTTTGCGATCCTTCCTGATGACCACCACGGCATGAGCCGGAAGTCCGCTCTCGATTCCATAGACTCGAGTTCCACTCTTCTCCAAGTGGCACAATGCAAGTCCGCATCCGTACCAAATCGCGTCCCCATCGATCAGCAGGCCGCCAGCCTCCAGAACGCCGTTAATCTCGGTCACGGGAGTGCCCGCTGGAGGCGGAATCTGACGTACCGCATATCCATCCTTGCCCGGATCGAGGGAAAGCTCCATCAGGCCCTGTTCCGTATTCAGGAAGGTGTGCCCCTTTCCATCCGCCTGGATTCCCTGCAACTCACCGATGCTCTTGAAAGGGCCCCGAACTTTTTCGAAGCGGTTTCCGCGCAGGCGGAGAAGACCGAAGGAGCCCCCTGCAAGCAAGGACCCGTCTGGAGCGTCGCCAAAAGCTGTGCCCGGGCTGGACGGCACTCCCTGCGCCGCCCCAAAGGCTTCAAATCGCTCCCCGTCGTAACGGAAAAGTCCATTGACTGTAGCTACCCACAGAAAGCCCACGCGGTCCTGATAGATGCTGCGCACAGTCAGGTTGTTCAGCCCCTCCGCGACCCCAAAATAGCGGAAGCTGTATTCCTGGGCGCACAACGCCCCCGACATGAGCAGGAACAGGGCGAGCGCCCACGCATTGGATAAGCGGTTCACAGTTGGGTATCTTAGTCACTATCGGCAATTTCGTGCATTCCATGTAGGCGCCGACTTCAGGAAAGATTGGATATCGTCGCCTACTCGGAGACCTCGCCGAGCCAATTGGCAAATCAGATGCCGCAAGAATGCGGCCGTCTACGATGGCCGTGGGGGACGGACCATGGGACGAAGGGGCGTCCTGTTCTTACCGCGTCTCTGCTTTTGCGGCAAGGGTAGGAACGGCCTTCCGCCAAAGCGTACCAATATCTTCACGCTTCTATTCGCAACATACAAGATTCTCTCTTGAAAAGCAACTCCGTCTACCTTTCTCAAGTCACGATGGGGAGGGGTTGGTGCCTTCCATCAGGATCATTGCCAGGAACAGTTTCTGTCCGCCGAACGGGATTCGGCCCCCATACTCCGATCTGCTAAAGTGAAGAGTGGTCCCCTCGCTCTAAACCCTCTCAGGAAAAGGGTTTGACGCAGACCCTTGGGGGCTCGGATTTGAACTCCCATGCCTCACGACCTGCCAAAAGCATACGACCCCACCGCCATTGAAGATCATTGGGCCGAGTACTGGGTGCGCGAGAGGCTCTTCGCCCAGCCCACGCCTTCGTCATCAACCGAGACCGCCCAAAGGCGCGGAGCGCCCTCCGGCCCTGACGCCCAGTCGGCCTTCACCATCCTGCTGCCGCCGCCCAATGTAACCGGCAACCTGCACATGGGCCACATGTTCGAGCACACGGAGAGCGACATCCTTATGCGCTGGCGGCGGATGTGCGGCGACCGCGTGCTGTGGGTGCCGGGCACGGATCACGCCGGCATCGCCACGCAGATGCTCGTCGAACGGCAGCTCGTGAGCGAGGATTCGAGCCGCCAGCAGCTTGGCCGCGAAGCCTTCGTCGAGCGCGTGTGGAAGTGGCGCCAGCATTACGGCGGCAACATCCTCAACCAGATGAAGCGCTTGGGCGTATCCGTCGACTGGCAGCGCGAGTACTTCACCATGGACGAGAAGCTCTCCATCGCGGTGCGCGAGGCCTTCGTCCGGCTGCACGAGCAGGGACTCCTCTATCGTGGCGCATACATCGTCAACTGGTGCCCGCGCTGCCAGACCGCCATCAGCGACCTGGAAGTTGTCTACGACGAGCACAAGGGCCATCTGTGGGAGATCCGCTACCCCGTACTCGGCCCGGAGGGCGGCAAAGTTTTGGGTGAGTTCATTACCGTGTCCACCACCCGCCCCGAGACCATGCTCGGCGACACAGCGGTCGCCATTCATCCCGAAGACGAGCGCTACCTGCATCTACACGGCAAGAAGCTCCGCCTGCCTCTAATGGGCCGCGAGATTCCCATCGTTCTCGACGAGTGGGTCAGCCGCGACTTCGGCACCGGCGCGGTGAAGGTAACTCCGGCGCACGATCCCAACGATTTTGCCCTCGGCCAGCGTCACAATCTGCCCTCCATCAACGTGATGGACGCGACCGGCCACATCAACGCGGAAGGCGGCGCGTACGCCGGCCTTGACCGCTACGCCGCCCGCAAGAAGATTGTCGCCGACCTCGAAGCCCAGAGCCTGCTGGCAAGCATCAAGGACTACACCAACAACGTGGGCCACTGCGACCGCTGCAAGACGGTCGTCGAGCCGCGCCTCTCCACGCAATGGTTCGTCAAGATTCAACCTCTCGCCGATCGCGCCATCGAGGCCGTCAGACAAGGTCACATCAAGTTCACGCCGGAGCAATACGCCAAGACGTATTTCGAGTGGATGCGCAACCTCCACGACTGGTGCATCTCGCGCCAGCTCTGGTGGGGCCATCGCATCCCCGCGTGGCACTGCGCAAGCTGCCGCAAGATCACTGTGGCCCGCGTCGATCCCGTCGCCTGCGTCCATTGCGGCTCGGAGCAGATCACGCAGGAGACCGACGTCCTCGACACCTGGTTCTCCTCCGGCCTGCTCCCGGTCTCCGTCTTCGGCTGGCCGAATATCACGGCGGAGAATCGCGGTGACTTCGACGCGTTTTATCCCACCAGCCTGCTGGTCACCGGCTTCGACATTCTCTTTTTCTGGGTGGCTCGCATGATTATGTTCGGCTGCTGGTTTGCTGCCGACGTGCCCATGCCCGACGGCAGCCAGCGCTCTCTCGCGGATTCAGTTCCGTTCCGGGAGGTCTATATCCACGCGCTGGTGCGCGACGCCAACCGCGAGAAGATGTCCAAGACCAAGGGCAACGTCCTCGACCCCATCGAGATCGTCAAGCAGCACGGGACAGACGCGGTGCGCTTTACGCTGGCCAGCATGGCCTCGCCCGGCACTGACATCGCCTTCAACATCGCCCGCACCGAGGGCTACCGCGCCTTCGCCAACAAGATCTGGAACGCCGCGCGATTCATCTTCATGAACGTGGACCGCGCCGCTGAAGTCGGCATCGTCGTCGATCCTTCTGCACTGGGCAAAATGCCCCCGGTTGTTGATGATGTGCCATTCGAAGATCGATGGATTGTTGCCATGTTGTACGGAACTGCGGGCTCCGTCAACCAGTCCCTCAAAGCCTACCGCTACGACGACGCAGCCAATGGCATCTATCAATTCTTCTGGGGCAGCTTTTGCGACTGGTATCTGGAGAGCCTTAAGAGGCGGCTGGATTTTTCGGAGACCGCTAACAAAGCACAGACCAAAGTCACTCTGACTACACTTGTTCAGGTCTTTGAAACGGCGTTGCGTCTGCTTTCGCCCTTCATGCCATTCATCACCGAAGAGATATGGCATGCGATTTATGACGGTAACCCGCCAGCGAGGTCAATTGGGCTAACAAGCTATCCTGCGATTAAGGAAGGGCCGGAAACTGATCGTCTCGTCCCTATTCTTCAGACGATGAACGACATTCAAAGGGTTGTCACTGCGATACGTGCATTGCGTAAAGATAGCGGTGTGCCTGAGAAAGATGTCGTTCCAGTGCATATCTATGGAAACCCGAAATCCGATATGCGCGTCATTGAATATGTTAAGAATCATCAGGATCTTATCTGCCATCTTGCCCGCATAACAAGTGTGTCGATAGAAACTCAATCTTTCACATCCGGAACGATTGGTTCCGAAGTGGATTTCGATGTAGCACTTGAATACGTAGCCGCCGAGCGCACCATCGACATGGCCGCCAAGCGCGAGCGTTTGACAAAAGACATTGCAAAGTACGAAAAAGGTCTAGCCGCCGCCGAGCGCCAATTGGGCAACGAGGGTTTTCTGGCCAAGGCGCCGGCGAACGTAATCGAGGGCCTCAAGAAGCAGCAGGCAGAGACGCGGCTGCTGCTGGAAAAGGCCCGCGCGGCGCTGGAGAATCTGAACGAGGAAAGGTGATTATGTCCTGCGACTGTGGTCAATGCCGTGAGCATTATCGAACGCTTGGTATCGCGTATGGTGTGCCCTCCGAATCCGAGGTTCAAGATGCCTATCGAGAGGCAATCAAGCAATGGCATCCCGATCTATATGAGAATTTCGCCAGCTTGCGGGCGGACGCGGAAGAGCGTTTCAAGCAGATTCAAGTCGCCTTCCGGGAACTGCGGGAGCACAACGCGCTTGCGGTGGAATCGCCAGTGGAAAGCGCCGCCGTTCAACCAAAGGAGGAGACGCCGTCCATCTCGTTTGGCGATGCGCCCGGCTGTCTGACCGGGCCGCATTTCACTCCGGAAGCCGAAGCGATTATCGCGCGCCACCTGGGAAAGCTCGGCACAGCCCTTGCTATCGTCGATCTCACCGGCTCCCGGTCGCACTCCAGCAGCTACGCCCAATTCCTGCTCCTCGCCGAGCTTGGTATCTTGATGCGGGATTCAAGTAACATCATCTCTCTGCTCTGGTACAAGGACCTGGGCGAGATCAACCTGATTCGCAAGCAGGAGCCAAGCAAACCCGGTATGTGGCAAAGCCTGGTTGGCAGTATCTCCGGCAGCCAGTCTAGGTGCGTGCTTCAGATCAACCGGAGCAATGGTAAGCTTTTTTGCTCACTTTCCGGTCAGGCAGAGGACAGCGTCAAGGAGGTTATTTACGACTTTCTTCAGCAGAAGAAAGATCAATCGCATTCCTGAGCGTGCGAAAGAGGAATTATGGATTGGAAGAGCAGCCGCATCGACGCCATTCTGGAACAGGCCCTGCTGGAAGACAAGGCCGCAAGCGATGCCACCACCAACCTCACCATCGACCCAGATCTGCGCGCAACGGCATCGATCGTTGCCCGCCAGGACCTGGTGGTCGCCGGCCTGGGCGCAGTGCCGCGCATCCTTGAGATCTTTGCCCGCCTGGACCAGCGTCCGCAGTCGAAGACCCGCTTCGAGGTCATCAGCAGCCAGGAGATCTTCGACGGCGTGCGCGTTCGCGATGGGGCGGTGCTGGCCGTGATTCGCCACAATGCCCGCGTGCTGCTCAGTTGCGAGCGCGTGATGCTCAACCTCATGCAGCACCTCAGCGGCATCGCCACGCTGACGCGGAGATATGTAGACGCCATTCACGGAACCCCTGCCCACGTGCTGGACACGCGCAAAACCGTTCCCGGCCTGAGAATTCTGGAGAAGTACGCCGTGCAGTGCGGCGGGGGAACCAATCACCGCATCGACCTGGCCAGCGGCATTCTCATCAAGAACAACCACATTTCGCTGGGCGGCGGCCTGCCCGCGGTGCTGACGAGAGCCTTGGAGAAGCGCAGGAAGGGCCAGCGCGTGCAGGTGGAGGTGCGCTCCTTCGCGGAGCTTGAGGAGGCGCTCAACTTCGGCGCGGAAGCCATCCTTCTGGACAACATGACGCCCAGAGAAGTGAAACGATGCGTCGAGCGCATCAAGGAAGTGGCGCCGGGGAATCAGGCACAAGGTCAGCCCGGCAGCGAGCAGCAGGAGCGCTGGATTCCCACCGAGGCCTCCGGCGGCATCGTGCTTGAGAACATTCACTCCTATGCCGAGACCGGCGTGGACTTCATCAGCGTGGGCGCTCTGACCCACTCGGCCAAGGCGGCGGACATCTCCATGAGCATCGCCGCGGAGTGAGTAACGTGTTCGATCTGGCAGCGCTCGAAGCCGCTCTGGCAGACACCGTCTTTGCCGGCAAGCTCCATTTTTCTCCGCTCACAGACTCCACCAACACCGATGCGCTTGAGGCTGCGCGCGCTGGTTCGGCGCACGGCTCGGTCTACCTGGCCGATGAGCAACTGGCGGGACGCGGGCGCGGCGATCACGCATGGAGCTCGCCCGCCGGCGAAGGACTGTACGTAAGTGTGCTGCTGCGCCCGCCCATGCCGGCCCGCCGGCTGCCGCTCCTTCCGCTGGCCGCCGGACTGGCCGCGGCCGATGCCATTCGCGCCGTCTCAGGGCTCAAGATCGATCTGCGGTGGCCCAACGATCTTTTGATCGGCCAGCGCAAGGTAGGCGGTATTCTGGTCGAATCAAAAACAGTGACCGGCAGAGTTGCCTTTGCCGTCATCGGCATCGGCATCAACGTGCATCAGCGCGAGTTTGCCGCCGGATTGCCCACCCCCGCCACTTCGCTCGATCAGGAGGCGGGTCGTCATATTCACCGCCAGGATTTGCTCGTCTGCCTGCTAAAATCGCTGGAGCATGAGGCGCTTGGGCTGCTCGATCCGGCGACGGCAAAGACGATTCCCCGGCGCGTGGAAGAGGCTTCGACGTGGGCGCGCGGGCGGCAGGTTGAGGTCCACGGTCCGCAAGCTTGCACGGGCGTTACGGCAGGGCTGGACGAGCGCGGATTCCTGCTGGTGCGCACCGATGCCGGACTGGTGACCGTGAGGACGGGCGGGATTCGCGCCGTGGAAGTGAGCTAGACGATGCTGCTAGCAATCGATGTAGGCAATACGAATACGGTGCTGGGCCTCTACCGGCTCAATGGGGGACCGGGGTCCCCGGCGACAGGTCCTGGTCGCCGGGTTGCTGAAAAGCCAGAACTGTCCGCGCACTGGCGCGTGACCACCCACCGCAGCCAGACCGCGGACGAGTATGGCGTGCTCTTCGTCAATCTCTTTGAGATGAACGGCATGAAAACCAGCCAGGTACAAGCCATCATCATCTCGTCGGTCGTGCCGCCGGTGGAGTCCACGCTGCGCCAGGTCTGCGAAACCTACTTCCATATCCAGCCGTTGTTTGTAGAGCCGGGGATCAAGACCGGAATGCCGGTGCTGGTCGACAATCCTTCGGAACTGGGCGCGGACCGGCTCGTCAACGCCATCGCCGCCTTCGAGCGCTACGGCGGCCCGTGCATCGTGGTGGACTTCGGCACGGCCACCACCTTCGACGTGATCTCGGCCAAGGGCGAGTACCTGGGCGGCGCCATCGCTCCGGGGCTGGGCATCAGCGCCGATGCGCTCTTCTCGCGCGCCGCGCGCCTCAGCCGCGTAGACATCAAGCGCCCCGCCAAGGTCATCGGAACCAACACTGTCACCCACCTGCAAACCGGCCTCTACTACGGTTACATCGGCCTCGTGGACGGCATTCTGGAGCGCATTGTCGCCGAACTGGGCGCAAAGCCGCGGGTCATCGCCACCGGCGGCCTGGCGCGGCAAATCTCCGCGGACTCCCGCTTCATCTCCGAGATAGATGACATGCTCACCCTCGATGGGTTGCTGATCCTCTTCGAGCGCAACCGCGCGCCGCGCCCGCGCAGCAAGGCGCACTGAGCCACCGCCGCGCTCGATTGCCTAAACGGAACTCGACCGCGCCTCTCGTGACTCGCCCTATCTCGGCCGCTTGGATGGTGAGGGGTCAGACATCAGCTTCGCCTCCGCCTGGTTCTGCTCGTCGTGCCACCTCTGCCATTGGTCCTGCTCTTCCTTGACCCGCCGTTCACTTACGATGCACGGACGGAGCTTGGGGATTTCGCCGTCTTGGGTCGCTGTAAAGATCGATCTGTGCGCATGCATGGCTATCATCCGGCGGAATCTGTGCGTGTCGCCGTCGGATAGAATGATGCCACGGGGCTCCGTCCAGGAGCCGACCTTCGCGTAAAGAAGATGTCGAGGGGTAAGCGGTAGAAAAATCTCAGTGCCTTTGCTGCCCCATCCTCCGTCGAAGTCGAATTGGGAATGCGAGTGATAGTTAAGTCTAACGACTGGATCGTCGCTGGTGAAAAACTGCGTTCCAAACCAAGCATGCAGGATTGACCATTGGTGCTCAAGGAGAAACCTCACCGTGTTGGTTGCCAGGTGCCTCATAGAGTTAAGCCAGAGGCCGCGCCCCATTAGAACTTCGACGGTAATGTTCGCAATGCCCTCTTCTGGGACGTCTTCCCGGTGAACCCGAAGAGGAACAGGCACACGGTCCTTGGTCTCTTCCGTTTGCGGCGGCACTCCCGCGTCCTTAGCTCGCTGCAGTACCTCTTTCACATCGCGCATTGAATTCTCCAGGACCGCCGGCATCATCTTGTCCCAAACTGGCTGCATCCCGATGAAGAATGCGGGGGTACGCACTATCTGAGACGCCAAAAACCTAACGAGCGCCTCCCAGTCTGAAGGCTCTAGCTGCTCGTCGTGCTCGACCTTGCCGATTGGGCCGTCCGCAGGATGCTCGAAGTCCGTGCCCAGCCATTTTTCGAATTCGTCTGTCTCCGCGCCGAGCACGCAACGCGTGTATAGATCCCGCTTGTAGCCGACCCCAGATATGCTAACTTGCTTCCATTGTTTGGCCCGTTGCCGCGACACTAGAAGGCGGTACTCGAAAATGCGGCCCGCAGGGTCTGCAAAGCGCTTGAGGTACATGCACGGTACATAATGATTCTTGTGAGTTATCGACATGTCGCGGGTGCTCTGCATAAATCATAGCCGCATCGGAGGATTGGTTGCCGACTTTCCGGTCCGGCAGGGTGTCTCCAGGCGTGCAGACTGGGCTTGACGAAGGCGTGGCTTGGCGCCCGCGACTCTGGTTGAGGGGGTAGGACCACCGATGAACGCAATGCCCTTCCGCGTCTCTCCAGTCGTCGAAAACCTTGTCAGTTTTCCTGTAGGCGAGTGTTCTTGGCTCTGCGTCCTTATGGACGTCTCGCCACTTCCGGTATTCTCAAACCTTGTGCAGTAAATGGAGAACTACCGACGCCTGTGCTCAACTACTTCAACTACTTTACCGAGATCGAGGAGCGCTTTCAGCAGCGGCGCGGGGCGTTGCTGTTGCTCTCCACGCTCGACTGGGCGCTGATCGAGACCTGGCGCGAGGCCGGCATTCCGCTGGACGCGGTCCTGCGCGGCATCGATGCGGCCTTCGATAAGTACGAGGCGCGGCAGAAGCGCGGCCGGATGCGGCGCATCAACGGCCTGGCCTGGTGCGCGCAGGCGGTGATGGAAGCAGCGGAAGAGCTGCGCGAGGCCTCCGCCGGTACGGCGGCCCAGCCCGCCGAGGGCCGCGAATCGGGCTTTGAAACCGACCGCGTGGCCGCGCACCTTGAATCGGCCGCGGCGGCTCTGGACGCGGCAACTGTTGCGACGGAAGTCTGCACCACGACCGCCGTCCGCCTGCGCCAACTGGCCGCCGAAGCCCGCGCCGCCGCTGCTCCGGAAGGCATTGCGACCCAGGCGACCGCCGCGGCTTATGATCGCGCTGACAGCCATGATCTCGAAGCCCTGGAGCGCACCCTAACCGTGCTGGAAGAGAAGCTCTTCGCCGCGCTCACCGCCGCCGCGCCGGAGGAACTCCTGGTCGCTCTCAAGGAGCACGCTGCCCGCGAACTGGCTCCCTGCCGCAGCCGCATGGGCGCTGTGCAGTTGCGCCAGGTGGAGCGGCAGTTTGTCCAAAAGCAACTACTGGTTCATTACAGTCTGCCGCGCCTCAGCCTCTTCTACATGAGCCAGCAATGAGGCCGCCCAAGCAACAATCCGCAGCGGTTTCCCACCCTAGCCGCAAGAACAAGAACGCGGCGAGGGTGGGGCACCCGCCTCTTCCGCCGACCGAATCACATCTTGTTGAAATCGAAAAGCCTATCTTCGGCGGCGCGTTTCTGGCTCGTCTTGAAGGCAAGGCCGTCTTTGTGCCGCTCACCTTGCCCGTCGAGCACGCGCGGGTGCGCATCACCGAGGACAGGCGGGGCTACGCCACCGCCGAAGCGGAAGAGATCGTGGCCGCCTCGCCGGAGCGAATCGTGCCCGCCTGCCCTCACTTTGGCGCCTGTGGCGGCTGCCACTATCAGCACGCAAACTACGAGGCGCAACTGGCCTTCAAGCAGGTTATCCTGCGCGAAACGCTGGAGCGCGCCGGCGTGGCCGTGCCTGTCGAGATCGGCATACTGGCCGCCAAGCCCTGGGCTTATCGCAATCGCATCCGCCTGGCCTTCGATGCATCCGGAAACCCCGGTTACCGCGGCCGCAGCTCCGCCGGGATCCCCAGCGACAGGTCTTCGTCGCTGGGGTGGCACGCTGCGATGGCGATTAGCGAGTGCCCCATCGCCGCGCCGTTGCTGGTCGACACCGCCAAAGCTGCCGCCGATGTCGCCCGGCAGTCAGCCCCCAGCTTGCGGCTCGCTGAAATCTCGCTCTTTTGCGACGCCCCCGAAACCGCCTTGCTGGCCAGCGTCTTCGTCTCCAACGCCGCCCAGCCCAGCCCGGCAAAGATAGGTGCTGACTTCGACGACTTCGCTCAGGCAGTCAGCCAGCACATTCCCGCCCTCAAAGGCGCGGAGCTTGTGGCGCAGGGGCGCCCCGGAGAACAACCCCGCACCGTCGCGCAGTGGGGTGCCACCTCTCTCACCTATCGCGCCGCCGGCTTCGACTACCGCGTCGATCACGGCGCCTTCTTCCAGGTGAATCGCTTTCTCGTCGACGGGTTAGTCGAGCTTGTCGCCGCAAATCGCAAAGGCGAGCTCGCCTGGGACCTCTTTGCCGGCGTCGGCCTCTTCGCCCGCAGACTTGCGGCCAGCTTCGACCGCGTGGTAGCCGTCGAGTCCGCCCCCGCCGCAACCCAGGCGCTCGCGGCCAACCTCAAGGGAACAACGGGAACCGCCGTCCGATCCACAACCCTCGACTTTCTCCGCCGCAGCCGCAAGGGCCTACGCCACGAACCGGCCGTTCCCAGCTTGATCGTTGTGGACCCTCCGCGCACCGGCCTCGGCCCGGAGATTGCCGCGCTGCTCGCTGAGATCGCCGCACCCGCGCTGGTCTACGTCTCCTGCGACCCGGCAACCCTGGCCCGCGACCTGCGCGCGCTCACCGGCTCGGGCTACGCGATCGAGTCCGTCACCCTCGCCGACCTCTTTCCGCAGACCTTCCATCTGGAAACAGTGGTCCAGTTGCACCGCTCCTGATAGGCTTGACCCTCATAGAACGTTTCCAAGTTCAGGCGCGATGCAAACCGCCTCGACCACCTCCGGCCAAAATCCCAACAGTCCTGTCTCCGCGGGCCTGAGCGCCATTCCGCTCTTTCATGCCGCGTGGCTCTTTGCCGCCGGCATTGCCGCCGCCCATTGGTTCTGGCTGCGGCCCAGCCTGGCGCTCGTAGCGCTGGTCCCGGTAGGCGTTCTCTGCTGCCTGGCTGCGTTCCGGGCGCAGCGCATCGCCTGGCTGCCGCCGGCGGCTTTGTGGCTTCTGCTGGGCGCATGGTGCGCTGAGATGGAGCTGCAGCCGGCCCCGGCGCCCGTGCTCTCCGCGCTCTCCGACGGCCTGCTGCGCACCGTGGAGGGAACCATCGTCGATGCCGGTCCCGTTCGCGGCGAAATCGAGCAGAACCTGAACGACAGCGATTCCGCCGAGCCCGCCTCCATCGCGCCCCTTCAGCAACCCTCGCAGCGTATCGACCTCCGCGTCTCCAGCCTTGAAGTCGTTACCGACGCCGAGGATGCGCAGGCTCCCATCACGGGCGGCGTCCGCCTCACCGTCCGCTGGCCGGTCCCAGCCGCGTCCAGTTTGGCCGCTTCCAATTCGGCCGCCTCCGGCCTGCCCACCCCGCTCAGCCCGCAACCCTTCCACTGCGGCGACCGCCTGCGCGCCGTCGTTCGCCTGCTTCCGCCGGAGGTCTATCACGATCCCGGCGTCTGGAGCCGCCAGGATTATCTTCTCGACCAGGGCATCACCTCCACGGCCACTGTGAGCATCGACCGCGCCGAGCGCCTCGGCCCGTCTCCCGGCGCAACCGGGGTCCCCGGCGACAGGTCTTCGTCGCTGGGGTGGTCATTCCTCGCCTGCCGCATCGGCGGCCTGCAGCACGCTTCCAGCTCCCGTCTGCTGGCCTTGCCCGCGGCCATGCGCCGCCTGCCCGCCCCACTGCGCCTCACCCCGGACGACGCCATCATGCTGGCCGCCATGGTCACCGGCGACCGCACCTACCTCACCCATTCCTTGCGCGTGGGCTTTGAGCGCACCGGCTCCTTTCACATGCTGGTGGTCTCGGGCTTCCATTTGGCCATTGTCGCCGGATGCATCTTCTGGGTTGCGCGCCGGCTGCGCTTACCCCGGGTCCCGGCCACGTTCCTCACCATCCTTGCCTCTTTCGCTTACGCGCTCTTCACCGGCTTCGCCACGCCCGTGCAGCGTTCCCTCTGGATGGTCACCCTCTACCTGCTCGCCCGGCTCCTCTACCGCGAGCGCAGCCCGTTGAACACCATCGGCTTCGCCGCGCTCTGCCTGCTGGCCGTCAGCCCCCGCAGCCTCTTCGACGCGAGCTTTCAGATGACGCTGCTGGCGGTGGTCGCCATCGCCGGCATCGCCGCTCCGCTGCTCCTGAGCACCCTCCACCCCTACGTCACAGCCACGCGCGACTTCCGCCTCGTCGCCATCGACTCGAAACTTGCCCCGCGCCTCGCCCAGTTCCGCGTCACGCTGCGGATGATAGCCGCTGCGTTGCAGACAGCGGTCCACCCCAGCCACACGGCTCCCCGCGACCTCAGCATGACAGCCGTCAACGACAAAGCGAACCCGCAACTCGCCCTGTTCCACGAAACGCCGGGCATCACCGCCGCGGCACTCCAGGCGGCAGTTCAAGGTCGTCTTGCGGCCTCCATCGCCTGGCGCATCTTTCCCTCGACTGTCCGCTTTGTGCTCCGCATCGGCGAACTGATGGTCGTCTCCTGCGTGGTGGAGCTAGCCATGGCCTTGCCCATGGCCCTCTACTTCCACCGCATCACCGTCTTCGCTCTGCCGGTGAACGTCTTCATTCTGCCGCTGCTCGTGATCCTGATGCCGGCCGCGCTGGTCACGCTGGTCGCGCTGTGGGTATGGCCGGCGGCGGCGGTTCTGCCGGGCATGATTGTGGCTTTTCTGCTTCATGTTGGCGTCGGGCTGGTGCACGGCTTCGGCTCGCTATCTTTTGGAGATTTCCGTATTCCGGCGCCGCTTCTCTGGCAATCGGCGGCCTTTTGCGTCCTTCTCGCGGCCTCCATCGTGCTAGCTTCCTTAGCTGCCTCTCGAGGAACCCGCTGGGCAGGCCGAGCTGCCTGGGTTACCCTGCTGCTCGCCGCCCTCGCAGCCGTAGTTCCGCGTCCTGTGGATCACCCCCGCGACGCCCTGCTCATGGAAGCCATCGACGTGGGCCAGGGCGACTCGCTGCTGCTCATCACCCCCGACGGCAAGACTCTGCTCATTGACGGCGGCGGTTTTGGCGGCGGCCCGCATCAGGCTCCTCAGGACTTCGACATCGGCGAGGAGGTGGTCTCCGAGGCGCTCTGGTCGCGCGGCATCCGCCATCTGGACGCAGTGGCGCTCACCCATGCCCACTCCGACCACATGGGCGGCCTGCCCGCCGTCCTGCGCAACTTCCATCCCGCCGAGTTATGGGTGGGCAACAACCCCCGCTT
>Ga0326727_10012378_pt1 | contig 19452 bp, 9 predicted proteins | sample MB2enrmetagenome_FD_207643 | JGI IMG/M metagenome (GOLD analysis project Ga0326727, IMG submission 207643) | Lab enriched peat soil microbial communities from McLean, Ithaca, NY, United States - MB29MY | ecosystem: Environmental > Terrestrial > Soil > Wetlands > Peat | place: USA: New York...
TGGCCGGGAGCCAGAGCCTGCTTGTCGACGGCGCGTTGACCGTTCAATCCGGCGGCACATTCACCCTAGCCGGGAGTGTCCAGGCCGGTTCGCTGGCAAACAACGGCCAGTTCGCGCTCAGCGGCGGTACCGTGGTGGGCCCCGTCACCAACAATTACGGCGGCAGTCTCACCGGGGCGGGGACCGTGACCGGCAACCTCGCCAACCTTGGCACGCTGCTGACGCAGGGCGGCCAGCTCGCCGTTAGCGGCAGCCTCACGAATTCGGGGACCGCGAACGTCACCGCCGGCGGGCAGGTGTCGGCCGCGAGCATCACCAATAACGGCCAATATGCGATCAACGGCGGCACCCTGACCGTCAGCGGCGGCACAGTGACGAACAACGCGTCCATGACGCTCAACGGCGGCAACGTGACGGCGGCTCAGTTGGCGAACAATTTTGGCGCCACCTTTACCGCCGCGGGGAGCGTGACCGGCAATCTCGTCAACTACGGCACGCTCGCGCTGGCCGGCCAGCTCTCCATCAACGGCACCCTTACGAATACCGGGGCCGTGGATATCGCCGCCGGCCAGCAGTTGCTGCTGCCCGCCAGCACCACGACCAACTCCGGCCTGATCGCGCTCAGCGGCGGCGCGGTCCTGGCCGCGGGCGCCGGGAGCCTGGCCAACCCGGCCGGCGGCACGATCCGCGGCGACGGCTCGATCGCCCTGCCCGTGGCCAATGCAGGCGGCCTGATCTACGCCAATGGAACCAGCGGCCTGACCCTGACCAGTCTCCAGGGCAATTCCAGCGGCGGCGAGCTCCGCGTCGCCGACGGCGATTCGCTCACCGTCTTGGCGCAGGGCGCGAGCTGGACCAATTCATCCCTCGTCACGCTGCAGGGCCCCAATGCGACCCTCAACGGCACCCCGATCAACAACTCCCAGTACGGCACGATTTCGGGCCAGGGACGCGTCATGAGCAACCTCGCTTCGAATTACGGCACGATCTCCGCCGTCGGAGGCCAGTTGGTGCTCGCCGGCCAAGTCACCAACGGCACCGCGGCCAACCCGGGCAGCATCGAGTCGGCCGCCGGCAGCAGTGTCCTCGTGTCGCAGGGCCTGGCGACGAATAACGGGCTCATCGCCCTTACCGGCGGATCATTCAGTAACGGCACCGGCAACCCCATGACCAACAATGGCTCGATCCTCGGCAACGGCGCCTTCTCCACGGGCGGACTCTACAACAACGCCACCGTGACCTTCTCCGACGGCATTTCGAGCATCTTCGGCGGCGTTACCAACAACTCCGGCGGGACCATCACCACCTGGGGCACGAGCGCGGCCGCGGCCATCATCAGCTTCTATGGCCCCGTGATCAACTCGCCGGGCGGCAGCATCAAGATCAACAGCAGCACGGCCCGCTTTCTGGCCGGCTTCACCAACAACGGCACTTATATCACCGACCCGGCCGACAACTACTTCACCGGTCTGGCGGTGGGGGCCTCCGGCGTGTTGCAGGGCGGCACGGGCGATAGCTTCTTCGTCACCGGCCCGTTCACCAGCGCCGGAGCGATCAATCTGGCCGGCAACAGCCAAATGGTCGTCCAGAACGGCGGCACGCTCACGCAGACTGCCGGCACGCTGCACCTGGGCCCAAGCGCCACGCTCACGGCCGGCACGGTCCAGATCAACGGCGGCACGCTCTTGGCCGACGGCCCGGCGGCCACCATCACCGCAAACCTGGTCTATGCCAGCCCCTCGGCCAGCACCTATGGGGGCATTCTGGCCGGCGGCGGCAATTCGCTCAGCGTGAACAATCCGGCCGCCGTTTTGACCCTCAGCGGCGCGAACAACTACACGGGCGGCACGTCGGTCACCAGCGGAACCCTGGTGGTCGAAAACCAGTCGGCCATCCCCTCCGGCTCGCTGCTGGAGATCGGCCCGAACGGCTCGGTGGTGCTGGGCACCCCGGGCGCTGCGGAGCCGCTCGGGCTGCCCGCGGGCGGCGGGTCGGCCGGCCCGCTGGGCTCGCAGCCGTCGGGCGGTGGCGTCAACGCGGTGCCCGAGCCCGGCACGCTGCTGCTCTTGGCCGCCGCGGCCGCCTGCGGCCTGGCCGGCTGCCGGAGGAGGAGGGGATTGGGGATTAGGGATTAGAGGCAAACCCGGCCGCGAAACTGACAACTGACAACTGACCACTGACCACTGACAGCTATACCGCTACCCTGGCGAGCAGATGGTGGGAATGCCTCTTGCGGAGGCTCTGTTCCAGCCACAACATGCCCACGGCAAGCATGGGCATGGCACCCGGCATGGTGCCCGGTGACGAGTACGGAAAGCAGCGAAACGACCCAAACTTTTTTGGGGAGACCGATCATGGAAACGCCCTTGCGAATGCACCGCGGAATGAACTGTCTGGCCGTCGCCGCGATATTTCTGGCGGCCATTGCATCGGCCGTGGCCGCCCGCGGCCAGTACGTCCTCCCCACCTACGACACGTCTTTCGGCAGCGGCGGCTACGTCACGGGCGTCGCGGTCAACCCCTCCACCGGCACCGTCTACGTCGGCAGAAACTACGTCAACCCTTCCCAGAACTGCGTAGAGTCGTTCAACACCGCCGGCCTGAACCCGCAAACTTTCGTCGCAGGCGCCCAGGTCGACGTTAACGGCGTGGCCGTGGACGCCGCGGGCAACGTCTACGTGGCCAACGAGACGGGCAACCCGACGACCTCCGACGTTCAGATGTACAACAGCAGCGGCGGCTACGCAAAAAATTTCGGCCTCCAGTATGTGGGGGAGCCTTTCGGCGTGGCGGTCAGCCCCAACGGCCAGACGGTCTACATCGCGGATTGCGAGACCAACAACATCTGGGCCTACCCAACCTCCGGTGGTAACGCTTCTACCTTCTACGGTGGGAACGAGCCTGGCGGTGTGGCGGTCGATCCAAACACAGGCGTGGTCTATGTCAGCCAATTTAGCCCCTTCGGCACCGTCGGGCAGTACAGCAGCAGCGGCACGTTGTTGAACACCATCGGCGGTTACGGCAGCGGGCCCGGCCAATATAAATACCCATTAGGCCTGACGGTAAGCGCCAAGGGCAACCTCTACGTCGCCGACCAGTACAACGGCCGCGTCGACGTGTTCAACAGCAGCGGCGCGGCCTTGGGTTCTTTCGGGCAGGGCATTGACCCTCAGTACGTGGCGGTCAGCCCGACGGGCGAGATCTACGTTACCGATGGGAACTACAACCAGGTCGACAAATACTTCGACCCTGGCGAGTGGGTCTCGGGCACGCCGCACTTCGGCATGGAGGGGGCCGCGGTGGGACCCGGCCAGATCCCTGCCGGATCGGCCTTTCTCGGCACATCGCTTTCCATGGGCGCGAACCAGGGCCTGCAGGTCGACGGCGCGCTGACGATTTTGTCCGGCGGCTATCTGTCCCATGTTGGAAATGTCTCGGCCGGCTCGCTCACGAATAACGGATGGTATACGATCAACGGCGGCAGCCTGACCGCCAGCGGCACAGTGACGAACAACGCCACGATGGCCTTGAACGGCGGCAACGTGACGGCCAGCCAGGTCACGAACAGCTATGGCGCCAGCCTCACCGCCAATGGGACCGTGATCGGCAGCCTCACCAACCAGGGCACGCTCACGCTCGCCGGCCAGCTCTCCGTCAGCAGCGCCTTTACGAACTCGGGCACCGTGATTATCGCCGCCGGCCAGCAGTTGGCGGGCGCCGGGTTCGCCTCCAACTCTGCTGCCGGCACGATCCGCGGCGACGGCGCGATCACCATGTCCTTGGCCAATGTGGGCGGCCTGATTTACGCCAATGGAACCAGCGGCCTGACCCTGTCGAACTTCAGCAACAATCAGAGCGGGGGCGAGCTCCGCGTCGCCGACGGCGATTCGCTCACCGTCCTGGGGCCGAACGGCAGCTACTGGAGCAATTATTCAGCCACCATCACGCTGCAAGGGCCCAATGCGACCCTCAACGGCAGCCAACTCGACAACGACTCCAACGCCACGATCTCAGGCCAGGGGCGCGTCAGCAACACCATCTCGAATAACGGAACGATCCGCGCCGTCGGGGGCCAGTTGTTGTTCTCCGGCAATTTCAGCAACGGCGGTGCGGGCACCGTCGAGTCGGCCACCGGCACGAGCATCATCCTGTCGCAGGGTCTGTCGTACAACGGCGGGCTGATTGCCCTCAGCGGCGGATCGTTCGACAACAACGGCAACGCCATGACCAACGCCGGCTCCATCCTCGGCAACGGCACCCTCTCCACGGGCGGGCTCTCCAACAACGGCACCATGACCTTCTCCGACGGTAATTCGAGCATCTTCGGCAGCGTCACCAACAACTCCGGCGGGACCATCACCACCTACGGCACGAGCGCGGCCACGACCATCATCACCTTTTATGGCCTCGTGACCAACTCGCCGGGCGGCAACATCCAGATCAACAGCAGCACGGCCCGCTTTCTGGGCGGCTTTACCAACAAGGGCACCTACATCACCGACCCGGCCGACAACTACTTCACCGGCCTGACGATAGGGGCCTCCGGCGTGCTGCAGGGCGGCACGGGCGATCGCTTCTTCGTCACCGATCCGTTCACCAGCGCCGGCCAGATCAATCTGGCCGGCAACAGCCAAATGGTCGTCGAGAACGGCGGCAGCATGACGCAAACCGGCGGCACGCTGCACCTGGGCCCGACTGCCACGCTCACGGCCGGCACGGTCCAGATCAACGGCGGCACGCTCTTGGCCGACGGCCCGGCGGCTACTATTACCGCAAACCTGGTCTATGCCAGCCCCTCGGCCAGCACCTACCAGGGCGTTCTGGCCGGCGGCGGCAATTCGCTCAGCGTGAACAATGTGGCCGCGGTGCTGATCCTCAGCGGCGCCAACACTTACGGCGGCGGCACGTCGATCAATAACGGAACGCTCCAATTCGCAAACACCGCCGCCATGCCGGCCAGCGGCACGGTTTCCGTGAGCAGCGGCGCTACCTTGGCGGTGAACGCGGGCGGCACGGGGGAGTTCGGCAACGGCACTTCGGGCAATGGCACTATCGGCGGACTCCTTAGCGGCCTTGGCGGTCAAAGCGGCGGCAGGGTGAGCTTCGCTTCCGGCTCCGTGTTGGGGATCGACACGACGAATGCCGGCGGCTCGTTGACCTACAGCGGCAACATTACGAACCCCGGCCTGGGCCTGATCAAGCTCGGCGCCGGCACCCTGGTCCTCAGCGGCGCGAACACCTACAGCGGCGGCACGAGCGTCACGAACGGCACGCTGCAACTGGGCCCGGTTGTCGGTTCCAACGGCAACGGCTTCAACGGCAACGGCTTCAACGGCAACGGCCTGTGCTTTACGGTCAACAGCAGCGGCTTCGGCAGCACGAGCCCGCCGGTCGGCGGCGGTACGCTCACCCTGACCGACAACAACGCCTACGAGGCCCGCAGCGCGTTCTACGACTGGAAGGTGCCCGTCAACGCGCCGTTCACGGCGAGTTTTGTCTACCAGGCTGCCGGCGGCAAAGCGGCCGACGGGGTGGCCTTCGTGCTGCAAAACTCCAGCAACGGGCCTAACGCGCTCGGCCTGAACGGCGGCGGCCTCGGTTACAACGGGATCAGCCCCAGCGCCGCTCTTGAGCTTAATATCTATACCTGGGCCCCCGGCGGAGTCGGTATGGCGCTTGTGACCGGCGGCGGCTCCGGCCAGTACACGCCGACCGGCAATGTGAACCTGGCCAGCGGCGACCCAATTCAGGTCCAACTCGCTTACGACCCCCCGAGCCAAACCCTGACAACAACGCTTACCGACTGGACCACCTTGGCTACCTTTACCACTACTTACAACGCAAATCTTGCCACGGCCCTCGGTGGCACCTCCGCCTATATCGGCTTCACCGGTGGGACCGGCGGTTGGGTGTCCACGCAGACGATCAGCAACTTCAGCTTCGCGACGACCGCGGGCACGCCGGCCCCGGGCCTCGACGTCCTGCCGACCAGCACGGCGCTGGCGCTTTCCAATAGCGGGAGCCTCGATCTGTGCGGCGGCAACCAGACCGTCGGCTCGCTCTCCGGAGCGGGCACCGTCACGAATTCCTCCGCCAATACCAGCGCCATGCTCACCGTGGGCGGCGACAACTCGTCGCGGACATTCTCCGGCATCCTGCAAAACGGCGCGGGAACCCTCGCGGTGACCAAAACAGGCTCGGGCAACTGGACGCTCACCGGCTACAACACCTACACCGGCGGGACCACGATCAGCGGCGGCACCCTCCAGCTTGGCGACGGCGCCACCGGCAACGGCCAGGTCGCCGGGAACATTACCGACAACGCCACCCTGGTCTTCGCCAATAACACCGGTTGGGTCTACAACGGCCAAATCAGCGGCAGCGGCGGCGTGATCTTCAACGGCAGCAACGCCGGCAACGGCAACAACGGCGGCAACTGGCTGACCTTGACGGGCAACAATGGCTACAACGGCGGCACCACGATCAATAGCGGCGTCGTGCAGATCAGCGGCGACTCGCAGCTCGGCGCCGTGCCGGGCAGCCCGACCGTCAACATCACCCTCAACGGCGGGGAGTTGTTCAACAACGCCTCGTCGCCCACGCTCAACGCCAACCGCACCATCTACCTGGGGCCCAACGGCGGTTACGTCCGCGCCGGCTGGGGCCAGCCCTTCACCATCAACGGTCGAATCACCGGCCCCGGCGGCCTGGGCATCGTCTGGGACGGCGGCCCCTTGACGCTCAACGGCACTTCGGACTACTCCGGCGGCACGACCATCGGCACGACCGGCAACGACTGCTACGGGCCCGGTTCCGCCCAGGTCCGCCTGGGGATCAGTAACGCCCTGCCCGTCACCGGCAGCGTGTCCTTGGGCGTGAATCCCTACAACCCCGGGAGCACGGCCACCCTGGACCTGTACGGCTTTAACGCCGAAATCAACGGCCTCTCGGGCGGCGCCAACGCCGTGGTCGACAACACCTCCGGCGGCGGCGCTTGCACCCTGACCGTGGGCAACGGCGGCGCCCCGAGCGCCTTCGCCGGCGTCATCCAGAACAGCAGCGGCAGCGTGGGCCTGGTCAAGACCGGCTCCGGCACCCAGGTGCTCAGCGGCGCCAACACCTACAGCGGCGGCACGACGATCAATAATGGAACGCTCCAATTCGCGCTGACCACCGCCATGCCGGCCGCAGGCACGGTTTCCGTGGGCGGCGGCGCTACCCTGGCGGTGAACGCAGGCGGCACGGGCGAGTTCGGCAACGGTACTTCGGGCTATGGCACTATCGGCGGACTCCTTAGCGGCCTTGGCGGCCAAAGCGGCGGCGGCGTGAGCTTCGCTTCCGGCTCCATCCTGGGGATCGACACGACAAATGCCGGCGGCTCCCTGACCTACAGCGGCAACATTGCGAACGCCGGCCTGGGGCTGACCAAGCTCGGCGCCGGCACACTGGTCCTCAACGGCGCCAACAGCTACACCGGCCCGACCACCGTCAACAACGGCACGCTGCAACTGAACGTCGGCGGCGGGGCCGGCACGCTCACGGGCGGCGGCGCCATCGTCATTGACAGCGGCGGGACGGTTCTGGGCGGGGCGACGGACGCACTCGGCTACTATAACCACACCGCCAACAACGGCATTACGATCAACGAGGGCGGCACCCTCTCGGTTGCGAGCGGTTGTCGCCTTTCGATGGACCGCGGCGTGACTTGCATCGGCGGCACGATCGCGTCGCAGGGCAGCGGCGATGGAAACGGCAGCTACACGTTCCGCGACTACGCGGGCGCCCAGTACACCTTCACCTCCGCGCCGGACGGCACGCCGTCGACCATCAGCGCCACCAACTTCGGACTCCAAGCCGCCACAACCTTCAACGTCACCCGCGGAGGCGGGCCGGTAGACCTGAACGTCACCGGCAACCTGGTGGATTCGTTCAACCCGGGATCGCTCATCAAGACCGGGGCCGGCGTGATGGTGCTCTCCGGCGCGAACACCTACAGCGCCGGCACGTCGGTCAATGGCGGCACGCTGGAACTGCAGGGCGCCGCCTTCTCGACGACGGCCGGAAACTACACGATCGCCGCGGGTGCCGTGCTGAACTTGAACGGCCTGAGCGGCAACGCCATCCCCCCCGGCACCACCAGCTTCTCGGGCGGCGGAACCTTGCAGATCAGCGGGGGTGCCTTGAATAACGCCGGTGGCGGGGGCGGCGACAAGATCACCATGAATCTGGGCTCCGGCGCATTGATCGACGTGCAATCCGGCGCGTCGCTGACCAACGGCGGCTGGCAGGTCATCACCTGGACGAATAACCTGGCCTCCTTGAACGTGAACGGCACTTTCGACATCTGGGACGGCAACCCGGTCCAGGTCGACGCCCTGACCGGAAGCGGGACGGTGACCCATACAAGCTATGGCGGAACCCAGAACTTCGAGGTCGGCGTCAACAACGGCTCGGGCACCTTCGCCGGGACCATTACCGACACGCCGAATCATGGGCTCGGCCTGGTCAAGGCCGGCAGCGGCACCCAGGTGCTCTCCGGCGCGAACAGCTTCACGGGCGGCACGTCGGTCACGGGCGGGGTGCTGGCGGCCGAAAACCGGTCGGCCATCCCCTCCGGCTCGCTGCTGGCGATCGGCGCGAACGGCTCGGTCGTGCTGGGCACCCCGGGTGCTGCGGAGCCGCTCGGGCTGCCCGGCGGCGGGTCGGCCGGCCCGCTGGGCTCGCAGCCGTCGGACAGCGGCGACCCGCAAGCGGGTGCCCCCATCAACCCGGTGCCGGAGCCCGGCACGCTGCTGCTGTTGGCCGCTGCGGCCGCCTGCGGCCTGGCCGGCCGGCGGAGGAGGAAGGGAATAGGGATTGGAAGCAAACCCAGCCGCGAAACTGACAACTGACAACTGACAACTGACAACTACACTGCTGCCTTGGCAGGCAGATGGTGGGAAGGCCTCTTGCGGGGGTTCTCTCTGTGCCAGACCGACCCTGTGGCACGTTGGCGCTTGTGCTTTCCCGAGCTTGGTCCTGCCAGGGCAGCTTTCTTTTCCCGTCCGGAAGAATAGACTCCGACTGATCCAGCCGAGCAGCGACGGCAGCATCACGCCACGCCAGGTCCCAGCAGGTAATGATAGCCGTCGGGGCCGCAAGGGTGCTGGAGGGCACGCAGGACGACGCGGCATTTGACGCCGTCATCATACGGGCGCGAAACGAAGATGGGCTTGCCGCCCTTCCCGTGCGTCCGTCTTAGGCCGAGTCGGCGTTTTCGGAAAGACGAATTGTGCCCGAGTAGATCGCCCGGCGGCCGGCGGCGGTCTCCAGCAACAGGGCGCCGTCCGGGGCGATCCCGAAGCAGCGGCCGACGACCAGTTCAGCCCCGCACTCGACGTGGAGCCGGCGGCCGCGATCACCGCAGAGGGCGTCGGCCCGGGCGGCCAACTCCGTGGGGGCCGGGCCCAGCACGGCGAGACACCGCTGGAACGCCTGCAGGATCGCCGCTAGCACGTCGGTTTGATCGTGCGTCCGCCCGGTCAAGTCGCGCAGCGTTCCGACCCGGGCTTGAATCTCCGCGGGGGCGTCCCGGGCAGTGTTGTTGGTGTTCACGCCGATGCCCACGATGGGCCGCCCGTCGCCGAGCACCTCGACCAGCACGCCCGCGAGTTTCCGCCCGCCCGCCAGCACGTCGTTGGGCCAGCGGAGGCCGACCGTTTGCGTCCCGAGCAGCGGGGTCAGGGCGTCGGCCACGGCGACGCCCGCCGCCAGGGCCAGCAAGGCCGAGCCGTGTGGCAGAGCGGCCGTCGGCGGCCCGGGGTCCATGAGGACACTGAAGGCGAGACTGCCGGGCCCGGTCCACCACCGTTTGCCGCCCCGGCCCCGGCCGGCCGTCTGCTCTCCCGCAACGATCAAGAGCGGCGTGCGTAGATTGCCTTTTGCGGCGATCTCGGCGGCCAGGTCATTGGTCGACGCGACCCGGTCATGGTACTCGGCCGAGGCGACGAAAGTGGTTCGCAGGATGCGATCGAGGTCAATCACGCTGGTTGCCATCCACAGCCATGCTACCCCGCATGGCGGGGTTTCGGCAATCGGTCTTGACGCCGTTTGCAATGGTTGTTATTGAGATGGCCTCTTCTTGGCACGCGGCGCGACGGAAAGGGAATTCGGGGTGAACTCCAGAGGCATCCCATACGGTCTGCTGGCCGTGGTCGTAGTGCTGGCTTCGGCTCCCGTTTGGGGGCAGCGGGTCCAGTTTCCGACGATGGTATCCCCGGCGGATCAGCCTGGTGGGACGAGTTCCGGTTGGACGCCGGCGGCGACGAATCCCACAACCCCTTATGGATCAATCATTTATGCTCAGGGCGTGCCAACTTACCCTGGTTCCACGCCACCCGGGGCGCTAGGGCCGGCCCCGGCCGGCACGATGCCGATGGTCGGCCCGCCGGCTGGGTCCGCCCCGCCGACCTTTGCATCCCCTACGGGGCCAGCCCCCGGACTGACACCGGGGACGATGACCTACGGTCCGGGGGCGCCAGCGGGCGGAGGAGGTTGGGTTGCCCCCCCGCCGCCAGGTACACCTTCCTTTGGTCCAGCCCCTCCGGTGGCGACCTTGAACGGGACGATCCAGCCGCCACCTGCCGGATGGGACCCCTACGCCTCTCCCGGGAGTGGGGCACCGAGCCTGTTCGGCCAGGAGCCCTATGCGGCCCCAGGCCAGTTCCAACTCGCCCCGATGTTCAACCAGATGTACCGGCTCGTCCGCGACGTTTCGTTCGATTACCACTGGTTCTCCGGCCACGGCAGCAGCAACAACAACCAACTGGGGATCAACGACGTGGAGCTGGCGGCGAGCATCAATCTGCCGCTGCCGATCACGCCGCAGGCGCCGTTGACGGTGACGCCGGGCTTCGCCTTCCATTTCTGGGACGGTCCGCACTCCACCCCGCCCGTGTTTGCGGAAATGCCGCCGCAGACGTTCGACGCGTACGTGGATCTCGCATGGAACCCCCATTTGACCCCGATACTGGGCACCGAGCTGGACGTGCAGACCGGCGTCTTCTCCGATTTTCGCGAGCTGACCGGCGACAGCCTGCGGCTGAAGGCGAAGGGCATGGCCGTCTTGTCCTACTTGCCGACGATCCAGATCAAGGCGGGCGTGTGGTACCTGGACCGCGAGCGGGTCAAGCTCCTGCCGGCCGGCGGCATTGTTTGGACCCCGACCCCGGACGTCCGCCTCGACATTCTCTTTCCCAATCCCCGCTTCAGCCAGCGGCTGGCGACCACCAACAATACGGACTGGTGGTGGTATGTATCGGGTGACTACGGCGGCGGCGTATGGACGATCAAGCGCGTCGAAGGGCCCGATGCAGGCAACGTGGACCTGGTCGACTACAACGACATCCGCATCGCCCTGGGCGTGGAATTCAAGCGGCTCACCAGCGGGCTGACCGGCCTGTTCGAGGTGGGCGGCGCCTTCGACCGGTCGCTGGACTACCGCAGTCTATCGCCCTCGACCTTCTACCCCCAATCCGCCTTCTTCCTCCGCGCCGGGTTGATGTTCTAAGTCGTCTCGCACGATCTTGGCGCCTGCGCGTGTGGTGAGCCCCGGGCGTCAGCCCGGGGACGGCGTGAGTTCTTCCCAAGAGGGCGGTTATCCCGACCCCGATCCCCGGGCTGACGCCCGGGGATCTGCTGACGCCCGGGGCTCTATGGCCAGTTCTTGCCGGCATGACGCAAGCCCAGCTACCGCCCGAGCAGCTTCTTGAGCTGCGGCCAGGTGCGGGTATTGGCAACGTCGTGTTTGGTCAGGCCGCCGCGGCGGGCCTGCAGGACGCCATAGCGCATCGCGGCCAGCCCCTCGGGCCGGTGCGAGTCGGTGGAGATGACCACGGGAATGCCCAGGCTCTTGGCCGCCGCACAGGCCACGTCGTCCAGGTCCAAGCGCAGCGGGTGGGCATTCAGCTCCAGCATTTTTCCGTGCTGGCGGGCCGCCCGCATCACCGCGTCCAGGTCGATCTCGTAGGGCTTCCGCTTGGTGAGCATCCGGCCCGTGGGATGGGCCATCGCCGAGACGTGCGGGTTTTGCAGCGCGCCGATGGCGCGGCGGGTGATTTGCTCGCGCGATTGGTTCTGGCCGTAGTGGATGCTGGCGACGACCCAGTCGGCCTCGGCCAGCACGTCGTCGTCCAGGTCCAGTCCGCCGCGCTCCAGGATATCGACCTCGACACCCTTCAGCACGGTGATGCCGCGGAGTCGCTTATTGAGCCGGTCGATTTCCGCCCATTGCTCGCGGAGCCGGGAGGCGTCCAGCCCATTGACCATCGAGACCCGCTTCGAGTGGTCGGTGATGGCCAGGTAGCGCAGCCCGCGCTGCTTGGCCGCCTCGGCCATGTCGGCGATACTGGCCAGGCCGTCGGTCCAGGTGCTGTGGACGTGCAGGTCGCCACAGAGGTCGGCCAGCTCGACCAGCCGGGGTAGGGGCCCGGCCTGGGCCCACTCGAACTCGCGGCGGGCCTCGCGCAACTCGGGCGGAAAGCAGGGCAAATCCAGCGTGCCGTAGACCTCCTCTTCGGTCCGCCCGGCAATCCGCGTCGCCCCCCGGAAGACCCCGTACTCGTTGATCTTCAGGCCGCGGTCCTTGGCCAGTCCGCGGAGCACGATGTTGTGGGCCTTCGAGCCGGTGAAGTATTGCAGGGCGGCGCCGAACGATTCGGCGGGCACGACGCGGAGGTCCAAGCCCAGGCCGCCGACGAGGCGGGCCGAGAGCTTGGTCTGGCCGCGCGCGGTCACCTCGGCCAGCCCGGCGTAGGCGGCCAGGTAGTCCATCACGGCGGCCGACCCGCAAGCGGGTGCCCCGGCGGCCACGGCCAAGAGGTCCAGATCGCCCACCGTCTCCTTGCCCCGCCGGTAACTGCCCGCCGGGGCGATCTCGGCCAGCGCCGGGCAGCCGCGCATGTGAGACAGAAGCTCCTGGACGAGCTGGTCGGCCTCGGCCCACAGCACCCGCTCCTCGGCCCGCGCGGCGAAATCAAGGCCATCGAGGATCGCCTGCTCGCTCTTCGCGCCGAAACCGTGCAAGTCGCGGACCCGGTGCGATTGGCAGGCCGCGCGGAGGTCCTCGAGGCTGTTGATATGTAACTCCTTGTGCAGGGCCGCCACGCGCTTCGGTCCCAGCCCTGGAATGCGCATGATCGCCAGCACGCCCTCGGGAACCTCGCGGAGCAAATCGTCGAGCATCGGCAGCGAGCCGCCGCCCAGCAGCGTATCGATCTTCTCCGCCAGGTCTTTGCCGATGCCCTCCAGGTCGCTCAGTTTCCGCTGGGGATCGGCCGCGATTTGGGCTACTGCCTCGGGCAGGTCGCGGATCGTGCGGGCGGCGTTGCGGTAGGCCCGCACCCGGAACGGATTCTCGCCGCGGAACTCCAGCAGGTCCGCGATCTGGTCGAAAACGGCTGCCACTTCGGCATTGGTCATGGCTGGTGGATCTCCGGTGCCGTGCGAAGCCGCAAGCGGCCGGCTCTCAAATCCCAAATCTCAAATCTGAAATCCTATCCCTAATCCCCAATCCCTCTACATGTGCAGTTCCACAACATCGCCGTCATGCAGCACGTAGTCGCCCTTGACGACCGTGCCGTTGTGGACGGCCTCGCCCCAGACGCGGGCGAACTTCAGGCCTTTGAGGAAGTCCTTGTGTACCTGCCCGGCCAACTCCAGCAGCGTGCTGCCCTGCCGGGGCGTGAAGGGGCGGTCGCGGTCCGGCTCCTTGGCCGTAGGGAGCTTACTGTAGACGCGGATCACGCCCATCGCCCGGTAGACCGCCTCCCGCAGCCGCTCCAGCCCGGTCCCGCGGGAGGCCGAGATCACGAACTCGGGAAAGTCCAGCGGACAGAGCTCGTGCAGCAGGTCGAGGCGGGCCGGGGCCTCGGCCAGGTCGATCTTGTTCGGCACGAGGAAGGTCCGCGTGTAGGAGAGGCCGAGATCCCGCTCGTCCAGCGACGATTGGGCGGCCAGGCGCGTCTTGGTGTCGTTGAGACGGTCCAACAATTCCTGGCACTGCTCGATCCCCGCGTCGCTGCCCAGGTCGACCAGCAACAGGACCAGGTCCGCTGCACGAATCAGGCCGTGAACGTACGGGTCCATGTAGTCCCTGGTGATCGGCGGCGTATCGATCAATTGTACCGACACGTCTTCCCAGGGCATCATGGCGGGGCCGGGCACCTGGGTGGTGAACGGATAGCAGGCCACCTCCGGGGTCGCCCGGGTGAGGCTGCAAATCAACTGGCTCTTGCCGGCGTTCGGCCCACCCAGCAGGATGGCCGTGCCTGCCCCCTGCCGCGGAATCCGCAGCCCGTGGCCCTTGCGGCCGGTGCTCTTCTCGGCGGCCAGCTCCCGCTTGGCCTTGGCCAGCTTGGCCTTCAGGTCCGCCTGCAGGTGATCGGTCCCCTTGTGCTTGGGGATCTCTTGCAGCATCACCTGCAGGCAACGGATCTCATCTTCGGCCGTGCTGGCCCGGCGGTACTCTTCCTCGGCCTTGAGGTATTGAGGCGTGAGATTGGCAGGCATGGCGGCTCCGCGGCGCAGGAGGCGGACTCCCATCCGCTAAGTGTATCCCAACGCCGGGGATTTGGAACAGCCGCCCAGTATCCGGCTGCTCAGTAGCCAGCCACCGGCCGCCAGCCCTCGTCGACCACAGGCGGCTCGGAGCCGGCGGTCCGGCTGGAGAAGCCGCTCGCCGGATAGACCGGGATCGGTTGGACGGGCGAGGGAATGAGCCGGAACTGTTCGGCCCGGTAGACGGGCAGCGCGGTGGTGCGATTCACGCCGTCCGACCTGGCCGCCGGGGCGGGGTTGGCGTGGGAACCGCCATCGACTGCGGGCACGCCCTGGATGAACGGCCCCTGGAACGTCGTCCCGCCCGCCCCAGAGGTTGCTCCGCCAGCCGGCGCCGCGGCGGGCGGGGACGCCGGACCCGACGGTGCCGCCGGCGCCGGGGCCGGGGTCGCCGAGGAGGGCGGTGCCACTGCGGGGGTTGGGCCGGGGACAAAGGTCGACGGCGCGCCCAGCGCAGGCGCCGCGGCAGGCGCCGGCGCCACGGTCCTGGAACTCTCGGCCGACACACCGCAGGCGCCGCAGCCGGACGACAGCACACCACTGGAAACGCCGCATGCACCGTCGCAGGGGCTGCCGGTATAACAACCGCCGCCGCACGCAGCGGGCACGGCATACGATGCGCAACCGCCGCACCCTCCACAGCCCGTCGCGCACGGATACGAGTAGACCACCGGATACGTCAACGGCATGTAAGCCACGACGGGTGCCGGCCGGTAGTAGACGGCACGGTAGTAGGCGGTGGCGCAAACGCCGCACGCCGGCTGAGCGCAAGCGCCGCAGGCCCCACAGGGTGCCCCGCAGCCGCCCCAGCCGCACGCCGGCTGCGCGCATGCCCCGCAGGACCCACAGGGCGCCGCGCAGCCGCCACAGCCGCACGGCGCCGGAGCCACGTAGGCAGGGCTGTAGTACGTCGTCTGAGATCCCGAACAACCGAACCAGCGATCGAACAGACAGCAGGCCCGTGCGCCGGCGGGCACCGCCAGCACCGCAGCGGCGATGCCGCAGACCATCAGGATTCCGCGGAGTTGTCGGCAGAGCATAAGGGTTCTCCTTCGAGGGAAGATCGTCCCGCTACTTCTAATCAAAGCGTATAGGAAACACTGCGTCAAGCGGCGACCCACCGGGTTAGCCCATTTGGCTGACTTTTCCAGGTTTACCAACTATGCGCTTTGGGGAGATTGAAGAGATTTTTCCCCTTGTCTGCCCTGCCAGAATTCCAGTAAAGTAGACGTTTTCTGTCGGACCCATACGGCAAGGAGGTGCAGGATGAAGACGTGCCTGGTTCGCGTTTCGATACTCATGGGCATGCTGGCTGTGGCCTGGGGAGTGACCATTGGGATGGGCCAGGACGGGCCTCCACCGCCGCCTGAGCCCGGCGGGGCCGGGGCGGGTACCATGCCCGGCGTGGTCGGCGGTGCGGCGGGGTCGGGCATGGACGTGTTGACCCGCGGACCGGTCCACGAGGCCTTTGCACAGCCGGTTAACACCGGCGGCGCCCAGTTGCTGGTCATCCCGCAGAAGCCGCCGGACCCGATCGAGGAAGTCCCACCGGACGCCAAGCCCGATGACCCCCGCGCGCAGTGGCTCAGCGGCTACTGGAGCTGGTCGGATGATCGCAAGGACTTCTTATGGGTCAGCGGGGTGTGGCGCGTGCCGCCGCCGAATACGCAATGGGTGGCCGGATACTGGGCCCCGGGGCAGGCCGGCTACCAGTGGACGCCGGGCTTCTGGTCGCCGGCCGCCCAACAGCAAACCAGCTACTACCCCCCGCCGCCCATTACGCAGGAGGCCGGCCCGACCAGCCCCTTGCCGGGGCCGAACTACTTCTGGATCCCTGGCACTTGGGTATGGAGGGTGGACCATTTCGCCTGGCAGCCGGGCTACTGGGCCCCGGCGCGGGAAAACTGGGTCTGGGTCCCCTCCTCCTATTACTGGTCCCCGGCCGGCTGGGTCTATTGCCCGGGGTACTGGGACTATCCGTTGGCCGGCCGTGGGGTGATGTTCGCCCCAGTCTGGTTTGAGGCCGGTTATTACCGGCGGCCAGGCTTTGTCTATAGCCCAGCCGTGGTCATCGACGGTGGGCGACTGACGTTCAGCTTGTTCGTCCGCCCGAGCCATTGCCACTACTACTTCGGCGATTACTACGCGGTGGAATACGACCATATGGGGATCTATCCGTGGTTCGGGGTCAACCGCTATCACGGTTATGGCTACGATCCACTGTTCACTTATTACGGCTGTTACTACCGCGAGCGCGACCCGCGTTGGGCGGAACATCTCGAGGGGTGGCACACCTATTACCGGGGCCACCCCGACCAGCGGCCGCCGCACACGATGGAGGCCCAATTGCGGTTGGAGGTGAGCTTGGGTGGCCGGCCGGACCGCAACTTCGTGTCGATCGGCGTCCACATGGACACCTACCGCCGCGATCCTAACCACAGGATGGTGGCCGTCTCGGCGGCGGAGAGGGCCCGGCTACACGAGGAGGTCCACGCCACGCGGCAAGTGCAAGCCGAGCGGTTCCGCATGGAGACGCAGGGTGGCGGCGCCGGGCACGCCGGGATGACCGGCCCCAGGCAACTATCCGTGCCCAGGACGCCGCTGGCCGCAGCGGGCGGATCGCCGGGCCAGCACGGGACCGGTTTCAATTCGTCCCTGTCCGGGCACGAAACAACGCTTGGACCCCATACCGAGGGGAAGGTGGCACCCAAAACCGAGGCGAAGGTTGTGCCACATCCCCAGGCAAAGACGGTGCCATCGCACGAAGGGAAGACGACCAAGCCCAAGCCGGACCACGGCGAGCGGTAGGCTCCCCAGCACAACTGGGGGTTGGCCCCTGTTCCCTCCTCCCCACGTCGGGGGTTGTATGCTAGAATCTCTAGGGATGCGGTTTTCGTAGCGTCCCGACGAACCCTTGACCGCTGGAAAGGTCTTGCCATGTCAGAGCACGATGGGGTCACGCTATGCTCGATTCGCTGGTCGGAGGTCTTTCCCTGGCTGAGCACCCTGCGGAGCTTCCGCTTGGCCGTAACACTGCGGGTGTTGGTGCTCGGTGCGGCCGGCTTTCTGCTGATGCTCTTGGGATGGGCGGTGATCGGCTGGGTTTTCTCCGCCAGTGAGCAGGCCGGCCAGTTGTGGCACGCGCAGTTCGGGACCGCCTCGGCTTGCGGGGCGATCGACTCGGCCGTGCCCACCGACCACGCGCCGCCGATCGCGTCGAGCCCCGTGGTGTTGGGCGATCCGGCGTCGCCGCAGTGCCATCTCGATCCTTTCTCGGGAACTTGGCTGCAGCTCAGCCGGCCGCTCTGGCAAGTCTTCGCCGAGCGCAGCGTGACCCTGGCCGCCTTGCTCTGCTGGATCCTGTCGGCCCTCTGGAGCCTGGCCGTCTGGGCGTTTTTCGGCGGGGCCATCAGCCGCATCGCCGCCGTGCAGTTGGCCTGCGACGAGCAAGTCGGCTGGGGCGCGTCGCTCCGCTGGGCCGCCTCGAAGTGGCTCTCGTACTTCGGCGCGCCACTGTTCCCGCTGGCCGGCGTCCTGGTGGTGGTGCTGCCGCTGCTGGTCGGCGGCTGGCTCATGCGTTTGGACGTGCTCCTGTTGCTGGCCGGGCTCTTCTGGCCGCTGGCCCTGGTAGGCGGCCTGGTCATGGCCCTGCTGCTCCTGGGATTGATCTTCGGCTGGCCGCTGATGTGGGCGACCATCAGCGTCGAAGGGACCGACACGTTCGACGCCCTGAGCCGCGCCTACGCCTACGTTTTCCAGCGGCCTCTCCGCTACCTGCTCTACGCCGTCTTGGCCGCCATCCTGGGAGGACTGGGTTGGCTTCTGGTCGAGAACTTCGCCGCGGCCGTGATCTGGCTTAGCCTCTGGGGCAGCAGTTGGGGCACCGGGGCCGACCGGGCCAAAAGTATCCTCACCGGCACCGGCTTGGGCGCGATGGGCGGGGCCGGAGCAGCCTTGATGGCCTTCTGGGCCGGGTTGATCAAGTGGCTGGCCCTGGGTTACTTCTACGGCTACTTCTGGACGGCCTCCACGCTGATCTACTATTTGCTGCGCCGCGACGTGGATGCCACCGAAATGGACGAGGTCTTCCTCGAAGCCGACCAGGGCGAGAAGCAGTTCAACTTGCCGCCGCTGGCCGCCACCGACGCCCCCGCCCCCCAGGCTGCCGACACGACAAAGCCCACGGACGGCCCGGAAACTCCGCCGGCGGGCGAGTAGAGCGGCTGCATGGCGCCATGCCCGCGGCGGCGCGGGCATGTGCCGTCCGGCCGCCGACATGCTTGCTGTCTCGCTGCGCTCGCTCAGCAAGCGGCACCCGCGGAAGGCGGAGGGCGGAAGCTAATCCCGTGTCCCCTTCACACGGCCCCTTTTCCCCGGCTGCCGTCGTTGATCTGGATCGCTTCCATCGCCGGCAGGATGAAGATCTTGCCGTCGCCGATGTTTCCTTCCGGCCCGGTCCGCGCGACGTTGATGATCGTGCTCAGAGTGCGGTCCAGAAAATCGTCGTTGACGACGATCTCCAGCACGATTTTCCGCAGCAGGACGGTCGTGTACTCATGACCGCGGTACATCTCGGTGCGGCCCCGCTGGCGGCCGAACCCTTGGGCATCGCAGACCGTCAGCCGGGTGACCTCGATCTTCTCGAGGGCCTCCCGCACGGCATTGAGCTTGGTCGGCTGGATGACGGCAATGACCAGTTTCACGCGACGGCCTCCACCAGCCACCCATTATACTCTTGTCAAGGGTCAGGGATCAGAGGTTGTGAATCTTTCGGAAAAGCAAGAAAACCTTTTCGTCCGTTTGGGGTTTAATCTCGTGTACGGCCGGGTCGGCCGGGGATGTTGGAGGACGGGCGAT
>Ga0326727_10012379_pt1 | contig 19452 bp, 8 predicted proteins | sample MB2enrmetagenome_FD_207643 | JGI IMG/M metagenome (GOLD analysis project Ga0326727, IMG submission 207643) | Lab enriched peat soil microbial communities from McLean, Ithaca, NY, United States - MB29MY | ecosystem: Environmental > Terrestrial > Soil > Wetlands > Peat | place: USA: New York...
CGGCGAAGGCCAGAGCTTGTCCTCGGGTCCGTGGTTGTGGATGGCGATGCGGATGTCGTATTCCTTGACGAACTTCTCCAGGCGGGGCAGCGTCTCGGGAGTGGGATCGCCGGCCACGATCACGCCTATGCCGGCACGCTTGCAATACTCGAACTTGGCGCGGATGTCGGCGTCTTCATCCCTGGCAAAGTAGATGGCGCCGGCGGCATGCAACTGGATGCCGCCGGCGGCGTAATCGGCCAGCGCCCTGGCTTCTCCTTGCGCGTCAGCGGGCAAGTGGTCCTTGATGTCTTTTACGTTGAGGTCGCTGATACCGAGCTGCTTGAGGAAGCCAATCATCTGCGCGCGAGTGAACTCGCGAAAGGTGTAGCTGGCGACGCCCAGTTGAGCCGGAAATGATTTGCTGCGGACAGTTGGCTCCTGCGCCACGATTGGCGAAGTGCCGGCAGTCGCGCAAGCCGCGGCAAGCAACGCGCTCGACTGCATGAAGTCACGGCGCGAAAGAGACGATTTCATGATTGAAAACTCCTTGAAAGACACAGTAAATCTTTATCCGGGCGGTTGACCGGAAACCGCCCGGCTTGTGGAATCAATGCTCAGAGATGCGGTTCCCACCCTTTTTCATATGTGCGGCCCCACATCTTCATGGCTTCGTCGTCGTTCTGAATCTTGCCGTCCGCGGTGTCAAGATGCAGCTCGCGCCCGGTTTCCCAGGCGATGTTGGAGAGTTGCAGCATGGTCACGGCGACGTTACCCACAGCGATGGGCGCATGCAGCTTCTCGCCCTGACGGATGCCGGCGATAAGATTGGCGAAGTGCAGATCGGTCATGGAGTCGCGGCCGACCGCATCCGCCGATGAAGTCGTCTTTCCCGTGATATATTCCGCAGTCTTGTTTCCCTTGAGGTCGTAAATCTCGTAACCATCGCGATCGACCACCACCGAGCCGGTTGTTCCCATGACGGCCACGCCGCGGTCGCGATTGTAGACCTTCATGCCCTGGCAGCTTCGGCCTTCCCAGGTGATCATGCGGTCGCCGTAGTCGAAGCTGGTCTCGAGCGTGTCGTAGAACTCCCAGTCGTCCTTGAAGTGAAACCTGCCGCCAGCCGCGGTAATGCGCTGCGGATAGTCCACGTCCAGCGCCCAACGGGCCACATCGACCTCGTGCGTGCCGTTGTTGAGGGCTTCGCCGGTGCCGTAATGGCGCAGCCAGTGCCAGTTGTAGGGATGCACATTGTCCTTGTAGGGACGGCGCGGCGCCGGACCCTGCCAGAGTTCCCAGTCAAGATTGACGGGCACGGGAACCACTTTGCCAACGCCCATCGATTTGCGCACGTTGCAATACCAGGCGCGGGCGAAGTAGGCGCGGCCAATGAGGCCATTATGAATCTTGCCGACAATCTCGATGGTGTGCGGCGAGGAGCGCTGCTGCGAACCCATCTGCACCAGCTTGCCGTACTTGCGCTGCGCCTCAACCAGCAGCGCGCCCTCGGCGGGGTTGTGGCTGCACGGCTTCTCCACATAGACGTGCTTGCCGGCCTGCAAGCCGGCAATGGCCATGGGCGCATGCCAGTGGTCGGGAGTGGCGATGGTGATAACGTCCACATCCTTCAGTTGCAAAACTTTGCGGAAGTCGCGATCCGTGGCCGGCCGGTAGCCAAGTTCGCGCTCCGCGCTGCCGGCGAATTTATCGAGGATGCTGGCGTCCACATCGACCACATGGGAGATGCGCGCTTTCTTCTCGTTGGCCTTCAGCGAGGCAAGATGGGCGTAGGCGCGGCCATTGAGGCCGATGATGGCAAAGTTGAGGCGATCGTTGGAGCCAAGAATCTGGCTGTAGCTTTTCGCGCTGGAATGAATAGCCAATCCTGCCGCGCCGAAAGCAAGTGTGTCAAGAAAATCGCGTCGCGTAATCATGTTTCCTTCATCGATTCTTTGAAGCGCTCTTTGAGGCGCTCTGATGTATATGAAACCGGGTCACAGAGCAGCCGCGTCTTGCAACGCCTGCTTCATGCCTGCCCAACTGATGCGCGAGGATGCCTCCGGCGAGCCGCCGCCCTGCCAGTGCGTCTCCAAACTGACAGCGTCATGGAATCCGGCCTGTTTGAGCGCGCGGAACTGCGCCGCCCAATTTATGAATCCCTTGCCCACCGGCGACCACTCGATCTTGCCGGCCTCGTTTCTGACCGCGTTCTTGCAGTGGCAATGCTGGATGCGATTCTTGGGAATCAGATCCCAGGCCGCGGAGAAGGCGTCCAGCTCGCCGCGCATGACGGCATTGGCAGGGTCCCAATTGAGGGCCAGGTGCGGGGTTGGAATGGCGTTCATGGTGCGGGCTGCTTCGCGGCCGGTCGCGGTGTTGCAGGCGAACTCGTTCTCGAGAAGCAGCAGAATGCCCTGTTTGCCGGCGGTCTCGGCTGCCGCGCGCAGCTTTTCGTCGATGGCCGCGCGATAGGGAGCCACATCGTCCAGCCGCCAGAAGTCGAAGCAGCGCACCTTGCCTGTGTTGAACTGTTTGGCCAGAGCGATCGTGCGCTCCAACAGCTCGTCCTGCTCTTTGAAGGTGGATTCGGCCGCGCCGTGCATATCGTTTTTAGAACTGAAGGACGAGCGGGGCGCTCCCGGCCAGTCGGTCTTAAAGAGCGGGCTGGCGATGTCGGTGACCTGAAGATTGTATTTGCCGAGGATGCGTTTGGCTTCGGCAATCTGTGCTTCGGAGAGTTCCGTGACGTTCTTGTTCCACATGGACCGGAGTTCTATCCAGCTCATACCGAAGTCGTGTGCGGCAACGTAGCAGGCGTGGTCGAAGTCCTGCGCGATTTCGTCGTTGATGACGGCAATCTTGAAAGGGGAGTTGGCCAGGGCGGCCCAGGCCGGCATGGGCCGCGTGGCGCACAGCGCGGCGGTTGTTGCCGCGCCGGCAAGGAAGCTTCGTCTGGAGAAACAGGCCATGGTGTCCTTTCGAATTGGTTCGATATCGCGATCATGGCCTTCATGATAGCGCCATCATGATAGTGAAGGCAGCCGGCCGCCTCTTGCGATAGCGGCCGGCCATTGGGGAGAGCATCCTGCGGCTTAGAAAGTGAATTTCACCGCCGCTTGCAGGACGCGGGGACCGCCGACACCATTGACATTGCCGACGCCGCTGCCCAGGGTGCTGGTGATCTTGCCAAAGCTGCTCGATGTAAATACAGAGGTTGGCAGTCCGAAGGCAGGAGTGTTGGTCATGTTGAAAGCATCAAACCGCGCTTCGATAGTGGACGCACGGTAGATGGGAATGCTCTTGAAGAGCGACAGGTTATCGGAGAAGTACGCCGGCCCGCGAAATTGGTTGCGCTGCGTAGTCCCGAGTGCGCACGGATTGCCGGGCGTGTAGGAGCAGGCAGCGGGCGCTGCAAACGATGCTGTATTGAACCAGGCAGCATTGACCGGATTGCTGACGCTATGCGTGACATGGTAAGAGCCAGTCATATTGACAGTCTGGGCCGTTCCTGACGTTGCGCTGGTGGTGGTAATCGTAAAAGGCAATCCCGAAACCATCCCGATGACCGCTGAGGTCTTCCACCCGCCAATGATGTAGGAACCGACGCCGGAGTTGAAGTGACTGTGACCGCGTCCTGCCGGCAGCTCATAGGTAACCGTCTCCTCGGCGTTCAGCTTCCGGTCGAAGTCAAGCAGATTGTAGTTACGGCGCGCCGGACCGCTGAAGAAGAGCAACGCTCCGTCCTGAGCGCCGGTCTCGTAACCTTGCGCCTTGCCCCAGGTGAATGAGGAGGTGAACGTCAGACCGGCGGAAGCGCGCTTTGTGAGCTGGGCTTGCAGCGACTCATAGTTGGTGGAGTAGCCCCGGAAGTATTGGGTAACGGCGGCCGTTTTTCCAAAGGCGACATTGAAGGGATCGTATGCCGCGCTTTGACCATAGACGCTGGGAAGGTTGATGTTCTGCGCAACGTCGATTCGCGTTCCGTGATTCGCGACATACGCAACCTGCAGGGACATATTCTTCGGCAGAGCCCGCTCAACCGCCAGATTCCACGACGCAACAGAGGCATTTTTGAAGTTGAGGGGGATATAGAGGTTAGCCAGTCCGATGGTGCCGTTGGCTTTGCTTTCTGTGAGTGTTCCGTCCGATCCAAACTGAGCTGTCGGAGTTGCAGGTATTCCGGTCACGAAATTAACTACGCCGCCGGCCGGGTTCAAGGCTGCTCCATAGGTCGGAGTAATCGTGTAGAAGGTGCTGGTTTTGATGGGATAGTTATAGGCATAGCTGTTGTCCACAAAGGGAACATAGCTGATGCCGAATCCGGCGCGAACAACGGTTTTGTCCGAGGCGCGATAGGACACTCCCAGCCGCGGAGCAAGGTTTTTGTAGTCCGTTTGCATCCCCAGGTTGGATGGATTTCCGTCTACGCCGGCCATCACGAGTTCATCGGTGGCGGGATTGTAGTTGACGAACCCGCCCGACTTGCGCGGATTGACCTGCCACTTGTCGGAAACAAAGAAGAAGAGCCAGGTCTGCCGGTAGCATGGGAATGTGCTGTTGGTGTCCTGTCCGACCTGATAAGGAACGTCGAAGAGGATGCTGGCGATGTCGTTTGCCTGCCCCGTTACAGCTCCGTTGAAAGCGGTGGCGCCCGGCGCGGAGGTCTGGTTTTCGCTGAAGTAGAACGTTCCTGCAGCAGCGTTGTTATTTCCTTGCAGAAGATCGTCGCGGACGCGACGGATGTCGACGCCGGCCTTCATGGTGTGATTGCCTTTGATCATGGTCCAGTTATTGGCAAAATCGATATTGGATTCGGCGCGCAGCCAGGGCAATGACTGCGAGTAGCCGATCAGTGGATTGGTTGTGCCATTCTCTCCATTGCCGGCGAAATTGCTCACTTGGAAGGCGACCTGGCCACTGCTTGTAGCCACCATGTCCGTGCCGTTGGGGCCATTGCCGGGAATGCCAAGGGTCTTGGCGTCGTCGCTGCCGTAGTCTGACTGCGTTGCCGAGTTGCGCAGATGGGCCACGCCAAAACGCGTTTCGGTGAACAGGGTGGGCGAGAAGCTGTGATCGTAGTTGAAGCCGGTGTTATACGCCGCTGCAGTTCCGGTGGCTTCAAAGCCTCCGGCTGCGGTGCCTCCCAGGAACGCGCCAAAGAGCGGCGCCTGGTAGGTAGTTGTTTTCTGATGGCTGAAACGCCCGCTCAGGTGATCCTTCTCGGTGATGGTGTAATCCGATTTGATGTCGTAGCTGGTGGTGTCTTTGTGAAAAGGCAGGTTCTGCGAAAAATTGTTGGTCGTTTTGCCCGCGATGTACGCCGCCGACGCAAGATTCTTTGCGGGATTTCTCGCCAGGGTGTCTATGTCCTGCAGAACGGTTTTGCCCACCGCGCTGATTGCAGCGGTTGTCGTAGGAATCAGGTTGCCGGCGAACGCCGTGCGCCCCGTCCCGCAGAGGCTGGCAGTCGCACCGCCCAGGCAGTCCGCGGTATCTCCCGTTGTGGGATCGTAAACTTGGCCTTTATAGCCGCTCAGATCGATGTTGCCATTCGCCACGTTATAGTACGGAATATTCGTGGTCGTGGTCGCGGCTTCGTGGTCGGAGGTGCGAAGAAAGTCGCCAAAGATGAACAGCTTGTTCTTTAGGATCGGCCCCCCGACGGAACCGCCCGTGTAGTTGTAAACCAGGCGTCCATTGGGCCCGGTGGCGAAGTAATTGCGGGCGTTGACGCCGTTGTTCTCCATGTTCTGAAAGACGGAGCCATGAAACTGGTTTGTTCCGGACTTCAGGGTGACGTTGACGACGGTTCCCACCGCGCGGCCGAACTCCGCCTCGAAGTTGTTGGTGGTGATGTCCACGTTCTGGATCGCTGCCGCGGGCGGAACCAGGATGATGTGGATGCCGGTACGCTGGTCGTCATCGATACCCTCAATCTGGTAGAGATTGACGTAGGAGGACTGGCCGTTCGCGTTGGTGGAGAGATCGTTATTGGCGTTGTAGAACTGCGAGTTGTTGAAGACCACGGGCGCCATGCCCGGCACGATATTCAGCAGGGACTGAAAGCTGTTACCGCTGCTGAGAGGGAGATTGGTGATTTGATTCTGCTCAAGCGTGGTTGAGATGTCGGCGCGATCTGTCTGCAACTCTGGAGGAGCCGTGCTGACTTCGACCGTCTCCGTGACACTGCCGTTCACCAGGATGACATCCACGCGCTCCGTGGTGTTTGTGGCGAGAGTAATGTTCTCGCGGGTCTCTTTCTTGTATCCGGGCGAGACGACGGTCACGGAATACAGCCCGGAAGGAAGACTGGGCGCGGTATAGTTGCCGCTCTCATTGGTGACAAATGAATACACGGTGCTCTGCCCGGTCAAGACAATCGTGACCTTGGCGTTGACGACGACGCCTCCGGAGGCGTCAGTGACTGTGCCGACGATGGTTCCTGTCACAGCCTGGGAGAAAATGGTTTGCGACAGGCTCAGGAAGAGCAGCGCGATGAGAAATACTGACAGTTTGCGTGGCACTGTGTGAAGTCTCCTTAGAATCGAAAAATTGTACAAGGTCCCGCCGAAGCTCTCTTCTCTGAGTTTTTGAACCCCGGGAAACACGAATCCTCAGAACGGCAGCAACTCTCCGCTCCCAACTCTAGATTCGACAAGGTGAATACCGCTTGGAGCCTGTAATATTACAGGTATATTACGTTCATATCTTACTGCAATAAAGACACTTAACACGCCAAATGCAAACCGGCATTTCGGGTGCTTGAAGGTCGCATTGTGAGTGACAATAGCGGGTGTGGTGACGTACACTACGGCTGATTCGGGAGATGAACGCCTTCTCATGTCGAGCGCGACGCATGAAACCACCCACTGGACGCCGGAGAGCCTGGAAGATCGGGATCTGGTCACCAGGGAACTGAATGCGGTCCTATCGAGCAGCCATTTTAGTGGGAGCAAACGTTATCCGGCGCTGCTGAAATACGTGGTCAGCAAGACCCTGGACGGCCATTCGGAAGAGTTGAAAGAACGCACGCTCGGTGTCGAAGTCTTCGATCGCCCGCCGGATTACGATACCAACGCCGACCCGGTCGTCCGTTTCAGCGCGAGCGAGGTCAGGAAGCGGCTCGCGCAATACTACAGCGAAGATGGCGAGAGTTCGCAGCTTCAGATTCAACTGCCGCTGGGCTGCTATGTGCCGGAGTTCAAGCCGAAGGGCGCTGCGCCAAGCGTTATTGTTCCGAAGCGCAGCCGTTCTCTGTGGTGGGCAGCCGCTGCCTTTCTGCTCATACTTGCAGTCTTTGGCGCATATTCATACCGCAAGGCATCTGCACCAGGAATCACGGACAAACTGTGGGGTCAGCTACTGCATTCGCCTGCTTCCGTTCTCATCGTAGTTGGCACCAGCGATTTTGTACCGCCGGATGTGAAGCCCGTGGAGGCTGGCGAGACAGACCACTTGAGGGGGCCATTCCATCACGTCACTATGTCCAGCGCGCTCGCGCTCGCCCGTGTGGCTGGTTTTCTGCAGGCGAACGGCAAAGCCTATGAGATCAAGGATGACCGTGAGGTCAGCCTGACGGACTTTCGTTCGCGTCCTGTCATTCTCATCGGCGCCCGGAATAATCCCTGGACGATGCGCCTTACCGATCCTCTGCGCTTCCGTTTTGATTTCGGCTCATTGGCGAGGATACAGGACAGAAAGAATCCCAACAGCAACCAGTGGAGCGATCCCCACACTTACGAGAAATCCGACCTCAGCACCTGCGATTACGCCATGATTACGCGTTACCACGACACAACCACCAACGGCACAGTCATGGTGATTGCAGGTCTGGGTACCTATGGCACGGAGGCCGCAAGCCAGTTTGTGGTCTCATCGCAGTATCTCAATCAGCTTCTGAGTAAGGTGCCGGCCGATTGGGAAGATAAGAATCTGGAGATCGTGATCAGAACAGATAAAATCAGCGGCGAAGCTGGTCCGCCTTTCCTTGTGTCCTCTACATACTGGTAACAGCACTCACACGTCATTTCGATGCGGATACGGGCAAGCTCGAAGACGAGCTAGAACGAAAGGCATTGGTGATTGACGCGCCCAAGCCGCTCTCGTCTGCCAGTTCGGTGACTGGCTATGCCGTTTTTTTTCACAAAGCAGGCATCAAGCACGGCCGGCAGGAAATGCTGTCCCATCGGTTCAGGCAGCCTGAAACTCTTTGGCCGCTTCCGCGTATTCCATCAAGCGCCACAGCAGGTAGCCCAGGCCAAAATGCACGTCGGGCTCGTTCGGATTGGCCAGCGATGTGCTGAGCTGGAAGAAACCAGTGAATCGCCCGGCTATTCTTCCACAAAATGCGGCTTTCTCGGGACAAACGTTCTTTTTGACTCGCAGATTGCCTCAGGGGGCGATACAATTCCGTGGAGCCGGTGACGAAAAAGGAAAATTTCGGCTGAGCCCCGCAAACGTCTTCCCCGTTCCACCAATCCATGCGCGGAGTTCAGAGTGCTCGTCCCGCGCCCGAGGAGCAAGACAACATGATCATTCCTCTCACCCCGCTACGGTGCTTGCGCTACGCTTACGAACAGTTTCCCCACAATATCGCGGTCGTGTGCGACGATCAGCGGTTTACCTACAAACAGTTTGCAGAGCGGGCCGGGCGCCTGGGCGGCGGCTTGCGCGGGATGGGGATCGAAACCGGCGATCGCGTGGCGTTCCTGTGTTCGAACTGTCACCGTCTGCTGGAGGCCTATTACGGGGTACTGGAGGCAGGCGCGGTGCTTTTGCCATTGAATATTCGCCTGGCGCCCAAGGAACTGGCCTACATTCTCAACGATTCTGAGGCCAGGGTCCTTTTCTTTGAAAGCCAATTCCTCCCACTAGTGGAAGCGTTTCGCGAGGCTGCGCCTTCAGTAAAATCCTTTGTTCTGCTCGACGCTCAACCCGTGGGAGGCTGGGTGTCGGATAAGAACTACGAGGACGTCCTGGCAGGCGCGGAAGTGCATCGGCGCGACGTGATGGAGGTTGACGAGAATTCCGCGGCGGAGCTCTTTTACACCAGCGGAACATCGGCCAACCCCAAGGGCGTGATACTGACCCACCGGAACATCTATCTGCACGCGCTCAATACCGCGGTCACGCTGAGAATTCCTGAGAACACGGTGAATCTGCACACCATCCCGCTGTTTCACGCCAATGGATGGGGCTGCGCGCACACGGTGACTCTTGCCGGCGGCAAGCATGTCATGATTCATCAATTCATTCCGGCAGAGGTGTTTCGTCTTATCGAGCGGGAGCGCGTGCAGGAATGTTACCTGGTGCCCACCATGGCGGCCGCGCTGCTGAACTCTCCCGATCGGGCTAAGTACGATTTGAGCAGCCTGCGGAGAGTGGTGATTGGCGGCGCCGCTTCCTCACCCACTCTCGTTCGCGAGGTGGAAGAGAAGCTTGGATGTACCTGCATCTCCGGTTACGGCCTCACGGAAACTTCGCCGGTACTGACCTTTTCTTCCATCAAGACAGGCCTGCCGTCGACGGGCAGCGAACGCCAAGCGCGCCAGGCCATGGCGGGTTTTGGCATTCCCGGCGCGGAGGTTCGTGTAGTTGACGCGGAGGGAATCGATGTGCCGCGTGACGGGAAAACCTCCGGTCATGTCGTGGCGCGCGGCGACGGCATCATGGCGGGTTACTGGCGCCAGCCCGAGGAGACGGATCTTGCGTTCCGGGGCGGCTGGTTTCACACCGGCGACCTGGCCACACTCGACGATGACGGCTACCTGCTGATCGTAGACCGCGAGAAGGACATCATAGTCAGCGGTGGAGAAAACATTTCGTCGCTGGAGCTGGAGAGAACGATCACCGCGCATCCAGGAGTCTATGAGGTCGCCGTGATTGCGGTGCCTCATGAGAAATGGGGCGAGGTTCCCAAAGCGTGCGTGGTGCTGAAACCCGGCCAAATTGTGAGCGAGGCCGAGTTGCTGGAGTTATGCCGCTCTTGTCTGGCGCGCTATAAATGCCCGCAGTACATTGAATTTCTCGAAGGCCTGCCCAAGACCGGCACGGGAAAGATATTGAAACGGGAGTTACGCAGAGGAGCGGAGACACAGGGCAAAACGGCTTGACCATGCGGAATCATCGGGTCATCGAGCGAGAAGAATTGGGGAACGCTGAGTTCTGAGCGTGTGGCCATTTGCCCGTAAGTGTCGTCTGCTCATGAGTTATATATAGGTTAATAACGTATGAGTAGCTATATACGTTGATCTTCATCGCATTTGCCCACTTGCTTCTCCGAGGGTCAACTAAGTTTTTAGACAGATTCCAAGGCCCGGTGCTTTGCGCGACTTCATTTCCGGACCTCCCTTACTTGCTTCTGTTGAGAAAGCGTAAATTTGACACGTAAAGCAAAGCTATATTTGCAATCGGTATCGGCCGGCAGTTTCACGCTCAGTGCATCTGTGGTTTGCAGCCAGTCAACTTTCTGGCTTGAACCGAGCAGATCCACGTCCCGGATCACCTGGCCCCTCGCTGCGCCTGCCAAGCCAAGAGCATGAACGGTAGCGGTTCCGTCCGCGGGGCACGCGAGGCTGATGACGTAGAGGTTTTCGCCCTTTCGGGTAAAGCGAAAGTCTGAGGACGTGTAGGGCCCCATCTCCTGGTCGGTGGCAAAACCGGTTTTGACCTGGGTTGGACCCTCGCCGGAGACGATCCACGGCTCGGTACCATAGATGGCCTCGCCGTTGCGATCAAGCCACGCGCCCATCTCCAGCAAGATGGTTCGCACTTCGTCCGGAATCGTCCCATCCGCGCGCGGCCCGATACTCAACAGGAGATTGCCGTTCTTGCTGACGATATCCACCAATTGATGGACAAGAGCCTCGGGCGTCTTGAACTGGTCGTGTTCCATGTAGCCCCAGGACAGATTGCTGATGGCAGTGTCGGTCTGCCACGGCCGCGGATCAATCTCCGTGCGCAGGCTTCGCTCAAAGTTTCGCGCTCCCGCAGTCCACTCCATTGGATAACCCTTGAGTGTGATCACGCCGTCGATGTGGTGTCTCACTGCGAAGTTATCGTAATACGCTGTGAATTCCGTCATGCTGGCGCGATAGGCAGGTTGCGCGTTGCCTCCGTCGAAGTACATCAGCTCCGGTTTGTACTTTTCGACAAGCTCGACAGATCGCGCCAGCCAGTCGCGAAGCCAGGCGTCGCTAACGTAAGTCCATTCGTTTGCCGGGTTGAAATTCGGATCGTTGAGCCACTGGTGAGCCGGTCCATAAAAAGACGCATACTTCGGATCGTTGACATCGGAGCGGAGGGAACGGCCTTCGCTGTAGTAATAGTTGTGCTCCGCACGATGCCAGGAGAGGCCGAAGTGCAGCCCGGCCTCGCGAACCGCTGCCGACAGCTCTGCCAGCACATCGCGATGCGGTCCCATTTTGACCGCGGTCCAATCGGAAAGATCGGAGTCGTACATTGCGAATCCGTCATGATGCTCGGCGATGGGAATGACATACTTCGCCCCTGCCTGTTTGAAGAGCTTGACCCAATCCTGGGGATCGAATTTCTCGGCGCGAAAGCTTGGGATAAAGTCCTTGTAGCCGCTTTTGTCCAAGCCGCCGAAGCGCTGAGCAAAGTCGTCGTGCGCCGGGTCGCCGCGACTGTACATGTTACGCGGATACCATTCATTCACTGCGCCGGGAACAGCATAGACTCCCCAGCCGATGAAGATGCCGAATTTGGCGTCCTTGAACCATTGGGGAATTGCGTGGTTACGCAAGGTTTCCCAGTCCGGGCGATAGGGTCCGTCGTGGGCCTGCTTATCGGCCAACTTCAACAGAACGTTGCGACGGCCATCAAATTTGGCAACCGACTCCTGCCACTCCTTGTCGATCTCTTCCGCTGATTTGACTCCGTGCGTGGGCGCCCAGGCATCTCGAATCCCAGCGGCGGGTTGCGATGCCGGAGCAGCGGGATTGCTCGATTGGGCCGGCACGGAAAGCGGCGCCGTACAGACCCCGATGAGTAACAAACAGAAAGAGTGGATTCTCATATTCCGATCTCCAGCGAGCGGTAGAAGATTGCAAGACGGCTAAATTGTAAACGTTCTCAATGCTCCCGGTTCTGGGCCAGCCGTCTGGCGGCCGCGATAAGGAAATGGGGCATGGGGATTGCTCTCCATGCCCCCGGTTGAAACTTCACGGCTGCCAGCCTAGAAGTTGTACTTGACGGAAAGCTCGCCCAGGCGGTGCCCCTCTTTTTGGTCCGGCGTGCCCACGTAAGACTTGTAATAGGAGGAAAGGTTATTCACCATCGTCGAGGTGAAGTTCATCTTATCCAGAGTGTCGAAGGTTGGCGTCAGAGTCGCGGTCGAGGTGAACTGCCTCAGCGGATGATTGAGGAAGTTGAACATCGCGGCGCGGAACTGCACCGTCTGCTTGCCGACAACGTGGAAGGTCTTGTAGATGGTGAGATCGGAGTTGAAGTAAGCAGGTCCGCCCAAGTACGGATGGTACTGACGCGGGCCAGCGTGTCCAAGCGCTGGAGGAGCAAAGCACAGCGGATTGAGTTCCTGGTGGTCATGCGTAAATCCGCTCTTCAAACCGCAAGTGGTGATGGGTTGAATTGTCCCTCCCGCGTTGGTTCCGTAGTAAGAGAGAGTGGTAACGGGTTCGTCCGCCACGAATGCGCCGGAGCCATTCAGGTGCCCTTTTTCGATGGACAAGCCCATATTCTGCTGATAGCCGGCCTGCAGGTTTCCACCTGCCTGCCAGGTTGTTGTTCCGGAGAAGTTCCAGTCGTTCACGGCGCCGGCCAGAATCTTGTTGCTGGTCTTCAAGGCCCGTCCCACCGAGTACGCATACGAGGTGTTGATCACATGCGGACGGTCGATGTTGAGAATGCCGTAGTTGCCGTGAACGGTGAACGGATCGATGCTGGCGCTGGTGATGCCCAACGACTTGGACCAGGTGTAGTTCAGGTTGAAGGTGAGCTGGCCGGCCTGCTTGATCCACGCGGCCTGGAAGCCGTTGTAGTTCGCGTAGCCGACATGGGTCATCATGTTGATGTTGTTCGTGCCGTAGCCCGCGTGATAGGGGTAGTAGTCGACCAGGCTGTAGCTTCCGGTATTGTCTGGATCGGCGGGAGCAGCCGCGCCGGTCACCGGGTCCACCCTGAAGACTCCGCCCAGAGGAACCTTGTTCTGGTTGATAAAAGCGCTGGCTAAGCCGGAGCCGTTGCTCTGGCCGCCCATCAGCAGATTCTTGGTGTTGTTGCCCACGTAGGCCACTTCCAACAAGGTTTTCCAGCGCAGTTGCTGGGAGACGGTGAAGTTGTAGGCGTCGGTGCCGGCGTTGTCGTGATCGTTGGGGTCGGCAACGTTCACGCTGCCGCTGGGCAGGCTGACCGTGGATTTCTTGGTTGCTCCCAGTCCTCCCACTTGCGCGAAGGTAACGGAGCTTCCCCAGGGGGTGCTGTAGTTCTGCAACTGCTCTGAAACGCCCAGCGGGCCGGCGTAATCGTTGTACTGGTCGTTCCAGCGATACTCGCCCCAGCCGCCGCGGAGAACCGTCTTGCCGTTGCCGAACAGGTCATAAGCCATGCCCAGGCGCGGCGAGGTAAAGGCGAGGCGGGTGGGTGAACCGCCGTTGGGAATTCCAGGATCCACGCCATGCCAGCGAACGCCGGGGACTGCCCAGTTCTCGGCGGCAACGTCGGAAGCGTAAAGGCCCGGCAGCCAGACGGCCATGCCGGTCTGTGCGCGGTCCCACCAGCGACCCACGTGATCGAAACGCCATCCGAGGTTGACCATCAGGCGGGGTGTGATCTTCCAATCGTCCATCGCATAGAAGGCAGTGGTGCGATAGGCCATGTTGGTCAGCGGAGTGGAGTTGGCTTGGCTGAAGGCAGTGGTTTTCGGTCCGCCGGCGATGCCCATTATCAGGTTGGCCGTGGGGTTGCCGGTGCCGATGATCGAGCCACTGGTCGGCACACCGGGCGTATCGGAGTATGGATCCGGTCCGGGCGAATTGGTAAAGCTGAAGGTGCCGTTGTAGTCGGCGTACGTACCCTGATCGGCGCTGATCATCTCGGTAAAGGCGCCGAACTTGAAGGTGTGCTTTTTGTAAACCTTGGTGATGTGGTCGGAGAAGGTCACCGAGGCCTTCGCGGTCATGTACGAGCCGCCCTCGCCGGTAAATAGATCCGGCATGGACATATCCGGAAAGGTATTGGCGCCGGCGCTATAGATGCCCGGTGTGACCAGAGAGCCGCCCCAGTAGCTTTGATAGGGGTAACCGGTGCTGGCGATGAGGGAAGGCGTGATGTTGACGGGTTCAACCGGCGTCTTGACCCAGCCCCAGGCACCCGCAAACTCGTTGGTCAGAGTAGGGGTAATGACGGTGAGCAGATCTCCGGTAAACACTCTGGAGGTGGTGGGATTCGTCAGTCCGCCGCCGGGATACGGCACGGCCTCGCCAGGATTCCACCACATGTGCGCGGGAATCGGAGACGTTTCGTGACCCTGCTGGAAGGCCGCAAAGAATTTGTTGTTTTCGTTGAGGTTGTAGTCCACGCGGTAGCGCATGATATAGACGTTCTGCTGCCCGCCGGTGGCCTTGTAGTAGTTGTAACCGCTGGTGGCCGGATTCACATTGGCCGCCGGGAAGAGCGACATGATCGCCTTGGCGCCGGGATCGACAGTGAGCTTTCCGGGATTCGCGCCCGGCGCTCCGTTGGTGGTGATGGTAGTGCCGGAAGCGTTATAACCGCCTGTTGGGTCGTTACACCAGTTGGTTGCGGTGGTCGAGAATCCACCCGAGCACAAAACAGCGTTGGTCGCGTAGGGGTTGGTGGCCGTATTGTTGAGTAGCGTGAAGTTGCCGTCCATCATGTCCGTGCTTGGGATGGTGGACTCCAGGATGGTGGAAGAGCCGGGGTTCTGCCACTGGTACTCATAGCCGGCCCAGAAAAACAGCTTGTTGTTCTTGTTGAAGTCGGAATACGGAATGCGCACCGGACCGCCGAAGTTGCCGCCCGGGTAGTAGTAGGAGTCTTCGGTTCTCTTCGTGCCGTTGTGCTTGTTCTGCCAATAGTTGCTGTTCAGCACGCCGTTGCGGGTGTACATGTAGGCTTCGCCGTGATAATGGTCGCCGCCGGATTTACTGGTGACGTTCACGACGACCGGGCCATCCGCGGTGTCGGCCCCGAAGTTCGACATCTGCACTTTGACTTCCGCGGTCATGTCGGGGTTGACGCTAGCAATCGACCAGCAGTTGCAGCCGGAATCTATGATGTTGGCGCCGTCCAGAAGGTAGGCCGTGCCGCCGCGATAGGCAGCGCCATTGGGAGAAATGCCCACGCCGATGTCGCTGCCGTCGGCACCCATCACCTCAAAGTCGAAGCCGACGCCATTCCCTCCGTTGCTGCCGGCTACCGAGGTCACGCCGGGAAGAATCTTGAGCAGCTCCGAGATTTCGCGGCCTTCAACCGTCAGCCGCTCGATGTCTTTGGAGTCGAGCAGCGCGGCGCGCTCGCCGTTGTCAGTGGGCACAATCTCCTGGGAAGCCGACTGCACGATCATGATCTCGCTGGCCGAGCCGATCTCAAGATTGATTCCGGCGATGGTGCGCTCGTCGCCGATGTTGAGAGTCAGGTCGGCCTGCTTCCAGGTTTTGAAGCCCTTGGCCACGACCGCAACCGAGTATGTGCCGGGAATGACGCCGGCAAAGGTGAAGTAGCCACTGTCGTTGCTGACCGTTTTACGATTGTCGCCGGTGTTCTGGTTCAGCAGGGTGACCGTGGCGCCGTGGATGACCGCGCCGGTTGAATCCTGGACCGTGCCGGCAAAACTGCCCGTCACCAGTTGTGCGTGCAAGACTGATGTGGCCAACAGTAAGGCGATCATCGGCACGATCAGCTTCCACAAGCCCCTGCGGGCACGGAAGCTGTGCGAGAATGCGTCAAATCTGAACATCAATAGTTCCTCCAAATGATGCTTCATGCGGCTTCAGCAGCAAGCACGAGATGCTCGTAACCGTATGGTAGCGCTAACATATTACAGGCACAAAATTGCCAAGCGCAAAATTACGAGCCAAATCGTTTTAGCAACAGGAGCCGCAAAACATAGTACTGTCGCTGAACGATCGTTGCAAGAAAAAAGTTATGGGAAATTCACACAATATCACTAAACAAATGATTTTATTCGAGATATGCGCCGACAAGCGTATCAGAATGAAGCAGTTTTTAACCTCTAATACGAGGTGTTGTGGAGTTTAGTGCCTGGTAAAACCTTTAGTTAAACATTTGAGCAGCGGTTTTGACGGATATTTCTGCTTGCCTCCTGGAGTGCCCGGGTTGTAAATTCAGATTTCTTCTCGGTTTCTCTATTGCCGACTTAATCCGTTGCATGTGCGCTATATGAAATCGTGCTGGCGCGACTGGATCGATGCTCTTCAGGGGACGGATCTCCCTGTTGAACATCTCGGCCTTAGCATGAGATGGTGCACATGATAACCCTTCTGAGTTTTGAAATCACCAATTCGCCGAGCGAGGAATTTCCGCGCTGGGCGTTCGTTGAGAAAGCTGATGCGGTACCCGCCATGATTAAGAAGCATCTTGCCATTTTTCTCTGTCTTCTGGCTTTCGGGTTTGTCCCGGCGCTTGCGCAGCAATCCCGTTACTTGTTCAATGATCCTTCGCTGCCGATGGAAAAGCGGATCGACAACCTGCTTTCGCTTATGACCATCGACGAAAAGATCAACTGCCTGAGCACAGATACCGGAGTGCCGCGGCTTGGCGTGATGAGCTACGGCAGCTCCGAAGGCATCCATGGAGTCGTCCAGCGTGAAGCCAGTGACAAGCATCTGCCCATTACAACGACCCAGTTTCCGCAACCGCCGGGCATGGGCGAGTCGTGGGATCCGGACCTGGTCCGTCAGGCCGGGGGCGTGGAGGGCTACGAAGCCCGGTTTATCACCCAGACCGGGAAGTACGACCGTCAGATTCTCATGCTCTGGGGACCGCAGGCCGACCTCGCGCGCGATCCCCGCTGGGGTCGCAGCGAGGAAGTGTACGGCGAAGACCCGTTCTTCAATGGAACGATGGTAGCGGCCTTCGCCAGGGGCCTGGAGGGGGACGATCCGAAGTATTGGCAGGCCGCCCCGCTGCTCAAGCATTTCCTGGCAAACAGCAACGAGGATCACCGCGATGCATCGTCGTCGAACTTCGACCAGCGGCTGTTCTGGGAATATTATTCAGTGCCTTTCCGGATGGGATTCATGGAAGGCGGCGCCAGGGCTGTGATGGCTTCCTACAACGCCTGGAACGGCACCGCAATGGCCGTCAATCCAATTCTCAAGAGCGTTGTCCGCAATCAATGGGGTGTGGACGTGATTTCGAGCGACGGAGGAGCGGTCACGCTGCTCGTCGATCCGCGTCATCTTTTCCCCAATCAGAAAGAGGCCGTCGTCGCGTGCCTGAAAGCCGGCATCAATCAGTTCCTGGACAAGTATCAGGACGAAACCAAACAGGCGCTGAAGGAGGGCGAGATTACCGAGGCGGAGATCGACGCCCTGCTTCGCCCCAAATTCCGGATCACGATCCGCCTCGGGCTGCTCGACCCGCCGGAGATGGTTCCCTACGCGAAGATCAAGGACGCGCCGGAGCCCTGGAACACCGGGAAGGATCGCGCCGTCTCGAAACAGATGGCGCTGGAATCGGTGGTGCTGCTCAAGAACGAGAACAGCTTTCTGCCTCTCAAAAAGGATGCCATCAAGTCGGTCGCCGTCATCGGGCCGCTGGCCAACTCCGTCCACTGGGACTGGTACGGCGGCACGCCTCCGTATACGGTGACGCCTCTCGAGGGAATCAAAGCGGCGCTCGATCCGGACGTGAAGGTGAATTACGCCGAGAGCGAGCTTGGCAACGCGGCCGTGAATGCGGCCAAAGCCTCTGACGTCGCGGTGGTCGTTATCGGCAACGACCCCACCTGCGGTCCGGACATGGCTCATGACTGGTTCAGCACAGTCGACGGCGGCGGAACACTGGCCTGCTCCGTGCCCAGCGACGGACGCGAAGGGAGCGACCGCGAAATCATCGATCTTGCCCAGGAACAACTGGTGAAGCAGGTCTATGCCGCCAACAGGAAGACCGTTGTCATCCTGGTCTCCAGCTTCCCCTTCGCCATCAACTGGTCGCAGGCTCACGTTCCCGCCATCCTGCACATGGCCCACTCCTCGCAGGACGAGGGCACGGCGCTGGCGCAAGTTCTTTTCGGGGACTATAACCCCGGCGGACACCTGGTGGAAACCTGGCCGAAATCCCTCGATCAGCTGCCCCCGATGATGGATTACAACGTCCGCGACGGCCGCACTTATATGTACTTCAAAGGTGAGCCGCTCTATCCTTTCGGCTATGGGCTGAGCTATACCACTTTCAGGTACTCCAATCTCCGCGCCAGTTCATCACAACTGGCCAGGGATGGCGCCCTAACCGTCAGCGTGGACGTGACGAATACCGGCAGTCGCACGGGTGACGACGTTGTGCAAATGTATGTGAAGCACCTGGGCTCGAAGGTGGAGCGTCCGCGCGAAGAGCTGAAGGGCTTTCACCGCGTCACCGTCCAGCCAGGTGAAACCAGGACCGTTCAAATTCCGCTCAAGGCTTCAACGCTTGCCTGGTGGGATGAGAAACTTCCCGGATTTCGCGTCGAGGCCGAACCCATTCGCGTGATGATCGGCAATTCTTCGAGCGACATTCAGCTGACCACCGAGGTGCGTGTTCAGTAGAGCGGTTCAGCAGTGAGCGTGACCTTACAAACCGTCCAGGCAGCGAACGCCTGGACCGCCCCGCGTGCAAAGTGCGGGAGAAATACGGATTAAAGACGATGAAGAACTTCATTATCGCAGCCGTTTTGACGGCATTGAGCAGCGGGTTGGCATTGCAGGCGCAGGTGAAGGAACATCCCATTCCTCGCCTCGTCGAGAACGATGGACGCTATGCCCTGCTAGTGGACGGCGCGCCCTTTCTGATGCTGGGCGCGCAATCGAACAACTCCAGCGACTGGCCGGCTACACTCCCCAAGGTGTGGCCCGCCATCGAATACCTTCATGCCAACACGCTCGAAACTCCGATCTACTGGGAGCAGTTCGAACCGAAACAGGGACAGTTCGACTACTCGCAAGTGGACACGATCCTCGCTCAGGCCCGCGAGCATCACGTCCATCTGGTGCTGCTCTGGTTCGGCACCTGGAAGAACGGCAGCCAGCATTACATGCCAGAGTGGATGAAGCTCGAGCCCGAGCGCTATTCCCATGTGACCAATAAGAGCGGAGAACTGGTTGATTCGCCGTCCCCGTTTGCCGCCTCATCCCTCGAAGCCGACAAGCGCGCGTTCACCGCCTTCATGCAGCATCTCAAGGACGCTGATCCGGAAAGAACGGTGTTGATGGTGCAGGTTGAAAACGAAACCGGCACGTGGGGAGCTAC
>Ga0326727_10012380_pt1 | contig 19450 bp, 16 predicted proteins | sample MB2enrmetagenome_FD_207643 | JGI IMG/M metagenome (GOLD analysis project Ga0326727, IMG submission 207643) | Lab enriched peat soil microbial communities from McLean, Ithaca, NY, United States - MB29MY | ecosystem: Environmental > Terrestrial > Soil > Wetlands > Peat | place: USA: New York...
ACGCCACATCTGGCCGCTCCTGCCCGAGCGCGACCCGGTCGTACCGGTCATCGACTCGATCTACACCTTCTCGGACGCCGCCGGCGCGCACGCCCGGCTCGAGGCAAGCGAGCACGTAGGAAAAATCGTGCTCGTCCCCGATCCTTGAGGCTTGGAGACACTTCACATGCTAGAAAACGGGTTACAACAACGATGAGCGTTCAACCGACGACGTACGCGCCGAAGAAGTGGGACTTGGCGGGTTTGCAAGGCATCTCCGACGAGACGTTGCAGATTCATTTCGGTCTCTACGAAGGGTATGTCAAGAACACCAATTTGCTGAACGAACGCATCGCCGCGTTGCAGGCGGAAGGCAAAAACGCCGGCGCCGATCCGGCGTACGCCGAACTGGTGCGCCGCTTGGGCTGGGAGTTCTCGGGCATGCGCCTGCACGAGTACTACTTCGACAACCTGACCAAGAGCCCGCACGACATCAAGCCGGGCAAGCTCCACGATGCACTCGGCCGTTCGTTCGGCAGCTTCGAGAACTGGAAGAAGGATTTTGCCGCGGTGGGCGGCATGCGCGGCATCGGCTGGGCGATCGCCTACCATGACGTTGCCGCAAACGCGATCGTCAACGTGTGGGTCGGCGACCACAACCTCAACAATCTGCCTGGACTCGAGCCCATCGTCGTGATGGATCTCTGGGAGCACGCCTGGTTCCGCGACTACAAGCCGGCAGAGAAAGGCAAATACATCGAGGCGTTCATCGCCAACATCGATTGGTCGGCGTGCGAGGGGCGTCTGTAACACAGACGCCTCCCCTATCCCGGCTCGCGGGGCTCGGCGATGACGGTTCGCGGGTGGGTATACCACACGAGGCCGGGCGGCGCGTTGCGCTGCGCGCGCACGTGTTTTCTCTCGGTGTAGTCGATCGGCACGCGCGCGCTGCTCTTGGCTTTCGAGAAGAAGGCGGCAATCGACGCCGCGCGCATCACGTCCTCGTCGGGCGGTGCCTCACGATCGTCCCGTTGCAAGATCACATGTGCGCCGGGAATGTTCTGTGCGTGAAACCACAGATCGTTCGGACGCGCGACGTGAAAGGTCAGTTCCGCGTTCTCGCTCGGGTTGCGCCCGATGAGGATGCGTGAACCTGCGCGCGTGCGCAGTTCCAGCGGCGCGCGTTTCTTTCGCCGCATCGGCGGCTTGGTTGCGGCGCGCGGATCCAGCGCGGCGGCGGCGCGTTCGACGTCCTCGATGTCGGCCTCGTCGGCGCGCTGCGCCTCCCACTGGATATCCTCGATCGCACGGAGGATGTCGCGGAGTCCCGCCTCGCGCTCGTCGAGGTGCGGCACCGATGCGCCGAGCTTCTTGTATTGAGCGAACAACGCGGTCGCTCGCTCCTTCGCTTCCTCGCGAGCGGCCGGGTCGAGGTCGTGAAGCGTCGCGAAAATCGCGTCGCCTTCATCGCGCAGCGCGTCCCGCTCGAGCGCCTTTGCGCGCTTGGCTTCGATCTTGGCAAGCTCGCCGCGCGCCTTTCGGGCGCGTTCCTCTAACCGTTTGATCAGGGCCGCTCGACGATGCTCCGCGCGCCGCGCGTCCCCGTTCGCTACGCGCCCCTCGCGAAATGCACGAAAGGCGTCGAGGACCGAGTCACCATCCGGCACATCGCTACTCGGATTCGCTACGCGCGCTACCAGCGGCGGCAGTTCGTAGCGCATGCCGTTCATCACCGCTCGCGTTCCGTTGTCGGCGAGCGAGAACTCCTTGGCTGCCGCCACGATCGTCTCGCCCTTGACCAGGACGATGTTGCCGAAGCGCGGGACGAGCTCGACGTAGAGCTCGACCTCGTCGCCGACCCCGAACCGGGACCGCGCCCCGAAGGTCAAGCGCAGCAGCCGGTCGCCGGTGCGCGAACGTGCAGCGAGCAGCACGGTGCCGCGCAGCGAGGCACCGAGCGCGCGGATGAAGCCCGGCTCGCCGGCGATCGGCAACTCGCCGTCTTCGATCGTCACCAGCGGCGGCGTCCCGAAGATGTCGATGCACAGGAGGTGCGTCTCACCACGATGCCACAGGGCGATCGCCGTGCGGCCGTCGGGAAGGAGACCGACATCCCGCACCTTCGAGCCGGACCAGCGCGCGCCGATCTCTTCGGCGAGGCGCCGAATCATCGCCCAATCGGTGCGCACCGGCGCTACGCGGTGGGTACGTGCTGCGCGCGCAGCTCGCGTTTGAGCACTTTGCCGCTCGGACCGAGCGGCATCGCGTCGACGAACCGGATGTGGCGCGGGTACTTGTATTTGGCCAGATGCTCTTGCGACCACGCGACGATGTGGTCTTCGGTAATCTCGCCCGCGTGATCGTGACGCACGACCACCGCGACGATCTCTTCGCCGTGCGTTTCGTGCGGGACGCCGATGACGGCGACTTGCTTGACCGCCGGGTGGCGCATCAAGACTTCCTCGACCTCGCGCGGGTAGACGTTGAAGCCGCCGCGTAAGATCATGTCTTTCTTACGATCGAGGATCGTGACGAAGCCGGCATCGTCTTTGATGCCGAGATCCCCGCTGCGAAACCAGCCGTCGACGATCGCTTCCTTCGTGGCCTGCGGGTTGTCGAGGTACCCTTTGAAGACGCAGTGGCCGCGTATGACGATCTCGCCGAGCTCGCCGTGAGGAAGCAATTCGATGCGATCTTCGACCTCGGGTTTGGCGATCTCGAGATCGACGCCCCAGATGCCGCAACCGACCGTGCCGGGCTTGCGCCCGAAGTCGGCTTGGTTGAAGCTGGCGACCGGCGACGTCTCCGAGAGGCCGTACCCTTCGTAGATCGGTGCGTCGAAGACGCGCTCGAACGCTTCGATGACCGCGACCGGAATCGCCGCTCCGCCGGATGCACAGGCGCGCAGCGGCGGGCGTCCCGCGTGCCGCTTGGCCGCATCCAGCAAGGCGATATACATCGTTGGGACGCCTGCAAAGAGCGTGACGCCGTGATCGACCATCAGTTGCAGCGCTGCATCGGCGTCGAAGCGCGCGAGAAGCACGACGCACGCGCCGGCGCGAAAGGCCGTGTTCATCACGCAGGTCTGCCCAAAGCTGTGGAAGAGCGGCAGCGTCCCGAGGAACACGTCCTCGCACTCGACGTCGAAGAGATCGAACGCGCTGATCGTCGCGTTCATGACGAGGTTGTTCTGGCTCAGGAGCGCGCCTTTCGGCCAGCCGGTCGTGCCGCTCGTGTAGAGGATCACCGCGTCGTCGGACGGCTCCCGCTGCACGAACGTCTCGATCGGCGCGTCGGACGGCACGGCGGCCTCGAGCAGCGGCACCCCGGCCTTCTCGGCGGCCGCTTTCCCACCCGGGAGCAGGGGGCCGCCGGCGATCAGGAGCTTGGCGCGGGAATTGGTCAGGATGAAGGCGATCTCGTCGGGCGTCAGCAGCGCGTGGACCGGGACGACGACCGCGCCCACGGCGAGGATGCCGTAGTAGGCGCGAGGGAAATCGGGTGAGTTGAGCAGGAGCACCGCCACCCGGTCGCCCGGCTGCACCCCCATCCGGCGCAGCATGGCGCCGTAGCGGCGGGCCTGTTCCCAAAGCTCGCCGTAACTGATGCGCTCGTCCCCGGCGATCAGGGCCGTGCGCCCGGAATGGCGGAGGGCGCTTTCGGCGAGAATTGAAGCGAGTGCAAGCGACATATACCAGGTTTCCCCCTCAACAACTCGGAACTCATCCAGCTTTGCTCGCAGGAGTCATTCGGTGATCGCCGCCCCTGGTCTGCTTTTCGTCGTGTCGGGCCCGTCCGGGGCGGGTAAGGATACGCTGGTCGAGGCGCTTCGCGCCCGGCTCCCGCGTCTCCGGTACTCGGTCTCCGCGACGACGCGTGCGCCGCGGCCGGGCGAACGCGAAGGCGAGCACTATTTCTTCGTCGACCGGAATGCTTTTGAGGCGCGGCGCGCCGCAGACGGGTTCTTGGAGTGGCGGGAGTATAACGACAATCTGTATGGGACCCCGCGCGACTACGTCGAGCGGACCCTCGCCGATGGGTACGACCTCATCATGAAGCCGGAGGTCAACGGGGCGCTCGCCATCAAGACGGCGTTCCCGAGCGCGGTACTCATCTTTATCGTTCCGGACCGCTTCTCGCACTTGCGCGAACGGCTCTTGGCGCGCCGGACCGAATCGCTCGAGGAGATCGCGCGGCGGCTCGAAATCGCGCATCAAGAAATGCAGTATCTACGGCATTTCGATTACCTGGTGATCAACGGACAGGGCCGGTCCGAGGATGCCATTCGGGATTTGCAGGCCATCTTGCAAGCGGAGCGGTTCCGTATTCACCGCATAGACGACGACTCGCTCGCGCGCGTCGTCGAATCGTAACGTCATAGGAAACGACAGTAGCATCATGAGTAAGACCGTCTTCGGAGACCTCGACGCGCTCCTCAAGCACGCCGATTCGAAGTTCAGCCTCGTCAACATCGTCACCAAGCGCGCCCGCCAGCTCAACAACTGGATCCGCGTGCAACAGCTTCCCGCCGCGGAGCGCCGTGAGTATTTCGCGAGCGAGCCGCTCGTCGACAAAGAAGACATCAACCCGAACAAACCGGTGTCGATCGCTCTCGATGAAATCGCGGAAGGCTACATCGAGTACCACCGTACCAAAGAGGGAATCAAATAGGTGGATTCAGCTTCGCTGAATCCACCGCGTTCTGCCGCCCTGCCTCAAAGCCGCCGGCGGCGCTACCGTTACTAGGGTATCTGGCTATGTGTGGCATTGTAGGGTATATCGGGGAGCGCGATAGCGTCCCCATCATTCTCGATTCGCTTTCGCGCCTGGAGTACCGCGGATACGACAGCGCAGGAATTGCCGTGATCGACGCGCGCGGCGACCTGACGGGGAGCAAGGCCGAGGGTAAACTCTCGCGGCTGGCCGAGCGGCTGAAAAACGGCGGGCGCATCGCGGGCACGACGGGCTTGGGCCACACGCGATGGGCGACGCACGGCCGCCCCAATGACGCCAACGCGCACCCGCACATGGATTGCACCGGCAAGATCGCGGTCGTCCACAACGGCATCATCGAAAACTACGCGCCGCTCCGGGCGCGGCTCATCGAGCTCGGCCATACGTTCAAGAGCGAGACCGACACCGAGGTGCTCGCGCATCTCATCGAGATGCATTACGACGGGGACCTCGAGACGGCGGTACGCAAGACGCTGGCCGAAGTGGTCGGCGCCTATGCCCTCGGGGTGATCTCGAGCAGCGAGCCCGGCCGCCTGATCTTTGCTCGCAACGGCGCCAGCCCGCTCGTCGTCGGGATCGGAGAAGGCGAGATGTTCGTCGCGTCCGACACGCCGGCGATCCTGCCCTACACGCGCAAAGAGATCATCTTGCAGGAAGGCGAGATGGTCGTCGTCGATCGCAACGGCTACAAGCTGATGCAGTACGACGGCACCCCGATCGCACGCGACGTCATCAACGTCACGTGGGACGTGACGTCGGCGGAGAAGAGCGGCTACAAGCACTTCATGCTCAAGGAGATCTTCGAGCAGCCCAACGTCATCAAGGAGACGCTGGCCGGACGCATCTACGACGACGGCGGCGTTCACTTGGCAAACGAGCTCGGCGATATTACCGACGAGCGGCTCCGCGAGATCTCCAAGATCGCAATTACGGGATGCGGCACCGCGTACCACGCGGGAATGGTCGGGATGTACTTGCTGCGTTCGCTCGTGAAACTGCCGGTCGAGATGGAACTTGCGAGCGAGTTTCGGTACGGCGACCCCGTCATCGACCGCACGGCACTGGTGATCGCGATGTCGCAATCGGGCGAGACCGCCGATACCATCGAAGCCGTGCGCATCGCGAAAGAAGAAGGCACGTCGGTGCTCGGGATCTGCAACGTCCTGGGATCGCACCTCACGCGCCTCGCGAACGGGACGCTCTATACGCGGGGCGGCCCGGAGATCGGCGTCGCGGCGACCAAGACCTACGTCTCCCAAGTGACGGCGATGACCCTCTTCGCGCTCTATCTGGCGAAGGTTCGCGGAACGATCGATGCCAAGCGTCTGGTCGAGATCGGTTCCAATACCAAACTGCTGCCCGCCGCCGTCGACGTGGTCCTCGATACCTCGGATCGTATCCGGGAGGTCGCGCGAAAGCTGCGCAAGATGCGCAATTGCCTGTTCATCGGGCGCTACGTCAACTTTCCGACGGCGCTCGAAGGCGCGCTCAAGCTCAAGGAGATCAGCTACATCCATGCCGAGGGCTATGCTGCGGGTGAGATGAAGCATGGGCCGATCGCACTACTGGATTCTGAGACGCCGGTCATCGGCGTGATGACCGACGGGCGCGTGCGCGACAAGATTCTCTCGAACCTGATGGAGTCGAAGGCGCGCGAAGCACCCATCGTCGTCGTGGCGAACCACGGCGACGAAGAAGCCAAAGCGGTCGCCGACTATGTCTTCTGGGTGCCCAAGGTCGACGAGTTGCTCTCGCCGATCGTCAACGTCATTCCGCTCCAGCTCTTTGCCTACCACATCGCCGATCTCGAAGGAAAAGACGTGGATCAACCCCGCAATCTGGCCAAGACCGTCACCGTCGAGTAAGGTAAGAAGGCATGCGGTCCGACGGAAGAAAGCCCGACGAGCTTCGCCCGGTTTCTATCGAGCCGGGCTACCTGCGCTTTGCCGAGGGCAGCGCGCTGATTTCGCTCGGGAATACGAAGGTGATCTGCGCCGCCACGATCGAGGAGCGCGTGCCGCCGTGGCTCAAGGGCCGCGGCCTGGGCTGGGTGTCCGCCGAGTACGCGATGCTCCCGCGAGCGACGCAGGAGCGCACCCAGCGGGAATCGGCCAAGGGCAAGGTCGGCGGGCGCACCCACGAGATCCAGCGTATCATCGGGCGCGCCTTGCGCGCCATCACCGACACCGCGAAGCTCGGCGAACGCACCGTCTGGATCGATTGCGACGTCCTGCAGGCGGACGGCGGTACTCGCACCGCGTCGGTGACCGGCGCGTACGTCGCGCTGGCGCTGGCGCTGGCCAAGTCCTTCGATCCGTCGAGCGCGAAATGGCCGCTCACCGGAATGATCGCCGCCACGAGTGTGGGCATCGTACACGGTGAGCCCATGCTCGACCTTGCGTACGACGAAGACTCCAGCGCGCACACCGACATGAACGTGTTCATGACCGACGGCGGGAAGTACGTCGAGTTGCAAGGCACCGCCGAGGCAGCCCCGTTCGACCGCGCCGAGCTGCTCCGGTTGCTCGATTTGGCCGAGGGGGGCATCCGCGCGCTTTTCGGCGTGCAGCGCAGCGTTCTCGAAGGTGCGGGCGTCCGTGCCGTGCGGGCGGCGAATGTCTGATGCGGCCTTTGCGGCGCTCGTCGAGCGCGTCGGCGCGTTTCACATCACCGACCGTACGATGAACGCCGCGCAGCAGCTCGCGCGCGATGCGGTTGCAAGCGGCGCAATACCACCCGACGTACGGCGCCGGTATCTCGACGCCGTGCAGCGATACTTCTCCGGCTTCGAGCGTGAGGCGCGCGCGCATCTGCGCGACGTCGATAAGCGACTCGAGGGGCTCAACCAAGTGCAGTTCAACCTGACCGCGGAACGCGGCGTCGCGGTCAAGCGTATCGAGGCCACGAGCGACGTCCTAGCGACGGTGCGCGAACTCGCCGAAGGCCGGGCATGAAAGTTCTGGACCGGGTGGGGCGCGCCACCACCGGATTCTTTGAATACGCGGGCGGGATCGTGATCCTCGCAGGCGAGTCCGCAACGTTCATGGTGCGCCTGCGCATCCGTTTTCTCGAGACGATCAATCAGGCGTATAACCTGGGGGTTCTCTCGACGTCCATCGTGCTGCTCACCTCCCTCTTTACCGGCATGGTGATTTCGCTCGAATCGGCCGTACAGGCCGTACAATACGGCGTCGGCAATCTCGTCGGCGGCGCGGTCGCCTTCGCTTCCGCGCGCGAGCTGGGTCCGATGCTCACGGCCGTCGTCGTGGCCGGGCGCGCCGGCTCGGCGATCGCGGCGGAACTGGGCTCGATGGTGGTGACGGAGCAGATCGAGGCGCTCACGTCGATGGGCCTGGAGGTTCCACGGTTCCTCGTCTTACCGCGCCTGCTCGCGCTCCTGGTCATGCTGCCGTTGCTCACGATCTTCGCCGACGTCGTCTCCCTGCTCGGCGGGATGTGGATCGCGCAGAACTACGCGCACATCAGCACCGATTCGTTCATTGCATCGGCACGCCAGGCGATCGGTTTTGAGGACGTCCTCAAAGGCTTGTTGAAGGCGATCGTATTCGCGGCGATCATCGCCCTGGTCGGTTCGTACCAAGGTCTGGCGACGCGCGGCGGCGCGGCCGGCGTGGGCCGCTCGACGACCAACGCGGTCGTCAACTCGATCATCTTGATCTTCATCGCGAACTTCATCATGTCGTTCCTGCTCTTCGGAGGCGGCTAATGGCGGAGGTCATCGCGCGCCTCGAAGACATCACGCTGAACTACGGCGAGCGGATCATCCTCAAGAATTGCAGTCTGGATATCGTCGAAGGGGCGATCACGTGCATCATCGGTCTTTCCGGCGCGGGGAAGTCCACGATTCTGCGCTTGCTCGACGGCCTGCGCAAACCCGACGAAGGGCACGTGTACATCCACAACCACGACATCTGCCACATGCCCGAGGATGCGCTCAACGAGATTCGCCGCAAGATCAGCCTGTCGTTTCAATTTGCGGCCCTGCTCGACAGCCTGACGGTGGGCGAAAACGTGGCGCTGCCGCTGCGCGAGCACACGCACATGACCGACAAAGAGATCCGTAAGATCGTCGAGGACGCGCTCGAATCGGTCGGCCTGGCGCACACCTTCGACTCGATGCCGAACGAACTCTCGGGCGGCATGCTCAAGCGGGCGGGCTTCGCTCGGGCGATCGTCACGCGGCCCGAGCTGATCCTCTACGACGAGCCGACCACCGGCCTGGACCCCATCGTGACCCATCTCATCACCGATACGATCGTCCGCCTTCGTCAGAAGCTCAACGGCACGGCGGTGGTAATCTCGCACGATCTTCAGTCGATCTATATGATGGCGGACTACGTGGCGATGCTCTTCGAGGGGGCGATCATCTCGTACGGGTCGGTGGAGGAGATCAAGCGCTCCCCCAACCCCATCGTTCAACAGTTCATCCAGGGGTCGGAAGTGGGCCCCATCCCGATCTGACCAGGCACTTTTCGTGGGAGGGGGTAACATAGCCCGGCAATGAGCAGGCAGGCACAAGTCGGAGCGTTCGCGATCCTCGCGCTATTGCTGCTGTTCGGAATCTTCTACGTGATTACGAACTTCGGGACGCGCTATACGGGCTATCGCCAGGGCATCCACTTCCAATCGGCCGCCGGGCTGCATTCCGGTGCGCTCGTCTATTTCAGCGGCGTCACGGTCGGCACCGTGGATTCGATCACGCTGCTCCCCGACAACACCGTCGATGTCGTGCTCGCGATCAACCGCGACGTGGACATCCCCGTCAACTCGCGTTTCCTGATTCAAGCGCCCCTGACGGGCGATCCGAACCTGGTCATCGTGCCGCCGACGCCGATTCGCATTCCGGTCGGGTACGTCGGCCCTACGCCGACCCCGTTTCCGGCGTTGCCGCGGACGATGCTTCCGGTCGATCAGCAGCCTGAAGGTACCAATACGGCGACGATCGCCGACCTGCTCGAGCAGGGCCAGGGCGAGATCAAGCGGCTCGACCAGATGCTCTCGGATTTGGAGAAGCGCGAACCGGCGTTGCTCGATAGCCTGCAGCAGACGCTTACGAACGCCAACCAGCTCACGGTTACGGCCAAAAGCGCGATCACCACGATGTCGGCCCAGTTACAGAGCAGCCTCGCTCAGGCCAGCGCCAATATCGTGGAGCTGACCGCGACGCTCAACGACACTGCCAAACTCAACTCACATCACGTCGACAACATCGTCGCAAATCTGGATTCGACCTCGAAGTCGCTCGACGTCTCGATGAAAGCGCTCTCCGAACTCGCGAGCAACAAAGACCTCAAGGCCAACGTTCTGGCCACCACCAAAAACATCGCCGAAACGACCGAGTCGATCTCCGGCATTCTCAAGGATCTGCATTCGATCACCGGCGATCCGCAGACGCGCGCGCAGATCAAAAACACGATCGCGAATCTCGATGCGACGATGCAGCGGGCGAACTCGCTCCTGGGAGAACTCGGCGGCACCAGTCACGTCTACGGCGTGGATCCCGGTGCTACGCCGTATCCGCTCGACACCGCGGTGCCCGGTGCCGGGCCGGCAGCGGCCCCCGCCGCACCGGCCGGAGTTCAGGCCGCCCCGGCCGGGACGCCGGAACCGGTGACCGCGCAGTCGCTTCACCTCAAGTCGCGCCTCACCGCGATCGCCCAGGATTTAATCGCCATTCAGGTGCGCATGAGCGGTCTCTCGCAGCAGACCATTTGCTGCCCGAACGCGCTCTACTCCGCCGATCAAGGGCCGATCTCCGATATGAATGCGATCATTCTGCCGCATTCGGCGACCAGCGTGATGGTCGGAGCAAACAACATCGGGTATAACACGACGGCCAACGCCGTGCTGTTGCAATCGCTCTCGCCGAGCGTCCGCGTGGGCGGCGGCGTCCTCTACTCGCAGCTCGGCGTCATGGGCCAATACAACGCCAAGCTCTTCGGCCTCGAAGCGCGCGCGTACAACCCGCGTTGGGTGAACCTCGACCTCTACGGCAACCTCAACCTCACGCGGCAGCTGCAACTGTTCATCGGCGAACGCGCGCTCAACCAGCCGGCGCGTCGCTTTACGTACGGCCTGCAGGCGACGTTCCCGTAGATGGTACAGGCACCCGTGAAGGTCGGCATCGTCGGCTCGGGATCGATGGGAACGCTCTTCGGCTATCATCTCGCGCAGCAGTGCGACGTGACGATGCTCGACAACAACGCGGACGTCGTCGCGACGATCGCGCGCGACGGGCTGATCGTCAACGACGGCGAGCCGCGAGCGGTCGCGGCGACGCTGCACGCACGCGATCTGTACGGCTCGAACGTCCTCTTTCTGTTCGTCAAGGCCGTCGATACGCTGCGAGCACTACGAGCGTTCGCCGGCGAGCTCAACCCATCCACCCCGATCGTTTCGCTGCAGAACGGCGTCGGCAACGAAGATGCGATCAAGACCGCGCTTGGAGGCGCCGTTCCGGTCGTGCTCGGCGTGACGACGGAATCATCGAACACCGTCGGCCCTGCCCGCGTGCGCAGTTCCGAACAGGGCACGACCCTGATCGGCTCGACCTCCGCGGCGCCCTCGACGTCGCGCATGGTCGCCGACCTGCTCACGCGCACGGGTTTGCGCGCTTCGGTCGTCTACGATATCCGTCCGCACCTGTGGGGAAAGCTCGTAGCCAATGCGGCGATCAACGCGATCTCGGCGCTGCTCGATTGTGACGCCGGCGAGATTCCGAAGGATCCGAACGCCGCGCAGCTCGCCGAAGCGCTGGCGGAAGAGACGGCGGCCGTTGCGGCCGCGCTCAAGATCAATCTTCCGTTCGTCAATCCATGGCAGTACGTGATGCAAGTGATTCAGGTCGCCGTTGAAGGCAAGTCGTCGATGGCGTACGATCTCGCGTCAGGGCATCCGAGCGAGATCGATCACCTCAACGGGGCGGTCGTCGCGTTTGGACGCCGTACGGGGACGCCGACCCCGTACAACGATGCCATGGTGCGCTTGATCAAGGCTAAAGAAGCGCAACTCGCCCGCTCGCGCGCGTGACCGCGCTTGTCCGCGCGCTCCGCGACATCTGCGGCGCGCAGGCCGTCCTCGAGGAGCGCTCCGACCTCGAAGCTTACGTAACGGATTGGCGCGGCGTATATACCGGAACGGCATTGTGCGTCGTGCGTCCGGCAACCGTGCATGAGACCGCGCGCGTGGTCGCGGCCTGTCGCGAGCACGGCGCGGTCGTGGTCCCGCAAGGCGGCAACACCGGCCTAGCAGCCGGAGCCACGCCGCTCGCGCTCTCGAACGCCGTCATCGTCTCTCTTTCGCGCATGCGCACCGTGCGTTCGGTCGATGCGCCGGGATGTACGCTCGCCGTCGACGCGGGGTGCGTCCTCGCCGACGTGCAAGAGACCGCGCGAGCCGCCGGCCGCTTGTTCCCGCTTGCGCTCGCGGCCCAAGGCAGCGCGCAGATCGGGGGCCTGATCGCCACGAACGCCGGCGGCACGGCGGTGTTGCGGTACGGTTCGATGCGCTCGCTGGTGCTCGGGCTCGAGGTCGTTCTGGCCGACGGCACGATCGTCGACGGCATGCGCGCGCTGCGCAAAGACAACGCCGGCTACGATTGGAAGCAGCTTTTCATCGGCTCCGAGGGGACGCTCGGCGTCATCACCGGCGCCGTCCTGCGGCTTTTTCCAACCGTGCGCTCGAGTGTGACGGCGCTCGCCGGATGCGGGACCGCGCAGGCGGCCATGGACGCGTTCGCGTTACTCAATGAGTCGCTCGGCGAGACGCTCAGCGCCTGCGAACTCTTCCACGACGATGCCGTGCAGCTGCGATGCGCGTACGATCCGTCGCTCGTCCGTCCGATGCCTGCGTCTCCGTGGTATCTGTTGCTCGAAGCGGGGTCTTCGTTACGCAGCCTTTCCGAGGCGGTGGAAGCCGGGCTCGAACGGGCCGTCGAGCGCGGATTCGTCGACGATTGCGTCGTCGCCGGGACGTCCGCGCAAGCGCGGGCCCTGTGGGAATGGCGCGAGTCGATTTCGGAGAGCGAAAAGCGTTCCGGTCCGAGCGCCAAACACGATGTGAGCGTACCGGTTTCCGCGATCCCGGCGTTTCTCGAACGGGCCGCGAGCGCCGTCGTCGAGCGGCATCCCGGCGTGCGCGTCTTGCCGTTCGGCCATGCCGGTGATGGAAACATCCACTTCAACGTGCTGTTGCCGGGCGACGGCAGCGTGGACGCCGCCTCCGTAAACGCGACCGTACACGCGATCGTAGCCGAGTTCCGCGGAAGCATCACCGCCGAGCACGGCATCGGGCGCTATCGGCGCGACGAGCTGCCCGAACATCGGAGCGATGCGGAGATGCGGGTCCTACGCGCGATCAAGCACGCACTCGATCCCGACGGGCGCATGAACCCGGGAGCAATGCTCGCGATCTAACCTTGCGGGGCGAGTTTGAGCAGTCGCACCGAGCCGCGATGGGTCTCGATGTCGACGCCGGCGGGAGCGCCGGGCGGTGCTCCGCCGTTGACGAGTCCATCGATCGTCTCGGAAGCGCCCGACGAGGTGCCGCGAAGATCGAAATCCGTAAACGTCGATCCGCCGTCGGTATGGAGCCGGGCATGAAAGCGCGCAACGGTCGATACGGATACGTTGACGTCGCCCTGGCCGGCGAAGAAGCTCGACGTGCCGTTCCACGCGGTCTGGGTGAGCGTCGCATCGATCGTGCCGTTCTGCGTTACGATGCGTGCCGGCGAGCCGGTGCTGATGCGCACGTCCCCCGTTCCGACGCGCACGTCGGTGCTTCCGCTGATGTCGTACACGGTTACGTTCCCGCGCGTGAGCTCGACGGCGACATTAACGCCTTCCGGGACGCGGATCAACAGCGAAGCGACCGCACCGGGAACGCCGACGAGAATGCCGTTCCCGGCCTTGGTGATCGTCGGCGACGGCGGCGGCGGTGCCCCGGGTGCGCCGTACACGGCCACCGTAAATCGGCCGGGCGGGTCGCCGGCCGCGGGCTTGTAGACGTTGACCGAAGCCTGCGAGGCGACGATCTTCATGGTTGAGCCGGGATGGAGAATACCGACCGTCACGGCATCGGGCGCCTGATGGGAGCACGCCGAAAGCGCGAGCAGCAGCGTCGGGAGAAAGAGCGGTGACCTCACCCTACCGCTCTTCGCTGCGGTCGCGCGGGTGCGCCTCCTCGTAGCTGCGGCGCATGTGTTCGAGCGACACGTTGGTGTAGATTTGGGTGGTCGAGAGGCTCTCGTGGCCGAGCAGCTCTTTGATCGTCATGATGTCGGCGCCGTTTTCGAGCAGATGGGTCGCAAAGGAGTGGCGCATCACGTGCGGCGTGATGTGTTTGGTGAGGCCGGAGAGCTCGGCGAACTGCCGGAAGACGACCCATGCTTGCCGGTGCGAGAGCCGGGTCTTGCGCTTGGAGAGGAAGAGCGCTTCATCGGTCGAGCGCGGGCGCACGCCGAGGTAATTGCGGATCGCATCGACCGAGGCTTGATTGATGAAGACGGTGCGCTGCTTGTTGCCTTTGCCGATCACGCGCATGAGCCGCCGGTCGAGATCCACGTCGCTCAGATTCAAGCCGACGAGTTCGGCTCGCCGTATGCCGCTCGCATAGAGCAATTCCATCATGGCGATATCGCGCAGCCGCTGAAAATCGGTCTTGCCGGCGATCCGCGTGCGTAGCAGTTTGTTGACCTCGGGCTCCGACATCACGTGCGGGAGGCGTTTCGGAGCCTTCGGCGGAGGAACGTCGGCGGCAGGGTTGTCGGCGCGGCGCCCTTCGCGCTTCTGCAAGCCGAAGTACGAACGCAGCGCCGCGATCTTACGCCGCACCGAGTTCGCGTTGTACTTGCGCGGGCCCATGAGCTCCATCACGAACCGTCGCACGTCGGACGTGGTCGTCGCCGAGAGCTTGAGAAACGGCGCCGTCTTGGGGTGGCCCGGCTCCAGAAACTCGCCGAAGAGCTCGACGTCGCGTGCGTACTCCTCGGAGGTTCGCGGCGACTGGCCGCGTTCGAGGCGCAGGTAGGCGGCAAACTCGGCAATCGTCGGGTCGGCCGGTATGTAGGAACTCACATCACGATGTTACCGCAAGCAGGCTTCGCGCGCCCGCCAGATCGACCGGCGGAGAGAGGAAGAAGCCCTGAACGTAGTCGACCCCGAGCGTTGCCAGCAGTTCCACTTGTTCGGCCGTCTCGACGCCCTCCGCCGTCACGTACAGGTTTAGGGTCTTGGCCAGCGCCACGATTGCGCGTACGATCTCGAGGGCTTGCGTGTCGCCCGGCAGCGGCACGACGAACGAGCGGTCGATCTTCACGCCGCTTACCGGCAAGCGTTGAAGGTAGCTGAGCGAGGAGTATCCGGCGCCGAAGTCGTCGATGACGATCGCGAAGCCGCGCTTGCGCAGGTCTTGCAGGACGGCGAGCGCGCGATCCGCGTCGTCCATGACGGCCGTTTCGGTGATCTCCAGCGTGAACGCTCGGGTGTCGAGCCCGAAACGGTCGAGGGCCGCTTCGATGTCCGGAAACACCGAAGCGCGCGTGAGGTCGGCGGCGGAGAGATTCACGGAGATGCGCAGCTCGATGTCATACGATGCGAGCATGCTGGCATCGGCGCACACCTGCTCGAACACTGCGACGTCGATGGCCCGCAGCAATCCCGACTGCTCGGCCAGCGGAACGAATTCACCGGCCGTCACGACGCCGTGACCCGTCCGGTTCCAGCGAGCGAGCGCTTCGAACCCCGCTAGGCTGCGATCCGAGAGACGCACGATCGGCTGATAATACGGCTCGATTTCGCCGCGCTCGACCGCTCCGCGCAGGTCGCCTTCCAGCTCGAGCTGATGCTGGGCCTGGTCGCGCATCGAACGGTCGAATATCGCGTAGCGACCGCGCCCCGTGCCCTTGGCGCGGTACATCGAGATATCGGCGTCGCGTAGCACCGACTCGGCATCGGTGTACGAACTATCGACGACCATGATGCCGATCGAGGCACCGGTATACAGCTCGCGATCTCCGAGCATGAACGGCGCCTTGAGCGCATCGAGGATGCCCTCCGCAATCGAGATCGCTTCGCCGAGTACGGGCGGGACGCCCGCGACCATCAAGACGAACTCGTCGCCGCCGAGGCGCGCCAGCAATCCGTAAGGCGGGATCACGGCATCGAGACGTTCCGCGATCGAGGCCAGGAGCAGATCGCCGGCTCCGTGGCCGAAGCTGTCGTTCACGACGTAGAAACGATCGAGGTCGATGAAGAGCACCGCGTATTCGGTGCCGTCGCTGTGAGCGATTTGGTTGAGAACGTCGCCGAGCTGATCCAGGAAGAACGCGCGGTTCGGCAATCCCGTGAGCGCATCATGATAGGCGGCGATGCGCAGCCGCTCTTCGGCCTCGATGCGGGTGGCGATTTCGCCCTGAAGCTCGGCGCGCTGCAGCTTCAAACCGGCCGCTACGCGGCGGTTGCCGTGCAAGCGTACGATGGCGATGCACACGCCCCCGGCCACCAGCCAGACGAGGAGAATCGCGCCGAAGGCGACGAGCAGCGCGTCGCGCCGCTCGCGCGCGGCCTGGCCGAAGTTCGACGAGAGGTGCAACGTCCAGGTGGTGCCGGCGATCGGCGTCACGACGGTTTCCGGCTGATCCGGCGGCATGGCCGCCTTTGCGTCGACGATCGTGGTCGACCCATCGGTGAGCCATACCCGCTCGTCGGCAAGGGCGTTGCGCCGCAGCACGTCGCGCAACGAACTCGCAAGCGTATCGACGGTCACGACCCCCGCGAGCCCTTGGGCATCGTAAAACGCCTTGACCGCGCTCACGAAGGTCACGCCGTCTTCGGTATACGCGTCGGAAAAGACGACCTTCCCGTGCCCCGCCACGCCGACGCGGTACCAGGCGAGCGTCGGGTAATTGTAGGTCTTTTCGCTGGCGTTGATCGTAACCGAGATTTGATCGCCGGTCATCGACACGTATGGACCGTAGAGGTGCGTCGCAGTATCGAAGCGTTCCGGCGCATAGAAGGCGCCCACGCCGTAGATGTCCTCGTTCTCGCGAGCTTGGACCAGGCGCTTCATCAGCGCAACCGTCAAGGGCCGGTCGTTACGCACCGGTCCGAGGACGGCTGCGGTAATGGTCGCGAAGCGAGCATCTTCGGCCAGCTGGCCGGAGACGATCGACGCAATCGAAGCCAAGCGCTCGGTTTGCGCGCGTCGCGCGCCCTCCTGGGACGCGACGATGCTCACACGGGTGCGGTCCGTTACGAACGCCGTCGCAACGACGGCGGCAACCAGTGCGGCAGCGATCCAGGACCACGGGAATCGAATCGGCGCTGCGATGATGCGCAGCGCCCGTTGGTTGCGAATCGCGATCGCAAGGTAGCGGCCGACCGCTTCGAGCAGCCGCACGTCGTCGCGATCGAACCGTTCGGCCTGCGGGCTGCCGACCGCGACGATCCCGAGCACGCTATCGGAGTATTTGACCGGCACGTAGACCGCCGATTGCGGCGCGTCATCGCTCGAACGCACCATGATCGTGTCGACGTCGCCTTCCCAGTCGGCGCGGGTGCGCAAGAGCAGCGGGCGCCCCGAGCGGAAGACTCGCGCGGCCCACGATCCTTCCGGCATCAGCTCGCTCGTGCTCTCCGAGCGCTGGCCGCGCTGCGTCGCGTAGCTGATTCGTACGGTGTCGTCGTCGTTGGGCATCGCGACGTAGACGACCGCATCCATGGCAACGGCGATCGCGTTGCACAGCCGTTCGATCAAAACGTCTAAGGGGTAATCGCCCGCCAAAAGCGCGGCGGATTTCGCGATTAACTCGCGATTCCTATCGCCGGTACCAGCCGAGCTCATTCCATGGCGTTCGACGCCGCTTGCGCGTCGTCCGGTATCCGGAGCGACGCGACGGCGGCGATGGGGACCGCCGGCGAGAAGAAGAAGCCCTGTGCAAAGTCGACGCCGAGCTGGCGGAGCACATCGACCTGGTACTCCGACTCGACGCCTTCGGCCGTCGTGTGTAGTCCAAAAGTCCCGGCAATGCCGATGATGCTGCGCACGATCTCGGTCGCCCGGGGGTCGATACCGAGGGCCTCGACAAAGGACCTATCGATCTTGAGTCCGGTCAGGGGCAGTCGCTGCAGGTAGGCGAGGGACGAATAGCCCGTTCCGAAGTCATCGAGCACGAGGGCGATCCCCAGTTCGCGGAGTTGTTCGAGGGTTTGCTGCGCGTCGTCGCTGCGCGTCATCATCGTGGTCTCGGTAATCTCGAGGCGCACGCGGCGCGGCTCGACTTCATAGGTCCACAGCAGGGCCGCGACGCGATCGGCAAGTCCGGGCAACGTGAGCTCGGCAGCCGAGAGGTTGATCGCCACGCTTGCGCGCGGATGCGTCGTAAACAGCGTCGTCGCCTGCGCAAACACCTCGCGGAGAATGACGCTGTCGAGATCGTAGACCAAGCCGCGCGCTTCGGCGAGCGGTACGAACTCGGAGGCGCTCACGATCCCTTGGCCGCCGCGATTCCAGCGTGCAAGCGCTTCGAATGAAACGATCTCCAACGTGGAAAGACTGACGATGGGCTGGTAGTGCACCGTCATCTCGCCGCGTTCGATGCCGCGCCGTAGATCCGCCTCGAGTCTCGCCTCGCGTGCGATGCCGGCGCGCATGTCGGCGTCAAAGACCGCCCAACGACCCCGCGCGCGTTCCTTTGCCGCATAGACCGCGATGTCGGCGTCTCGCAGCACGTCTTCCGGGGTCAGCGCCGGATCGTCGAGCAGCACGACCCCGATCGAACCCTGAATGTGCAGGGTCTGCCCGAGCAAGGCGATGGGCTCGGTGATCGCGGCCAGCAGTTTGCGCGCCACCTGCTCGACCCCAAGCTCAGTCGTCGGATGAATCACCGCAAATTCGTCGCCGCCGAGCCGCGCGACGAACGAACCGGACCCCGTATCGATCCAGAGCCGGTGCGAAATCACGCGAAGGAGTTCATCGCCGGCCGAGTGCCCCAGCGTTTCGTTGATGAGATTAAAGCGGTCCAGGTCGACCAAGAAGACGGCGCTCGGCGGGCCACCGAGGTCGCGGGTGCGCAGACGCTCCAAGAAACCCGCGCGGTTCGGGAGAGCGGTGAGCGCGTCGGTGAACCCGGCCTCGCGCAATTCCGCCTCGACGCGGCGCGCAACGCCGATCTCATCCTCGAGGCGTTTGCGTTGGGCAGCCATAGCACGGGCCTCGGCTTGAGCTCTCCAGCGCTCCAACAGGATGAAGACGATTGCGCCCGCGAGCCCGAGAATGGCGAGAATGGCGACGAACGACGCGATTGCAATCTGCCGGTTCGCGTCGAACACCGCGCGAGCGTCCGACGAGATCACGAGGCGGGCTGCAAAGCCTCGCAGCGCCTCGGTCACCCGCAACCGGCCGGCGGCTGCCGGCCGCTGCCCGGTTCCAACGTAGTACCTGCCGTTCTTGGGATTCTCGATCCACACGACGTCGCCGGGCTCCGCCGCGAGCATCGAAACGAAACTCCCTAGGAGCGTGTCGACGGCGGCGACGCCAGCCGCCCGCTTGCCGTAGTTGAACGACTCCATCACCGTGATGAACGACCGTCCGCTCTCGGCGTACGGCCCCTCGATCAGGATCTTGCCGTGTCCGGCGATCCCCTCGCGATACCACTCCACGCGGGTGTAGTCGTCGGCGCGGTTTTGCGGAGGTCCGTAGTCCAGCACCTCGACTAAAT